>ERZ761602.4336-NODE-4336-length-18512-cov-4.929241_pt1 | contig 18512 bp, 11 predicted proteins | sample MGYA00512165_ERZ761602 | MGnify/ENA primary metagenome ERZ761602 (study PRJEB28899, sample SAMN02445085) | bioreactor sludge metagenome | biome: EBPR sludge; isolation source: Thorneside wastewater treatment plant | place: Australia: Brisbane, Thorneside... | reverse complement strand
CTCAGTGCGTCATAGCTTCAAGAAGGAAAGGGAAATGAAGGAGTTAGTTAGGCAGGGACAGGCATGGGATCAATTGGAATGGAGTTCTGCTTCTTCAGCTCTGCATCATCTTCTTGAGGGGGAAGGAAATGATTTTTGTGAGTGCAGAAGACCAGATCAAAATCGATACGATCGCCAAAATAACGCAGGGCAAATTGAGAAGAGATTTAGCTCAAAAGATTCTGGGGATTTCGGAATCGACGCTCCGTCGCTGGATCCGAAAATTTGAACGTCAGGGCGTGGTTTTCATTCGTCATGGGAACAAAGATCGAAGGCCGGTGAATAAAGTCGCCGACGACGTGAAAGAGCGCGTTTTAAATCTTATTCGAGAACGTTACTACAAATTCAACATCCTTCACCTTCGAGAGAAATTAGAAGAAGTCGAGGGGTTAAAGATCAATCGAGAGAAATTAGAAGAAGTCGAGGGGTTAAAGATCAATCGAGAAACCTTGAGACGCTGGTGCCATGAACTCGGCATGGTGAAGCGCTCGAAACGACATCATTCAAAACCTCGCTACTACCGTGAGCGAAGAGCTCAGCGAGGCCTGATGATTCAAATGGATGGATCGCACCACGTTTGGTTTGGGGAGAAAAAATCTGTGCTCATTGCTGCGATTGATGATGCCACGAGTGATTTACACCACGCTGAATTTTTCACTTCTGAAGATACAACGAATTGCATGCATGTCGTGCAGCGAATTGTGGAGAAGCGAGGGATATTTCAAGTCTTGTATGTCGATCGCGCAGGCATCTTTGGAGGAACCAAACGTCAGCAATTTGCTCAAATGAAAAGGGCGTGTGAAGAGATTGGCATTCACTTGCTCTATGCCGCTTCCCCGCAGGCCAAAGGCCGGGTGGAGCGACTCTTTCAGACTTTGCAAGATCGGCTCATTGCGGAAATGCACCTGAGAGGCATCACCACCTTTCAAGAAGCGAATGCCTACCTTCAAAACGAATTTATCCCGCATCAATGGCAAAAGAAATTCACATTGCCCCCTGAAAACCCTGAAGATGCCTTCATCCCTTGGAATCCTCGATCGGACCTGCATGAGATCTTCTGCTTCAAGGAATATCGCTCGATTCAGAAAGATCACACGGTGAGCTTTAACGGCGAGTTCTACGCCATCAAAGCGGAGGACAACATTTCCATCGCGGGTCACCTTCTAGAAATCCGAGAATACCGCAACGGCACTCTCCAGGGCTTCTACCGCAATCGTCCAGTAGTCATGCGCCCCATTAAAAAAGGCCTTCAGAAACTCCCCTGGTATGCCGATAGAAACCGGTCAAAATCGCTTGGTAATTAACCGGGCAATCTCCCTGTGTATTTACAGTCATTGAGGTCATCATTGAGGTCATCATAAACAATACACAGTCATTGAGGTCGTCATTGAGGTCGTGAATGGTCGGTGAAAGTTAAAGAGCAGTTTATGCTACCTACTGCCTCTTTAACTTTCAGCGAGTATTCAAGCGGTTTATGCTACCTATTGCCTCTCTAGCCCATCACATTGCCAAGAAGATTAAGAACTAACTGCATATTCAAGTTGGACTGACCAAGGGCTGCCACTTGAGCTTGTTGCAGAATTTGCAGTCGGGTGAGTTCGGCAACTTCTTGAGCGATGTCGATTCCATTATTCTGTTCACGTGCTTCAGCCAGTCGCTCGGTCAGAGTTTCATTGGAGCGCAATGCATAGTCCAAGCGATTCAAGCTTGCCCCAATGGATGCAGCATTGCTTCGAACATTTTCGAGAGCGGTGTCAAGAATTCCGATGAGCTCCTGAGCTTTGGACGATGTTTCTACATTTACTTTCCACGTGACATTCTTGGTGTGCGAAATTCCAAGGAGCGCATACCACTGCGAACCCCCGCCCGTCGCAGGAGTGTGGATCATATCTATGGCGCCATCCTCGTTGAGATCGCCAAACGAAAGATTGTTAGAGGAGGCAAATATCCCGCCCAAGCCGCTGCCATAGGTCGACTCGGAACCGAATGATCCATTTCCGTTGCCCAGCCGTACGACGATGTTGCTGTAGTTGTAGTAAATGAAATCGAGATTTCCATCGCTGTTAACATCGTAGGAAGTTAGTCCTCGATTGGCATTGGATTGCGCAAAACTACTTCCAAATCGGAATGTCCCATTTCCATTTCCAAGATAGGTGTGGATTTCCGAATTCGCTGAAGTAACCAGGATCATGAGATCTGCTATCCCGTCATTGTTGTAGTCGCCAACTTTAGAATCCCAATGGTTCCATCCACCAGCGGCACTGAATGTCGACTGAGATTGGAACGTTCCATTTCCATTTCCAAAGTGGAGGGAAACGGAGTTCGACCCAGCGTTGGGATTCACTAGATCAAGTTTTCCGTCGCCGTTCAAATCGGCAATGTAGATCTGGTTCGGAGCGTTTTCCGTGGCAATCGTGCGCTGCGATTGGAATGTGCCGTTGCCATTATTGAAGTAGATTGCCAGATTATTATCCCCGAAATTGTTAATCACAATATCGAGATCCCCATCCCCGTCGAGGTCTCCCGTCTTAATATCTACCTGACCAGCACCTGCGGATCCTGCAGCATAAGTCACGGGTGCTCGGAAGGTCCCGTCTCCGTTTCCGACAAGCACCGTCATAAATGTTCCGAAATTAGATTTCGCCACGACATCTAAGATGCCATCGCCACTAACATCCGAGACTTCCATCACTCCAGCAAGCGTCGAAATGGTTCTCCCCGCATCAAAGACGCCGGTGCCCGTACCCATGTAGACGCGCATTGAACCGGTAAGCGCCGAGATTAAAACGTCCAGATGCCCGTCATTGTTGAGATCGGCCATTTCCGTATTCGCAGCATCGCCTCCGGACGAGAAGCTCGTAGCGGAGCCAAATCTTCCTGAGCCGGAGACTTCTTGGAATACCTGCGATGTGTTCGACGTAGGTAAATCGAATTGGAAGCTGTCCGTCGATTTCAATCCCCCATGAATTTTAAGAGTCGAATTGGATCCATCGAGGAGTCGCATGCCATTGAACTCCGTCTCCTCGGTAATTCGTCGGAACTCGCTCATCAAGCCTTGCAGTTCCTGATTGAGATTCAACCTGTCGTTTGTCGTCACAGTTCCGCTAGAAGCTTGAACCGCAATTTCTCTCATGCGCTGCAGTAGATCCATTTGAGAATAAAATGCATTCGACGCAGTCGCAAGAAGTCCCCGGGAATCATTCATATTGCGCATGCCTTGAGTGAGGCCGCGCTGCTGCGCTTCGAGCGTCACTCCTCGCGTGAGCGCGAGCGTATCTCCGTCCATGGCGGAGGATACACGACGGCCTGAACTCATTCTCTCCAGAGAACGAGCAATCAATTTCGATGTGCGCGCGAGCGCATTCGAAATTGAAAGGCTAGGAATGTTGGATCCGATTCTCATCGAGTGTTCCAACCTCCGTGCCACGGGGCGTCAAAATGTTGTAACAAACAACACATTCGAAGTGACTTCGACTTGCGCTCCAATAGATTCAATGGGGCCCCGCCTCTTTGCGCAGCAGCAATCCTGTGATCAAAGTGGGTTAGCGAAAGTTAATGGTAGCGCGTCAATGATGTGCGAAGTAACAATACACAGCGATTTTGACCGGTCGTAAGTACACAGGGATTTTGCTCAACTCAGTGCGTCATAGCTTCAAGAAGGAAAGGGAAATGAAGGAGTTAGTTAGGCAGGGACAGGCATGGGATCAATTGGAATGGAGTTCTGCTTCTTCAGCTCTGCATCATCTTCTTGAGGGGGAAGGAAATGATTTTTGTAACAATGATGTGCGAAGTCAAAAGCGGAGGAAGTCAAAAGCGGAGGAAGTCACATGAGCTCGTGAATGCTCGGTGAAAGTTAAAGAGCAGTTTATGCTACCTACTGCCTCTTTAACTTTCAGCGAGTATTCAAGCGGTTTATGCTACCTACCGCCTGTTTTGTTTCTCACTCCACTAACGAGATTGAAGACTAAAGAAGTTAAGAATCTCCTGCTTCCGCCTCCGCGCATCGGCTTTTCCAATATCGATGAGGCGTGTGCAGTAGGCTGAATCAAAAAGAAGGTAGCTCACAATTTCCGTCGCTTGCTCGAGAGAACCCAAGGGTTTTAACACCCACTTCAACATCCTCGGAAGCCCTTTGGCATATTCCTTCGCGAGCTCACCTAAATCTTCACTCGGCTGAATCCAAAGGTAATCGATCGGTTTCAATTGCAACGACGACACTCCTCCCGAATTGACAGATTTCAATGTGGCGTTGATCCGCATGAGCCGCTCCATATCAAAGTCCGTTTGGTCGAGCATGAGCGCATTCAAAATCAGCGAGAGTACTTTGGCCGGACTCGGCGGGAGCGTTCGCGTTCGATCGAGTTCGATGGAATCAACTGGCTTTTTTACCGAGACAATCACCAACTTCTCCGCGTGGAGGTGAATGGGAGGACTGAGCGGGGCCATGTTTCGAACCGACCCGTCGCCGTAATACCTTCCATCAATATCAATAGGAGAAAAGAAAATGGGAATAGAGGCCGAAGCGAGAATATGCCGGACATTCAAGCGCGTTTGGACTCCGAATCGTCGACGCCTTTTCCACTGTTCATGATTGAAAGCAGACTGCACAAAACTCACGCAATTCGAGTTCCAATAATCGGTTGCCGTGATTGCCACTGCATCGAGAACATTTTTATCTAAATTTTCGGTGAGCTGATTAAAGTCAACCGCTCGCATGAGTAACTTCCGTAAAGGCGATGCATCCAACAACGAATAGGGTGGCTTCAACATTTCCGGGTTTCGGAATCTTCGCAGGGCCAAATTCATCAAGAGTTGCCCCAAGGTCTTTAAGAAGTGAGGAATATCGGTGCGCATCACCTGCTCGGCCGAGATGTTCTTCCAAATCTCCTGCATGCCCGCCGCACCTCCGAGAGGATCATGCGCATGCGATGCTAAAAAACTGGCATTGATGGCCCCTGCACTCACGCCCGTCACAATGGGAAATGGAAAACTCTTGAACTTTCCATCCGCCTGCAAGATTTCCATGATCCCTGCAACGACTCCCGCCTGGTAGGCGGCACGCGCTCCCCCGCCCGAAAGGACTAGGCCAGTTTTGGGTCTTGAGTAACTCACTTCACTCATCATTCTGAAAGGTTCCGCCCCCGGAACACAAGTCTGCAATCTCCATAAGCGCTTCGATTTCCGATCGCCAATAACTCGGCGATCCAAACTCAGGAAAGGCTCGAGGAAAGGATGGATCGTCCCAACGTCGAGCGACCCAAGCCGAGTAATGCATAATTCGAAGCCCACGAAGCGGCTCGATGAGACTTAAAGAGTTGGGATTCCATTCGCACATTTGCTCGTAGCCCATCAAAAGCTCGGCACGCTGCTTCTCAGCTTCTTCACCTCGGCCGCGAATCATCATCCAAATATCTTGAGCAGCGGGCCCACGGCACGCATCATCGAAATCTAAAAAAAACGGTGCGTCCCCCTCCCAAAGTACGTTGCCCACGTGACAATCGCCGTGAATGCTCCCACTTGGCGCTGTGTCCACAAGATCCCCGATCACATCCATTAAATCTTCTGCAACCTGCTCGTAGCGCGAACTCATCGCAGCATCCATGAAGGGAGACTCCAAAAGATAATCGAGCGACTCCCATCCCCATTTCTCCGAAGTCAATCGAAGGCGATGTTTAAAATTCCAAGTCTTTCCGACGGAATGAATTCGTCCTAAATAGCGTCCGAGCGTACGCAACTGATCGGTACTTAGTTCATCACAAAGTCTTCCCCGCACTTTCGGAAAGATCGCAAAATAAATTCCCTCTGCAGACTGCGCCAAAGTGCCCGCTTTATTTTGAAGTTTAGAATGTTTTGATTCCGACAAGGCTCGCGGAGCAACCACAGGGATTTCCAAGCCGTGGAGATGAAGAAGAAATTCATGCTCCTCTATTATTTGGGCCGCGCTCCATCGAAAGGGTCGATAAAACTTAGAAACGACATAGGAATTATCCTCAAACTCAATTTCGTACACGCGATTTTCAAGAGAATTGAGTGCCAGCGCGCGCCCCGTGGCCCTAATGCCGGGCTTCTCCTTTTGCATCGCCGTTTCGACCGCATCAATGACTCGATCAGCAGTGAGCTGGTAAAAGCTCGATGTGGAGGGATCTTTTGTCATGCATTGGTTTCCGCTTCTTTTCTCAGTTTTTCCAAATCTAATTTCACAATCGAGGGCGATATCTTAGAAATAATTCCCACGACGAGAAGTGTCATTGAGCTTCCAAAAATGACGGACGGTACCAATCCCAAAATTCGAGCAGCCACACCCGATTCAAAGGCCCCGAGCTCATTGCTGGAAGCAATGAATACCGAACTGACTGAAGAAACTCTGCCGCGCATGTGACTTGGGGTCATCAACTGAACGATGGCACCGCGGGTTGTCACACTGACGGCGTCCAACGCGCCGGACACCGCTAAGATTGCCAGTGAAAGAAAAAACGATTGGGACAGAGAAAACATAAACATACAGACTCCAAATCCCGCCACACTTGCCAATAAAATTTTTCCCGCATTCTTTCCCGGCGGCCGATGAGCCACCAAGAGCGCCATCCAGATCGCTCCAAAAAATGGGGCCGCCCGCATCCAACCCAGCCCGGCCGCTCCCACTCCTAATTGATCCGCAAACATGGGAAATAGGGCGATCGCGCCACCAAACAGTACGGCAAAGAGATCAAGAGCCAAGGCCGAGAGAACGACCGGCGTCCGAAATACAAATCGGAGTCCAATCGTCAAACTATCAATGAACCTCTCTTTCGCGATTAAAAACTCCGCCTCTCGACGCGGCATGAGAGTCGCCACCATAAAAGATGAAATTGCAAATCCTAGGCCCACCGAAAACGTAATGACTGCTGACGTATAGCCATAAATAATCCCAGCCATCGCAGGGCCCAGTGTCGCGGCAACCTGCCAAAGCGTCGTCGTCCATGCGGAGCCGCGCATGTATAATCGTCGCGGAAGAATTTCTCCAAAGAGCGCAAAAATCGAGGCGGTCATAAATGCTCGAGCCACCCCCACAAACACCACGCAGGTGTAAATGAGCATCACAAGGCTCTGCGTTTCAAATTGACTCTGCCTCCACGCGAGCGCTGTCAAACTCGCCATCACAAGGCAATGCAAAGATAGCGCATACAGAAAGACGGTTTTTCTCACGTAACGATCCGCAACATGCCCACCGATCACCGCCAAACCTACCGCAGGAATGACCTCACAAAGGCCAAGCATGCCCAAGGAAAGTGGATCTTTCGTGAGATTGTAGATCCACCACGCAACGGTTGTCATTTGCACCTGCACGGAAAGCTGCAGAAGGAATCTCAAAGCTAAATAGCGGCGAAAGTGTATATCTCGAAGGACTTCGTAAGCTTCCCCCGAGAAGAAAGAACTCACAAAAACAATCTAGAAAAAACTCCCGCATCGAGCAATCTTTCACTAAGATTCTCTCCATGAGCATTTTAAAAGAATTTCGAGAGTTCGCGGTCAAAGGAAATGTCGCTGATATGGCAGTGGGTATCATCATCGGCGCAGCATTTGGAAAAATTGTGACGTCCCTAGTGGGCGATATCATCATGCCGCCCTTGGGATTGCTCATTGGGGGTGTGAATTTCACAGGTTTAGCCGTTACCCTTCGAGAAGCGGAAGGGGTCCAACCCGCCGTTACTCTGAATTACGGCTCATTTTTACAAAATGTTTTTGATTTCATCATCGTGAGCTTTGCAATTTTTATGGTCATCAAAATCATGAATCGCATGCGACAAAAAGCGGAGGCGCAGCCCCCACACCCAGCAGCGCCAAGCCAAGAAGTCGTACTTCTCACGCAAATTCGAGACGCGCTGAAAAAATAAATTCGAGCTATAAAGAAGTCAGACACTGCCATTCGCCAATGGCACTTTGATTCCAGCGGATGTCGCGTCCAAGTTTTTTATAGGCCTGGGAATATTTTGCTTTCACCTCAGCAACATCCCCTTCCAGAAGACCTGAAAGAATGATTTTTCCTTCCGCCGACAATCGACTTACGAGCGCATCGGCAAACTGAAGAAGTACCGGTTGCAAAATATTTGCGACAATGACGTCGTACAGGCGTTCCCTCTCCGGAAGAAATTGATAACAGTCCACACGCGCCATTTCACCATTATGTTCGACACACTCCCGGGCACATTCCAATGCATCTCGATCGATTTCCACAGCATCCACTCGCGCCCCCTGCTTCGCCAGCGCGACAGATAGAATTCCAGACCCCGCGCCAAAATCCAATGCCCAAAAATCCTTTGGAAGCTTGAGACGACCAATAGTTTCTAAGCACAATTGCGTCGTTGGGTGCGTGCCAGCACCAAACCCTGAGGAGGGATTGAGCCAGATCGTCTTTTGTGGATTTACGGCCTGTGTGTTTTCCCGTTCCCAAACGGGTCGAATTTTCCAAAAAGGTTCCACGTCGGCACCCTTATAAGACTCCCTCCACTTCGCATCCCAATCTTGGTTGCGAGCAACTTCAATTGAAACGTCCATCATCGCCCTCCCGCTATCTGCTCCTTCATTTAGCCAAGCCTTCGCACCCTCAAAATTGGAAAAATAAATGCGATAAGACTCGGCAGTTTCGTTGCGCCTAGCCTCATCGGATCCGTCCCCCTTCTCCAAAATCCTTAACGGCTGCGGAGAAAGAATTTCTTCCATTCCTAAAAACCCATACCTTCGAGATGACGCATGGAGGTGCTTTCCCAGTTCGTCGCTAGCTACGGAGGATGGCTGTTTCCACCGAAAACTCACGATCGCGTAGGTGTCTTGCACTGAATTTGAGCTGTCACACGCTGCACCGCCCGTCCGCATGACTTTGGCTTTGCACAAAGATAGGCACTTCCACAAGCAAAGACTTCTTCTGCCGACATCCTATTTATAGATAGAATAGATCGATGGCGAAGGGGAACATCGCTGAGGTATCGGTATATCGAGACTTTGAGAAATTCTACAAAGTATTGGGCTATTATGAAGGCCAAGAGATCAAGCCGCTTGAAGTTCATGAACGACACATCGATCGAACGCTTGAAGGCGAGCTTCGAAATTCGAACGCCTACATTCGTCGCATTGCCTATGAAATTCAAATGCTAGAAGCCCATGCCGATAAACGCGTGGTCTATCGAACTGAAAAACCTGAAGCCAGCTTAGTTTACTCGCTTTATAGCGAGGGCATTCAGTCTCTCATCGTGCTTCGCGACGTCGTAGCGCTGGATATAAAGGAATGGTCCGAACTCATCCGTCAAACGTTAAAAGCTTTCGATGAAGGTACGAGCAATAAAGATTTAGCTTCTGTTCTTTGGAGAAGCCCCTCTCGAAATATCCGAACGAAAGTCTACAATGCACTGCTCGATTTGGAAGCGGATGCTCAACGTCGCGCTCCCAAAAAAGAAGCTGTGCAAACAAAGGAGCCCTCTCCCAATTGGCACCAACGAGATCATGAATGGGAAACGCCCGATGGGGAAAAGGTCCAGCGAAGCGAAGCGCTGAAGCGTTCAACGCCGGCCGAGAAAGCCATGGGACGCATCAAGCATCAAATGCAGTCGATGGGTTTGGATCCTGAAATTCCTGCTGAACTTCAAATTGATTCTGAAGAGCTCGAATGCTTGAGCGAAGAACTTAGTTTCTTCGATCAAAACCATATTGAGTTTAACTTGCTTCACATTGCCCTTTCTCAGCTCCTGTCGCTTTCCCCTCAATCACAATTTGCGGGAGCTCGGGCTCAGTCGGAACAACTTCTAAAAAAAATTACGCAAGGGATCGTCGGTCGATTTCAGCCCGGATTGATTCTCCTTCTGATTGATTCCATCAAACAGCTGAAAAACACTGCGCCGTTAACGGCTCTTGGAACTGAATTGGAGAGAATCATCACGCAAACTCTTCGGCAACCGGCGAATGAGAAGCGCTTGATTAGTTCTTTAAAAGATGAGGAGCGCGCTAAAACTACGCGCAAGCTTTTGCCTTATATCGATCCCAAACAATTCCCAGCGATCATTGATTTCTATTTAGAGAGAAATGACACAACGAACATGGTCGAGTTTCTGAAAATATTTTTTGAGCGCGATTTAACTCATGAAAGTCTAATGTTTGGCTGGGGCGAAGAGCGTTTGCTCTTTATCCTCCCCCTCTTTCGACGCCTGCAATGGCCTGGAAAATATGAATTTATTAAACGGCTTGTGAAGAGTCCGTCGCAAAAAATTCAGCAACAAGCGTGCCATTATATGATCAATCTAGATTATGAACTTCCTCAGGCTCTGGATCTCTACGGAAAGATTGCCGATGAAAGTCGAGAGAATTGGCTTCAATCTTTGATTGAGCATCCCCCCAGAGACTGTTGGAAACCCTTTCTGCAAAAGGCAATCGAATCTCAACTCTGGCAATCGAGCCATTCTCGAGCCCTCGCCGGAAAATTGCATCTGTCTTGGCTGCGTTTAGCTCTTCACTATTTCGCTCTCGAAGCATGGAGAATTTTTGATACGCTCATTTCAGCTCGAAGATTTTGGCTCTGGCCAAAATATACCGACCTCCGCGAACTTATACTCATCACGTTCATGGAAAATAGCTCTACACGTACCAATGCTGAATTTAAGGCGATGTGCCTTCGCGAAGCTAAGACTCCCATGCAGTCAGGCAGCCTCCGCTCACAATTAATTCTCATAGGAAATGCAAATGAACCCCGCGGAACAAAAAACAGAAATTCCTGAAACTGGTAACCTGTTGTCAAAGCAGGTTTTGGGCGCGGATTTTCTGCAGACCCTCTATACGTTCATCCGGACTGCCGAATTACACGAAGCAGGTAATGCCATTTTTGAACAACCCCTTAAGCTTCTTCACCGAACCGTTCAAGACTGGGCGACGGCTCAAGGCGTTTCGAACTTGGAATTGCAACTCAAAGGCGAACAGTTTTTTATCAATGAAAAACGAATTCGTCCAAAGCCCAAGATCATCCGAAAATTGCAGGGCCTCATTCGTTTTTTACGAAGACGTGGAATCAATGGCTTTCAAATCCCAGCAACAACCAACTTCGAAGATCTGCACGCCTATCTATGGATCATTCAAAAGGTTCAGCGAACCGATGGGCCCACCAAGATTTCCGAAGAAATGCGAGCGCGCGGCCTCGACGGCTTCGAGATTCGAACTTTAAATTGGGCGGACGGTACCACTGCCGAAGAAAGTGCGTCACTCACCGAGGCCATGTATAGACAGCTACTGCATTTTTCAAAGAGCTGTTTTACGAAGACCCATGAATCTCAAATCATGGAAAATGCCGTCCAAATGGAGGCCATTCTCTATGATCTAAATACAATTTCCGAGGAGGATCTTCTTCAGACATTTTGCCGCCTCAGCATGAATAGCTCGGACACGCCGGCGGCTCACCTCGCGGTACTTTCTACATTCTTGCTTCACCTTTGGGGAAAAACTTTGGGTCTCCCTCCTTTCGCCGTGACTGAGTTAGCGGCCTGCGGGTTGGCGCATCCTTTTGCGTTCGTCAACATGCCGGATGGATTAGACCCGTCGCAACTTGAAAGAGCGCAGCGTCTAAGTATTCTTCTGCAAAATATAGAAAACTATCAGAAAGTATGGCCCCTGACCGATCTTCAAATTTTAGCTCTGTCGGAATTTCTTACTCCTTTCGGAGAGCAGGGCGTATATCAATCGGGAGACCAAAAATTTTATCAGCATTTCTTTTCTCGTATGCTTCGAATCGCGATTCTCTACATCCGAATGATTGTTCCCGATCGCCGTCGAAAATCACTCACGCCTTCGGAAGCTCTTCAGAAATTGCTTCAACCTGATCTCGGTTGTGATCCCAGTTTAACGAAGTTGTTCGTCAATTGGCTAGGCGCTTATCCTCTAGGAAGTTTTGTGCGATTGAGCACGGGAGAAATCGGCCAAGTCGCTTCCGTGAGCCATGATTTAAGTCAAACCTTCCGACCAAAGATTCGGCTCCTCGTCGATAAGGATGGTAAAAAACTGGATCAAGCAAAGATTATGGACCTTTCCGAAATTAATGACCGTTTGGGGATTTTTAAATCCTCGGTCCAAACCGAAATGAACTTGGAGGAAACGGGAATCGGATCGGAACAATATCAAAACTTGATGAGTAAGATCTCTCTCTCTACTTCTTGATGCTTTTTAAAAGCTCTTCGGAAGAATTTAATTCCTTCGACATCGACAAGCGGCTAGCGAGTTCTCGACATTCCGTGAGAGAGTTTTCGGCGGTATCCCAGCGCTGGATTTGAATCGCGGCCAAACCTTGGTTATGCAGCGCCATCACTTGATCGGGCAAATCGCCGAGCTCCCTAGCGTAGGTATTTACCCTTTCAAACACCCTTAATGCTTCCTCAGATTTTCCTTCCAGAAGCTCCAAAGCTCCCAAATTAAGAAGCGCTCGAATTTCTAGTAGTTTATCTTTGATGAGTTGCGCGCCTTCAATAGCCTTCGTAAGTCCGGTGCGAGCCGACGGCAACTGTCCTGCTTGAATGAGCGTTGCTCCGATGTCATTCAAAACTTCAGTTAAGAGATGAGAGTGCTTTCCCATCTGAGCGAGTTTCATACTATTTTGAAAATCAGCCAACGCCTCATTCCACCGCTGAGCCTGTCGATGCACCTGACCGCGGGCTCGATAAAAATGAGCTCGCACTTGCTCCGCAGCTGACAACTGATCACTCTCGCTAATCGCGAAGACCTCTGCCTCCGCTTCGGCATGCTTTCCCATCTTTCGATAGAGATCGCTCAGCTTCGTGCCCAATGTAATTCTTTCGTCTTGCGAAAGGATGCCCATTTTCTTCAGATCCAGAAGGTGGGACTCAGCGAGGGAAAATTCTCCGGAGAGAATTCCCATTTCCGACAAATCTATCTTGAGTTCGAAACGAATTTTGGCACTCGCTTCATCCGTTCGATCTTGAAGAGTTGACAGACCGCGTTCGAGAGATGCTCTTGCCTGATAGAGGGATGTTTGTCGGCGATTCATCTCTGCCAGGCGCCTCCAGTAGAAGGCGGCGCGCACAGGCTCCGTTTCCGCCAAAGTAAAGTGATGGGCGAGCAGGTCGAGAACGCCCTCTGAATACAATTCCCGAACGCCGTCTCTTACATCCTGTTCGAGCACTTCGGCCACTCGTCGATGCAAAACTCTCAAACGCTTTTTCAAAATTGACTGGTACGCAACCTGCTGTGTGAGAATTTGATTGAAGGCATATTCCGTGAAGGCAGCATTCACCTGCACTTCGAAAATCAGTTCGCGCTTGCGCAAAAATTGAAGTGATTCATCAATGCCTTCTCGATTGGAAAGAACTTTACGAAGTAAATCGTCTCGAAAGTTTCTTCCGAAGACGGAAGCCACTTCCAAGACTTCACGATCTGACGGATAAAGGCGGTCGAGCCGAGCTCCTAGAATCGCTTGAATCGACTGGGGCAGCTGAACAGAGGCATCCGTGATGATTAACTCCCATCGATCTTGCTGTCGACGGAGCGCCCCAGATTCCAAGAGAGATTTCACCATTTCTTCAATGAAAAGAGGATTTCCCTGACATCGTTCCAGAATTCGCAATTCTAAATCGCGAGGAATGGTGTCCGAACGAAGGAGTGCTTTCACAAGTTCAATCGAGTCCGCATCATTCAATGCGGTCAAATGCAAATCGTCTAGGCGTTCCAGTTCACGGTCCCTGGCCGCAGCGATGAGCCAATAGTTTTTGCTCCCCTCACTTAAAAAAGTCCATAGCTCCCGAGTGGGTGGATCCACAAAATGAAAATCATCTAAGAATGCGATGAAGCGAGAACGAGTCCCAAGTGCCTCGAAGAGAGCTCTCAGCGTTTGGAACATGCCCTTTCTTTTCTGATGAGCATCCATGGTCGAAGGCATCGCCTGAATCTGCAAAATATCTTCCAGAAACACTTTTGAGATTTGATCTAAACCCAAGCTTTCCATAGACGCCAAACGAGGGCGCTTCGAATCTGAATCAATTTCTATAAAATCTTTGAGAAGCTGCTGCAGGATTACTCGAATCGGAAAGAAAGCAGACTCAGTTTTTAATTCAGAGCCCCGAGCTTCTATCCACCGAATGCGTTCTTTGAGCGCTTGGGCTCGCATCTCTAATTTCAAACGAGATTTTCCCGTTCCAGGATCGCCCCAAATGAGCAGAGCTTTTGGATGCGAATCTTTCAGCGCTTGAATTCCCATCTGCAGACGATTCATTTCGGCCTCTCGGCCAATGAGCTTCAATTGTTGCTCACGAACACCTCGCTCAGCAAATTCCCGCTTCCTGAAGCTATGCACCCGGAATACTTCGATTTCCGTCGATTTTCCTTTCAGCGTCTGCTTATGCAATTCCACAAAATCAAAAATGGATCGACAAGCCACTTGCACGGATTTTCCGACAAGAATTTGATTCGGTTCAGCAATGGATTGCAGACGTTGCGCAATGTTCACCACGTCTCCCATCACCGTAAAGTCAAACTTCTGTTGCGAACCCACTCCCCCGGCGATAACCATACCGGAATTTACGCCGATTCGAATGGAGAGCGGATGTCCGGAGACCGCATTCAAACGATCAATCTCGGAAATAAATTTCATGGCAGCTCGGAGCGCTAATTCAGGATCGTTGTCGTGCGCAACGGGCGCTCCGAACAAAGCCATGACTGCGTCCCCCATAAATTTATCGACGTAGCCTTCAAACTCATAAACGATCTCGCCCAATTTTCCGAAATACATGTTCATTAAATCCGTCACACTCTCCGGATCTAATTTTTCACACAGAGTTGTAAATCCTTGCACATCAGCAAATAGGATCGTGACCAATCGGCGAGCCCCGGCCAGATTTTCCTGGGCGCGGTCGATTTTTTTTCGAATTTGATTGGGAACCTGCCCTGGATCCATGATGAAATCCGGACGTCGCATCACTTGCGTGTCGCGATCCTCAAACTCCTGAGACTCGCGTCGCTTAGGCGCCGCCAAAAGGCGTTGCCCACATTCGGAACAAAACTTGGCAGAAGTTGTGGCGACTGCTTTACACTGCGGACACTGCACCTTTAATCTCCCCTGCCAAGTCTTCCGTCACTTTTTGAAAGACATCGTCCCACTTTAAAAAATGCTGCGCTCTGTAAAGGCGCATGGACGGATACCAAATGCTCGAACTGCCTTTCAATCCCCATCGCCAATCAGGCTGAGGAGGGAGAAGTAGCCAAACTCTCTTTCCCATTGCACCTGCTAAATGAGCCATGGAGGTATCCACCGTGATGAGAACATCTAAATTCTGAATGAGGCCTGCCGTTTGTTCGAAACTCTCCGATGGAGAGAGTCGTCCATCCTTTGAGGTTCCTTTAAACATTTGACTTGAACCCTCATCCAATTGAACGCTCACCCACGCTATATCTTTCAATTTTGGATTCTGAATCCAAGCTCGATCCACATTCTCAAATGAAATTGAACGAAGATGATCCCAACGATGATTTGGATTACCCTTCCAAACTATACCGACGTTTAGTTTTCGAGGACCTTTGAACTCTTCAAGCTGTCGCGCCATCTCTTGCACCCAATCGAGCCGTGGAAAAATATAAGGTCGATCCATCCGGTAATCTTCTTCAGAATGGAGTTGAAGAAAATAAGGCAAACTCATCGTTGGTATAATTCGATCGGTGGGGCGCACATCCGCTTCTTGATCAACCGCATCGAGCCCGGGAGTACGCGTAAGAAGAGAGGACATTGCGGCATTGGAAATGAATCGAACTTCGGCGCCCCGATGTTTTAGGAGCGGTGCAAAACGAATGAACTGCAAAGTATCTCCAAGCCCCTGTTCATCCAAAATAAACAATCGCTGTCCGCGAAGGTCCTTTTCCAAAGGCTGCGAGGGCACGAGCTCCTTAGGATAAAGATTTTGCATGGCATGTCTCGATTCCGCGAGAGCCCACCCCGCACGAAAGTGCCTTCTCTGCAAACACATCAAGCCCCAAAAAACTCTCGCCTGAACTTCAAGTTCTTTGGAAGAACGAATAACTTCGTGGTAGGCGTGCACGGCTAAACTGGATTGTCCCTCCTTGTCGCAAGCGATCCCGTAATTGAGAAGAAATTCCCTTTTCTGAGGATCCAAATGATAAGCTCGCTGAAAATAAACAATGGCTTCTGAAATTTTTCCAATTCTCGTGCAAAGGTGGCCCAACGAAGCTTGTATTTCCGCGCGTTGAGGCATCAAGGTGAGCGCGCGCCCTAGATGCTTTAACGCGTGTTCATGGTCCCGATGTTCTGCATAGTACGTGCCTAAATTTAAATGGGCGTCCCCAAATTCAGGGTTCAAGTCTACCGCTCGAAGCCATTGATTTTTTGCAAGATCCCAATTTCCGTTCAGGGCGAGGGCATTTCCCAAGTTCCATAAGAGCACAGGCGAGGAAGGGGAAAGTCGAAGTGCCTTTTGAAAACTTTCAACTGCCACATCAAATCGCTGTTCTCGAAAGGCGTTTAGCCCTTCCTCATGAAATCGAAGGGCCTGCTCGGAAGAATCCATCCATCCAGTTTAAACGGTTGGCATTCGAAACTCATCGGCTGGAACAAAGGGAATGCATCAAATCGAAGAGGAGCAGCGCGGCAATTGCCGCGCAGCTTCTAACCACCTTAAGGAGCGTGCGCCACACACAGTTGCACACAATCCGGAGGCATTTTTTGACTACAGGCCTAAGACCTTGAAAGGACGTAGGTTTTTGCAAATTCACTGCGCTCCGGCCCGGGTGGCATAACGCGTGCAATATCTCCTTTCAGTTGTAGTTGCGTGGAAGGAGTAAGTTTTATGTCTCGAAATACTTTTCAATGGATCTCTACCCTCATCATCGTCTTTTTCTTTGTGCTTTGTCCGCTCGTCTCGAGTGCCGCGACGTTTTCAGTTCTTAATTACGGCGCAAAAGCAAATGACGGAATGAGTGATGAGAATGCGTTTAACGCTGCTGTGAATGCGTCGGCAAACGGGGACACCATTTACTTCCCGACGGGTACTTTCAATGTCGATGGCGATGGATTCAATCTTCCATCGAATCGCATCATCAAGGGCGACGGCATGGGAAAGACAATCATTAAAAACTCAAGCACCGCAGGATTCACCTACACGTTAAAGATTGAAAACAGATCGGGAATCACAATGAGTGATTTCACCTTAGATGGAAACGGCGTCTACATGGGCAATGTCGACGGGGTTCAGTGGACGAAAGTTGAAATGGTGAACTTGAATCGCTCAGCCGACAATCACCAAGGTATTTTTGGAAATGGTTTGAGAAATGTTACCGTGAAGGATTCTGTTTTTAGAAATATTCGCCATGTCACCATGATTTATAACGTAACGAACGTCCGATTCGAACGTAATCGCATCACCGATGTCGGCTATGGCTTAAAACTCCAAGCTCCCATGGAAGGCCTTTACATCATCGACAATATTTTTGAGCAAGTTCGCGCGTCGATGGGCGTAGAGCTGCAGGGAAATATCACGCTCAGAGCCAATAATATTCGCGTGGAATACAATCAGTATATCAATCCGAAGCTGAACGCCGGCGTCACGAATTCACACGCCTTTTGTTATTCTCTTGTTCCAGAAAATGCCACGAACATGGTCGTCTACAGAAACTATTGTGAAGGAAACACGGCGTATCCAAAGCGAGGCGTAGTGTTGGCTTATGAAATCGCGGGAAACGCCGCCGGCAGTCACTGCTCATCCGCCGCCACCAAAGTGTACGAAAACTGGGCGAAGGATTTGAACGACTGCGGTGGTATTACCACTTCTCGCGGTGTCCAGGCCTTCAACAATCGCTGTGAAAATACGATTGAGGCTTTTGGTTTTGCCTCGCCCGCTAATGGTATTGCAGACGCTTCTCAATGCTCCAACATTTCAAACAATGGACTCACCACTCTCAGTTGGGCTTCGAGCTTCAAAAAGAATCAATTTTGGAACTTAGACGGAACTCAACCTCCCCCCGTGAATCCTCCTGTCACTCCGCCGCCGGGACCTGTCACCAATGCTCCACTTCCCACGGATGGAGGGGTCTATCTTTCGGACTTAGACTTCTCTGGAGAAAATCAGTGGGGCCCTTTCGAGCTCGACATGAGTAATGGTGAGCAAGCTGCGGGCGATGGAAAGAAAATTCAGTTCGGCTTGACCTCTTATGCCAAGGGAATCGGAGCGCATGCACCTGCGAATCTCATTTTTGAACTAGACGGAAATTACGACACCCTTCGAGGGCTCGCCGGAATCGATGCCGAATCCGGAGCGAATGGATCAGCGACTCTAGAAGTTCTTTTGGATGGTCAATCCATTTATACCTCCGCGACCCTTAGAGGCAATCAAACGCCCGTCTCACTGGACCTCGATGTAAGAAATGGACAGATCCTCGAACTTAAAATTCATAATGGCGGCGACAGCAATGACTACGACCATGTGTCGTTGGCATTCTTTCGCTTAATT
>ERZ761602.4335-NODE-4335-length-18519-cov-12.369097_pt1 | contig 18519 bp, 8 predicted proteins | sample MGYA00512165_ERZ761602 | MGnify/ENA primary metagenome ERZ761602 (study PRJEB28899, sample SAMN02445085) | bioreactor sludge metagenome | biome: EBPR sludge; isolation source: Thorneside wastewater treatment plant | place: Australia: Brisbane, Thorneside... | reverse complement strand
CGGCCGGGAAATTGGTCACTATTTAATGATAGTTACTTTTGGGACACCACACTAGTGTGGTTTGCCATTAATTCGTTGAATAATTTCCGCGCCTTTTGACCCGAATGCGTCGTTGTTCGTCGTCGCCATAGCCCTGCTATGACTCCTCCTCTCGCCTAGCCTCGAGCCAAAATGCATCGGAAATTTCTTCAGCCAATTAATGGCAAACCACACTAGTGTGGCGCGTGACTGGTGTAGTGCTTCGCCCTTCCTGGAGCCAAGCTGGCGATCTTCTCTGAGGACTTGCCAAAAAAGCGTTCATTCATTTTGCGAACAACATGCCCTCGCTCGCAAGCAATGGGCGGCGAGCTCGTCTCGCCGCCTGAGATCAATCGTCTGGGAGTGGCCGTGCTTTTCAACACGGCTCGCTGCCCATCGCTCAACGCAATCGCCACACAGCCTCTCGCACCCCGCCCTTACTTGAAGGTGATCTCGCGCAGCCGGTATTCACCGGTGATCTGACGAATACCCGGATACGTCTTTGTTGTCGCCCGGTTTTTTTCTTGATTGGCGTCGCCCCAGGCCTTCATGAAAGCATCGTAACGCTCCTTGCTCGGCTCGAGGTCAGCAGCGCTCTTGGCCCGCGTGACCAAGACCACATTGAAATCGCCGCTGAGCGGCAGTTCGCTGACGTAGACCGAATAGCTCTCGATGTGGCCGAGCTTTTTGGCGGCCTCGCTCGCCGCTACCCAGGTACCACGGATGCCTTCCAGATAATAGTCGATCATGTTTGCATCGACGTGGATGGCGTAGCCGAGCGCGGTCGGCAGGAGTTCGTACTCGAGAATGGCGCGAGGCGAAAAGTTGTTGAAACTGGCCGCACTGACGAAAACCGGTGGATCGGCGAACAGCGTACCGCCGGGAATGCGGGTGCCGGCCGGAAATGGCCCCAGATTGATGGGCAGCGTGCTTTCGCGGATGGTCGCGACGGTCTGCTTGTTGGCAAAGCGCTTGTCCTCGTCGCTGAAACGACCGCCGAGCGTGAGCGAGAGCCGGTCGCTGAAGGCGTAGCTGGCATCGGCAAATACGGCCCAGGAATCGAGTTGCTGGCGGGCGTCGAACCTGGCCGCGGTACCCGCCCCGAACAGCCCCTGGAAGTTGTTGATATCGAAGATCACATCGGTGTCTTCGCTGTAGTGGTGGGCGCCCAGCGTCCAGACGAACGGTTCACCGGCGTTGCTGGACAGCCGCAGCTCCTGGGAGAGTTGCCTGGATCCGATCACACCGCTGTTGGTGAACAGGGTGAAGCGGGTGCTGTCGGAGTCCTGTTTGCCGCGCAGTGCGTAGTCCCGATATCCGGTGATGGCGTCCAGCGTCGCGTTGTCGAGTTCCCATTTCACCTTGAAAACCGCATTGGTGGCGTCGGTTTTGTTGTCGCTGGGCTCGTCAAAGGAGAATTCGCCGTTGTCCAGCGCGGCGTCGAGGTCGTCGCGTCGAATGAAGGGCGAGGAGGGCTGGCCCGGAGCCACCGGTGCCACGTTGATGGTGGCGGGATCTGCGTGCTGGTTGCTGCGCTCAAGCATCAAATCGGCGCTGAGATCGGTCGCGGGTTGCCAGGCCAGCGAGAGCCGCACGGTCTCGTCCTTCCTGCCATTCACATCCTCACCGGTGAGGGTGTTCTCACCCCAGCCGTCCACATCGGTGTAGCCGATGGCGACACGACCCAGCAGGTCATCGGTCAGAGGGCCTGAAAGCGCACCGAGCACCCGTCGTTCGCCGTGCTCGGCGAAGCGCAGTCGAACGTAGCCTTCTGGCTCGGCGGTGGGGCGCGCGGGTTGCACCAGCAGCGCGCCTGCGGTGGCGTTGCGACCGAACAGCGTGCCTTGAGGCCCGCGCAGTACCTGGATCGATTCGATGTCGACCAGATCGCTGGTCGAGAAACTCAGCCGTCCGACATACATCTCGTCCAGATAGACGGCAACCGGCTCGTCGTTGAAAAAGTTGCCGCCACCGTTGGCACCCCCGATGCCCCGGATCGAGATGGGTGCCGCGCCGTAGTTCACGCTGTTCGTGGTGTACAGGTTCGGGACGAAAGCGCTCAAGTCCTCGATGGACTGCACGTCATGGCGGATCAGAAACGCCTCATCCAGGGCGGTCACCGCGATCGGGACGTCCTGGATCTCCTCGTCCCGGCGCTGGGCCGTGACCCTGATCGACTCGAGTACCGGCAGCACCTCGTCGGCGACCCGATCACCGGGCCGAGAATGGGCCGCTCCCGACGCGAGGGCGCCTTCCAGTATCAGGGAAAGCGTTGCGATGCTCCGGGCGCAGGTCATGGATTGAATACCCTCGAACTACAAGAAGGCGGCCCGGGCTGACGCCTGAGTTGGCATCCTGGCCGCAAGAACTCTACGCCAATGCCATCAATCCATCGCCTCTGCGAAGGACGAAACAAACATTCTGGACATGCACACGGTGTAGCTGTGCGGGTTCACCCTACCGAAGCCGCCTTAGGTGCGATCAATCCGGCGACGCAGAGCAGCGTGCAGGACCTCTGGGGCGGCGGCGGACGATCTGTCCGCGCACTCACTCGAACCGATCAGCAAATATCCCGACATCAGCGCAGTCAATCCCACCAGTCACGAGGTGCACGCTCGATTCGGATTTGCTCGGTTGCCAGGTGGTGGTTCCGTCCGTGCCGCCCATGTAATTGGCGGTCAGCCAGCGCGGGCATCCGCGCGTCCATTGAATCGTGCATTGCGCCTGGGCTGTCGTGCCGTTCAACGGCACCAGTTCGAGATCAGAACAGGATCCGCCTGGAATACCGGTCACGGTCACGTGGCCGGCTGTCGGCGTGCTCAGGCCGGTGACTTCCACGGTAATCTGGACACTCTGTCCGATGGCTGAGGGTGATGGCGAAGTGGCCGTGATGACCGAGTTGGTCAACTGCGCGGGGCCGTAGGCGGCGATGTGGGGCGTGATCAGGTTGCCGACGCGATGGAAATTGCCCCCAGCGAGCAATTGCCCCCGATAGACGAAGAGCTTGGCGATGCCCATGTTGAAGCGGGAGCCAATCGGGCTCCAGGTGTTACCGTCCCAGCGCGACACCGGGATATCGCTCCCGTCGGCATTCGAGCCCGCTGCCACCAGAGCATTGTCGAAAACCTGCAGCGAAAAGACACGGTGGGCAGTGCCCGGCAATGCAATCCAGCTGCTTCCATTCCAACGGAAGACGCTGCTGCCCGACGCTGAAGCGTCAAAACCGCCGCTGCCGTAGAGCACGTTGTCATGCACGGCCAGCGCCAGCATTTCGCGGCTGGGCGAGGTTCCGAGCGGTTGCCAGGCCTGGCCATCCCAGCGTACCGCGTTGTACGGATCGACGCTGTAAGGGTCATATCCGGAAAGGACCAGTTGCCCGTCATGGATGATCATGGCAGCCACCAATCCGAGCGGTCGAGTGCCGAAGGGTGCCCAGGCACTCCCGTTCCAGCGTGCCACGTTCTCGAGCACGGTGGCGCCCGAGTACCTGAGATAGCCTGCGGCGATCAGTTCGCCGTTGAATACGATCAAGTCGTAGACGTCTCCGCCGAAGTCGCTTCCCATCGGAATCCAGTTGGCACCGTCCCAGCGCACGACGCGGCTGGTGGGGTCGCCGTTGCCGTCGCTCCCCTGGGGTCCGGCAGCGACAATCTGCGACTCGAACACGGTGACCGCATAGCCTTCCCGAGCCAGTCCGGCGCCGAGTGCTTCCCAGCCACTGCCTGTCCAGCGCGCCACGCCGCGGGAAAACGCCCCGTTGCCACCGCGGAACCGCCCAACGGCGATCAGACTGTCCTCGTGTTCGACGAAATCGAGAACGGTTCCATCGATGCCCGCTCCAAGAGCGGCCCATCCATTGCCGTCCCAGCGGGCGGCTCGGTTGGCGGCGATGCTTCCGGCGCGCCCGAATGTGCCGCCAACATACAACTGTCCCTGCCAGCCGAAAGCACCGAAGACGATCCCATCGGTGCCACCGCCGACTGGTGCCCAGGTGCTGCCGGTCCATTGCACGATGCCGCCGTTCGCAGACGTGGTGCCGGCATAAAGCTCGTCATCCACGACAGCCAGGGCTTCAACCCGATTCAGAATCCCGAGTTGCGCCCAACTGCTGCCATTCCAGTGCGCGATGCGACTCAGTGATGAGCCACTCCCATAACTCAAAAACCCACTGGCAATGAGCTCGCCCTGGTGGACCGCCAGATCCCAGACCCAGTTGTTCAAGCCGGCGCCGATCGACTGCCACTCGCTGCCATCCCATTGCGCCACATACCGAATCTGCCGCGCATCGAACGTCCGGAAGTTGCCGCCAGCAACCAATCGGTCGTTGTAGACCACCAGCGCAGACACCGGTTGGTCGAAGCCCGGCCCGACCGCGACCCATTCATTGCCTGTCCAGCGGGCAACCGAGTAGTAGACCGGACCCGCTGGCAGTTGCAGGGTGCCGCTTGCGTACAATTCGCCGTCGAGCACTGCGAGGGCCGCGCAACCATGCAGGCTGGGGCCGAAGCTCGCCCAGCGAAAACCGTTCCAGCGCGCAATGCCGTTGACCGGCACGCCACCGGCCAGATTGAACGACCCGCACACGACCAACTCCTGATCGAGTACGACCATCGCCGACACCGAACCGTTGAGGCCGCTGCCGAGCGCCGACCAACTCACGCCATTCCAGCGCCCGATCCCGTTCACGGCGATGCCGCCCGCGGTGGCGAAAATCCCGCCCGCCGAATTGTTGTGCGCGCCGACATAGAGCGCCTCGCCGCTGCCATCGTCCCACGCCGCGAACGCGCCCACGGTGCCGCTTGGCCCGGACGGCTCGGAGAATGTGGCGTTCCAGTCGACGACCGTTCCGCTGGGTACTTGGGCAAGTTCGGGTGAGATCCGCTCGGCGCTGACGACTGCGGATAAAAGCGACAGGCACAACAGTGCGCACCAGCGCACGAAACGGTCGGTAGCGAGCGCACCGCCACGAAAGCGAGACATATGCAAGGGCCTTGAGATCGGCCGTTGCGGACGGCTCTGATCCGCATGCTAGCCCAAGGCGGCCACTGATTTACAGTTGATGACTTAGCGCCCAGGTGTTTGGTTCATCTCCACGCTCCCGGGGTCCTGATGCGAATGGCATGAATGAACCCGTCTGGCCCGTGCGACCTGGATTGAAGTGGCCGAAGCCGCCAGACGTGGCCGATTTTGCGGATGCACGTCCGCTTCCGCCATCGAATCCCGTTTGTTTGGCTATCCCGCGGAGATGCCGATGAACAAGAAGAGTCGCCCAAGTGCACGCTGGCCCGCCTCGCAGATCATTCTGGTGGCGCTGGTGGCCACCCCGTTCGTGCTGCTGATCTATTCGATGGTTGCTTCCACTCGGTACGACCAGAAGATGACGGCCGACGTGAACGCGCGCTTCGAGCCTGTGGAATGCGAGGTACTCGAAGTCGGAAGGCGCGAGGGAACGCGCCGGGAGCGCATCAATCCGGATTCACGGCGAACGCGCGAAGTGAGCATGGGTTTCGATCCGATCATTGAATACCGCTATGTATGGCGGGGGGAGACCTACCACTCACGCGCCTTTTCGCCCGCGCCACGGACCTTTGCGCCCAGCGATGCGGAAACGTTTGACCGGACCTATGCGGTCGGCACCCGCCATCAGTGCAGGCTCGACCCTGAGCAACCGGAGCGCGCCTTCATCGCGGGGTAAGCGGGTCAGCAGGTGGAACCATCTCGACAGCGGCGCGCCCCCATCCCAGCCAGAGGCGATGCGTCGACGTGTCGTTTCCGCACAATTCTGTCCGCAGGCGCACATCGCTAGACCATTGACATCGCCAGCAGCTCGCAGCGGGTGGAGAATCGCCGGTGGCACGCCCCTTGCTCACGCGATCTCTTCAGCCCGACGCCGCGTTGGCGTTCGCTCCTGCACTCCACTGGATGCAATCCATGTTCTTGACGCTGCCTGTGCGACGTTTGCTCGCTGCACCCGGTTTCGCCCTCGGCGTGCTGCTGACCGTGGCGCTGGTGGTCTGCGTCAATGCCAGTGCCTTCGCAGGCTGGTGGGCGTTGTTGTACAAGCCGCTGCCGTTTGCCGAGGCCGGGCGTTGGACCGAATTACGCATCGATCTCATCGACATCGACTTCCAGGTTGGATTGTCGCCATCCATTTACGCCGCGCTGCGCAACGCCAACCACACCTTCGATGCGGCAATCGCCACGCCCGAGATCGGCCAGCCGCTGCTGGATGAGCAGGCAAGGCCCTGGCGCGTGCAGCGGATCACGGCGGATTTCACCGCCGCGCTTGGCGTGGCACCGGCGCGCGGCGCGGCCTTCGCTGCGGACGCGCCCGAGGAAAACGGCCTGCTGCTGTCCGATCGTGCCTGGCGCGAGCGCTTCGGCGCCGCCGCCGACATCGTCGGTCGCCGTGTACGCATCGGCAGTGCCGAGTACCAGGTCCACGGCGTGATGCCGCCGGGATTCGCGTGGCCGGACAACGATGTGCAGGCTTGGACGCCGTGGATCGCCAGTGCCGTCGAGCTTGAACAGGACGCGCAGGGCGGATTCGGCCAGTTCCACGTGGCGGCGCGCCTGGCGCCGGGCGTGGGCCTGGCGCAGGCGCGGCAGACGCTGACCCAGGCTCTGGCCGAATCCGGCAATGCGTTCCTCGCCAGCAACCCTGGACGCGCGCGCGCCGAGGTGCGCTCCTGGCGCGACCGCCACAGCGCCGGCCATCTGCCGATGCTGCTGTTGCTGCAGGCGGCGGCCGCCTTGTTGTTGCTGGTGGCATCGGCCAACCTGACGGGCTTGACTCTCGATCGCTTGTGGACGCATCGGCGAGGTTATGCGGTGCGCAGCGCGCTCGGTGCCCGACCGCGTGATCTGCTGCGCCTGATTCTTGCCGACCTGCTGCTGCCGACACTCCTGGGTGCGGCTCTCGGGCTGGCACTCACGCCAGTGATGCTCGACCTGCTGGCCACGCGCGGCCTGTTGCCTGCAGCGTTGCCGATGGCGGTCGGTGGCGACCTGCAAACACTGATCATCGGTATCGGGGCTGCGGCACTGGTGGTGCTGGTTGCCGTTGCCGCTGCATTTGTGACGCTGACCCGCCTGGGCGGCGAGGACGCACTCACCCAGCGCGCACCGGCTTACCGCATGGGGCGCGCGCAGAAACTGGCGCTGGTGGTGCAGATCGCGCTGACCACCACGCTGGCCGGCGGTTCCGGCCTGCTGCTGCGCAGCGCGGCGAATCTGGCTGCTGAACAGCGCGGTTTCGATCCAGACGGTGTGGTGATGACGCAACTGGAGCTGCCCCCGGAACTGCCGGGTGCGGCCACGATGGCGCGACTGAAAGCCGCCCTGGCGGTGGTTCCGGGTGTCGAGGCGGTCGCCTTTGCCAACATGCCGCCATTCGCCGGCGCCGAGTTCGTGGCCGCCGTCGAAGTCGGCGGAAGTTCGCAGCCTGTCCCGACGCGAGCGCCCGCAGTCGGCGCCGGTTACTTCCAGGCACTGCGCATGCGCTTCATTGCCGGTCGCGACTTCACTGGCGACGAGTTCGTCAATGGCGACGCAGTGATTGTCGACGAAAACTTCCAGCGTCGCTGGCTGGGTTCGGCGCCGATTCCAGGCAGCAGCCTGCGCATCGTCGACGAGGGTAGTCCGCCCCGCGATGTACGCATCGTCGGCGTGGTGGCGGCAATCAAGCAGAAGGCGCTCGACGAAGACGTGGGCGACCCGCTGGTCTACAGCCCGCTGGCACAGGCCGTCGGCGGCGACTTTCTGGTGACCCGTGGCGCGCTCGATGGCAAGGTGTTGCTCGATCAGGTGCGCCGCGTGATCGCCGCAGAGACGCCCGATGCGAAACTGATGGTCAACGTAGCCATGGCCGACGCCGTTGCGCGTACGCTGCAGAGCCGACGCGCACTGGTCGAATCAGTCACGCTGTTTGGCGTCGCGACGCTGCTGTTGGCTTCGCTCGGCCTCTACGCGCTGCTGAACGCGGCGGTGAATCGTCGCCGCGCCGAATTCGGCGTGCGCATGGCGGTCGGCGGCGCACCCGAACGGATCCGACGACTGGTACTGCGTCAGGGCGGCGCGCTGATCGCCACCGGTGTGGCGATCGGCGTGCTGGCGGGACTGGCATTGTCGTCTCTGCTGGCCGAGCGCCTGCACCGGCTCGCACCGACCGATGCAGCGACCTGGCTGCTGACAGCCGCGACGGTCGCAGCCATCGGCCTGATCGCGTGCTGGCTACCGGCGCGGCGTGCCACGCGCGTGCCGCCGAGCATCGCGCTGACGCCGTTGTAGGATGTATTCGCGCCTCGCGGGTGACGGCACTTACTCGAAGCCATGCGCAAAAATGTCGGGACCGAGCGGCGGCTCGGTCTCCAGCTCCACCGCACCGATGTCGCTGCCGTCGCCACCTGCAGTGTTGCCGATACCGAAAAAATCGCGCGGGCGCTGTTGGCCTCGCGAATCGAACAGGAGGCCGGTGTTGAGGCCGGCATCGATGGCCGCGCTGCCGGGGAGCAACTGGTGCGTGCGGACAGTGCCGCCGTTGTTGGCCAGCGCGCCAAGCGCGGCGCTGGCATTGGTGCGGTCGCTCGGCTGGTTGAGCAGTGCCTCGGCGGTGTCGCTCAGGTTGAAACCCTGCGATACCACGCTGCCGGGGCCGGTGGCCGTGCCAAGCACCAGGTTGCCACCGGCGTTGCCCGACAGCAGGGTGTTGCGCAGCGTCGTCGTGGTGGTTCCCTGCGCGGACAGCGAGGCAGTGCGGATACCGCCGCCTCCGGCGCCGCTGTTGTTCGCGATGGTGCAGGACAGCACATCGACGCGCGCCTGGGTGACGCCGGAATCGAAGGCCCCGGCGTTGATCGCGCCACCGGAACCGGGGCCGTCTGCAGTGTTGCCGCTGAAGGTGGTCTGCTCGATGCGCAATCGGTGGTCGTCGCCCTGGAAATTCACGCCGCCTCCCGCGGCCTTGGCGGCATTCAGCGCAAAGCTGCTGTTCAGGATCAGGCCATCGGCGTTTGCCAGCGAGATGCCCCCTCCGACGCCGGCCTGGTTGCCTGCAATCTCGACCGCGGTCAGGTGCAACTGCGCGCCGTTGGCATCGATGGCACCGCCAAAGTTGTCGCCGCCGTTGCTGCCATCGTCCCAGCCGTTGCTCAGGGTCAGGCCACTGATGCCCAACTGGATGGGTTTGAATACGTCCAGCAAACCGAAGCGCGGCGCGGCGTCGTTGCGGCGAACGCTGAGCAGGTTGGCGCCGGGACCGACCAGGTTCAGGTGACTCTTCGGCATCGGCAGTTTGCTGTTGAGGCCGATGGTGCCGGTCAGGCCCGGAGCGAACAGGATGTCGTGCACCGCCGGCCCGTGGTCATTCGCGTCCAGCATTGCCTGGCGCAGGCTGCCGGCACCCGAGTCATCAAGGGTGCTGACGATCAACGCCTGGGCTTCCACCGCGCCGATGTCGCTGTTGTCGCCGCCGCTCGCCGGGGCCACGCTGGCGAGGTCGTAGACGAGCGCGCCGCGCTGGTCGACGCTGCGCCCGAGTCCCTTGTCGAGCGCCCGGCTGTCGGCCAGCGGCAGGTGCACCGGCACCTGGCCGGAATAGATGGCCAGCGGACTGAGGCGCAGGTCGACAATGCCGACCTGATCTCCCTCGCGGTCGAAGACAACAAGCCAACCGCCCGAATAGCCGACCAGATTGTAGCCGCCGGAGATCACCGGATTGAACCCGCTGGCGCCAACGCTGGCAACGATGCTGCCGGAGACCAGGACGATCCCGCTTGCGTTCCAGAGCACCGGATCGGTGCTCTGCGGTCTGCCCTGCAGCGTCGAATCCAGCACGGTCCCCCAGCCCATGTTGAGCAGCCCCCATTGGCGATTGCCGCTCAACGTGGTGGCGCGAAGGAAAAAGGTGCCCCGCGAAACGATGGCGTAACCGTCGGTGGCTCCCTGGCGACTGTTGGCGACCGTGCTGCCCTGCATCCACAGCGTGGCGCCGCTGCCACTGCTCATCGCCGCGCCCCAGAAAGAACGGCCAGCGGTGGTGCTCACCAGACTGTCGACCACGCTGAAGTGCGAACCTGCGGCATTCAGCGTCACACCACCCTCGCCGCTGTTCGGCGAGCCCGTGCCATTGCCATCCACCAGGGCCAACCCGCTCACGCTCGCCAGCCGGTTTGCCTGGACCGCAAGCACGCGCGACAGGCCGTTCGCGCTGATCGTCAGTCGCTGTGCGCCGGGGCCGTGGATGGAAAGGTTGCGGTCGATGCTGAGCTGGCCGCCGGTGAGCGTCAGCGTCGCCGCGATCACCGTCAACGCCGGATCGAACAGAATGTCGCTCACCGCCGGCGGAGCGGGCGCGTCGAGAAGCGTCTGGCGCAGCGAACCGGGGCCGCTGTCATTGAGATTGGCCACGGTCAGCGGCGACAGTTCGACCGCGCCGATGTCGGCATCGTTGCCAGCGCTCGCGGGCGGGATGGCGAGGTCCACGGGCGCGACCCCACGCGCGTCCAGGCGCCAGGACTTGCCGCTGTCGATCAGCGGGCTCCCCGGTAGCGGAACCTGAACCGGAACCGTGCCGCCGTGGTAGCTGAGCGGGCTCAGGGCCGGGTCGAGCGGGTTGGCGGCTGTGCCGGACTGGTCGCCGGGCTGCACGAACACCGCGGCCAGCGCACCGGCATCGCCGATGAGATTGTGCCCGGCCGAGCGCACGCTGCCTCGGGCCAGGATGTCGCTCCCGGCGCCGACGTTGGCCGCGATGACACTGTTGCGCAGCGTGAGGTCCCCGATGGAATCGACGGCGACGCCGTCAGCCGCCAGCGCCCCGCCGCGGGCCGCGTTGGCGGCGATCGTGCTGTCGATCACCTGTACCCAATCGTATGCACTGATGCCGGCGCCGACTGGCAGCAAGAGCGGCCCCGTCGCGCGCAGGGAATTCCCGCTGATGGTGGAGCGGATGATCCGCGCCGGGCCGCTCAGCACCAGGCCAGCGCCACCTGAAATGTCTGCGGCGTCAGCGCGGTTTGCAGTCACGCTGGACTCGTGCAGAAGCAGGCTCCCGGTCGGCGTGCTGTTGACGAGGTTCAGGGCGCCGACCCGTGTGCCGGCGTTCTGGCTGAGCTCAACGCGATGCATTACCAGCGCGGTGCCGCTCGACTCGATGCCCTGGATGCCGTCGGCCACGCGCACCCCGCTCAGAGTGATGGTGCTCGCCACCTCGACGTCGGTCCGGGCGAACTCGAACACCCGCGTGCGCCGGGCCCCGCTGATGGTCAGCCGGTGCGCGCCCGGCCCGACCACCGCGAGGTGCTTGTCGATGATCAGCGGCAGCGCGCTGGTCAGGAAGATGATCCGCGGGCCGGCGTCCGGCGCGCCAAAGTGAACCAGGTCTCCGGGCGCCGCGACGGCGATCGCCTCGCGCAGCGAGCAGTGGGCGTCGCACACGCCGTCATTGGTGTCCGCGGCTGCGTAGTTGACCTCGCGATCGGTCCCGCCCATGGACAGGATCAGTGTCGCGCCGGTGACGCTGCCGGTATCGCCTTGCCGGCCATCCTCGAAGCGCAGGATCCAGGTGCCGTTGGCAGGTCTGTAGCGGAAACGGTCGTTGAGCGAGGTCGCCGCCGGCGGTGGCGCGTCGACCGGGCCCGCGGTCACTGTCCGCGCAGTGACGTCCGGGATGTCGGCATCGGCATTGCCGGCCGCGACCCACCAGTTGGCATTGTCCTGCGCGTCGGAGTAGAGGTAGGTTGACGTGCCGACCAGGTTGGCCGGCGAGCCGGCGGAGTCCGAGGTAGTCGCGCCCGTGCGCTCGAACAGCAGGTGCTCGATGCCCTGCGGCGAAATCAGCGTGACCTTGAGATCGCCGACAAAGTCATGCGCAGCGCTGAACGCGATCTGCACCTCGCGCACGGTGCCGACCGTGCCGGCGACATCGAAGCGGATGTCGCGCGGCGCGCCGTAACTGGCCGCGCCGGTGCCGGCGCCATCGGGAATCGGGCCCTGGTTGACGCCGATGAAGGCCTGCGCGCCAACCAGGCGCGACACCGCCAGCAGCATGAGGAACCACGCGACGCGCAGCGTTGACGACATGACGGCCCCTTGGAAAAAGTTACACAGTGTATCCGCTTGAGCGCGACGAATTCGACCGTCGCCAGCGGCGGCCCGGCGCGCCGCGGCTTTCCGTGGGTTCGGACTTGTCCGAATGCTTCTGCTCTGCGGAGTACACCGTGGGCATTTGGGGTGAGTGCGCGCGATCGCGTCGATGAGGTCCAGGGCACTCAGACGTGATGTGCGGGCAATGGTCGGGGCATGCCCATGCTCAATCGCCGGGCACTGCAACGACATCCCGTTGCTGCGCATCCTGGATGCGCAGGCGCAGGTCGCGGGCGCCAGTCGGGCCGTAGCTGGGCTGCGCGAGCACGCGGATCGATGTCGTGTGCGGCGTGGCCAGGCAGAAGCCGGCAAATCCGCTGACGCCGCCGAATGGATGCTCGGCGTGATAGCCGCCGACCACCGCGCCGCCCTGGAATCCGCCACCCGGGCGGTCGGTGAAACTGGTGGTCAGGGAAAAATAGAACTGGCCTTCGGGTTGGTTGCCGACATCGCCGTCGACGGGTGCGACGGTGACCTCGTAAAAGGCCGGTGGCAGATCGATGCTGGTTTGGTAGGGGATGGCCAGCGAGAGGTTCTGCGTGGTCTCGAACGCGGTGATGCTGCTGTTGGCGTCGGGTCGACGAGCGATGCGGATGCGCGCCGGCAGAGTTGCTGTGCTGCTCGTTGCTGGGCTGCCGGTCACGCTGAGCTGCACGCGCTGCGCCTCATTGGCGGCATTGGCAATGCTGAACCCGGCGAAGCCGACCTGAGCGACATCGATCAATCCGCCGAAGTTGAGCCCGCCGGCGAGTACCCGCGTGCCGGGTTCGTCGAGCAGCACTTCCACGCCGAAAGCACCGGGCGCGAGGCCGGCTCGCGGACCATCGTCGACCAGCGCGGCGAAGAATCCGGATGGGCAGTTGGCGTTGGCGGGGTTCGGTGTCGGCAGCGAGAACCGGGACAGGCTCGGCTCGTCGATGCCGATGTCGCCGCCGATCAGCACCGCCGCAGCTTCGCAGTCCAGACGCGGAAACTGCAGGCCGTTCTTGCGCTCGATCACGCGCGACGGGGATGCCACCAGGGCCGCCTCGATCTGCTCGAGGCTGGCCTCCGGCGCACGCGCGCGAATCGCGGTGGCGCAGCCGGCGCTGAGTGGCGTGGCCATCGATGTTCCGGCATAGGTCGACAAACCGCCGCCCATTCCGCTGGAGGTCACCAGCGCCCCAGGTGCGTACAGGTCGGTGTTTGCGTTGGAATTGGTGAAGCAGGTCGACTGGTCGGCGACGATGGTGGAATCGGTGCAGCCGAGCACGGTCGTGCTGCCGCGTGGTGCGTCCCAGACGGCGCCGACCGCGATCGCGCTCTCGATGCAGGCCGGCGATGCGATCTGCGTCGGCGAGCCCTGGTTGCCGGTGGACACGAACAGCATGGTGCCCACCGCGCGCAGATTGGCGACCGCGGTGGCCATCGCCGGATTCGCCGCGTCGCAGGCAGCGGCGAACAATTGGCTGGTGCCGAGCGAAGCGTTGACCACATCGGTATCGGGATGATGCGCGCGCACCCAGTCGAGCGCGGCGATCACATCGGACGTGCAACAGAAGCGGTTGTTGTTGTCGAGTACTTTCACCGCCACGATCTCGGCAGACGGCGCCGATCCACGCAGCGCAACGTTGCCGCCGCCCGCGGCGATGCCGGCGACGTTGGTGCCATGACCATGATCGTCTTCGGCAGCCCCGAAGCCGGTCTGGGTGTCGAGTCCATTCGGGCAACAGCCGACATTGCCCGGCGCTCCCGCGCAGAAACACTGCTGGTCAGTGATGCGACCGGCGAAATCGGCGTGGGACAGCGCAATTCCGGTGTCGATCACCGCGATTTTCCCGCCGGCGCCGTTGTAGCCGCGCGCGAAGGCCTGCGGAACATGCGCCAATGGACCCGACTCGGCCATATGGCCGCTGCCGCCGCCGTCGAGTGCGATCGATGTCACCTCTGGCGAGCGCGCCAACGCATCGAGTGCCGCGGCGTCGACTTCCAGGGCCAGCGCCGGGACCAGCGCGAACTGGCGCACCACTCGCCAGTTGCCGCTGCCCGGCATCTGCGCCAGGACCCGTGCACGAGAGGCGACGATCGACGCCTTTCGCAGGTCGTCGGACGCCTTGGGCGCGGCCGATTCTCGCAGGTTGACCAGAACGCGGACCTGGCCCGACTGCGCCAGCGCGGCATGCAGATCGACCGGAATCGTCGCCGCATGGCTGGCCAGCGATGCCAGGCTCAGGATGAGAAGCGTCAATTGGCGCATCGGAGTGGGACGAGTCCAGTCGGGGGATTCAAGGGAACACCTTGGATGGAGTATGCGTCCGGGGGCAGGCCAGTCGCGCGGTTGCTGCGTTGGTTGGCGCAGCGAGACGCGCGCCACCGGGCCATCCAGGCGTTCGGTCAGCGAACTGGCCTCGCGCTGTGCGGCGTTCTGGTTGCGGTCGGAAATCTGCGTGATGCGATCCCGCTGGCGCCACTGATCCTGAAATTGCCGATGCAACTGTGCCAGCGGTTCGCGCAACGGCTGACCGGCGCAAGCGGGATCGGCCAGCAGCGCCTCGATCCGCGCTTCTTGGCGGAAGGAGAGGGCGCCGAAGGCTCAGATGCGCCCGACCACCGGGATCAGCGCACCGGTGATCGCGGCGGCGTCGTCGGACAGCAGGAATGCGATGGTCGCGGCCAACTGCGCCGGCTGCACCCAGCGTGCGAAATCGGCGTCGGGCATGTCGGCGCGATTGGCCGGCGTGTCGATGATGCTCGGCAGCAGCGCGTTGACGGTGATGCCGCGATCCTTCAGTTCTTCGGCGAGTGCCTCGGTAAGGCGCGCAACGCCGGCCTTCGAGGCCGCGTAGGCGCCCATGCCAGCGCCGGCCTTCAGCGCGCCGTTGGCGCCGATGTTGACGATGCGGCCGCCGTCGGGCAGGTGCGCCAGCGCGGCCTGGCAGGCGGCGACTGCGGTGCGCAAGTTCATCTGGTACATCGCGTCCCAGGTGTGAAGCGAACCGCCGGACACTTTCTCCCAGCGGAAACCGCCCGCAATGTTCACCAAGCCATGCAGACCGCCATGCGCGCCAGCGATCGCGTCGAAGGCGAGTGCGGCGGCATCAGCTTCGCCGAGATCCACACCTCCATGCAGACTGGCCAGGCCCAGCGTCGCCGGCTCACGCGGAGCGTCGGCGCGGTCGATCGCCGCAACTGCGGCGCCCTGCGCCAGCAGCGCTTGAACCACAGACGTCCCCAAGGCGCCGAATGCGCCGGTGACGGCGATGGTCTTTCCGCTCAGGTCCATTGCAAGGCTCCTCCCGTCGATGTCGCGGGATGTTACCTGATGTGTCTCGCGCCGCTGTCCCGGGTCGCCAGCGAGGCAACAGGTTGAGGTGGGGGCATTGTGCCCGCGCCGGCGCGATTGCGGACAGAACTTGTCCAGATTCGCGACGCCAACCCTGCATGACCTCTGCTCGGCACAGGGGAATCAACAGCTTGCGAGCTGGCGTGCTAATTGCTAAACCGGGATGGGACGACATCCAGCGGAGGCTTCATGAGGCGGACAAATGCATCGACGCGAGCCGCGACGACAGACTCGGTTCGGGATGCGTTGTTTCGTGAGGTTGGCCTCTCGATTCGCGGCTTGCTGAAGAACTGGGGCTTCGCGCTGGGCACGACGGCGGTGCTCGCATTGGCCATTGGCGCCAACGCGTCGATGTTCTCGATCGTCAACACGGTGCTGCTGCAACCGCTGGCTTACCCGGATGCCGAGCGGATCGTGTCGGTCGAGACCTTCTGGTCGAACACCGGGCGGTCCAGCCAGGATGTTTCGACGCCCGACTTTGTCGATTGGCAGGCGCAAAACGACGTTTTCGAAGCGATGGCGTACTATTCGGGCGAGAAGGATGTCGCCATCGTCGTTGGCGATCGCGCCGAGTTTGCCAACGACATGTATGTATCGGTCGATTTCTTCTCGGTGTTCGGACAGTCACCCGCGGCGGGGCGGCTGCTGACGGAGCAGGACATCCCGGCGGACGGCGCACCGCCAACCACCGTCGTGGTGCGCCACGGCTGGGCGGAGGCACATTTCGGCAGCGCGCAGGCCGCTGTTGGCCAGAGCATCATCGTCTACGGCTCGCCGATGCAGATCATCGGTGTCGCCGCGCCCGGGTTCAGCTACCCGGAGGCCACTGATCTGTGGGCGTCGATGCGCAGCAGCGGCACCGACCGCAGCGCTTCCGATTTCCATGTGGTTGGCAAGCTGAAGCCGGACGTGGACTTGGGCCGCGCAACGGCGCAGATGCGCACGCTGGGCGACAACCTGGCGGTGCAGCACCCGGAGAACCGACTCAAGTCGGTAACGCTGGTGCCTCTGCAGGATCGACTCACCGGCGGCGTCCAGAACATGCTTCTGCTGCTGATGGCCGCAGTGATTGTCGTCCTGCTGATTGCCTGCGTGAATGTCTCCAGTCTGCTGCTGGCGCGCGCCGCGGCGCGCGCGCGCGAGATGGCGCTGCGCGCTGCGCTCGGCGCCAGTCGCGGCCGGCTGCTGCTGCAACTTTTGACCGAGAGCTGCGTGCTCGGCGTGTTTGCGGCAACCGTGGGCCTGGTGCTGGCTTCCGCGTTTCTGTGGGCGTTCGTGGCCTGGCTACCGGCTGACTTGCCGCGCTTGAACGAGGTGCGGATCGATGCGTCGGTCGTCTTGTTTGCCTATGGTTTGTCGCTGGTCTCCGTGGTGTTCTTCGGTTTGCTGCCGGCCCTCTACGCATCGAGACTGGACCTGTCGCAGACCCTCAAACAGGGTGGTGGCGCCAAGGGCACTTCGGCAGGCAGCCACGGTCTGCGATCTGCGCAAGTCATCGCCGAGGTCGCACTGTCGGTCGTGCTGCTGGTGGCCGCCGGCCTGCTGCTTCGATCTTTCAACGAGTTGCAACAGGTCAACGTCGGCTTCGCCACGGATCGAGTCATGGTGGCCTACACCCAGTACCCGAGCAATTCCGATGAAGATCGGCGCAAGCGCATCCGCTTTTATGCAGATGTGATCGAGCAGCTGAGCGCGTTGCCTGGCGTCACCGCAGCGGCAGGCGTTGCCTTCTTGCCGATGGGCAAGGAGCGCCGGCCGGCCCGCGAGTATCTGGTCGAAGGCACCGCCGAAGCGCTTCCCGGTGCACGACCCAAGGCCGAGTTCAACGCGATCACGCCCGGATACTTCCATGCGTTGGAGATTCCGCTGCACGCCGGGAGGGACTTCTCCCGCACGGACACGCAGGAAACACCGCCGGTGGTGATCATCAACGAAACGCTGGCGCGCACCACGTTTCCGGGAGAATCGCCGCTCGGCAAGCGCATCCGCCCGGGCCCCAATGCGCCGTGGATGGAGATCATCGGCGTCGTCGGCGACACCCGCTGGCAGGATCCGGACTTGCCGGCCCCCGCAGTGTTGTATGCGGCCTCGATGCAGGGCGTCGGCGGTTCGCTGTCGATCATCGCCCGCACCTCGTTGCCGGAGGCAGCGCTCAGCGGCGCCCTGCGCAGCATCCTGCGCGATGTGGGCCCGGGCGTGCCGGCACGATTCGAGTCGATGCAGCAGATGTTTGCCGGCGCGATCGCTTACCCGAGGTTTCGCAGCCAGTTGATTGCCGTGTTTGCGGCGGTGGCCGCATTGCTTGCAGCCGTCGGCATCTTCAGTGTGCTGGCGCAGCTGGTCGGGCAACGCGCCAAGGAAATCGCCGTTCGTCGTGCAGTGGGCGCGCGCGGCGTCGATGTCGTGCGTTTGGTCGCCGGCCAGGGATTGAAGCTGGTCGTGATCGGCCTGGTGCTTGGATTGCTCGGAGCCATCGCGGTCGGGCAATTGCTGAGCGGACTGCTCTATGGAATCAGCCCGTGGGATATCGGCGCCTATGTCGGCGCGCTGTCGGTGCTGGGTATCGCGGCGTTGTTGGCGACACTTGTCCCTGCGATCAGGGCGACGATGATTGCGCCGGTCGCTGCGCTGCAGCAGTAGGACGATCGGTCACAAGGTCGACGCCGCCCGGCGCTCCAGTGGTTCTCACAGAACATCCTCTAAATGTTTGATTTTAGAGCATTTATTTGTAGGTCACGTTGCCTGCGCAGCGGGCTACGTGACAATGGACAGCGTCACGTAGCCTGCTGCGCAGGCAACGTGACCTACTTCCGTGAGTTCTTTGCGCGAATAAGCGCACCGACAGGGGCGGCCGGGACTCTAACCAAACAAAACGCAAGCATGTGAAAGAAAAGACATTTCCGCAAAGGACGCAAAGAACGCAAAGGAAAGCAAAGCCAGCAGAACATCAGCACCTTGGTTCTTGGCTCTCTTTGCGTCGTTTGCGTCCTTTGCGGACAAAAAGGCAGTCCGCATGGTCGCCGCCAGTTTGATGC
>ERZ761602.4332-NODE-4332-length-18526-cov-30.557739_pt1 | contig 18526 bp, 18 predicted proteins | sample MGYA00512165_ERZ761602 | MGnify/ENA primary metagenome ERZ761602 (study PRJEB28899, sample SAMN02445085) | bioreactor sludge metagenome | biome: EBPR sludge; isolation source: Thorneside wastewater treatment plant | place: Australia: Brisbane, Thorneside... | reverse complement strand
GTTATTGCTTCGCGTGAATATTGTGGATTACGAAGCAAAAAACCTAATTCAGGATTTATACAAATTCGGGCATCTAACGAGGGGCAGAAACCGATTTTCTTTGCTGTTCCTCTACCCCTAACTCATACTGGCGGCGGATATACAATTTTGCAATGATACCAAAGAGCAAGAAAAGATGCATCGCCTGATTCCCGCTTTGAAAACCATCTGCATGAAACAAATCATTCGCAAAAAAAGCTGTGCTTAAGAAAAGTAACAAACCGTAGCGCAGGGTTTTCCCAAAGAAACTTGCAGACTCATTCTTTCCCGCGTTACGAACAACCCAATTCATCATCTTAATCATAAAGATTAACATCCCTATAAAAAGGATGACATTAAAAAATCCTCGTTCAAAAAACATATTCACGAAAATATTGTGGGCATTTGAATATTCGTACTTAATAGACCCTTCCTTAAATCCTCCTAATCCTACCCCAACAAAAAACACCTTAAGGTCAGTAAATCCTTCTTGTATGGTATCTTGCCAAATAGAAAATCTTTCATCGTTACTTGTTTTCGCAATAAACTGACTATTTCCTGCGCCGGTATCAAAATCTGAAGGCCCTTCTGCAACAGTTTTTCCAAAAAAGCGATCTTGAAAGATCTGAATAATATCAACATCTGCCACATAACTCATAACTGTGCTGGTGGCTAAGACAATCGCTCCAACGGCAAAGAGCAGATATACAAAATCCTTAATGGACTTGGAACGACTGATCACGAAGAACAAAATATAAAAGGCAATAGCCGTTCTGGAGATCGAAACCAATAAGCCTAAAATAACCCCAATCGCAAAAATTTTACGATATAGCGCTGTAGAAGGGCTTAATTTTGCGGAAAGAAACAACAAGGGGACGAACAACGACATTTGGCACATTCCGCCATTCCCCAAGTACATTCCTCCAGCATTTCGCATACCTAAAGGGTTGTATTGTAACCCAGCTTTGATTAGGTAGTACAGGACAGAAACAAGTCCTAACCCTGTCCACACCACAAACGTCTTAGACAAGAATGAATTTAGCCGGTCAGTATTAATAGAAAGTATATCTGTTTCAATAATCAAATTAAACAGCACAATAGGCGCAACAACGCTAAGAATATAAAAAATAAAAGATTTTTGAAAATCAATTGCAAAAAGAACCGATATAAAATTTAAAAAAGCCCACGCATACATAAGCTTTATGAAATTAACAAGTAATCCAATTTGTTTTTTAATGGAAGCTCGTTTAGTTATGCCAATAAAATAGAGAATAGCCAACAAGAACACTTGAAATAATTCTATCGAAAGCTTTCTAAAGTTAGTATCATTAAAATACACACCATATACGGGATAAATCAAATATTGAACAGAAGGAGAAATGGAAATTAGGAGCATGTATATAAGCAAAGCTCGGCTTGGCTTATAGATCATTTGAGCAAAAAATATTAATACAATTAATGTATAAGTAATCGCTAGACCAAGGTGAAACATATTATAAAAATTATAAAACTACAAAATATGAATTAATTGCTTTTATCAATAGAAAACGATTTAAAGAAGTTCATGCCCCGGTCAGTATTTGATGGTAATGGTGGGCCATCCGAGACTGTTCTTCAATCGTACAAAGTTGTTGCAGGTCGTTTTGCAAAAACGCCCGCGTCTGGCGGTACAATCCAGGTTTGAACTGGAGGTCCAGCCCATCTTCTATTTCCACTTTTTCGATGGTGACAGTACCTTTCCGCCATAGGTGGAGTTGTTCCATTGGTCGGAAAATTAGCCGGTAGTTACGCGTCATGGCTTCAAGAGACCAACGTCCTGGCGCATCCCAGTTAGCACAATAGCTAAACAAGACATTTTGATCGGTTTTTCCACTTCCAGTGAAAACAGCGCCTTGCGAATGCCAAGACAACGATCCGCCGGTATAGCTTTTCATTTCGACGGGTTCGCCGGCCAGGTGAAACGCCAAATCAATAACATGACTGGAGTTGGCCAAGAGCCACGCATCAAAAACCTCTTTCGGCTTGGGCAACCCCTCTATCGTGTGCCCCCATTCGGTGAACTCGAAGTGGCAGGAGGTAAGCCCGCCATCTTCTGCAATCATGGCTTTTGCCTGTTCGACCGCGCTATAAAACCGCCGATTATACGCCACATAAACCGCAGCCCCCGTTCGTTCTGCAACCTCTTGCACGTTAGCAATTTCTTGGGCATTCAACCCTGCCGGTTTTTCGGTTAGGATATGCCGGACGCCATATCGCATCAGTGCAATGGTATTGGCTGCCAAAGCTTCTACGGGTGTGGCCACAATCGCCGTATAAGGTACGTCCGGCTGTTGGCTTAAGAAATGGTCTAATCCGCCTACTTCAACCGAAATACCCGTTTTTTCCAGAAAGGCCGCAGCCGATTCTGCACGCCGCCCAATCACAATGGGGCGAATACCCATCGCTGATAATACGGCAGCGTAATCAACGGCCATCGCACCTGCTCCGATGAGCCAGACCTTACCGATGGCAGACAAGTCTTCTTTGATAGATGTATTTAACGTATGACTCACTTCAGTAACGGTTTTACAGTTATGCCCACTTGTCGGTATTGTTCATAAACCAATCGAATGGTCTTCTCATGTTCTTTAGCCAACAGTTCTGCATAATCAAACTCGTAACCCACAATCGCCATCTTCTGTTCGGCAAACTTGTAGATATTCATCAATGCAGCCGAATAGAAGCCTATCACAGCAACTGGAAGCTCCTTCTGTTGGAGGATTTTGATTTCGATGGGAATATCCACCTCTACGTCAATGTCCATAATCTCGCCAATATCTTTCAGATTTTCCGCCACTTCCCTTCTATGCTTGATGTAAACACATCGCTTTTCGGGGTAAAGCGCTTTAAGAGACCTCAGCAACCCCAGATAATACGTTTTGGTCATGAAGGCGGACTCAATAAAATCAGAACCAACCACCCACACCTCATCTTCATTGATTGCTTTGGCGCTAAGTTCTTTTTTAGAATGTTCGTACTGGCAATCAATTTTATGATCTTGAGGAAGGACTTCAATATCGTAAGACGTGAAGAACGTCACGGAAGGTGGTTCGGTTAGATTAAAACCTAAATAGCGATACAACTTATGGTCTTTTGATTCCCCTTTTAGCCGCTTTATGCGTTCCGGAATGACCCGTAAAACCGCATTTCCTTCATCTAAACTATATATTTTCTCGTGAGCGATCGTGTTGTACAAATGTTTCATGTAGGCCTGCTCAAACTGGCTACAAATTACGCTTTGTACCTTTTTACCATTAAACGTTCGAGCAAAGGATAAATACCGCAGAACTGCAATTGCTTTTTCAAAAGGACGAATGAAAGGGGGCCATAACGGAATAAGATGAACCGCTTTCCATGTTTGCGTTTCCGCTTGTATTGCGCGAAAAAAACGATGCGTTGGTGTATCATCCGCCAAATAAAACAACACGAGAATCGTATTGGAACGCAACAACTTGAGTTGCGCCATACAGTCCAGCAAGGAAAAATAATGCCCGCCGGAGCTTACCATAGCAAGATGTGTGTGTGTCACGCTGGAGAATTGATTACGTGATCGGGCAATAGTCGTGGTTCCACCCCATATGCGTCCTAAAGTGCGTCAGAAGTGTGCTGAGGAACTTTGCATGGGGGGGCAATGCTTCATCGTACGAAGGCAGGTCACAAGTACCAGTTTTCATCAGGTCTTGTACCACTAAATGGCTGAGTTGGCTTTGGTATGGAATTATGCAGGGGGCGGATTCTGGCTTCCAGCCGTCGTTTGCTTTTCCGGAAGCCTGCATTGGCTGCGCCACGCCTTCCGAAATGGTCATCCAGCGTTTGGTGGTGGTGATGCTCACATTGGATGCGAACGGCTCTTCCAAACAACTCAATGCCATTGAATTCCCACGATCATCCGTAACACGAAGCGTTCCATTGACTTCAAAGAAACCTGCGCGCTTGCTCTCGAACGGCACGCCAGTCAATCCTTTGGCATCAATCTCGAACGTCTCGCTGCCCGTTATAAAACTGAACAAGTCTATAAAGTGTAGCCCGTTACAGGCTAATCCCCATTGTCCGCCCGTAACTTGGAGATGGATTGAGCGGTCATGATCGGCTAAAATGGACTGTTTAAGTTGCTGATAAACCGGATATTGCCGACGCGGAAAATTGACGTAACCCGGAATACCCCGATGGTGCAATTCCGCTTTCACTTCTTCCAAGTCCTGAATCCGCTGGAACAACACTTTTTCGAACACCACAAACCGAGGCATCGTGTGCTGGAGCATCTGATCGAATGCCTGCCGCCGATGTTGGGCCGTTGTGGTAATGAAGGCAACATCTACGTGTGCTGGAAAAGCCGCCATATTCGTTACTAGATGGCAGTTCCCGACAAAGTCTGTGGTACTTGAAACTTGCTGAAAGCGCTCAATGGCCACCTGAAGCGATGCCTCAGACACATCATAAATCCAAATCTCGGCCTCCGGCAGATGCGCCAACGCCTGTAAGTGCCGGCTTCCGATTTGCCCTGCGCCAATTAATGCAATCCTGACCATATTTCGTGTGGTTAACCGATCTCGTTAAGATGCAAAAACTTCGCCGATGGTGCGAATTACGGTTTGCACTTCCTCATCTGTGATATTGGTCGAGCAAGGAATGCTCAGGCAGGTCTCGTAAATGGATTGAGACGTGTTGTTATGCTGAATAAACAGGTCATCTTTGTACATCGGCAACTGATTCATCGGCACCCAAAACGGACGAGATTGGATTTTGTTGGCGTTCAGATGGGCTAAAACCTCTCGCTGACGTGCTGTTTTGATGGTAAACAGCCACTGATTGGGTTCGACGTTTTCTGTAATCTTTTGAAAACGGATATCGCCCACACCAGAAAGCCCATCGTAATAGGCTTGTGCAATTTCTTGTTTGCGTTGGATGAATCCGGGTAATTGCTCCATTTGCGCAACGCCAACCGCTGCAAGAACATTCACCAATCGGTAATTATACCCCGTTTCGTCGTGCATGTACTCGAAGGGATCAGACTTGGCCGTGGTCGTGATGTGTTTTGCACGTTTAGCCAAAGCCTGATCGTGCGTTACAATCATGCCGCCGCCACCGGTCGAGATGATTTTGTTTCCGTTGAAACTAAAGCACCCAAACAATCCCATCGAGCCTGCGTGTTTGTCTTTGTAATAAGACCCAAGCGCTTCGGTAGAGTCTTCCACAACGGGCAATGGATAACGGGAAACGATGTCCATAAACCGATCCATATCCACCATATTACCCAACACATGTACGGGCATAATAGCACCAATCCGCTTCCGATCTGCTTTCAGGTAAAGCGAGCCATTTTCTTGAAAGGTCTGTTCTGCCAGAAAAGATTCCAGCAAATCCAGATCCATTTGCCAGCTTTCTGCATCCACATCCATCAGAATCGGTTTGGCAAAACAGTACCGGATGCTGTTCACGGAAGCCACAAACGTGATATTCGGAACAATCACGTAATCTTCGGGCTGTACGCCTGCAAGCAACATGGAAATGTGCAGGGCGGATGTTCCGTTCACACACGCAACGGCATAAGGAACGCCGGTAAATTCGGCCAGCATTTGTTCAAAACGATCTACATAACTGCCAACGGAAGAAATCCAATTGGTGTCTAAGCAGTCTTTTACATATTGCCATTCATTTCCGGCAATATTGGGAACAGAGAGCGGTATCATGGTTGTGAAAGCAAATCGGAAAGGGAGAAAAAATCAGATATTTCTGAATTTGGACGAGTACGGGTCATCAATAATCCCGGATTTCACGGTCTTGTAGATTTCCCGAATACCATCCGGAACCGTTTTGGTGATTTTGAAGCCCAAATCATGGGTGATTTTATCAAAGTTTACGCGGTAATCGCGCGGATCATCCAGTTGCTCAACGTAGCGAACCTGAATTTCCGGTGCTACTTTACCGATTTCTTCAATCAGCATCCCTTTCGTGTAGTTTTCTTCGGTGCTGCCCACATTGAAGACTTCGGCTTTAACCTTTTCGCGTGGTTGCCCCAGTACCAGCACACAAGCACCGGCCAAATCATCTACGTGGCAGTATGGGCGCCAAAACTGCTGTCCAAAAATGACGAGTTCTTTCCCAACCGCTACATCGCGTGTGAATTCATTCACGGTAAGATCGAAGCGGATGCGGCTTGAAAAACCGTACACAGTCGAGAAACGCAGGGCAGTTGCGGCCATTTTGCTATCTTTACGGTCTTCCAGCAAGTACTTTTCGTAGGCCACTTTCAATTCGGCATAGAGCGAAACCGGACGAAGCTCTGAGTTTTCGTGCACAAACGAGCCGGGATCTTCCATTTTGCCATAATTGCTGCACGTGGAAGCAAATACAAACCGATCTACACCCGCTTCTTCGGCGGCTTCAAACAATAATTTGGAGCCCTCGCCATTCACTTCGCGGGCTTCATCCGCAAATTTCTTGCAGGCCGGATCGCCCACAATTGCGGCTAAGTGGCATACGCCATCCATGCCTTGAACGGCTTTTTGCACATCCGCACGATCCCGAACATCGCCACGCTGAAACTCAAAATTAGGATGCATCAGGACGTCATACAGCGCGTCTCCGCCAAATTTAAGGGAATCAATCACCCGGACGTAATAGCCTTGGGCGAGTAATTGACGAACGAGTACGGAGCCAATATAACCAGCGCCGCCCGTAACCAGAATCTTTTTCATAGTGTTTCGGATAATAATGGGGTTCTTGCTTGGTTGCCAGACTAAATGAGCGCTTCCGCGATCTTCCAGTCAATCTCGTCATTGATATCTACGTTCTGATCTTTTGACGTGATGAGGCAATACGAATTCTCGTCCATAAATACCCGTTTCTCCCGCAGCATTTGGGTAGAAACGATGTACAAAGACCCCGTGATGAAGTAAAAATCGCCGTAGGATTGCCGGTTCGTTGTTTTGGAAAAATCCGTCAAGTAATGGGCGTGCCCTTCCTCGTCCAAACTCAGGCAATCGAATGGATGCTGGATCACATCAGCCACCGCGATCAGGCTACGTTTACCTGTTTTTTCTAAAGTTCGAATGGCGCGATCCAAAAGCCCGATTTCCCGAACCGGAGAAGTGGGCTGCATCAGCATCAAGTATTCAACTTGGGTTTGATACTGCGCCTCCAGCAAATCCAAGTGGTACAAGACCACATCAATGATTTTGGAGTCATCTTGTGCCAATTCGTCGGGGCGTTCGAAAGCCGTCAGCCCCATTGTTTGAGCCAACTCCAAAATATGCGGATCATCGGAGCTACAATGGATGCCATCTACGTGCGTGGATTCTAGCGCCGCTTCAAACGTCCACTGCACCAATGGTTTTCCCTTCAGAACGCGCATGTTCTTATTCGGAACCCCTTTAGAGCCTGCCCGTGCAGGAACAAAAACAAGGTAACGAAGATGCTGCATCAGATTTTCCCCAAGATTTTAAGGACTTTCTCGCCGTATTGTTCACAGAACTCGTTGTCCCATTTTACCATGATGGGCAGGGCAACGGAGCGATCCATCAACTGTTCTGAAGCCTTCCAAGCACGTTTGTAAGAACGTTTGTATTTCTTAACGGTCGTCCAGATATGCCCCCAACGCGGTGCAAAGTGCCAATTATTGGCATCTGGGATGTTTTTCGTGCCCAATTTATTTTCGCCGAGTAAGCGAACCATTTTCTCGGCTTGCTTTTTGGTCTCGAAGTTGAAGATGATGGTATCGGCCAGCTCCCCTGCTTCGTCTGTAATGCGGCGGAACGTGATTTTGTCTGATGCGCGGAGAATGGACTTGATCGTTGCTTTGTTCCGGCGGTTGGCGTCCACGATCGTGCTCAGTTTTTCCAATTGCGCCAATCCAACCGCACCTTGCATTTCGCTCATTCGGTAGTTAAAGCCATAGAAACGGGCGGTATCCAAACCACGCGGAACATCCGTGCGGCACTCGTGCCCGTGATCAATAAATTGGAAACTATCCCGGATCAGGTCTTCGTTACGGGAAATGATCATGCCGCCTTCGCCACAAGTGATCGTTTTCCCGAAGTCCAAGCTAAAAATTCCGGCATCGCCCAATAAACCGGTTGCCGTGCCGTTTAAACTTGCGCCGAGCGCTTCGCAAGCATCTTCGAGCACCAACAAATCATGCGCTTTGGCAATGGCATTGATTTGATCCATTTCCGCCGGGTTGCCTAGCATGTGTACCGGCACAATCATTTTGGTTTTCGGCGTGATGTGCTGTTCAATCAGGCTCGGATCCAAGTTATAGGTATCGTTGATGTCTAACACAACAGGTGTGGCACCGCAGGCGAGAATAGCTTCGATGGTAGCCACAAAGGTGAAAGACTGGGTGATGACTTCGTCGCCGGGCTGGATGCCCATGGCTTTCATGGCAACATATTGTGCAGAAGTGCCCGAAGAACAAGCCGCTGCACGTGGGGCATGATGCCATTTGGCAAATGCGTCTTCAAATTCCCGAACGCGAAACCGTCCTTTACGGAAGGCATCAAAACCATGTGCGAACAAAACGCCGCCGCTATGGTCAAAAATGTCATTTAAGGCGGCGCGCTCTTCTGCGCCAACTAATTCAAATCCTGGCATGAGAGTATGGTTTTGGGATCAACAAATGCTATAACGCTTCCGCCATCAGCAGAAGGCAATCATCATTAGCAAGCAGTTTCGTGTGGATTTTAAAATGACGGCGAACGACGCTTTCTAAGGCATCGAAGCTCTTTACATAACCGATGGGGTTGGGCGGAATAAATAGACTGATGAGGACGTATTTTCCGCACTTGGCCATATCCCCAATGACTTCGTCCCAATTCTCTAAGTAGGACAGCACCTCCATCGCCACAATTAAATCGTACGACGGAGCGCTTTTGAAGTAATCAGCTTTTGCCGCATGGAACGTAAGATGCGGATATTTAGCTTGGGCTTTGGCAACCGCCGTTTCGGAAATATCAATGCCCGTTACCTCGTTGTTCACCTTTTTCAGCAAGTGGGTAAACGTACCTTTCCCACAACCAAAATCCAAAATAGAGCCGAAGTTGTACTGAGACAATAAAGATAAAGACAATCGTTTGGTAAGATGGTTCAGATCATCTTGAAACCAACTATCGAAGTTTTCCAAGTTTTCTTGTTGGTACATTTCTTCAAATGCCCCGACGAAGGTCCGATTGTCTAAATCAAAGACGTATTTATGATAGAGATTTGCCATAGGTTTATAGAATTAAACGCGAGAACAAGCGCCTCGCGTGTAAGTGGAACGTTAGCCGTAAATCTTATTCAGAATATAGACGGCATCCTCATAAACAAAAGGCAATGGGTTTTGATTATAAGCACCTTGTAAAGAACTTAGGTATTGTTGAAGCGCAGTATCTTCATCTACTTTAACGTCATAACGAAGCGCATACGCCCACACATCCAATTCATCCCAAAGTGCAAAGAAGGCTTGAACGAGTGCTTCGGATTTTTCTCGTGCAGATAAATTGGCACTTGCACCTTCTATTTGGTCATAAAGAACCGCATATTCATCATACTGACGGCTTACGTTATGTTCCACCAGATAAGGCAGCGTCATGCCGCCGGCCAAACCATGCGGCACTTTGTTCACTACACCCAACGCATAAGAAATGGCGCCGGAAGGTCCTGAACCCGCATTCATGAGCGATACGCCCGCCAAATACGCGCCCACCAACATATTCTGGCGTGCCATTTCATTTTCTGGCTCTGTCAGCGCAGGCTTCAAATTGTTGAACAACAAGCGGAAGGCTTCCACGGCAAACATCCGCGTGATGTTGTTCCGTCCCGGCGCGGCAAAACTTTCGATGGTGTGTACCAATGCATCCAGCCCGGAAGACAGGTTTACGCTATACGGTGCATTCCGCGTCATTTCTGGGTCCAGCACCGCCACTACCGGGAAGTTATTATGCGTGTTAATACCCAGCTTTTTATTGTCTTTATAATCAATAAAAACAGCATTAAACGTTACTTCGGAAGCCGTACCGGCGGTCGTTGGGACCGCGATAACCGGAACTGAAGCATGGATGCCTTTCGGAAACCCACGATATGAAATCGCAGGCTCGTGGTTCGTTACAACGGTTGCAATCCCTTTGGCAAAGTCAATCACGGATCCACCGCCAATGGCCACAATAACATCCACCAACGGCGTTTCGCCGGATTTAAATGTTTGCTTCACCCGATCCAACGAGTCGTAGTCTGGCTCAAACTTGAGATCGTACACATAATCAACCGCCACATGAAGGGCTTCGGCGGCGCCCAGTTTATCTTTAAGCATCGCAACACTGGGGTGGTTGCTCAACGCTTGATCTACCATCAGGCCCACGCGCGTCAAACCGTGCTCTTCCAAATAAGGCAGAATGCCCAGAATGGCGTCTTTGCCGATGAGGGTTTTCGTGCGAATATTAAATTCGATCATGATCTTATAATTTCAGGTGTTTAATGTCGTGTTGTGCTTTTTCAAAATCGTTCATCTTCCCGATGTCTAACCAATAACCACGGATGGGGTAATGCAACAAACGCCCGCCCTGCTCCACGATGCGTTCCATCAAATCTGTTGCATTAAAAAACGTCTCTTCCGGAATGAGGTCAATCACATCCTTTTTAAAGATGTAAATTCCGGCATTGCAGTAATAGGTGTAGGTTGGCTTTTCCCGCAACGCATGCACCAGCTCACCGGTGGTTTCCAATACGCCATAGGGAATATTCACATCGTAAGACGTGGTGGCAACAATCATATCCCCTTGTTGCGCAATCAACTCAAAGAACATGTCTTCAAAGTCAATATCCGTCAACAAATCGGAATTCATCACCAGAATATATTCGTTCGAAAATTCCGGAACAAGCCGAACGGCGCCAATTGTGCCCAACGGCTGATCTTCCTCTACGTATCGGATGGACATCTTTTTGTTTTGCCCATCCTTAAAATATTCCCGAATCTGGTGTCCAAGATATTTGATGCTGATCGTAAGATGGTGAACACCATAGGCATTTAGCCGGTCAATATTGTATTCGATAATCGGTTTTTCGCCAATGTGTAGCAAAGGCTTGGGCGTTGTGTACGTTAGCGGACGCAGGCGTGTGCCTTCTCCGCCAGCCATCAACATGGCGTCTAACGGCAGCACCGAGCGCTTCTGCATCAGGTTGTAAATGCGTAAAATGCGATTTTCCTGATCCACCAACGGAATCGTATGAAGCTGCATTTGCTTCAGCGCACGGACGTCATCCAGCGTGAATTGATTCTGCTTCAAAGACCGACAAGACGCATTCATAAACGCCGAAACGGGGCTTTCGATGCCCAATCCAGCTAACAATCCCCGCCGAATATCGCCATCGGTCAGGGAACCAATCAGGTGTTGTTCATCATCCAATACAAACAGCGTAAGCGACTCTGGAATGTGATTGAGTTGATCCAGCGCTTGCTTGGTCGGCGCATTTGCATTGATAACATGGTATCCAAAATCCATGAGTGTGTATGTTAATTTGCTTCTTACGACGAAAGGATACGCTGCGGATTTCCCACGACGGTTGCGCCATCCGGCACGTCCCGAATCACAACGGCTCCAGCGCCAATCATCACATTTTTGCCAACCCGAACGCCCTGAATGACCACCGCGCCTGCACCAACAAAGCTATATTCTCCAACGGAAACATTCCCGCAAAGCACGGCACCCGGTGCGATGTGCGCAAAATCGCCAATCCGGCATTCGTGTTCAACCACAGCAGCGGTATTGATGATCACGCCATCTCCAACCAAAGTCATGGGGTGCACCACCGCCCGATTACAAAGCATCAGTCCAGCGCCATGCTTTGAAAAGGTGGAAAAACTCCCCCCCCGATGCAACACAGAAACGGGTACGCGCCCGCTTCGTTGCAAAATGGCGGTGTGGATTTTTTGCCGAATGCGATTATCGCCAATTGCAATAAAAAAATCTTGTTTTTTTAGCCGTTCCAACGCTTCATCTGCAGTTTCTGAACCAAGGTATTGCAAACCAAACGGATTTTGCACCTTAGCCTCTTGCTCAAAATAACCATGCGGCATTCGTCCGACGGAGTGGAGAATCTCGCACACGACGTATGCGTGACCAGAATATCCGATGAGGTTAATGGGCTGCAAAACGAAGCAATTGTTTAAGGATCAGGTCAGATGCCAGTCCTTCCGGTGCCTGATAGAGATTGCCTCCGGTGTAGGCACCGTTTTGAATGGCGCGTTCGGCGGTTGCAGTGATGGCTTCGGCTTTGAAGGCGCAATCCAGAATATTGGCGCTTTGTGCTCGCCCTTTTTGACGATCTCCCACATTCACCACATATTTTCCCAATGAAGCCGCCTCGATGATGCCACTGGATGTATTGCCCAGTAGAAATGCACAATGCCGCATCGCTGAAAAATATCCCAATACGCCCAAACTTTCAACCGCAAAAACTTTTGAATTCCGTGCCGAAAGGCTTGAAACAGCATTGCGAATCACCGTTCCAGCCGTATCTGCATTGGGCATCGTGAGCAGAATTTGATGTGTTGCCGATAGGGCGTCTAAGGCTTTTACAATTTGTTCGGCGTAATACACATTGCCCTCCGTCCGTACCGTTTCCGGATGAAACGTGGTCAGGATGGTTGGCGTGCGTAAATCAATACCATAACGTTCCAGAAAAGCCTCCGCTGAAAGCAAATCCATGTCTTGTAAATTGTCCAAACTCAGCGAGCCGACATGGAAAACGCCATCTGAATGCCCAAGCATCTGTGCAATTTTATCGGCGTAGGTTTTCGTCGAGGCAAAGTGCAGGGTGGCGAATTGTGTGATGGCATGCCGAAATCTGTTGTCTATGGCGCCCAGCGTGGTTTCGCCGCCATGGAGATGCGCAATAGGGATATTGAACGGGGCGGAGGACGAAACCGCCGCAAACATTTCATAACGATCTCCCAGCGCCAGCACCACATCCAATGAATCGGCCTGTTTTGGCCACATCGCTGCAAATTGCTGCATCGTTATGGCCATCGAAAGTGTCACCGCAGAAGCGGTGTCATGCGCCAAAACCGTTTCGATCTTTTCAGTAACCTCGAAGCCATTGCGCTCAATTTCCTGGACAGTCTGCCCATAAAATGGAGAAAGGTGGGTTCCAAACGCAAAAATTTTCAGCGTAACATTTGGCGTTTGCCGTAAACGGCGCAAGAGCGGGAGATAAATCCCAAAATCAGCACGCGAGCTGGTGAGCACACCCACATTCATCGCGTTACTCCTTCCAAATCTGCCCACGCCAACTGGTGTTCCGCCGAAACGGCCTGCGTGAGTTTTTGCCCCAGCACGTCGTCCATACGCATGGGCGAGATACCGTCTCCGGGGCGTTTCATCACCAAATCATCCTCGGTCAGTACGTGTCCGGCTGGGAGATCATGCCGGACGTGGATACTTTTCCGAGCAATGACCATGTTTTTCCGTTCCGAAGGCGAAGGTGTTTTGATGCCATCGCCGCCGAGCGCCGCTTCGATGTTCCGAATGGCGCTCACCAAGTGCTTAAATTCATCCGGTTCTAATGAAGCTGCATGATCTGGGCCGGGCAAAGTCCGATCTAACGTCATGTGCTTTTCGATGCAAACCGCGCCCATTGCAACGGCAGCAATTGGGACTTCCACACCCAAAGTGTGATCGGAGTAGCCCACTTGCACCCCAAACGTATCCGCAATGGTACGCATAGCACGTAAATTAACATCGTGCATGGGCGTGGGATACTCTGTGTTGCAGTGTAGAATCGTGAGGTTTTCCCGCACAACACCACCATCGGTCAATACCCGAATCGCTTCTTCAATCTCGCGCATTTCCGCCATACCGGTGGAGAGAATCACGGGCAAGCCATAAGACGCTACTTTCCGCAAATACGGCAAATTGGTCAGTTCACCAGACGGGATTTTGAACAAATCCAACCCCAGTTTAGCCAGCAACGCAATGCTTTCCAAGTCGAATGCAGTAGAGAAGAAACGGATACCTTGTGCATGACAATATTCAATCAAGGTATGATGTGCCTCTTCATCCAACTCTAGTTTACGGATCATCTCAAATTGTCCGCCATCTTCGCCTGTATTCGTGATCTGGTAATCGGCTTTTCGGGCCGCTTTGGTTACCAAGTTCTTGGCTTTAAAGGTTTGGAATTTGATGAAATCGGCGCCAGCTGCAACTGCGGCATCCACCAATTTTTTGGCCAGATTCAGATCGCCATTGTGGTTTACACCGGCTTCGGCAATAATCATGACGTGTGGCATGGGCACTATTGTGTTACCGTCTGGATTAATGAAACTTTCCTTCCGCTTTCAATTTTTCGTAATGCTCAATATCTCGGTATTTGAAAACTTTTGCAGGCGAACCACCTGCTATTGCGTATTTAGGAATATCTGAAACAACAACTGCCCCAGCTTGGATAATGGCTCCCTCGCCAATGGTAACGCCGCCCAAGACAATAACATCATTTCCCAGCCACACACACTGCTCAATCATAATATCTTTGTTAATATCACGAGAGGAGTCATATGGAATCTGATTTCCGTGATCGTAATCGTGATATCCTGTTATAAATGAACATCTTACGCCAGAGTGGAACCATGAGGATATATAAACTTTCCCCCTTCCATAAATGGTTAATCCATTAAAACTTACATTGCTTTCAAGATAGGTATTAGGGGACAACTTTGTTTTATTACCCACTAAAATAACGCCTTCCCACTTGGCGACGACCGACTTTATTTCATAAAGCCAAATCTTTTTTTGCATGTAACCCAAAGAACCCTTAAGTCCTTTAAGTATTTTTCTTAAAAAAGAAAGAATAATACGTTGCATAAACTTTACCTATCATTGAGCACCCAAGGCATTTCATGCACTTTGTTTGCCATTAAAAAATTAAACACATATAAAAGCAGCCATGATAAACACATGGAATAAGCAGCACCTTTTATCCCCCAAACAGGAATAAACACAAGATTAAATCCAAGATTAAATATTGCCACAAAAATAGAGATAACTGAAACAAAAATAGTCTTTTCCGAAAAATATATATAGGGAGCAACCACAAAATACCATCCTTGAAAACAATAACCAAGAACAAACATCACGATCAAGTACTTATACTGAACATAGGAAGCTGGGAAAAAGAAATCAACAGCCACATACAAAGCCATAATAGCAACCAACGTTACCACCAAAAAAGCTAATTTCAGCAAATAAGACATTTTAACGATTAGGCGATCTACCTCTGCTTCCCTTTTGTTTAAATGCTCAAAAAGCCATGGAACCCATGCGGTGTTAAAAGCCGTTCCAAGAACTCCAACAACAGATGCCAATTGTAAAAACGCTGAATAAACACCTACTTCAGAGGCACCAATATATTTGTTAATTAAAAACTTATCTGAAGCAGAGAACACAAAAGCGGAAATCGTATGTAACATAGTTGGCAAAGAATACGCCAATGCTTTCCGCCAATATTTAATCTGCAATACTAACCTAAAATATCCAAGCTTAAACACAATAGCCAACGCAGCTATAGAAAAAATAAAGGCTACAATAAATCGAGACAAAATCAATCCATAATCATTATGGTAATAATAGGTTAGTACAATCATTAAGCCAAACAGAGAAACGGAGTTGGCTAACAAGTAAATAGCATATAAAAAAACTTTTTTAATATTCCTAAACAAAACCAATCCTATACTGATCAAAATATTCATTCCAGAACTCAAAACGACCAGGATGACATACTTAGCAGTTAGCCCTGTTAACAAAGAAATTCCAGCAGAAAAAATATAACCAAAAAAGAATATTGCAACAACATTAAACAAAATCATTAAAAGAACAGATGAGAAATATTTCGTATAATCAATATCTTTATCAAAAAAATGCCGATTAAGAGCACCTTCGGTATTCAAACTCAGAAACGGTTGCAGAGAAAGTTCCGTTGCAAGAAACAATGCGTATATACCATAATCTTCTTTCGACACATTGTGTAACACAAATGGTAAAAGAAAGAACGGAACAGCCTTGTTTATTAATTGCAAGAGGGTGTAGGTAACGCTATCTTTTAAAAAGGAACGCACAACTACATTATTTTTCACCTTTTCTCTTACAGAGGCAAACATAGCGACCTATTGCGATTCAATTAAATTTTTTAACGCAGCGATTTCTCGAAATACTCAATCGTAAGGGCTACGCCTTTTTCTCGGCGAACCTGAGGCGCCCAGCCCAATTTTGTTTTGGCTTTGGTAATATCCGGCTGACGGATTTTAGGATCATCTGAGGGCAATTCCTGAAAGATGATTTCGCTTTGGCTGCTCGTCCACGCGATCACTTCTTGGGCAAATTCCAGCACCGAAATTTCGTCCGGATTTCCAATATTTACCGGTTCTGTTTCATCGCTAAGCAACAACCGATAAATCCCCTCCACCAAATCATCTACGTACTGAAAGCTACGGGTTTGGCTGCCGTCTCCGTAAACCGTAATCGGTTCGTTGCGAATTGCTTGGTTGATGAAGTTCGAGACCACGCGCCCATCCTGCGCCCGCATTCGCGGCCCGTAGGTGTTAAAAATCCGAACGATGCGCGTTTCTACGCCATGGTACCGTTGGTAGGCCATGGTAATGGCTTCGGCAAAGCGTTTGGCTTCGTCGTACACACCGCGAAAACCAATCGGATTTACATTGCCCCAGTAGTCTTCGGTTTGAGGATGGATTAGCGGATCACCATAGACTTCCGAGGTTGAAGCCAGCAACAAACGGGCTTTTTTTGCCTTGGCCAACCCCAACAGGTTGTGCGTCCCCAAAGCCCCCACTTTCAGCGTTTGAATTGGGAGTTTTAAGTAATCAATGGGCGATGCCGGGCTTGCAAAATGCAGAATGTAGTCAATCGGACCTTCCACATAGACATAATTCGATACGTCGTGCCGCAGGAATTTGAAGCGTGGATGCCCCACCAAGTGCGCAATATTATCCGGCGTACCCGTAATAAAGTTATCCATGCAGATGACTTCGTAGCCTTCTGCAATAAACCGATCACAGAGATGGGAGCCAATAAAACCTGCACCTCCAGTAATTAAAACGCGTTTTTCCATGATTAAGGACGTCCTATGCTGATGTACTGAAGACCAAATTTTTCCACTTCTTGTGGGTCGTACAGATTCCGTCCATCTAAAATAAGAGAGGAGGCAATCTTTTGTTTGATAAAGGCAAAATCCGGATTCCGGAACTCATTCCATTCCGTGCAAATCATAAGTGCATCCGCACCATCCAATGCACTATAACGATCATCTGAATACACGATCTGATCACCCAAAATGGCTGCCGTTGTGTGGCGGGCTTCTGGATCGAAGGCTGTTACTGTTGCACCCGCTGCCAACAATAGGCGGATACTGGCAATGGAAGACGCTTCCCGGACATCGTCCGTATTGGCTTTGAAGGCCAATCCCCAAACAGCAATGTGTTTGCCTTTCAGGTCGCCCCCAAAACGGTCAATAAGCACATTGGCTAATTTGATCTGTTGATCACCATTCACATCCAAAACGGCATCCAAAATTTTGAAGTCGTACCCATACGTGATGGCGGTTTTTTGCAAAGCCTGTACGTCTTTCGGGAAACAACTACCACCGAACCCAATCCCGGCATAAAGGAACTGCTTCCCAATCCGGCTATCCGTTCCGATCCCTTTGCGAATCTGATCCACGTTTGCACCCACTTTTTCGCAAAGGTTGGCAATTTCGTTCATGAACGTGATTTTCGTGGCCAAAAACGCATTGGCTGCGTATTTCGTCATCTCGGAAGAGCGCTCATCCATGAAAATAACGGGATTTCCATTACGGACAAATGGCTCATATAAACTTTGCATCAAAGGCTTCGCTTTGGGGCTCTTTGTGCCGACCACTACGCGCTCTGGCTTCATGAAATCGTCAACTGCAACCCCTTCGCGCAAGAACTCTGGGTTAGAAACCACGTCAAAATCTTCTCCTGCAACTTTTCCGTTTTCTTCCAAGATTATCCTAACTTTGTCGGCTGTTCCAACGGGTACGGTACTTTTATTGACAATAACCTTATATTCGTCTAAGAGTGGCGCTAAATCTTTTGCAACTCCTAAGATATAGGATAAATCTGCCGAGCCATCTTCTCCGGGAGGAGTTGGCAACGCAAGAAAAATAATCTGACTCTCTTTTGTTGCTTCTGAAAGGTTTGTTGTAAACGTTAAGCGGCCTTCTTTTCGATTTCTTTCATAGTACACATCTAGCCCTGGCTCAAAAATAGGGATTTTACCATTTTGCAACTGCCTAACTTTATCTTCATTTACATCCACACAAATCACATCATTGCCCATTTCCGCAAAACAAGTCCCAGTAACTAATCCGACATAGCCGGTTCCTACTACAGCAATTTTCATATATTAATAATTGAGGGGTGTCCATAAATGATTTTGGATCATTAATAGCCATTTTCTCGGAT
>ERZ761602.4330-NODE-4330-length-18534-cov-3.991829_pt1 | contig 18534 bp, 16 predicted proteins | sample MGYA00512165_ERZ761602 | MGnify/ENA primary metagenome ERZ761602 (study PRJEB28899, sample SAMN02445085) | bioreactor sludge metagenome | biome: EBPR sludge; isolation source: Thorneside wastewater treatment plant | place: Australia: Brisbane, Thorneside... | reverse complement strand
CGTTCCATTACCAAAATGAAAAGGAGCGCGTCCGGGAAAGTTACATTGAGAAGGCCCGCGTCATCTGTAACCAGGCCGAGAGCGTGCGCGAAGGCATGGAAGAGAAGTGGCGCCAAGGCCTCTTTAATTCCGAGATGCTGCGCGCCTGGGCCGAATCGAAAGAGTTCGATAAGGTCTTGGCGTCCGTCCCCGTTGTGTCTGCTTGGGAAGCAGCCCAGAAAAAAGCAACCGAAGGCGGTTACGAATTCAGAACGCCAAAGCACAGTGCGCGCAATTCACTCAACGAGCCCAACCCAATTGAAGCCCAGGCGCTCGAGGCAATGGAGAAGGAAAACCTCTCCGAGTGGCACACCATCGACGCGGAAAACAACGCTGTGCGCTATTTCCGCCCGGTGCGTCTTACGGAAAGCTGCCTCCTATGCCACGGAGATCCCGCTACCTCAGAGGCGATCTGGGGCCTGCCCGGCGGCAAGGATCCCACTGGGGGCACCATGGAGGGGTGGAAAGTAGGTGAAATTCATGGTGCGTTCGAAGTAATACAGTCACTCGATCAAGCGGATGCGCAGCTCATGGCGTCGATGCAGTGGGCTGGCGCTCTCATCATCGGCTCGCTGTTCCTGACCGGTGTCATTTTTGCCCTGTTTGTAATTCGTTACGTAGAGCGTCCGATTTCGGTGATCAGCGAAAAACTTTTGGAGGGGGCCGAGCTTGTCGCCGCCGCTTCAAAGCAAGTCGCTGACTCAAGCCTGCATGTGGCATCAGGCGCGAGCGAGCAGGCGTCGTCTCTTGAAGAAACTTCTGCTTCGCTGGAACTTATGGCATCCATGATCCGTCAGAATTCAAACAACGCGCGCCAGGCCACGGGCATGGCAAACTCCGCGCGGGAAGCGGCCCACGAAGGCCGTCAGGCCATGGGCAAAATGTCAGACGCCATACATCGGATTAAGGGGTCATCTGACGAGACTGCGAAAATCATAAAGTCCATTGATGAGATAGCATTCCAAACCAATCTGCTCGCGTTAAATGCAGCCGTGGAAGCCGCGCGGGCGGGCGACGCAGGCAAAGGATTCGCCGTGGTCGCCGAGGAAGTGCGCAACCTCGCCAAACGCTGCGCTGACGCAGCGCGGAGCACATCCAACTTGATCGAGGAGGCGCAGCAGAATGCCGAAAGTGGCGTAAACGTCTCGGGCGAAGTGGGAACGAAGCTGGATGCGATCAGCACCTCCATCGAAAAAGTGAGCCATCTCATAGAAGAAGTCGCTACAGCCAGCACCGAGCAGTCACAAGGAATAGATCAAATAAACCATGCGATGTCGCAGATGGACACGGTTACTCAGGCGAACGCGGCGGTGGGCGAGCAGGCGGCGGCAGCCAGTCAACAGCTCACGGGCCAAGCCTACGAGTTGAACGTGATGATCGCGGGCTTGCTCTCGCTCGTCAGTGGCGAGGAGACCGCGACTGCCGCGAGTCGAAGACGCGCGCTACCATCGCCCTTGACAGACTTACGGTCCACCGGATCGCCTTCACGAGTAAATCGTGCCGTCGAGCGGCGAAACGAAACAAAGCTGGCTCCGCCGGCGCGTCTGGTAAAGAGACCTGAAGAAGTCATCGCCTTGGACGAGGAAGATTTCAAAGACTTCTAATCCGGGTTTCGGATTAACGCAATTTCGGGCCCTACGCCGAGCATTCGTGCAGAACGTCGAGTATCTCCCGCACCGCCTCGCTCAGACCTACGAACAGCGCCCGTGAAACGATCGAGTGTCCGATATTGACCTCGTTAAGACCGGGAATCGATGCGATAGGAGCGAGGTTTCGTATCGTAAGGCCGTGTCCGGCGTTGAAGATAACTCCGGAGGCTATCGCTCTGGCAGCGGCCGCTGCGATACGGTCGATCTCTCCGCCTATCAAGTTCCCGGTTGCGTTTGCATACGCGCCGGTGTGGAGTTCGACGTAGTCCGCGCCGACTTCCGCGCTGGCATCAACCTGGTCGCGGTCCGGATCAATAAACAGGCTCACCTTCGATCCGGCATCCTGAAAGCGCTTCGTTACTTCTTTCAGGCGCTTGACCTGGCTCACAACATCAAGTCCGCCCTCCGTTGTGACTTCGCGTCGATTTTCCGGAACGAGGCAGACCGTATGCGGCTTGATGCGATGCGCAATTGCAATGATTTCATCGACTGCCGCCATCTCGAAGTTCAGGCGCACTTGCAGCACGTCCTTCAGCATTTCGACATCTCGATCCTGAATGTGACGGCGGTCCTGTCTGAGATGCACGGTAATCTGGTGGGCACCCGCAATCTCGCAAACCTTTGCGGCTGCGATAAGATCGGGTTCGCGCCCTTTTCGCGCTTCGCGCAGTGTTGCAATGTGGTCGATATTGACGCCAAGCTCGATCATGGTAGGTCCGTAGAGTTGAAGTTAGGCCGGCTGCGGCGACGATTTCTCCGCGCCTTCGCGGAAAGCCTTTGATGCCCGATCCAGTGCGTCCTTCATATCTGTCAGCGCTTCATATAGTGCCTTCAGCAGTTCATCTCTTGCCGCGCCCGACCCGGACTTGAATTCTTCGAGCTTGCTTTCGAATTCCTTTTGCTTGTCTTCAAATTCGCCGCGCACTTTTTCAAACTGTTCCTTGGCATCGCCTTCCAGCTTACCGGCATTTTGCTGAAACGAGTCCGCGACCTCCTTGAGCTCTCCGTATAGCCGTTCGATTTCAGCGCCCGCAGATTCCGTGACCTGTTGCTTCGCGGCGTCCTTGAATTCCTCGGCGCTCTTCTTGAGATCGTCCATCGCGCCGTCAATCGACGGGACGGTAATGGTGACTTCCTTGGGCTTGGGTTCGCCCGTTTCGCCACAACCAAGCGTCACGATCGTCAACAGCAAAATAATAGGGGTCCGCCGAATCATTCGGAAGTCTCCTTGAGGTGGTGCATCATTTCGATAAGTTGCTGGGCCAATTCTTCGTCGATTGCATTTAGGGCTGTGAATTCGCGCATGACGGCATCGCGATTGCCCATCGCCGCATAAATTTCGCCGCGGGTCATATGGGCGATTGCGTATCCCGGTTGCGCGGACAGCGCAGCCGTACATGCCTCGATTGCTTCCTGGTGTTTGCCCAACTCGTACAACGCCGCTGCACGATTGTTGTGCGCCTTGGCGTTTGCCGGATCGAGTCGCGTCGCTTCGGTCCAGGCATTCAGCGCCGCCGCGAATTCACCTTTCTCGTAAAGGTCCGTGCCTTTCGCAATTAATGCGGAAATAACTTCAGGCTGCACCTTCTTCGCCGCGGATGGCGGAGCAACCGGGTTCGATTGTGCTTTTTCTGCAGGGGCACTCTTTTCAGGGGCAGGCGGGGGAGGGGCCGGTGCTGCGGGCAAAATGCCAGCGAGACGCGGATCGGTCGCCGGGATATTGAGATCCGCGCGCGTGGTTTCCAGCGCGGCGTACGCTTCCTTGTAATCCGGATTCGATTTCAACGCGTTGAGAAAACAGTCTAGTGCCTTTTCCTTTTGGCCGCTTGTATACAGCACACAGCCAAGATCGTACGCATGTCGCGGATCTTCCGGCGCGAGTTTCCACGCCCGTTCATACGCGGAAATTGCTTCCGTGGTCTTGCCCAATCGAAATAAGCAGAATCCCACATTCGAATACGCAAGCGGCATATCCGGAGAGCGCTTCGCCACTTCTTCGAAGATGGCCAAGGCGCCTTGAAAGTCGCTGTTGTCCGCGAGGCGCATGCCGCGCTTACGAAGTTGGTCGACTTTTAGCTTCTCGAGTATTGATGACATGACTAATGACCCCAAACCTGCGCCAGCACGGCGGGCGTTAGCGTATTGTAACGCCTCGAAAGTGGGAGTGCCAATGGCCGATTGTCCTCGCCGGCACTTCCGGCAACGCCCACCATACCCGGAAACTAAGAAGTTGCCGGAGCTCTTTGTGGAGCGAGCCCGGCCGAGCCCAGGCCGCTCGCCTGTGGGCGAAACACGCAATCGACTACGTTGCGAACAAACTGTTCGTCTGGAACGCCCACCAGCGCCTCTTCGGGAATGGCAACAATCGTACGCAAATGGTCGGCCATCTGCCGAAACAACGCGACACGCGCGATTGGATCCAGCATATCACGCCGTAGCACTGCTTGCAGGGCGATCCGCGCTTCTTCCGGGGTGATTCGTTGGCGCAGCCGCGCCTCGATATGCGGATAATCCCGCAGGGAATTGTTCTTTCCGCTCATGATCTCGTCGAAATCAGGCTCGGCAATTTTGGGCGAAAACGTCACGACTGTGTTGGCGGCGAAGTCCCCCAATCGCTGGCAGTGTTTGCTCAATACACAGGCGATTCCGCCGAATAAATAGAAGACAGGGAGGCTGTCAACGAGCCGCAGAAAGTTTCGAATCACGACCTGGCTGAACTGCAGGCGCAGTCCCTGCTCATCCATGACCCGTAAACGCAACACGTATTTTCCAATCGTTTGGCCTCGCCAGAACCATTCAAGCACAATTCCGTACCCAAGGTTGACGACGAAGAGCAGCACCCAGGCAAATGCCGTAATGAAATCGGAGATCCATAGCGCGATGTAACTACTCACCGCCGCGAGAGACGCTGTAATTTGGAATACCGTAATATAAATGACCACAATCACCGCTAGATCGATCACCCAAGCGAGAAAACGCGTTGTGGGCCCGGCGAGTTGCATCGAAAATACGATGCCTTCGGGTGTCTTGATGGTTAGTACGTTGTGCCGATTGGTCATGTTCGCGAATCCCGTTAGTTCGTCATCTGCACCAACCTGCTGTGCGAACCGTCGAGGGCTGGCAAGAACTGTGGATCTGCCGCCTCAGCGTACTGAAGGTAACTGGCGAACACAAGCGCGGGCGAAAAATGGGAATTGCCGACAGTCGTCTGCTATACTTTTGGCCCAGCAGTTTGGACGTGTAAACCTCCCAGCGGCGCCCCGACGGGCAGTTACGGTCGTGGTGTGTGTCGTGGGGCAACGTGAGTTCGGAACAGCCGTGGACAATCTATATGTTACCCGTGAGGGTTTGGATAAACTGCAGGAAGAACTTGCATCCTGCAAATCGCGCCGCATGGAGGTCGCCGCAATCATCGAGCATGCGCGCGGCTTTGGAGACCTTCGCGAAAACGCCGACTACCACGCCGCCAAAGAAGAACAGGCCATGCTGCATGCCCGGATTCGCGATCTGGAAGATAAGGTCGCACGCTCGGTCGTCCTGGAAGACCACCAAGTCGATATAAGCAAGGCATATACTGGGTCGGTTGTCCGGGTTCTGAATAAGAAGACAAAAAAAGAGTTTACCTACACGCTGGTGAGCCCGGTCGAGGCCGATATGGCCCAGGGGAAGATTTCCGTGAAATCTCCTGTTGGTTTGGCATTGCTTGGCAAGGCAGTAGGAGAGACCGCCATGGCGACAGTGCCGGCGGGCAATATTGAGTTTGAGATTCTGGAGATTTCGCGTTAACGCTGGCTGATTCGCTCGGCAACGCGTTCGTAACATTATCGAGGTCGCATGCCACGACGGACCGACATTCACAAGATTTTCATCATTGGCAGCGGGCCCATTGTGATTGGGCAAGCTTGCGAGTTCGACTATTCCGGCACGCAGGCATGCAAGGCTTTGCGGGAAGAGGGATACGAAGTCGTTCTCGTTAACAGCAATCCCGCCACGATCATGACCGATCCCGAAACGGCTAATCGCACCTACATCGAGCCGCTCACCGTTGAAGTCCTCGAACGCATCATTGATCGGGAACGCCCGGACGCCCTTTTGCCGACCGTCGGTGGCCAGACCGCGCTGAATCTCGCGGTGAAACTCGCCGAATCCGGCATCCTGGAAAAGTACGGCGTTGAATTGATTGGCGCGAAGCTCCCGGCGATCAAACGCGCCGAGGATCGGGGCGAATTCAAGGAAACAATTCTCGCATGCGGACTCGACGTGCCGCAGAGCCTCGTGGTGCATACCCTGGAGGAAGCCCAGGCGTTCGGAGCCACATTGGGCTACCGGGCAATCATTCGCCCGGCGTTCACCCTCGGCGGCAGTGGCGCAGGCGTATCTTTCAATAAGGAAGAGTACGACAAGGTAGTCGCCTGGGGGCTTGAATGCAGTCCCGTTAGCGAGGTGCTGGTCGAGGAGTCAGTACTCGGTTGGAAAGAGTATGAACTCGAAGTAATGCGCGATCTGAATGACAACGTCGTGATTATCTGCTCAATCGAAAACTTCGATCCGATGGGTGTACACACGGGAGACAGCATCACCGTTGCGCCCGCGCAGACCCTGACCGACAAAGAGTATCAGACGATGCGCGACGCCGCCATCAAGATCATTCGCGCCATCGGAGTCGAGACCGGTGGATCCAATATTCAGTTCGCGGTCGACCCTGCTACCGGACGAATGACCGTTATCGAGATGAACCCGCGCGTTTCGCGCAGTTCCGCGTTGGCGTCCAAGGCCACCGGATTTCCCATTGCCAAGATCGCCGCCAAACTGGCCGTCGGGTATTCACTGAATGAAATTCGAAATGATATTACGCGCGAGACGCCTGCTTCTTTTGAACCTACGATTGACTATGTCGTCACAAAGATTCCGCGCTGGGCATTCGAAAAGTTTCCGGGTTCCGATTCCACGCTGACGGTTCAGATGAAGAGTGTGGGCGAGGCCATGAGCATCGGCCGGACTTTCAAGGAATCGTTGCAGAAAGGCATGCGCTCCTTGGAGACCGGCAGGTTCGGCCTCGGTGCCGATGGAAAGGACAAACCATCCACGGGTGATGCCCAGTCCGAAGAAGAGAAGAATGCGCTTTTGCGGGCCATTCAGACGCCCGTCCCCGAACGCATGTTCCAGATTGCCCGCGCGTTTCGGGCCGGCGCAACTGTAGAGGAAGTTCACGAAGCAACCGCGATCGATCCGTGGTTTCTCCGGAACATTTACTCGATTATCGAAGAAGAACGCTTGCTGCGTTTCGCAAACCCGGAAGACCCGGGTGTCATGCGGCGCGCAAAAGAATTCGGGTTTTCCGATCGGCAATTGGCGTTTCTATGGAACAAGGATGCGGACTGGGTGCGCACGCATCGAAAGTCGATGGGGATTGTGCCGACCTTCAAGCTGGTCGATACCTGTGCCGCGGAGTTTGAAGCGTACACGCCCTATTACTATTCCACGTACGGCGATGAAGATGAGGTGCGCGCCACCTCAAAAGAAAAAATAATGATCATCGGTGGCGGCCCAAATCGCATTGGACAAGGCATCGAGTTCGACTATTGCTGTGTGCACGCGTCGTTCGCGCTCAAAGATGATGGGTACGAAACCATCATGGTGAACAGCAATCCCGAGACGGTATCAACCGACTACGACACCTCCGACCGACTGTATTTCGAGCCGGTGACACTTGAAGATGTGTTGAACATCTGTGAGCGCGAGAATCCCAAAGGGGTGATCGTGCAGTTCGGCGGGCAGACGCCGCTGAAGCTTGCCAAAGACTTGGAAAAGGCGGGGGTACCCATTATCGGCACGTCGCCGTCGAGTATCGCGCGCGCGGAAGATCGCAAAGAGTTCCGCGAACTCGTGCAGAAACTTGGACTGCTGCAACCGGACAATGAAACGGCCACTTCTGTCGAGGAGGCCCATGTCATTGCAAATCGAATCGGCTTTCCCGTGGTCGTGCGTCCGTCTTTCGTGTTGGGCGGCCGTGCCATGGAAATTGTCTACGACCATGCCGCGCTCGGCCGTTACATGACCCACGCAGTCGAGGCGTCTCCCGAGCACCCGATCCTCATCGATAAATTCATCGAGGCCGCCGTTGAGGTGGACGTTGACGCAATAGCCGATGGGACACAGGCGATCATCGCAGGAATTATGCAGCACATTGAAGAGGCGGGCGTTCACAGCGGCGATAGCGCCTGCATCTTGCCGCCCTATGACCTGGACCCTGCAATCGTTGAAAACATCAAACAACAGACGCGCGCGCTCGCACGTGAACTAAACGTCATTGGATTGATGAATGTGCAGTACGCGGTGAGTGACGACAAGGTCTACATCCTCGAAGTCAATCCGCGCGCCTCGCGCACTGTGCCTTTTGTGAGCAAGGCCACTGGCATTCCATTGGCGAAGATGGCCGCGCGCGTCATGGCAGGGAAAACCCTCGCCGAGTTGGGGCTGACCGAGGACCCCGCACCGGAATTCGTCAGCGCAAAAGAAGTGGTCCTTCCATTCATCAAGTTTCCCGGCGTCGATATTCTTCTCGGACCCGAGATGCGTAGTACCGGCGAAGTCATGGGCATCGATTATTCAATGGGTATGGCCTTTGCCAAGAGCCAGGTTGCGGCCGGTAATCGACTGCCCAGCGGCGGCACTGTGTTTATCAGCCTAAACGACCGCGACAAGAAGAAGATGGGAAGTCTCGGCAAAGATCTCACGTCACTTGGCTTCAAGCTCTTGGCAACCGAAGGCACCGCGGCCATGCTGCAGGAGCAGGGAATCGCGGCGGAGCGCGTGTTCAAAGTCGGAGAGAAGCGCCCGCACATTGTCGATCACATGATCAATGGCGATGTGCACTGGGTCATTAACACGCCACTGGGCGAAGAATCCAAGTATGACGAAAAGGCCATTCGCCGATCGGCGCTCGAACGCGGCATTACCCACATGACAACACTCGCCGCAGCGCGTGCCGCGGTGATGGGATTAAAGGCGGAGCGAGACGGCACCATGACCGTCCGGTCGTTGCAAGAGTACCACGCGGACGCGAGGGGCAGGGTCCGCGCTGGTGTCGTAAGGGATATGTAACGCATCGTGACGGCGCGTTGGCCGTCGCGCGCGATTGTCGCCGGGGACGCTTACGCGCTGGGAGTCCATGTAAGGGATGCAAACGGGACGCCTTTATGTAGTCGCAACGCCCATTGGCAACCTCGAAGACTTTTCTCCCCGTGCTCGCCGCGTCCTGGAAGAGGTCAGCTTGATTGCGGCGGAAGATACCCGCCATTCCCGACGCCTTCTGGATCATTTCAACATCAAGACCCCCTTGACAAGCTATCACGATCACAACGAGTGTGAGAAGACGGAATCGTTGCTGGGTGAACTGAAACTGGGTAAAGATATCGCGCTCATTTCCGATGCGGGGACCCCCTGCATTGCTGATCCGGGTTATCGTATTGTGCATGCCGCGCGCGAAATTGGAGTTGAAGTCATCGCAATTCCGGGGCCCTCGGCGCTTATTGCCGCTTTATCGGTTAGCGGATTACCAATTGATCGCTTTGCATTTCATGGCTTCTTCCCCCGAAAGACGAAAGATGCGGTAGCGCTCTTGGAACACTTTCGTCTGCTCGGCGGAACGCACGCCTGCTACGAATCGCCGCATCGTTTATCGGACTCGCTAACCCTGATTGCGCGGGAGTTGCCGAAGTCCGAAGTGTGCGTTGCGCGTGAACTGACCAAAATACACGAAGAAGTGGTGCGCGGAAGCGCCGCCGAAGTGCTTGATCACTTCAAGCAACATGATGCGCGCGGCGAATGTGTCGTTTTGGTTCACCCCGGCGCGCAAGAAACAGAATGCGTGACTGACGAAGCAATACTCGATGCTGTGGCGACTGCCGTTACCGCTGATGGCCTGTCGCGACGCGATGCCATCAAACATGTGGCAAAAACCCTGCGCGTGCCGCGCAATCGGGTCTATGATCTGGCGGGAGAAGTCTGATGCCTTCCGTTGATTCCACCCACAGTCTGGCGGTAACCGTCGAACGAATCGCGCTGGTCATGCGCTACGTCGTGTCTGCCCTACTTGCGCCAGTTTTCCTGTTTGGATATTTCGGCAACGACACCTCAGACTTCGTGGTTATTTCGACAATGATCGTCGTGCACAATGCGGTTGTTCACGGCGTGCTATGGTCCCGAAAATATCGATTCTTCCATTCCCGCTTAAACTTCGCGATATACCTTCTGCAAATTACAACTGTCGTCGCGATTACCGGTGCCGACAGCAGCGATGCTTACATCCTCTACTTCTTGCTCATTATCGGGTTCACGGCGTACGACCGGCGTCAGTTCATGGTGATGCGCGCGTGCCTTCTATGTGTTGCGATGTACATAAGCGTAATCTGTTATGAAAACTTCGCCGATACGGTTACAGTTCCATTGGGCGTCCTGTTGGTGCGCATCATCAGTATCGTTCTTGTAGGCTGGATGGTCGCCGCGCTATCCGAGCGTTTGCGCAGGGCTGAAATCTCCGCAATCGAGCAGGCAGGGCAGGTCATGGCCGCGGAGTCTACGCTGCGCGCCATCCTGAACAGCGCCGGCGACCCGATTCTCGTAATTGACGAAAACGAGTACATAACCGAGTGCAACGATCGTGCCGTTGAGTTCCTGGCGGTGCCGCGCGCGAACTTGATCGGACAGCGTTTTCGCACCTACCTGTTTGACGACGGCACGCTTCCGCAGAAGGTCGCTGATTTGCGGGCACGGGGGCAGACGGAATCCGCGCAGATCATTGTCACGAGCGAAGGCGATGAACGCGACGTGCATCTAATCGCGCGCTCCTATGTCCGTGATGGCGCGCGATATTTCGTTGTCCTCTTGCGAGACGAAACAAGCCGAAAGCAGTATGACGAGTCGGCGCGCGTCGCCGCTCTGCGGGTCGAACGGTTGAATACCGAACTGCGCCAGCTCGACAAACACAAGGCCGATTTCATTCAGACTATCGCGGTCCATCTTCGCGCGCCGCTTTCTGCCGTATCCGGCTATGTGGACATGCTATTGAACGAAGAACTTGGTGATGTGAATCCCGATCAACGCCGAGCCCTGCAAACGTGTCGACGTAGCCTGATTCGAGCGTTTCGACTCATCGAGCAGACCATTCAAGCCTATACGTTGCGCCACAGCCCGCCGCAAGGCGACGTGACGAAGGACCGGGACTTAGTAAAATCGAACAGCACCGATGAATCATAATCCCGTTGCGCGCCGAGCCCAGCGGATTACAGAGGGCAGCTCATGCCAATAGTCACGACCGATCAACCTGCCACATTCCGATTTGACCACGCGCGCGGCCCTGTCTATGGGTGGTTCTCATCGAAAGGCCTGTGGCGCCTGGAACTGCCACACGCCGAACGTGGCGCAACGCGACACAACGTATTGCACGCCGGCGCGAACGATGGACGCGTGTGGCAACTCAACGAATGCCTGGAGCGCTATTTTGCCGGTGTGGCCGAATCGTTCTCCCAAATTCCGCTCGACATGCGCGGCGCAACGCCGTTTCAGCAGGAAGTATGGAATGCCGCCATTCGCGTGGGGTGGGGCGCGTCGTCAACCTATGGCGAACTCGCGGAAAGTATGGGAAAACCGAAGACAGCGTCCCGCGCCGTCGGCGCCGCGCTCGGGCAGAATCCAGTCGCTATATTGATTCCGTGTCATCGATTTATCGGAAAGAATGGTGCGCTGCATGGGTTTGCAGCCGGCCTGGAATGGAAGCGCGAGTTGCTACGATTGGAGGGAATTCTCCTCCATTAACGTGCGCCGCTACTTGCGCGCGTTCCTGCGCGCACGAAACCGAATCAATACCGCGCCTATAGCCACTGCTGTCATCACATACACAAGAACCCGCCGATTCGCGTCCGAGATTGCCTCGCCGCTAGCCACCACGTTCGTTGTATCTTCGGCTACACGCGAAGACGCGCCTGATTCGTCAAGCGGTATTACTGGCGCCAATGCAACTTCCGTTGCTGGTACGCGGGTCGCCCGTATTTCGGCCTCGTCTGAAACCGGCGCACGCTCACCCGAATCAGGTTCCTCAGCGTCACCCTCTTGCCCGACCGTCGAACCGGAAGCGGTTGGCGCGTTGAGCGACGCGCGCGCCGAATCTAGCCGTTGCGCGGCGTCATTCATGCGCGCAAGCCGACCGGCAGTTCCGGCTAATGGCGTCGGGCTTTCCGGCTGTTCCGGCGCATTCAACGTCATCGGTGTTGTGCGTGTACTTCCGTCACGTGGCGAAGTCGGCGACGGTACCGCGGGCGGGCCGCCCGGTGAGGTTGGGGTTGCTGGTTGCGGCGTCGGTGGGCTTGGCTGGTCAGGGTCCGGAAGCGGTGGCGTAACCGGATCTGGTACGTCCGGTCGAACAGGAGTCTCACCCGGATCTTGTGGCTCTCCGTCATTCGGAGGCGGAGCGAACGTCACTGTTTGATTGCTTCCCTGCGAAGCGATTTCAAATCCATCGACTGACGCCAAAGCGGTGTCTTCAATCGCCACGCTGGATTGATTGGATGCGGGTTGGTTCTTTTTCGCCAATGTAACGGCGGCCACCTGTCCGCTTTGGACTGTCGTTTGATTCAATCCAAACATCATGACGACATAGTTGCCCGGGCTTACTTCATTGGACTGGACTTGTTTGCGCGCGGCAACGGCCGCTGCTCCGGCCTCAGCGCCTACGGGTTGGAAAACCGCGGGGTCGTATTGCAGAGTGAAATCGAGCGCCGCAACGCCTTCTGGAACGTCTCCTTCCAGCAGCACCGGCAGAACGACTGTATCGCCAGTCACCTCCGGCACGCCGACACGTAAAGTGCCCGCGTCCGCGTATGTGACTGCCACAAAGGCAATGGCCGTCGCGATAGTTTTTGTACGGAATAACATACGAGACTCCCACCCCAGCCAAATCGGATGTAACATCAACGATTGTACCCGATCCAGCGTTGACAACGGCGTGGCTACCAAGTGGGGACGATAGAGACCTTGAAGGTCCCGGGGATATTCATAAGTCCTTGAGGGCCTTGAACCGAGAGTTCGATCTTGCCTTCCCAAAGGTCTTTTCCATCGCCCAGTCGCCTGAACTTTTCCAGCGTTATCTGACCCCCGGCCACCGGTTGAAGCCCGAGACCCGGCAAAGTCACCTCGCGCGCACCCTCCACCAGATCCAGTGAGACATTCACCGGGAGCGCCTTGCCCACGAGCGGCGCGTAATAGCCGTCCCCCTCGTCATCCGGCATCTTGCCGTCGATTCCAGCAACGATGAACGTGCCTGCGCCACCAAACTGGACAAAATCAGGATAGCCCTCGTCCGTGTTCGTCAGTTCCGCAAAATCGATTGGAACAGTGACGGTCGAACCACTTATATGCAGCGTCAAGGTGCCGCCTTCTTCCGGTATGGCAGTCGAGTCGCTAGCCGAAAGTACAGACTGAGTTGCTGCAGGATCTGGTGTGGTGTCATTATCCGCTGGAGTTGGTCTCGCGCCGCATTGCGAAAATAGGATCGCAAGCAGCAGCCAACACGCATACGTAACTTCGCGCAATCGCATCGAAAAGATTCTCGCTTCCCCGTAAAGACTCCGGAACGCGACACGTCATGCTGACGGCATGCACATACCTAGAAAACACCCAGGCGCGCGTAGCCATCTACTTCGAGTTGAGCTTCCCATTCTATTGGTTCGTCTGGAACCGCGCCCGCCGCGTGTATGAGCAGCAGCGGACACCCTTCCCCAAACATCGCGTCATTCTCTTTTACCAGTGCAAGCAAGTCAACGCCGTCAGGCGCGCTAATCTCGATAGAATCCCCAAAGCCCGTTAAGGAGTACGCCCCGCCCAGGTTCACCGTTCCAAACACACTTCCCGACTTGGGCACGAAGAACAAATGAACCGCCTTTATGTCGCGCAACGTCCCGGATCGAACGCGAAGCACGTGCGAAACACCTCGGTAAGTTGGTCTTCGGTGGGAAGGTCGCATAGTTCCTTGTGAACTCTTCCGATGACTATCGGTTGATTCGGCGTATCTGGAAACTGCGCCGGGTCGAGAGTTCCGGACCCCATGGGGAGGATCATCGACACAGGCCCAATCTCCAAACCGTTCTTAACGCTGCAACCAAGCGCGAGGATCAATACAAGCCCCAATAGCGAAAAAAGTATACTGTTGCGCACGTGAAACTGGCTCCTTCGGTAAATTGCGGGGGATGGCGTTGGCTTTCGGTTGAGGCTCGTGTAGAGTCAAAACAGCTTGCCTGCGAGACAATACCGGGCAGTTGCGGCCGCATTACAGGGACGCAGCGGACATACGAGTCAAATAAAGCGCGGGAAACAGTGATGACCAAAAAAGAAGTAGCTGCGGTTTTGGAAGAAATCGCGTTGTTGTTGGAATTGTCCGGTGAAAACCCTTTCAAGTCACGGTCCTATACCAATGTCGCGCGGTCTTTGGAACAACACGAAGAAGACATCGATGTTCTGGTGCGCGACAAGCGCCTCCGAGAGATCAAAGGCGTTGGGGACGCGCTGGAACAAAAGATAGAAGAGCTTGTTACCACAGGCAAACTCAAATATCACCAAGAGCTGAGAAAGCAGTTTCCCGAGTCGCTTTTTTCGTTGTTCGGCATTTCCGGCCTAGGCGCGAAACGCATCAAAACACTCTACGAAGAATTGAAAATCACATCGCTCGATGAACTTGAGGCCGCATGTAATAACGGGACAATCGCCGGGCTGAAGGGCTTCGGCGACAAGATGCAGCACAAAATCCTTGAAGGTATAGCGTTCGCGAAAAAGCACAGTGGCCTCACTCATTTTCACCGTGCAAAGGCGGAGGCCGTCCGTTTGCGCGAGTGGATCGCCTCGGGCAAGGGCGTTGAAAGAATTGAGATTGCCGGAAGTCTGCGCCGGTGCAAGGAAGTCGTGAAAGACATAGACATTGTCGCATCTTCCAAGAAGCCGGAATTGCTAATGGAGCGCTTCATCGCCGCGGAAGGCGTCGATCGCGTGACCGGCAAAGGCGAAACGAAATCGAGCATCGTTTTGAAATCGGGGCTGGCCGCAGATCTTCGCGTTGTGAGCGACACAGAGTTTCCATACGCGTTGCATCACTTCACGGGAAGCAAGGAACACAACGTCGCAATGCGGCAGCGCGCGAAGGACCTCGGCCTGAAAATGAACGAGTATGGCCTGTTCCGCGGCGATGCGCTGGTAAAGTGTAAGGACGAAGCGGCGATATTTAAGGCACTCAATTTACCCTTTATCCCTCCCGAGCTGCGGGAGGATATGGGCGAACTGGAACTGGAAACGACACCGCGCCTCGTAACTCTGGAAGACCTGATAGGCGTCATACACTGTCACTCCACCTATAGCGATGGCACGGCGACGATCGAACAAATGGCGCAGGGGGCCAGAACGCGCGGATACCATTACCTTGCGCTGGCGGATCACAGTCAATCGGCTGCATATGCCGGCGGATTGTCGCCTGCGGCAGTAAAGAAACAGCACAAGGAAATTGACGCACTGAATTCAAAGCTGAAAGGATTCCGCGTCATCAAGAGTATCGAGTCCGACATTCGCGCGGACGGATCCCTGGACTACGATAACGATGTGTTGCGCGCCTTCGAGATTGTCGTGGCATCCGTGCATAGCGGATTGTCAATGAGCGAGTCCGAAGCAACAAAGCGCGTAATAAGGGCTGTCGAGAATCCATTTACCGTTGTGCTCGGGCACCTGACCGGCCGGCTGCTGCTTTCCCGTGAGGGGTATCCCCTGAATATGGAACAGGTGGTTGACGCCTGTATCGCCAACAAAGTGGCGATAGAAATCAATGCCAACCCGTTGCGCCTCGACATGGATTGGAGGCACATCAAGCGCGCGCGCGACAAAGGCGCTATGTTCAGCATCGGGCCCGACGCGCACAGTGTCGAAGGGTTAGATGACACCCAGTATGGCGTTGGGATAGCCCGAAAGGGCTGGCTTGGCCCGGAACACTTGCTGAATTGCATGCCGGCACAAGAACTTGTGAAGTGGAAGCGCTCCAGGTAAAGGAAAATCTGGCCATGTCGGCCATCGAACGTGATCGGGGAATGCCGCGTGGCTGCAATAAAACGTACACAATCTGCAAATAGAGAACGGGCAAGAACAGTCCTGTCGCGCCTGCAGGCGCGCTATCCGGACGCAACGTGCTCTTTGGATTTCAAAGAGCCTTTGCAGCTCATGGTGGCTACGATTCTCGCCGCGCAGTGCACAGACGAGCGCGTGAATATAGTCACAAAATCGCTCTTCAAAAAATACCGCACCGCCAACGACTATTTGAATTCTCCCGAAGGCGAGTTGGAAGAAGCGATTCATTCGTGCGGCTTCTATCGTCAGAAGGCGAAAAGTATTCGGAATGCCTGCAAGACCATCATCGAAAAATTCGGTGGCAAAGTGCCGGGCACGATGGAGGAACTGCTGACGCTTGATGGTGTAGGACGGAAAACCGCGAATGTAATTCTAGGCGAATGTTTCGGCGTGCCTGGTGTAATCGTCGATACGCATTGCACACGTCTCTCGAATAGACTGGGATTTTCAAAGCATGATGATCCCAAGAAAATCGAACAGGACATCATGAAAATACTGCCGCGAGATGATTGGCGGGTGTATTCGCATTGCATGGTGTTTCACGGAAGGGCTGTGTGCATTGCGCGCGCGCCGCGCTGCTCGGAATGTCCCGTGCGCGATCTGTGTCCCTTCCCGGATACCACCGCGGGAAGGAAGATCGCCCGGTGAGTTCGGGTATCAGGTCTAATCACGTCTGGCTCGTTCTTGCGTACACCGTTGTCGTGCTGTTGGTCGACGCGCTCGCAGCAAATCAGGTGAGCGCTGGAATTGATTGGGGCATCTTTTCGTGGCGGGCCAGCGGCGCGCTGGCGCAGTTCGATTACTTTAAGTTTGTCTTCTGGTTGCTTGTGCCGATTACGTGGTGCGTGCTCACGCACCGGTACGCCGTGCGGCAGGAAAGCGCCGCCGAAAGTAGCCTTCGGTTCGATCCGAAGTACTTCAGTTTCGCGCCTTGTAAACGGGGCGACTACATTCTGCTTGCCATTCTTGTTGTCGGGGGTATGTTGAGTGTGCTGGCCATTCTGTATGTCCCGGCGCTTCGCGAGTACTACCCGTCTGCCAGTGGCATGACGGCACAGGAAAAGTTTCGACTGCTGCAAGTGCAGCTTTTATGGAACGTCTCCTGGCTGTTCGGTTGGGAATTCTTGCACCGTTATTTTCTGTTGCGTCCAGTGGCTGAACGGTGGCCGAAATTCGGCTGGGTGTTGGTACCCATCTTCGAGGCCATCTATCACCTGCAAAAACACCCATTGGAAATGGCCGGCATGTTTGCAGTGGGAGTGCTCTTCACATGGTGGGCAGTTCAACGCAGGAACATTTTGTTGCCTCTTATCGTGCATGCCAGCGTCGAGATCGGACTTATGGCCTTTCTGGTGTTGGTCTGAGTAAGACATGGGCGCGCCAATCGATCGGGACGACGTCGTAAAGACGCGGGATCTATTGCTTTGGACATTGGCTGCCGGGTGCGTGCGCCTGGCCTACTTCCTTTTGATACCGCAGGCAATCGATTCCGCGGATTCGATCTTGTACCTGGAGGCGGCAAGCGCGATTGCGGAGGGGCGGTTCAGTGAAATCTATCCCCGCATACCCCTGCTATATCCAGCGCTATCCGGCATGCTCGCCTCACTTTCGCTCAATGTTGAGGCGGTGGCCCTCGTTGTTTCGCTGCTCGCAATGACTGCGTTGGTTCCCGTGTTGTTTGCGCTTGCGCACGCAGCCCATGGCAAAACCTGCGCGCAGATGTTCGCGCTACTCGCAACACTTTGGCCCTGGCTTGTGGACTACGGAAGCCGCGTCGCGCCAGAAGCAGTGTATTTGCTGCTCTGGTTCTTGTCTGCGGTCCTCGTGGCACATGCTGTTCGAAGGGGTGGCATATTCGCATTGGCCTTGGCCGGATCGCTTTCTCTGCTGGTATTGGCTCGGCCCGAAGGCATTCTCATCGCCCTGTCAACGGTGTGCGCATCGTGCTTCTTTCGCGGTGAAGCAAATGTAAGGCTCTCGCGGGCGCTTCCGTCCCTACTCGGAATAACGGTTGTTGTGGCCCTACAGTTCGCATGGACGCGCTATCTCTCCGCGCAAACTGGCATCGCGCCCCGCTTCACTTCGGCCTCCGTCTCGTCCGTGTTCAGCTATTGGGGTATGGACACGGTGAGTGTGGGTCTGCGCATTATGATTGTGGTCATTCCCGTCGTGCTTGGTCCCTTGCTAATCGCGCTGCTAATTCCCGGGCTTCGTGGTGTGTCGAGTGCGGAAAGGGATCGGCCTGTAGAGCGCACCCTGCTTTTGCTTGCGGCGACGCAGGTGTTCGCGGCGATGTTGAGCAAGTTCGCGGAACCTCGCTATGTAATGGCAGCAGTCATTGCGCTCAGTCTTTGGTCGGCGCGCGGGGCCGTAATCGTATCGGCATGGCTCGCGGCGCGACAATCAATTCCTGTCTTAAAACATCTCCCGGCTGCGGCAATTACGTGCATGATGCTAATTGGTTTGTTGACCAACGTCGTGCCGCCGTTTCTGGGCTACAATTCGTACCGGCCCGTGGAATACAAGGTCGCAGGCTTGTGGATGCGGGAGAATCTGACACCGGCGCTGATTATTTCGCGCAAACCGCAGGTCGGCTATTACGCCGGGATGAAGACCACCGGCCCGGCACCCCTCGACACCCTCGACGACATTCACGAGCGTGCAATCGACGCTGGCGCGAGGTATTTGGTAG
>ERZ761602.4328-NODE-4328-length-18543-cov-10.361424_pt1 | contig 18543 bp, 14 predicted proteins | sample MGYA00512165_ERZ761602 | MGnify/ENA primary metagenome ERZ761602 (study PRJEB28899, sample SAMN02445085) | bioreactor sludge metagenome | biome: EBPR sludge; isolation source: Thorneside wastewater treatment plant | place: Australia: Brisbane, Thorneside... | reverse complement strand
TGGGCACGGATCCGCTGGACCCGGACAGCGACGACGACGGGCTGGAGGACGGGGAAGAGGTGGACCTGGGCACGGATCCGCTGGACCCGGACAGCGACGACGACGGGCTGGAGGACGGGGAGGAGGTCACCGTGTACGAGACCGATCCCCGGGTGGACGACACCGACGGGGACGGCCTGCTCGACGGGGAAGAGGTGCTGACCCACGGCACCGACCCGCTGGATCGGGACACCGACGACGGCGGCACCGCGGACGGGGTGGAGGTCCTGCTGGACGGGACGGACCCGCTGGACCCCTCCGACGACATCCTCGACACCACCGACACCGACGGCGACGGCCTGCCGGACCGCGACGAGGCGGTCATCGGCACGGACCCGCTGGACCCTGACAGCGACGACGACGGCCTCTCCGACGGGGACGAGGTCCTGACCCACGGCACCGACCCGCTGGAGCCCGACACGGACGGCGACGGCCTCTCCGATGGGGACGAGGTGCTGATCCATGGTACGGACCCGCTGGACACCGACAGCGACGACGACGGGCTCACCGACGGGGACGAGGTCCTGACCCACGGCACGGACCCGCTGGACCCGGACAGCGACGACGACGGGCTCACCGACGGGGACGAGGTGCTGGCCTACAGCACGGACCCGCTGGACACCGACAGCGACGACGACGGGCTCACCGACGGGGACGAGGTCTGGACCTACACCACCGATCCGCTGGACCCGGACACCGACGGCGGCGGAGTCCCGGATGGCGACGAGGTCGGTCGCGGCAGCGATCCCCTGGATCCGGCCGACGACTTCCCGGACACGGGGACCACCGACGGCGGCGGTACCGATGGCGGCGGCACCGATGGGGGCGGCGACGGCGGCACCGGCGATGGTGGCACGGACGGGGGCGGCGATGGCGGCACCGACGGGGGCACCGACGGTGGCGGCGACGGCCTCGACGAGGACCCGGGCAAGTACCTCGGCGGCTGCACGGGCTGCGCCTCGACCTCGACCTCGGCCTCGCCCGTGGGCCTGCTCTCGGTGCTCGCCTTCGGCCTCGTCGGGCTCCTGCGCCGGCGGCGCTGAGCGGCGCTGAGCGGGCCCACCGGGTTAGCGGCGGGGCGTGGAGAGTCCTCGCCTGCACCGCCGCTGGGATCGCCTGGGTCGCCTCCTGGGTGACCAGGCGGTGCTGCGCCTGCACGGCGCCCATGTGCTGGTCGTCGGGCTGGGTGGGGTGGGCTCCTGGGCGGCCGAGGCCCTGGCCCGCAGCGGGGTCGGGCGGCTGACCCTGGTCGACTTCGACCTGGTCTGCGTCACCAACATCAACCGCCAGCTCGGCGCCCTGCGCGGCACGGTCGGCCAGCCCAAGGCCAGCGTGCTGGCGGAGCGGCTGCGCCTGATCAACCCCGAAGCCCAGGTGAAGGCGGTCCCGGTCTTCTACGAGGCGCGCACGGCCGACATGCTGCTGGGCGGCGGCCGGCGCCCCGACTTCGTGCTCGACGCCATCGACAACCTGACGGCCAAGTGTGATCTGCTGGCCCGCTGCCGGCAGCTCGCGATCCCCGTGGTCTGCTGCACGGGGGCCAGCGGCCGCCTGGACCCCACCCGGGTCCGCACCGCCGACCTCGCCCACACGCGGATCGACCCGCTGGCCGCCAGCGCCCGCAAGATCCTCCGCCAGAAGCACGGCTTCCCGCGCACGGGCGACTTCGGGATCCCGGCGGTCTACTGCGAGGAGCCGCTCCAGCCCAGCCGGACCCTGGCCTACGACGGCGACGACGGCTTCCACTGCGTCTGCCCTGGCGGCGACAACGATCACCACAGCTGCGACGACCGCAACGTGATCTGGGGCACGGCGGGCTTCGTGACCGGGGCGATGGGCTTCGCCGCCGCCGGCCTGGTCGTGCGGGCGCTCAGCGCGGAGCCGGCGGCTCCCGATGCGGGCCCGCTTCATCCTTGACCGGGCGGGTGTCGATCGGCACCTGCAGCAGGCGGCACTCGATCGGCCCGTTCCAGATCGGGATGCGCTGCTCGGGGCGCAGGCCCAGGCCGCGGGCCAGCGCGGGGCTGCCGGCCAGGATCCAGGCCTCCCAGCCCAGGAAGTGGCGCCTCAGCACATCGCCCAGCTCCCCCATGGTGCGGCGGGCCTCGGCCTCGTCCCCCAGGCGCTCCCCGTAGGGCGGGTTGCAGAGGACCATGCCCGGGCCCTCGACCGGGGGGCGGGCTTGAGCGAGCTCGCCCTGCTCGAGCTGGACGCAGTCGGCCAGCCCCAGGCGGGCGAGGCTCTGTCGGGCCTGGGCGAGCGAGGCGGGGTCCCGGTCGCGACCGAAGATCGGCGGCACCGGGCGAGGCGCGCGCTCGCGGGCCTGCTGGACGAGGCCCTCCCAGAGCGCGGGCTGGTGGCCCACCCAGCCCTGGAAGCCCCAGCGGGTCCGCAGCAGGCCGGCGGCGTCGCCTCGGGCCATCGCCGCAGCCTCGCGCAGCAGGGTGCCGGTGCCGCACATCGGGTCCAGCAGCGGGCGAGGCCGCCGGTGCCAGCCGGCGAGGCGCAGGATCGCGGCGGCCAGCGTCTCCTTGAGGGGGGCCTGCCCGCCCTCGGCCCCGCCGCTGCGCTGGTGCAGGGGGGGCCCGGCGAGGTCGATCGAGATGGCGATGTGCTTCTCGGTCAGGAAGGCGTGGATCCGCAGATCGGGCGAGGCCCGGTCGACGTCGGGCCGCCGACCCTGGTCCTGGCGGAGGCGATCGCAGATGGCGTCCTTGACCCGCTGGGCGCCGAAGCCGGTGTGGCGGATCCCCGGGTTCAGACCAAGGAAGTCGACGGCGAGGCTGTGCTCGGGCGAGGCGTGGGCGGACCAGTCGATGGCGCTGACGGTGTCGTAGAGCACGCGCTCGCTGGTGGCCTTGCCGAAGCCAACCTCGAGCAGCACGCGGCTGGCCAGCCTGGACTCCAGCAGGGTCCGGTAGGCCGACTCCAACGTGCCTCGCCAGGCGACGGCGCCCCGCCGCTCCTCCACGCTCTGGCAGCCGAGCTCACGGAGCTCGTCGGCGAGCAAGGCCTCGATGCCGACGGAGCAGGTGGCCAGGAGCAGGTGCCTCTTGGGGCTCACGGGCAGGTGGCGGTGAGCGTGAAGGGCGCGCCGGAGGACTGGTCGCCGTCGATGATGACCAGGTAGCGCGAGGGCTCGTTGTGCCAGACGCTGGCCTCGCGGGGGCTGCCGCTGACGGCGTCCTCGCACTCGCGCACGCTGTAGCCGTCGGCGGGACAGTCGGCCTCGTCCTCCCAGCGGACCACGATCATGTCCAGGCTCTCGCAGGGGGCGCTGAGGGCGAAGTTGACGGTGCCGGTGCCGGGGTGCTCGAACTCGAAGACCCGCTCGGGGCCCTGGTAGTCGCTGTCGGTGGCGATGGTGCAGAACCAGCTCTGGTAGGCGCCACCGAGCAGATCGGTGTTGCCGCCGTTGGTGGTGTCCGTGATGCTGGAGTTGCAGGCCAGGGTGTCCGAGACGCAGGCCGGCCCGCCCGGCGCGCTGCCGACCGGGGGATCGTCGCAGTCGGTGTCGGTGTCGGTGTCGGTGTCGGTGTCGCTGTCCGAGTCGGTGTCGGTGTCCGCGTCGCCGTCGACGTCGATCTTGCCGTCCGAGCTGCACTCGAAGCCGAGGAGGAGGAGCAGGGCAGGCATCAGCGGCGTCATGGGACCTCAGGGGCAGTCGATTTCAAGGGAGAAGTTTTCCTCGGCGTCGTCGACCCCGTCGACGATCACCAGGTAGTCCGCGGGGGTGGTCGCATAGACGCTGACCTCGCCGTCACCGCTGTCCATGTCCATCTCGCACTCGCTGATGAGCGAGGTCGACTCGGTCGGGCAGGTCCCTTCCGAGGCGAAGTAACCCCAGCGCACGACCACGAGGTCCATCTCGGCGCAGGGGGTGTCCAGGGTGAAGGTGACCGTGCCGGTGCCGGGGTGGGCGAAGGAGTAGACCCGCTCGCGGCCGGCCCAGGGGTCGCCGCCGGTCCAGCCGCAGTACCAGGCCTGGTACTCGTCGGCGCCGTACTCGGCGTTGCCTCGCTTCAGGGTGTCGATCTTGCGGGTGTCGCAGCTCAGGCTGGAGGTCACGCACTCGTCTTCGGGGGGGCCGGTCGTGACCGACTGGTCGCAGAGCGGATCGTCGGCCCCGCCGTCGCCGCCGGTGTCCGTCGGGAAGCCGCCGTCGGTGTCGCCCCCGCCGTCGCTGCCGCCGCCGTCCGAGCTGCCACCGCCGTCGCTGCTGCCGCCATCGTCGCCGCCGCCGTCCCCCGGATCGGAGGTGTCCAGGGGCTGGTTCGGGCCCTTGAAGATGGCGCAGCCGGTCAACACGCTGAGCAGCAGGGGCAGGGCCAGGCGCATTTCTCCTCCGGGCCTAAGGGTACCCCTTGCGCCGGACCCCTGCCAGGATTTCAGCCGGCGAGCCCCTCCTCGCCCGCGGCCACCAGCTCGGCGTAGCGCCCGCCCAGGGCCATCAGCTCGGCGTGGCTGCCCTGCTCGACGATGCGGCCCTCCTGCAGGAAACAGATCCGGTCCGCCGCGACCACCGTGCTGAGCCGGTGGGCGACGACGATGGTCGTCTTGCGGGAGAGGATGGCGGAGACGGCGTCCTGGACCAGCGCCTCGGTCACCGAGTCGATGCTGGCGGTGGCCTCGTCGAGGATGACGACCGCCGGGTCGTGGGCCATCGCCCGGGCGAAGGTGAGGAGCTGACCCTGCCCGACGGAGAGGTCGGCGCCGCGCTCGCGCAGGACATGCCCCCAGCCGAGCTCCTCGATGAAGCCGTCGGCGTGGACCAGCCGGGCCGCCGCCTGGCGCTGGGCGGCGTCGATGCCCGGGTTGTCCAGGCTCAGGTTGAAGGCGATGTCCTCGCTGAAGATCTGGATGTCCTGCCGCACCGAGACGATGCGCCGGCGCAGATCGCCCAGCCCGATGCTGGACAGCTCCCGCCCGTCCAGGGTGATGCTGCCGTCGTAGCCGGTGTAGCTGCGGTCCAGCAGCCGGGTCAGGGTGGTCTTGCCGCTGCCGCTGGGGCCGACCAGGGCCACCACCTCGCCGGGGCGGACCTCCAGGTCGATGCCCTTGAGCACCTCGTCGCCGCCCGGGACGTAGGCGAAGCGCACCCCGCGAAGCTGGATATGCCCGCTGACCTCGCCCAGCGGGCTGGCCGTCGAGCCGGCCTCCAGCGGCTCGCTGATCCGCAGCAGGGCGCCGATCTTGACCAGCGCGGCGAAGGCCCGCTGGATCGTGGCCAGCTTGTTGCTGGCGTCGCGGAGGGGCAGAAAGAGGCGGTCGAGGTAGTCGATGAAGGCGACCATGGTGCCGGCGCTGAGCACATCGGCGGGAGAGAGCTCCATCCCCGCCATGCGCAGGGCCTCGCCCGAGCCGACCCAGAGCAGGGCCCCGACGACGACGCTGGAGAAGCCGTCGACGATGCTGAAGAGGGCGGACTCCAGCACATTGCTCTTGGTCGCCGCGCGCCGGACGCGCAGGTTGTGCTCGTCGAACCAGCGCTCGGCGGTCGCCTCGTGCCGGTAGAGCTGGATGATCTCGACCCCGTCGATGCGCTCGGAGAGGTAGGTGTTGACCGCGGCGACCGCCTCGCGGACCTCGACGAAGAGCCGGCGCAGGCCGCGGCGCATGCCCTCGATGGCCAGGATCAGCAGCGGCGACAGGGCCAGGGTGACCAGGGTCAGGCGAGGGTTCATCGCCAGCATGGCGACCAGGACGCCCAGGACCACCAGGGCGTCCAGGACGATGGTGAAGCCGCCGGCGGTGACGGCGTCGCCCAGGCTCTCGATGTCGCTGGTCAGGCGGGTCATCAGCCGCCCGGTGGGCTGCTTGTCGAAGAAGCGCTGGGAGAGCGAGAAGAGGTGGCGGGCCATCGCCTGCCGCAGGCGCAGGATCGTCCGCGCCCCTGCCCAAGCCAGCACCATCGTGTAGGCGATCTGCAGCAGCCAGCTGAGCAGGGCGATGCCGAAGATGGCCAGGGCCAGCTCGGTCAGCCCCTCGGCCTGCTTGGGGACGAGGTGCTCGTCGATGGCCAGCCGCAGCAGCCAGGGCTGGGCGAGGCTGAGCGCGGCGATGATCGGCCCCAAGGCCAGGGCCAGGATGAAGGCCCAGGCGTCGGGGCGGGCGTGCGGCCAGGCCATCTTCAGCAGGCTGAGATCGGACTGGCCCTCGCCACCCAGCGCGCCCTCTTCGCTCCTGCTCGCGGCCTTCATCGGGCCCCCACCAGCGCGGGCTCGGCGGGCCCCTCGCTCTGGACCCGCCAGGCGTCCTGGTAGGGGCCCGGCCGCGCCACCAGCTCGCTGTGGGTGCCCTGGTCGATCAGCCGCCCCTGGTCGAGCACCAGGATGCGGTCGGCGCGCCGCAGGGCGCTGAGGCGGTGGCTGACGATGAAGGTTGTGGGCTTGCGGGGGCCGCGGGCGTGGCGCACCAGGGCCTCGACCAGCCGGGCCTCGGCCTCGTGATCGACCGCCGAGAGCACGTCGTCGAGCACGACCAGGTCGGCCTCTCGCGCCAGGCCGCGGGCCAGGGCGACCCGCTGGCGCTGCCCGCCGGAGAGCATGATGCCGCGCTCGCCGACGACGGTCTCCAGGCCCTGGGCGAGCTGGTTCAGATCGGGGCCCAGCGCCGCCTGCTCGGCCGCCCGGAGGGCCGCGGGCAGGTCGACGGGCTCCTGCAGGACGATGTTGCGGGCGATGCTCTCGCTGAAGAGGAAGGGGCGCTGCGGCACCACCGCGAGGCGATCCCGCCAGGCGTCCAGGTCCAGGGCCACCAGGTCGGCCTCGCCCCCCTCGGCCCCCCGAACCGTGACCATTCCCGGCTGCGGGTTGAAGACCCGGGCCAGCAGGCGCACAAGGGTCGACTTGCCGCTGCCGGTCCTGCCGAAGAGGCCCACCACCTCGCCCGGCGCGATGTCCAGGTCGATCTCCTGGAGCACCAGCCGGTCGGGCTCGTCGGGGTAGGCGTGGCTCAGGCCGCGGATGCGGAAGCCCGGCCCCTGCCCGGCGGGCAGCGCCTGGGCGGCCACCCCCCCCTGCAGCTCGGGGCGCTCGACCGGGGCGTCCAGCAGCTCGAAGATGCGCTCCAGCGCCGCCCGGCTCTGTTGGACCACCGAGAGCATCCAGCCCAGCGAGCGCAGCGGGCCGGCCAGGGTCGCCAGCAGGGCGGCGAAGGCGGCGATCTCGCCGACGCTGACCTCGCCCGACAGGGCCATCGGCCCGCCGATGCCGATCAGGATGGCGATCGCCGAGCTGCTGGCCAGCACCAGCAGCGGGAAGGCCACCGAGCGCAGCCAGGCCATGCGGATCGTCAGCGAGAAGAGGCGCTGGTTGCGCAGGTCGAGGCGCTTGAGGAATGCCTCCTCGGCGACGAAGCCCTGGATGGTGGAGATGCCCTGCAGGCTGCCCAGGACCTGGTCCGAGAGCAGGCCGGTCTCGGTCTGGAAGGCCCGCTGGCTCTCCAGCAGGGCGTGGATGCAGAGGTGGACGACCAGCAGGCCGACCAGCAGCGGGGCGATCACGAAGAGGGTCAGGCGCGGGGAGAGGGCCAGCATCTGGCCGCCGGTCATCAGGAAGGCGGTGCTGACGTTGACCAGGGCCAGCAGGCCGAAGCCCAGGGCGAGGCGGGCCCAGGTGATGTCGTTGCTGGCGCGGCTGATCAGGTCGCCGCGCTTGTGGGTGGCGTAGAACGAGGGCTGCAGGCGCAGCAGGCGGGCGAAGATGTCGCGGCGGACCTCGTACTCGACGTCGCGGCCGGGGTTGAAGAAGAGCACCCGCGACAGGGTGCGCACCGCCATCAGGCAGGCGCCCATCAGGGTGATCCAGCCGGCGTGGCTCCAGACCGCGTCGCCGGCCGCCAGGGCGTCGATCGCCCGGCCGAGCTCGACGGGGATGCGCACGGCGATGCCGTTGGTGGCCAGCATGGCCAGGACGCCGCCCAGGTAGCTGCCGCGGCGCTTCCACCCGTAGTCCCGGGCGAGGCGGAGGATCGGGTGCACCTCAGCTCCGCGGCTTCGGGTGGGGGCCGAGCTGGTGGCGGAGGGCCGGGTCGATCCGCAGGTGACCGGCGAGCAGATCGCCGCCGATGATCAGGCGGGGACCGGGTCCGTCGCTGAGCTCGAGCGGGGCGTGCAGCTCGACGCTGCCCAGCAGCAGGCGCCAGGTGCGGCCGGCCTCGCGCAGCCCCAGCCAGTGGCTGCCCAGCCACAGGCCGCGCTCGCCGTGCTCGTTGTCCACCAGCTCGCCGCTGAGCACCGCGCCGTGCAGGGCGGTCGCCAGGGTCGCCGGCAGGCTGAACCCGTCCAGGTCGGGCAGGCTGACCCGCTCCTCGACCCCGGCGATCGGCAGCGCCGAGGCCCGCGCGGGCAGCAGGTCCTCGTCGCCGTAGGCGGTCAGATCCGGGTCCCGCCACCAGCTCGGGGTCGGGCCGGAGGGCTCGCCCTCACGCCGCTCGCCCCGCGCGCCTTCAGACAGGAGCTGCTCGCCGCTGGGGAGCGGCTCGGGGCGGAGCAGGGCCGCCATGCGGTCGGCCAGCTCCTGGAGCGCCTGCTGGGGCTCGGGCTGGGCATGCTCGGGCTGGGCCTCCTGCACGGCAAGCGGACCGGGCTCCAGCCCGAGCAGCCGGGAGGGGTCCAGCTCGGCCTCGTCGGCGAGCGGCTCCTCTTCGGGCGCGGCGGGGGTCGGGTCGCGGGGGGGCATGGCCCGAGGGGTATCCCGCTCTCAGCCATGCTCCAGCGCGACTTCGAGCGCCTTGCGGAAGGCTGTCACGCCAAAGCCGCCCTTGATGTCGGCCACCGGCACGCGGGCCAGCTCGCAGACGGGCAGCAGCAGGCGATCGGCGTCCAGCCCGGCGAAGCGGCGCACGACGATCACATGGTCGACCTGGCCCTGGCGGATCCGGTCGACGGCCTCTTCCAGGCTGCGCCCGGCGTCCCCGGTGATCCAGTCGGCCCGCGCCCAGCGGAAGACCTCGGAGAGGCGCTTGCGCACCTCTTCCGGGGCGTCGCCGACGATGATCGCGATGCGCCCGTCGACCAGGCCCTCGAAGGCCCAGTCCTCGGGCAGCTCGGTCCCGCCGGTCAGCTCGGCCTCGGACTGCTCGTCCAGCTTGCGGAGCTCACGAATCGCCTTGCGGAGGTGCTTGAAGCGGGCCTCCTTGCGCAGGGCGTCGTAGTGGGGGATCATCGCCGAGACGAGGCGCGGATCCTCGGGGTCCAGGCCGGCGTCGATGGCCTTGCCGGCGATGGCCAGCAAGGCTTCGTTCTCGTCGGCCACCGGGGTGGTCGCCGCCGCTCGGCGCAGCTCGGCCAGGGCCCGATCGGGGTTGAGCAGGCCCGGATCGGGCAGGAAGTCGGCCAGGTCGGCCCACCAGCGGCGGGCGTCGGCCAGCCAGGTCAGGCCCCGGGGGTGGTGGTGGCGCTGCAGGCCGAAGACGAAGCCGGGCTGCTCGCGCTTGGAGAAGCTGGTCATCGACGAGAAGACCCGGTCGAGGTCGCCGCTCATCTCGGCGGGGATGTGGTCGGGATCCACCTCGTCCTGGACGTGGCGGGCCCGGGAGACCACGATGCCGACCAGGGCCTGCTGGATCGCCTTGGGCATGCGCGCCCAGACGTCGATGCGGAAGGCCGAGGTCCCGCTGCACAAGCGGCCGAGCTCCTCGCGCACACCCTCGGTGTGGTCGATCGGCCGGCCGGGCTCGCCGAGCACGCGCAGCACCTCCAGCAGGGCCTCGTGGTCGTACTCCAGGGGGGCCCGCACGGGGGCGCTGGGCTCGGACACCGGGCCGTCGTCGATCATCGAGGCCCGGGGCTCGACGCGCCGGATGCGGCTGCGGGAGATGATCTCGGGCTCGCTGCGAGCCGAGGAGGACGGGAAGGAGGCCTGCGCGGTGGAGGGCGGCGGCAAGACGGCCGACTGCTCGTCCGGCGCACCCTCCAGCACCACGTTGCCGCCCCACATCTTCCAGGTCAGCGCGATGCGCGCCCAGATGATCATCATGTCCTTGCGCTGGCGCTGCAGCTCTTCCAGGCGATGGCGGAAACGATGCTCGAAGAGGGGATCGGTTACGCTGCGCTGAAGCAGGCTTCCGACCTCAGACTGGAGCTCGAGGAGGTTGTTGGTCGCCAGCTCGAACTCGCGCTGCAAGCTGGCATGTCCGCTCCCTTCGGATGAGGGGCCCGACTGCTCAAATCCCGACATGGATCACTCCGTAATCACCAACGGTGAAGGCAATGGAGCGCTACGCCGCCGAAGCGCCCATCAGGAAGACGGTATCACAAATCTGGAGATGGAACCATGCACGAGGCTGTAAGCCAACGAAATGCACCCTTCGTTCGTCGAATTCTCGGGATTGCCTGCGCAATAGGCTTCCTCTCGGTGGCCGGCGGCGCCTTTGGCGCGCACGCCTTGCGGGAGCTGGTCAGCCCGGAGCGGTTGGAGGTCTTTCACACGGGCACGCGCTACGCGATGGTCCACGCCGTGGTGCTGCTGGTGGTGGGCCTGCTGGCCGAGCGGCGCGCCAGCCGGGCCCTCCGCTTCGCCGGGGGAGCCTTCACCGTGGGCGTCCTGCTCTTCACGGGATCCCTGTGGGCCCTGGTCCTGGCCGACTTCGGCGCCCTGGGCATGATCACCCCCTTCGGGGGCCTGAGCCTGCTGGCGGGCTGGCTCAGCCTGGGGCTGGGCGCCTGGCGACGCGAGTGACGAGGGCCCGAACCTCGTCGGGATGGAAGAGAGCCGCGTAGTAGGCGATCGACAGGGCCGAGAACGGCCCGACGTCCATCAGCAGCAGGGTGCCCAGGTGCATCGGGATGCCGATAGCCGCGAAGCCCAGGCGCAGGTCGTAGCGCTGGAAGAGGCGCCCCAGCCGGCTGGCCCGTGCACCCTGCTGGCTGGCTCGCTCGCCCCGCCAGCGGGCCAGGAAGACCAGCAGCAGCAGGGGCGAGCTGATCTCCCACAGCCAGGTCAGGGTCGTGACCGCCTGGGTGAGGGGGTAGACCTCGGCCAGCCAGCGCATGTCGCCGCGCTGCCACTCCGGCTGCTGGAGGATGTAGTACAGGGCCGAGGCCTCGCCCCCGGGCACCCAGTGGTGGCTGATCTTCTGGGCGCCGCTGGTGGAGTACATCAGGACCAGCTGGAGCACGGCCAGCCAGCGGGGCCAGGAGGAGACGAGCCGGTCCGATGTCCAGCTCCCGGTGCGCAGGCGGCAGGAGAGGGAGAGGGTGGCGCCGGAGTCGGCCAGCACCAGCAGCCAGAGGGCGTTGGTGGCGAGGTCGTCGTAGCTGCCGCCGGCGTGGACGTTGATCCAGCCCAGGGCCAGCACCGACTGCAAGGCCAGGAAGGCCGAGAGGCGGCTGGCGAGGCCGAGCAGCAGCGCCAGGCCGGCCAGGATGCCGACCGCCACCAGCCCCCAGACCACCGTCGAGCTGGCCCCTCCCAGGGCTTCGACCAGCCAGCTCCCCGAGCTCCCCTCGCGGTAGCCGCCGTCCGCCCGGCGCAGCCAGAGCAGGGTGATCCGCCCGTGAGGCAGCATCGAGAGCACCAGCCAGAGCGAGCCCAGGGCCACCGCCATGCGGAAGAGGGCCAGCGAGGTCCCGACCTCCTGCCGCTGCAGGGCCCGCACCCAGCCCTGCCAGAGGCTCATCGTCCCTCTCCAGACCGGATCGGGCCCAGCTCACCGGCCCGGATCGGGCCCAGCTCACCGGCCCGGATCGGGCCCAGCTCATACGTCCGGGTCTGGCCCCAGGTCCGAGGGTGCTCGAAGCCGGCGCGCACCTCTTCGGGGGAGGGGGATTGCTGGCGCGCGAAGCGCAAGCGCAGGTGGGTGGCCTGCGGGAAGTCCTCGGCGGCGCGCTCGGCCAGCCAGCGGGAGAGCTGCTTCCAGCTGCGGCTGTAGCCGGGCCAGGCGTAGCGGAAGAGGGCGGAGCGCGCGCGGTCGTGGCCGAGCTGATCGGCCCGCCAGTCGAGGGTGGGATCGCGGGCGATGTAGATCGTGCGCCAGCCCTCGGCCTCGCGCAGCTCGATGTGCAGCCGCGAGGGGTGGGTGTGGGGGGCGACGAACATGCGCCAGGGCTGGTTGGTGCCCAGGTAGCGGGTGTAGGGGCGGATCGGCTTGAGGACCACGTTGCGGCCCTTCGTCCAGGCCTGGGCCAGCGTCCAGGCCTGCTGCTCGATCTCCTCCGGCCCCAGGTCCAGCCCCAGCGCGCCCAGGCGATCGGCCCAGGCCTGGAACTCCGCCTGGACGGTCGGGTCCGCCCAGGAGGCCCGGTTCATCCCTCCCTCGGGCGCCGGCAGGGCCACCAGGACGACCGCCAGCACGTGCAGCCCGACCAGCAGGCCCCGCAGATGCGCCCCCCAGGACAGGGTCTGGGGGCCTGCTTCGCTCACGGGACCGGCTCGAAGCTCAACGTGCCGCCCGGGCGGAGCTGGCCGTGGACCAGGTCCGGCGCCGCCCACTCCTCTCCGTCCACCCGGACCCGCACCTCGCTGGCGCCGTCGAGCGGGTCGACGCTGGAGAGGATGGTGAAGGTGTCCTCGCCCTCGCCCCACTCCAGGCGCTCGAAGGCCGGCAACCCCAGCAGGTAGCGGTCGGTGCCGGCCAGCGGGTAGACGCCCATCGAGGCGAAGACGAACCAGGCCGACAGCGTCCCGGCGTCGTCGTTGCCGGTGATACCGTCTGCTTCCGTTCCGTAGTACTGGTCCATCACCCATCGCACCCAGACCCGGCCCAGATCGGGCCGCCCGACCAGCCCGAACAGCCAGGGGATGTGCAGGCTGGGCTCGTTGCCATGCCAGTACCAGGCGTTGGGCACCGCCTCCAACCGTTCGAGGTCGTCGGCGGCTGTGCCCTCCATCGTCTCGATCAGCCGGGCCAGGGTGGTCTCCGGGCCTCCGAGCACCTCGATCAGCGTCTCGGGCGTCTGCGGGGCCAGCCAGAGGTACTGGCGGGCGTTGCCCTCGGCGTAGAACTCGTCCCACTGGGCCGGATCGGCCAGCTCGGCGAAGCTGCCGTCGGTGTTCCGCCCCTGGACCCAGCCGGTCTCGGGGTTGTACAGGGGCTGCCAGGCCTGGCCTCGCTCCAGCAGCAGCGCCGCCTCGGCCTCGTACCCAAGGCCCGCCGCCGCCAGCGACAGGGCGTGGTCGGAGATGGCCGTCTCCTGCGTCCAGGCCACCGAGCGGCCGATGACATCGGCCGGGTAGTAGCCGTACTCGTCCAGCAGGCCGACGTCGGGCCGCCCGCCGTAGTCGGGGACCGTCTCGCCCAGGGCCACCGCGATCGAGACGGGGGCGACGATCTCCTCGCCCCAGTCGCGCAGGCCCTTCTGCCAGGCCTCGCTCCAGACGATCACCGCCGGCGTGCCCACCATCGTCCCGCTGTCGTGCGTCGCCGCCGCCCAGCGGGGCAGGTTGCCGCCCTGCTCGACCATGCGGGCGAAGCTCTTCAGCATGTCCCGGTGCTGCTCGGGCCAGAGCAGGGTGTAGAGCGGGTGGGTCGTCCGGTAGGTGTCCCAGAGGCTGTAGTCGGTGTGGTAGAGGTGATCGCCCGGGTGGATCTGCTCGTCGAAGCCGGTGTAGCGGCCGTCGGCGTCGCTGAAGATCGTGGGCATCTGGGCGGCGTGGTACAGCGAGGTCGCCAGCTTGGTGCGGTCCTCCTCGCTGCCGCCCCAGACCCGCAGCGCCGAGATCAGCTCGGCCCACTCCGCGCGCGCTTCTTCCGCCATCTCCTCGACGCTCCAGGTCGTGGCCTGCTGGTCGAAGTTGTTCCAGGCACCCTCCTGGTCGACCGTGCTGATCGCCATCCGCAGGTGGACCGTCTCGGTGCCCGCGGGGAAGCCGACCCAGGCGCCAAGGCGGGCGTGGGGCGCCCCGTCGCTGTCGTCGACCTCCATCGTGGCGCTGGCGACGTCGGGGGCCAGGACGATGCTGGAGTCGTCGCTGCTGCTGCTGCCGGCGACCCCGGTCCAGCTGCCCCAGGTCGAGGGCAGGGTGTCGAGCTCGCCGGCGAACCAGACCGAGAAGGGGGCCGAGAGGCCGCCGTCGATGCGGGCCATGCCCCACAGCTTGCCGGTGGCCGGGTCGAGCTCGATGCTGCCGCCGCGCACGGTGCCCCCGTCCAGGGCGTGGCCGAGATCGATGATCAGCGTGGGGGCGTCGAGGGCGCCGAAGGTGTAGCGGTGCAGGCCAGTGTGGCGGGTGGCGCTCAGCTCGACCAGGACGTCGGGGCCGTCGAGGTGGACCGAGTAATATCCGGGCGAGGCCTCTTCCCGCTCGTGCGAGAAGGGGGCCTGGTAGCCGGGCTCCAGCGTCTGCGAGGCCAGGATCGGCGCGTCGGGCGAGGCGCGGTCGACGGGCATCACCAGGATCGAGCCGTAGTCGGTGACGCCGATGGCGTGCATATGCAGGTGGCTGAAGCCCTGGATGTGCGTGTCGTCGTAGTGGTAGCCGCCGCCGTGGTGGTAGGCGGGGGCGGCCCCCCACTCGTTGGCGGTGTCGGGGCTGAGCTTGACCAGGCCCCAGGGCCGGGCCGGGCCGGGGTAGGCGCAGCCGACCGAGAAGCCCAGGCCGCCGGTGCCGATCATCGGGTCGACGTAGTCGATCAGCGCGACCGGATCGGAGTCCACGACGGTCGGATCGTGGGTGTCCTTGGACGAGCCGCAGCTCCAGAGCAGCAGTACGAGCATCGGTCTCCTCCAACGGCCTCGTTCATATACTGGTAGGCTGGCAGCGGCGCGAGCTGGAGCTGTACCTGTGGAATCCGAAGTCCGCCGCTACCATGTCATCGAGGCCGTCGGCCGGGGTGGCTTCGGGACGGTCTACCGGGCCCGCCTGCTGGGCCCCTCGGGCTTCACCAAGCAGGTCGCGCTCAAGGTGCTCAACCCGGACGCCCCCGAGTCCATCGGCGTCGCCGAGCGCCTGCGGGACGAGGCCCGCCTGCTGGGCATGCTGCGCCACCGCGCCATCGTCCAGGTCGACGGGCTGCACCTGCTCAACGGCCGCTGGACCGTGGTGATGGAATTCGTCGACGGCGCCGACCTGAAGCAGGTCCTGGGCGCCACCGGTCCGCTGCCCCCCGGCGTCGCCGTCGAGATCGTGCAGGAGGTCGCCAACGCCCTGCACTACGCCTTCGAGCTCAGCCAGGACATGAGCGTCAGCGTGGCGCTGCCCCCGACGGCCGACCCGGACCGGGCCTGCCCGACCAAGGCCTCCCTGCGCCTGCTGCACCGCGACATCAAGCCCGGCAACATCCAGCTCACCGCCGCCGGCGAGGTCAAGGTCCTCGACTTCGGCGTCGCCCGCGCCGACTTCGCCGACCGCGAGTCGCACACCCAGAGCATCTACTTCGGCTCGCTCAACTACATGGCCCCCGAGCGCCTGGACGGCATCGACGACCACAAGGGCGACATCTACGCCCTGGGCGCGGTGCTCTTCGAGCTGCTGACCGGCCAGCCCTTCGGCCGCACCTCGGCCAACCGCGAGCGGCACGACAGCAAGCTGCGCGAGGGCCTCAACGTGCTCTGGCACCAGCACCCCGACGAGGCCCTCTACCGGCTCGTCGCCGAGTGCCTGCTCTTCGAGCCCTCCGCCCGCCCCAGCGCCCGCGAGCTGGAGCGCGCCTGCCGCGATCTGCGCCCCCGGCTGGGCGCGCCCTACCTCTCGGAGTGGGCCGAGCAGTCCATCCCCGAGGTGCTGACCGGCCGCGAGGCCCTGCCCGACGAGCTCTCCGGCGCCACCCTGGTCGAGGCCGCCGCCGCCTCGGGCGGGGTCACCTCCGGGCACATCCCGCGGGTGGAGGCCGGCCCTCGCAAGGCAGAGACGGTGGCGCCGACCGCGGCGCGCCCGCCCTCCCGCGGGCTGGCGGTCGGGGTGGCGGTCCTGGCCTTCCTGGTGGTGGTGATCGGCGGCGGCCTGGCGGCCTGGCGGCTGCTGCCGATGCTCGACCCCCCGGCGGCACCCGCGGCTCCGGCCGAGCCTCGGGTCGACACCCTCGGCGTGCTGGAGGAGGCCTTCCCGGCCGGCGAAGAGGCGCTCGCGCCGCCGGTCGTCGAGGAGGAGGCGCCCGCGCCGGTGGTGGAGCCCGCCCCGCCCGTAGAGGAGCGCGCCCCCGCGCCGGTGGTGGAGCGCGCCTCCGCGCCGGTAGCCGCGGAGCCCGCGCCGCCCGCAGAGGATCCCGCCTCGCAGGCCCACGGCACCGTGCGGGTCGTGCGCGGCGGCTCCGATGCCCGCGTGCGCCTGCAGGGCGAGGGGGGCAGCCTGCCCCTGGGCCGGGTGCCGGCCGGCACCTACACCATCGAGGCGCGCTTCACCGACGGCGTCGTCGACACCAGCGTGCAGATCGAGGTCGCCGACGGGGCCACCGTGCAGCTCTCCTGCCTGCTCAGCCTGCACCGCTGCCTGGCCATCTGAGGCCGGCGACTGGCGGCCTGCAGCCCCCCGCGGTGAACAGGCAGCGCGTGGCCGGCTGGTAGACGTCCAGCAGGGCCACCAGGTAGTAGACCTGCCCCGGCACCAGCTCCGGCGGCGGCCCCGCCTCGGGCCAGGCCTGGCGGGTCCCGTCGGGCTCCTCGCCGTAGGCCAGGCCGCTGCCGACGGGATCGGCGCTGGGGTCCACGTCCAGCCGCCAGAGCGTGCCCTCGGGCAGGTCCAGGTTGGGAGGGACGCCCGGGTTGCCCGCCCCCTCCTCCATCACGTAGAGGTAGCGGGCCTTGCCCCCCGTCCAGCGCACGCTGCCGTCGGCGTCCACGCCCTGGCCCTCCTCGCAGGCCTCGGGCTCGTAGACGAGCTGATCGTAGAGCGGTCCGCCGAAGGGATCCGTCGCGGCGAAGCTCTCCTGGCTGCGGCCGCGGCTGGCCAGCTCGCCGGCCAGGAAGGCCTGCATCCGCTCGGCGTCGGTCGTCAGCATGCCGGTGCGGTCGCGGCTGAAGCCGTTGTTCTGGTCGGCGGGGAAGGCCCCGAAGACCGTCGAGTCCACCCAGCCGGCCAGCACGGCCAGCCCGTCGTCGTCCAGGCCGTCCACCCAGATCGGGCCGTCCTCCAGGTGCCAGCCCGAGGGTCCGTCCGGGGCCAGGTCGCTGCTGTGGCAGCAGACGCAGGCGGTGGCCTGCACCTGCTCGGTCACCCAGGCGTACTCCGCCACCCACTCCGGGTCCGACAGGCGCGGGTCGTCCTCGGAGGTGTCGGCGACCGAGGGCGCCGACCAGTAGGGGCGCTGCCTGGCGACCACGGCGCAGTCCGCGTAGTCCTCGAAGCGCCGACCCTCCTCGGTGGCCCCGGAGATCGCCTGCCAGGTGCAGACCTGGCCGTCGGGTCCATCGCCCGGCTCCTCCCCGCTGAGCGGGTCCCGGCAGATCTGCTCGAAGGGCACGAAGGCGTCGGCGCTGGACACGCCCTCTCCCTCTTCGGCGTCCAGGCAGACCTCGCCCGGGCTGAAGCTGCCGCCGGCGAAGGTGCAGCCCAGCTCGGCCGAGGTGCAGGCCTGGGGGTCGTCGCCGGGCACGACGATGACGGTCTCGGTGTCGGTGTCGGCCCCCACGGTGCACTCCCCGACGACCTCGTCGCGCGGGCAGGCCTGGCCTTGCACGAACAGGCCGGGCTCCGCGGCGATCACCGGCAGGGCGCAGTCGGCCTGGGCCGCGTCGATCTCCCAGCCCGCGCCGGTGTACTCCTTGCACTCCGGGGTGTCGGAGAAGGGGTTCACGTAGTCGCAGCGGCCGAGCGGGGCTGAGCTTGTGCCGCTGTCGTCCGTGGAGCTGCCGGAGTCGAGCTCGCCGGGCTTGTCCGAGGCGCAGGCGGAGAGGGTCAGCAGGAGGGGCAGGCCGGCCAGGGAGAGGCGCATGAGGGGTCCGGGGAGCGAGGGTCCCCGCTGTTAGCCCTGGCCGTCTAAGGCTGCAACAGGTTTGTGCAGTGTTCCGCATCAGGCTTGTTCATGGTGTGAGAGCCGAGGCGGCGATGCGCCGGCGGTACCAGTGGAAGCTCTCCTTGGGGAGGCGCTGCTTCGTCTCGAAGTCCACCCAGACCAGCCCGAAGCGCTGGTGGAAGCCCTCGGCCCACTCGAAGTTGTCCAGCAAGGACCAGGCGAAGTAGCCGCGCAGCGGCGCGCCTAGCGCGACCGCCTCGGCGGCGGCGTCCAGGTGGCCCTCCAGGTAGGCGACGCGGCGCTCGTCGGGGACCCGCCCGTCGGGTCCGGGGGCCGTGTTGTAGGCCGCGCCGTTCTCGGTGATGTACAGCGCGGCGGGCCGGTAGTCGCGGGTGAGGCGCAGCAGCAGGCGGGTCAGGGTGGGGGGATGAATCTCCCAGCCGAAGTCGGTCAGCTGCTCGGGCCCGGGGGCGGGGACCGTCCGGGGCAGGTTGTCGGCCTCGGGCAGGCGGTCGCTGCGCACGACGCCACGGGAGTAGTAGTTGACCCCCAGGAGGTCGGTCGGGGCGGAGATCTGCTCGAGATCCCCGGGCTGGAGGAAGGGCAGGGGCCCCGCGGGCAGCGCGCCCTCGGCCCGCAGGTCGGCGATCACGTCCTCGGGGTAGGCCCCCC
>ERZ761602.4325-NODE-4325-length-18551-cov-8.036332_pt1 | contig 18551 bp, 20 predicted proteins | sample MGYA00512165_ERZ761602 | MGnify/ENA primary metagenome ERZ761602 (study PRJEB28899, sample SAMN02445085) | bioreactor sludge metagenome | biome: EBPR sludge; isolation source: Thorneside wastewater treatment plant | place: Australia: Brisbane, Thorneside... | reverse complement strand
CCGCTACCCGCCCGCCGCCGCGCGCGCAGGCATCGAAGGCACGGTCATCCTGATCATCGACGTGGACCCCAGCGGCAACGTGACCAACGTGGCCGTGGAGAAGTCGAGCCGCAACCGCGACCTCGACCGCGCCGCCATGGAAGCCGCCCGCAAGTGGAAGTTCAATCCGTCCGTCGTCAACGGCCAGAAGGCCGCGGGCCGCGTCCGCGTCCCGGTGGATTTCAACATGGGCGGTTGATGCCGGCCCACGGCATCGGTTCCCCATTCTTTCGTAACCCGCACCACCCTCAATCAACATTTCTATAAAGGTAAGCGTCATGCTGCAGGAAACCATCATCGCCGCCGCAGCCGGGGGCAACAACGCCGCGAATGCCCTCACGCAGATGGGCTTTGAGCACATGATCGGGGAAATGACCAGCAAGCCCGGCGAGTTCATCGTCTCCTGGGTCGTGCTGCTCACTCTGGTCCTCATGTCGGCCATGTCCTGGTACTGGACGGTCATCAATACCCTGCGCAGCATGCGCTTGAAGGGTCAGGCCGACCGCGTCACCAGCGCCTTCTGGGACACGCCCAACGCCCAGGACGCCATCCGCCTGATGGAAGAACAGCCGAAGAACGAGCCCTTCTCGAAGATCGCGCTGGACGCCGCCCAGGCCGCCGCCCACCACCAGCGCGCCGAAGGTTCCGGCCAAGGCGCGGGCGAGGCACTCAGCCGTTCCGAGTTCGTCGACCGCGCTCTGCGCCAGGCCGTCACCCGCGAGAGCACCAACCTGCAGGGCGGCATGACGCTGCTGGCCACCGTCGGTGCGACCGCGCCGTTCGTGGGTCTGCTGGGTACGGTGTGGGGCATCTACGGCGCCCTGATCCGCATCGGTGCCACCGGCCAGGCCTCGATCGACGCCGTCGCCGGCCCGGTGGGTGAAGCGCTGATCATGACCGCCATCGGTCTGTTCGTCGCCATCCCGGCCGTGTTCGCCTACAACTTCTTCAGCAAGACCAACTCGGCGACCATCGCCAAGTTCGACACGTTCGCGCACGACCTGCACGACTTCTTCGCCACCGGCTCGCGCGTGCGCTGAGCCGGCGGTACGAGCAGTCAACGCAACGTTCTAGACGGAGCCCGTCATGGCTTTCAGTAGTGGTAATAGCGGTGGCCCGATGGCCGAGATCAACGTCACGCCCCTCGTGGACGTGATGTTGGTTCTGCTGATCATCTTCATCATCACGGCGCCGCTGATGTCGCACAAGGTGAAGATCGAACTGCCGGAAACGGCCCAGATCGCGAAGGACGACAGCGACGGTCCCAAGACCCCGCCGATCACGATCTCGGTCAAGGAGAACGGCGACCTTTACTACGGCGACGAACTGGTCAGCAAGGAAATCCTGGAGTCGCGGTTGTCGAGCGTGGCGCAGTTGCAGCCGCAGCCCAAGCTCAACCTGCGTGGCGACAAGACCACCAAGATGGGCACCATCGCGGAGGTCACCAAGATCGCGCAGGGTCAGGGCATGCTGGACATCGGCTACGTGGCGACGAAAGAGAAGGGGCAGTAAGCCATGGCATTCAGTAGTGGTGGAAGCAAGGGCCCGATGGCCGACATCAACGTCACGCCCCTCGTGGACGTGATGCTGGTGCTGCTGATCATCTTCATCGTGACCGCGCCGATCATGACCTACCCGATCGAGGTGGCCCTGCCGCAGCGAGTGATCAACCCGCCGCCGCAGCTCAAGGACCCGCCGCCGCCGATCGACCTGCGCATCGATGCCGACGGCACCGTGTACTGGAACAACAGCCCGGCCAGCCTGAACGACCTGCAGCAGCGCATGGAGCAGGAAGTGATGCGCGACCCGACCAACCAGCCGGAACTGCGCATCGACGCCAATTCCGAGGCGCAGTACCAGGTGATGGCCAAGGTGCTGGCCGCCGCCAAGAACGCGCAGATGCTGAAGATCGCTTTCGTACAGTAAATCGACGCATACGCAGACCTTTTGACGCCGCCCTTCCGGGCGGCGTTTTTTTGCGCGCGCGATGGGCATGGCGAATGCCGTTCCGCCGCCGCCGCCCTGCGCGGAGGCCCGGCCCCGGTCCGAGCCGGGTGCTTGCGGACAGAGCACGACCGGCGTAGCGTCGATGGCACGGTCCCGACAGAAAGGAGGTGTCCCATGGCGTTCTCCGTTTCCGCAAGCCGCTCCGAACTGGCCGAGATCAACATCACTCCGCTGGTGGACGTGATGCTGGTCCTGCTGGTCATATTCATGGTCACCGCGCCGATACTGTCGCGCCCCATCCAGGTCGCGCTGCCGCAGCCCGGCCCGACGCCGACCACGGCGCCGCCCAATGATCTGGTGCTGCGCATCGGCGTGGCGGGCGACTACACGCTGGACGACCGCGCGATCCCGGCCGCCGAGTTGCGGGCGTACCTGGAGGAAGCCCGTGTTTCGGACCCGGACACGATTCTGTGGGTCGAATCGGCCGAAGGCGCCGAATACCAGCAGGTCGTCACCGCACTGGCGGCCGCCGAGGCCAGCGGGCTGCGCAACATCAGCCTGCGCGACTGACCTCGGGAAACGGCGTGCTTAGCGTGGGCGGCTGTGGCCGCCCGCTTCGCCGAGGATGGCCAGGTAGCCCTGCACCGTGCGGTGCAGGCCCACATACAGGGCTTCGCCGATCAGGGCGTGCCCGATGGACACCTCCAGCACCGACGGTACCGATTCGAGGAAGGCGAGCAAGTTGGCTTGGCTGAGGTCGTGCCCGGCATTGACCCCGAGGCCGAGCGCCTGCGCCTGCCGCGCGCTGGCGGCGCAGCGGGCCAGTTCTGCGGCCGCATCGCCGCGCTCGAAGGCCGCGGCGAAGGGGCCGGTGTAGAGCTCGATCCGGTCCGCGCCCATCGCGGCGACCTCGTCCAGGCCCTCGCAGCCGGCGTCGGCGAACAGGCTGACACGGCAACCCCAGCCCTTCAGCGCATCCACCAGCGGACGCAATGCGTCCGCATCGCGGCGGAAATCGAAGCCGTGGTCGGACGTGATCTGCCCGTCGCCGTCCGGCACCAGGGTGACCTGCTCGGGGCGCACCTGTTCGCACAACGGCAACAGGCCCGGATAGCCGTCGCGCGGCGGCGCGAACGGATTGCCCTCGATGTTGAACTCGACCCCGCTTTCCTTGGTCAGCGCGGACAGCGCCAGTACGTCGCCGGTGCGGATGTGGCGCTGGTCGGGGCGCGGGTGCACGGTGATGCCGTGCGCGCCGGCCTCCAGGCAGGCGCGCGCAGCGCGCAGCACGTCAGGCTCGTCGCCGCCGCGCGAATTGCGCAACACCGCGATCTTGTTGACGTTGACGCTGAGGCGGGTCATGGCGACATCCTGGCGTGCGGGCATCAGGGCGAAGCCGGCGGTTCGTCCGCGGTGGCCGCGGCCTGGCGGCGGGCTTCGGCCAGCTCGCGCAGGCGGCGCAGTTCGACCGGATCGACCATCATCGACGGATCGCGGCTGCTGTCGCCCATGCGCTGCGCATAACGGCCCAGCGCCCAGGCGACGAACAGTGCCAGCGACGCCAGCAGGCACACGACCATGACCGCGCTCGACGTCACGGTGAACGCGATCGCCAGCAGGCCGACGGCCATCAACAGGAAGAGCCAGTGCATCGTCGTCCACCCTCGGGTTGCTGGCGGCATCTTACCGCCGATGCCGCCGGACCGGCACACGCCGCGCTCACAACAACGGCGACAGCAGCCGGGCCAGCGATTCCGGCAGCCGGTGCCGCCACAGTGAGCGGCGGCGCTGCGTATGCACCGGCGTGGAGGCCGCGATCTCGCCTTCCAGCAACTGCGCCAGCGCCGCGGCCACGCCATGGTCGCGGAACATCATCGAGATCTCGAAGTTCAGGCGGAAACTGCGATGGTCGAAGTTGGCGCTGCCCACCAGCGCCAGCGCGTCGTCGCACAGCAGCGCCTTGGTGTGCAGCATGCGCGGGCCGTATTCGTACACCTTCACGCCGGCGGCGAGCAGCTCGTCGAAATACGAGCGCGCGGCCAGGGTGACCAGGCGCGAATCGCTCATCTTCGGCACGATCAGGCGCACGTCCAGCCCGCCCAGCGCCGCCGAGGTCAGCGCCATGCGCGCCGCCTCGCCGGGCACGAAATACGGCGTGACCAGCCACACCCGGCGCCGCGCCTCGTGGATGGCGGCCACCTTCATGCGGTGGATCGGCTCCCAGGCCGAATCCGGCCCGGACACCAGCGCCTGCGCCGCGATGCCGCCGTCGCCGGCCTCGCAGGCGCTCCACAGCCGCGTGCCCTGGAAATGCCGCCGCTGCTGCGCGGTCGCGTACACCCAGTCCTCGACGAACACCTGCTGCACGCTGCGCACCACTTCGCCGCGCAGTTGCAGGTGCAGGTCGCGGTAGGCGTCCTCGCGCAGCGATTCGTCCTCGTCGTCGGTGACGTTGATGCCGCCGGTGAACGCCACCTCGCCGTCCACCACCACGATCTTGCGGTGCGTGCGCAGGTTCAGCCAGGGGCGCGTGAACGGGCGGAAACGGGTGGGATGGAACCAGGCGTATTCGCCGCCGGCCTCGACCAGCGGGCGCAGCAGCCGCGCCTTCAGCCGGCCCGAGCCCACCGCATCCAGCAGCAGGCGCACCTTCACTCCCGCGCGTGCCCGTTCCACCAGCGCTTCCAGCAACCGCTGGCCGGTGCGGTCGCCGTTGAAGATGTAGTACTCCATGTGGACGTGGTTGCGCGCGCCGGCGACGGCTTCGAGGATGGCCCGGTAGGTGGCGCAACCGTCCACCAGCAACTTGACTTCGGTGGCGGTGGAGGGGGGCAGGCCGGTGATCTTCTGCCCCAGCAGCGGCAGTTCCGCGCGGTTGCCCTCGCTGGGCGCGAACACCGCGTAGGCGTCCGAATCCTCACGCGAGCGCGTGCGCCGTAGTTGCTGCCGCTTGATGCGCTGCGGCCCCAGCAGGAAATACACCCCGTAGCCGATGTACGGCAGCAGCGACAGCGACAGCAGCCAACTCAGCGTGGCGACCGGCTCGCGCTTCTGCAGGATGATCCACGCGCACAGCGGCAGCAGGTACAACAGCCAGGCCAAGGTGACCCACAGCTTCAGGTGGGGGATCGAGGCGATGGCGTCCCAGGCCGCATGCAGGTGTCCGAGCATGCCGCGATTCTATGCCGTGTCGCGGGCGCTGCGACGGGGCTGGCGTAAGCTGCCGCGCATGGCGCAACCCGGACACCCCGGCATCAAGGGACGCGGTTCCAACGGCTACCTGCCGGGACGGTTCGCCGTGACCGTGCCGGAGGCGGTCGACGACGGCTGGCACGCGCGCGAGACCGAAGACGAAGACCGCGCCGCGCCGCGCACGGAACTGCACGAGGAGACCGCGCGCAGCGTCATCAGCCGCAACCAGTCGCCGGACATCCCGTTCTCGCAATCGCTCAATCCGTACCGCGGCTGCGAGCACGGCTGCTCGTATTGTTTCGCCCGGCCCTCGCACGCTTACCTGGACCTGTCGCCGGGGCTGGATTTCGAGACCAGGATCTACGCCAAGACCAACGCGCCGGAAGTGCTCCGACGCGAACTGTCCAGGCCGGGCTACCGGGTCAGCCCGATCGCGCTGGGCATCAACACCGACGCCTACCAGCCCACCGAACGCAGGCTGCGGCTCACCCGGCGCATCATCGAGGTGCTCGCCGAAACCCGGCACCCGTTCTCGCTGATCACCAAGAACGCCCTGGTCGAACGCGACTTGGACCTGATCGCGCCGATGGCCGGGGCGAACCTGGTGCACGTCTACTTCTCCGTCACCACGCTGGACAACGGCCTGTCGTCGCGGCTGGAACCGCGCGCTTCCGCGCCGCATGCGCGGCTGCGCGCGGTGAAGCGGCTGAGCGAGGCCGGCGTGCCGGTGGGCGTGATGTTCGCCCCGGTCATCCCGTGGGTGAACGACCACGAGCTGGAGGCCGTGCTGGAAGCCGCCCGCGAGGCTGGCGCCACCTCCGCCGGCTACGTGCTGCTGCGCCTGCCGCACGAAGTCGCGCCGCTGTTCCGCGATTGGCTGCAGACCCACGTGCCGGACCGCGCGGCGCACGTGATGAGCACCATCCGGCAACTGCGCGGAGGCAAGGACTACGACAGCCGCTTCGGCGCGCGCATGCGCGGCGAGGGCGTCTATGCCGACCTGCTGGCGCGCCGCTTCGCGCTGGCGCACAAGCGCACCGGCTTCGCCGGCCGGCGGCATCCGCCGCTGGATTGCAGCCGTTTCACCGCGCCGCGCGCGCCGTCGCCACAGGGCGAATTGTTCTGAAGGCCAGCGGCCGGGCGGCTGCGACGATCGGTCACGGGCTGGGCTCGCAGGCGGCCGCGACAATGCGGGCATGTTCCGGCCACGGTTGCCGCCGATGATCCAGTCCCTGTACCTGGCCGGTCCCGACATCTTCCGGCCCGACGCGGCCGCGCACGGCGAACACCTGAAACGCCTGTGCGCCGCGCACGGATTCACCGGCCTGTTCCCGCTGGACGCGCAGGGAGCGGCACAGGCACAGGGCGATCCGGCCGCCGCCGCCCGCTGGATCTACCGCGCCGACATCGGCTTGCTCGATGCGGCCGACGCGGTGCTGGCCAACCTCGATTTCTTCCGCGGCGCCGAACCCGACAGCGGCACCTGTTTCGAAGTCGGCTATGCGGTGGCCCGCGGCAAGCCGGTCTACGGCTACGTCCCCGAATCCGGCAGCCTGGCCGAGCGCATCCGCGCGCGCTGTCCGCACGCCGCCGGCATCGTGGCCGGCAAGGATGCGCAGGGCTGGGAGCTGGAGGAATTCGGCCTGCCGCTCAACCTGATGCTGGCGGTGCCCTGCGTGATCGTGGTCGGCGGAGCGGAACAGGCATTACGCCGCTTGCGCGAGGATCTCGACGCCGGCCACGCGCTGCACGCGACCGGCACTTAGCCGGCACTGCGAGGAACAACTCCCGCACGTGGCGCTGCGCCGCCGTGCTGTTCGAACGGCGGGCCCCTCGTGATGGCGTCGCAATGTCGGATGCAACTCGCAGGCTGTGGATTCCCGCGATTCCGGGGATGGACGATGCCGTCGCCGGTTTTCGCATGCCTCCCGCAGCGGCCCGCGCGTGTGCATCTTCCGACCGGAACCTGCGGGCATGGCGATGCCTGCACCATGCCGCGACATGGCGCGGCCGATGGGCGACGAAACACCGATGCATCCTCGCCATCTGCGCCGTGAATCCCCGCGGAACTGTCCTATTTTTCCCGATTTCTCCGTATCTGTTGCGTGGCACGAGGGCTTGTCGGTTTCCGATGGGCCCGCGACGCGTCTTTCCGTTACGCTCACCTCCAAGACGGCGCAACGGTGTGGAGAACAGGGGAAAACACGATGACGACCGAGGAAATCCAGGCTTCGCTGCATGCGTATGTGCTCGACGAGTTCCCGCTGGCACGGGCGCAACAGTTGGAAGTGGGGGATTCGCTGCTTGATCGCGGCATCATCGATTCGCTGGGGGTGCTGGAGATCGTCACCTTCATCGAGCGCAGCTATGGCGTGGTGCTGAGCGACGAGGAGATGGTGGCCGGCAACTTCGACTCCATCCCGGCCATCGCGCGGATGGTCCAGTCCCGGCTCGGCACCGCAGGCCGATGCAGTTCCTGATCCACCACATGCTGCGCGACAGCGCAGCCAGGCGCGCCGACGCCGAAGCACTGGTGCATCGCGACGAACGCTTGAGCCACGCGCAGGCGTGGCGGCAGGCGCAGGGCATCGGCCGCGGCCTGCGGCAGGCGGGCATCGCGCGCGGCGACCGGGTCGGCGTGCTGCTGGAACCGTCCACGGCGCTGGCGGTGTCGCCTTTCGGCATCTCCGCCGGCGGCGGTGTGTTCGTGCCGATCCATCACGCCCTGTTCCCCGAGCAGGTCGGTCACATCGTCCGCGACAGCGGCATGACGGCGCTGATCACCGATCCCGAGCGCTTCGCGCGCCTGCAGCCGCTGCTGCGCGACTGTCCCGACCTGCGCGTGGTCGCGCTGACCGGCGACGCGGAGAACGCGTCCGCCGACAAGTTTGCCTACCACGACGTGCGCGCGTGGCGCGCCTCGGATGCGCCGGCCGGTGAAGACATGGCCATCGGCAAGGACCTGGCCGCGATCCTCTACACCTCCGGTTCCACCGGCAAGCCCAAGGGCGTCATGCTCAGCCACGCCAACGTGCTGGCGGGCGCGGCCATCGTGTCGGACTACCTGAACATCGGCCAGGACGACCGCATCCTGGCCGCGCTACCCTTCAGCTTCGACGCCGGGCTCAACCAGTTGACCACCGCGATCCGGCAGGGCGGCACCTGCGTGCTGGTCAAGTTCCTGTTCGCGCGCGAGATCGTGGACGTGCTGGCGCGCGAGCGGATCACCGGGCTGGCCGGCGTGCCGCCGCTGTGGAACCTGCTGGCACAGGACAGTTCGCGGCTGGCGCAGACGCCGCTGCCGCACCTGCGCTACATCACCAACACCGGCGGTGCGCTGCCGGTGGGCACGCTGGAACGCCTGCGCGCGGCCCTGCCCGGCACCGACGTGGTGCTGATGTACGGGCTGACCGAAGCCTTCCGCTCGACCTACCTGCCGCCGGCCGAACTGGAACGCCGGCCGACCTCGATGGGCAAGGCGATTCCCGACACCGAGATCCTGGTGCTGGACGAGCACGAGCGCCCCTGCGCGCCCGGCGAGATCGGCGAACTGGTGCACCGCGGGCCGACCGTGTCGATGGGCTACTGGGGCCAGCCGGAACTGACCGCGCAGGTGTTGCGCCCGAATCCGCTGGCGCCGCCGGGCACCGGCCAGGACGAGAAGGTCTGCTACTCCGGCGACCTGGTCAGGCGCGACGAAGAGGGATTCCTGTACTTCGTCGGCCGCCGCGACAACCAGATCAAGAGTTCCGGTTTCCGCATCAGCCCGACCGAAGTGGAGCAGGCGCTGTGCCAGGCCGGGCCGCTGCGCGACGCGGCGGTGATCGGTGTCGCCGACGACATGCTGGGCCAGCGCATCAAGGCTTTCGTGGTGCCGCGCGAGAACGCGCAGGTGGATGCGGAAACGCTGCTGGCCGGGGTCGCGTCGCTGCTGCCGCGGCATATGCTGCCGCACGCGCTGGAAATCCTGGACGATCTGCCCAAGACGCCGAGCGGCAAGATCGACTATCCCGCGTTGCGCCGGCGCGAAGCCGAAGCGGCCGGAGCCGCGGCATGAGCGCCTCCCCGGCGCCGGCCGGCCATGTCGACGACCTGATCGCCCGTCACTACGCACGCGAAGGCGGGCACCTGCATGTGGGCGGCGTGCCCATCGGCGACATCGTCCAGCGCCACGGCACGCCGCTGTACGTGTACGACCAGGCCACGCTGCACCGGCAATGGCAGGTATTGCGCGACGCCCTGCCGCCGCGCTTCGACATCTTCTATTCGGTCAAGGCCAATCCCAACCAGGCCCTGCTGCGGTTCTTCGTCGGCCAGGGCTGCGGACTGGAGATCGCCTCGGCGGGCGAACTGCACCAGGCGCTGGCGGCGGGATGCGCGCCGGACCGCATCGTGTTCGCCGGCCCGGGCAAGCGCGAGGAGGAACTCGCGCTGGCGCTGCGGCACGGCATCGGCGAAATCCACGTCGAGTCGCTGACCGAAGCGCGGCGGTTGGCCGCGCTGGCCGCCGAACGCGCGCAGCCCGCGCGCATCGCGCTGCGGATCAATCCGGCGGCGGCGGTCGAGGGCGGCGGCATGCGCATGGGCGCGCGCGCGGTGCCGTTCGGCATCGACGAGGACCAACTGGACACGGTGCTGGAAGAACTGCTGCGCGAGCCCTGGCTGCGCGTGGTGGGGCTGCACCTGTTCGTCGGCACCCAGATCCTCGACCACCAGACCCTGCTGGGGCAGTACCGCGCCGGCCTGGACATCGCGCGGCGCATGGCGGCCGCGCTGGGCGGCCCGTTGCGCACGATCGATTTCGGCGGCGGCCTGGGCGTGCCGTATTTCGCCCACGAACAACGCCTGGACATGGACGCGTTGCGCGAAGGGCTGGCGGAACTGGTGGACGGCTTGGCCGGCGATCCCGCCTTCGCCGGCACCGCGCTGATGGTGGAGCCGGGGCGCTTCCTGGTCGCCGAGGCCGGTGTGTACGTGGCCCGGGTGGTCGACGTGAAGCATTCGCGCGGCCGCACCTTCGTCATTGCCGACGGCGGCATGCATCACCACCTGGCGGCGTCGGGCAACCTCGGCCAGACCATCAAGCGCAATTTCCCGGTGGCGCTGCTGAACCGGCTGGACGAACCGGCGGCCGCCGCTGACGTGGACATCGTCGGCCCGCTGTGCACGCCGCTGGACGTGCTGGCGCGCGGGATCGCGGTGCCGGAGCCGACCATCGGCGACCTGGTGGGCGTGTTCCAGTCCGGCGCCTACGGGCGCGCGGCCAGCCCCCTGGGTTTCCTCAGCCACGATGCGCCGGCCGAAGTGCTGGTGGAGAATGGCCGGGACCGCCTGGTGCGGCGGCGCGGCCGTCCGCAGGACTACCTGGCGGACCAGCCGGCATGACGCCGCACCGCCGCGCAGAAGGAGGACTGGAACCTTGCCGTCGCTCGTCAAGCTGACCCCCACGCTGTTCCCGGAGGTGCACGAGCACCTGCTGCGCAAGCTCGATCCGAACATGCCCGTCACCCGCTGGCAGGCCACCCTGGACGGCCGCTGGCACCAGGACGATTGCGTCGGCTATGCGCTGATCGAGCAAGGGCGTCCGGTGGGCATGCTCGGCATGCTGTTCAGCGAACGCGAGATCGGCGGCCGCACCGCGCGCTTCTGCAACCTGCACAGTTGGTACGTGGAACCGGAGCACCGTGCCAGCAGCCTGCTGCTGATGCGGCCGGCTCTGGCGGCGAGGGAGCACACGCTGACCGACCTGTCGCCTTCCAGGCGCGTGGTGGAGATCAGCCGGCGCCTGGGGTTCGAGACGCTGGAGCAGACGATCACGATGCTGCCGTGGTTGCCGTGGCAGGGCGGGGACGCGGCGGAGGTCCTCGAACTGGCGCCGGACGATCCGCGCGCCGCGCGCCTGCTGTCGCCGGCCGACCTGCGCGTCTTCCGCGACCACCAGGGCATCGACTGCCGGCACTGGCTGGTGCTGGACCGCGGCGAGTACTGCTACCTGGTGTCGTCGCGCTTGCGGCATCCGCGCTTCGGATACAGCTACCTGCACCACGTGAGCCGTCCGCGCCTGCTGGCCCGCCACCACGCCGCGGTGCGCACCCGCATGCTGCAGGGTGGCCTGCGTTGCGTTGCCGTGTGCACGCGCCTGCTCGACGGCGTGCGCGTACCGTTCTCGCTGACCACGCGCACCAACGAAAAGCTGTTCCGTCCCGCCGGCGTGCCGGCTGCACAGGTCGATACGCTCTATTCGGAACTGGTGCTGCTCAAGCTGCCGCAGGAATTCAGGATGGTGACGCGGATGGGCGGCGCACTGCGCAGGCTAGGCCTGCGCCGCCGCGGGACGTCGGACATGGCCTGGCTGTACGGGCTGGGGATGCTGCCGCCGCCGATGTGACGGCGGCGGCGTGCGCGCGGCTCCGGATGCGTAGCCGCGCACGGGCTTCGCTCACGCGCTGCGGGTCCGCGCATCGTGATCGCGGTGGTATGCCACTGCTGCTTCCACTTCCCGCTTCGAGCCCAGGAACACCGGCACGCGCTGGTGCAGGTGGGCGGGGCGCAGCGACAGGATGTCCTCGCGGCCGGTGCTGGCGGTGCCGCCGGCCTGCTCGACCAGCAGGCCCATCGGGTTGGCCTCGTACATCAGCCGCAGCTTGCCGGCCTTGCCCGGGTCCTTGCGGTCCCACGGATAGATGAAGATGCCGCCGCGGGTCAGGATGCGGTGCACGTCGGCGACCATGCTGGCGATCCAGCGCATGTTGAAGTCCTTGCCGCGCGGTCCTTCCTTGCCGGCCAGCAGGTCGCCGACGTAGGCCTGCATCGGCGTTTCCCAGTGGCGCTGGTTGGACATGTTGATGGCGAATTCCCTCGTTTCCTCGGGAATGCGCATGTCGCGCTGGGTCAGCACGAACGCACCCTGCTCGCGGTCCAGGGTGAACGCATGCGTACCGTTGCCGGTGGTCAGCACCAGCATCGTGCTGGGCCCGTAGATGCAGTAGCCGGCGGCGATCTGTTCGCGGCCGGGCTGCAGGAAGTGCTCGTCGCCGGGCTTCGTCACGCCGTCCGGGCAGCGCAGCACCGAGAAGATGGTGCCGACCGAGACGTTGACGTCGATGTTGGAGCTGCCGTCCAGCGGATCGAACAGCAGCAGGAAGCCGCCGCGCGGGTAGGCGTCGGGGATCGGCTGGCTGTGGTCCATCTCCTCCGAGGCGCAGGCCGCGAGATGTCCGCCCCAGGCGTTGGCCTCCAGCAGGATGTCGTTGCTCAGCACGTCCAGCTTCTTCTGCGCCTCGCCCTGCACGTTGCCGGTGCCGGCGTCGCCCAGCACCCCGCCCAGCGCGCCCTTGCTGACCGCGATGGAGATGCTGGTGCAGGCGCGGGCGACCACCGCGATCAACTGGCGCAGGTCGGCGCTGATGCGGCCGGCGCGCTGCTCCTCGATCAGGTAGCGGCTCAGCGAGATGGCGGACGGAGCGGAAGCGGGCATGATGGAGTCCACGGCGAAGGTGGCGGGCATTGTCCGGATCGTGCGGACCAATTCAAGACCACTGACCGGCCGATCCGCTTCCAAGGGAGGAACCACGTGGGCGAAACGACCCCGGCCATCTGGCTGGCGCTGTCCTCGGCGTTGGGCCTGGGCCTGCTGATCGGGCTGGTGCGCGAGCGCAGCCCCGGCCGCGGCCACCGCATCGCCGGCCTGCGCACGCACGCGCTGGTGGCGCTGGCCGCCGCGGTGGCGGCCTGGCTGGGGTTGCCGGCGGTGCTGGTGGGGCTGGGCGTCATCGGCGGGCTGGCGGCGATGGCCTATTGGGCGACCCACCGGGACGATCCCGGCCTGACCAGCGAGATCACCCTGGTGCTGACCTTCCTGCTGGGCGCGATGGCGATGCGCCTGCCGGCGCTGGCGACCGGGCTGGCGGTGGTGGTGGCGGTGCTGCTGTACGCCAAGGAACCGCTGCACCGGCTCACCCGCAGCACCTTCAGCGAGCGCGAGGTGTTCGACGGCCTGCTGCTGCTGGCCGCGGCGCTGGTGGTCCTGCCGATCCTGCCGGACCGCCCCGTTGGGCCGTTCGAGGCGATCAACCTGGCGACCATCTGGAAGCTGGTGGTGCTGGTGATGGCGGTGAGCGCGCTGGGCCACATCGTGCTGCGGCTGGTCGGCAACCGCTGGGGGCTGGCGGCGGCGGGCTTCTTCGCCGGCTACGTGTCGTCGACGGCGGCCACGATAGGCTTTGGGCAGCGGGCGAAGGAAACCCCGGCGCTGCTGCGTTCGGCGGTGGCCGCGGCGCTGCTGTCCAACCTGGCCTCGCTGACCCTGTGCGTGCCGATCCTGTGGGCGGTGTCGCCGCCGCTGGTGGCGGACCTGCTGCCGGAACTGTGCGTGATCGGCGCCGTGCTGCTGGCCGGCGGCCTGCTGGGCCTGCACCTGGGCGAGGACGACGCGGTGGTGCCGCCGACTTCGGAAAGCCGCATGTTCCGCTTCGGCCAGGCGCTGGGGTTCGCTCTGCTGGTGGCCGTGCTGACCTTCGTGGCGGCGGCGTTGGCGGCGTGGATCGGGCCGCGCGGCGCGATGGCCGCGGCGGCGCTGTCGGCGATGGCCGAACTGCACGCCGCGGTAGCCACGCTGGCGGCGCAGTTCTCCCGCGGCGGCCTGGAAGCGGCCGAAGCGCGCTGGTGGATGCTGGCGCTGTTGGCCGCCAGCCTGGTGGCGAAGTCGGCGATCGCCTGGGCCAGCGGCGGCAGCGCCTACGGCCTGCGCGTCTCGGCCGGCCTGCTGACCGCATTGGCGGCGGGCGCGACGCTGGTTTTCCTGATCTGAAGCCCGCTGCCGTACCAGCGCCTGTAGGAGCGACGTCAGTCGCGACCGGAAAGACAAAAGCGTTCTGGAACACGGATCAACGCGGATGAACACGGGTAAGGCTTTTTGTTGATCCGCGGTTGTCCGCGTGAATCCGTGTCCGGTGTCTCCCGGCGTTCCGGTCGCGACTGACGTCGCTCCTACAGAGAGAGGGGATGGCATCCGATGTGGATGCGCAGGTGACGGCCTTCGGTGCGGTGTGGAGTGCCGCCATCGTGTATCGAGCGCCTTGTCGGATTCGCGGTTGTCCGCGTTGATCCGTGTCGAAGGCTTCGGGGCCTTACGGTCGCGACTTACGTCGCTCCTACACAGCCGTTGTTGCGGGAGCGACGCGGGCGGCGTCAGATGATGCGCAGGGTGATGGCCTTGAGGACGGCGCGGGTGCGGTCGCGGGTGCCGAGCTTGTCGAGGATGGTGGAGACGTAGTTCTTCACGGTGCCTTCGGCCAGGAACAGGGTGCGCGCGATCTCCTTGTTGGAATAGCCGCCGGCCAGCAGGCGCAGGATGGCCACTTCGCGTTCGCTGAAGGTGTCGCTGGGCGGCGCCTCGTCGCGGAAGCGGAAGCGCGCGCGGACCGGGTCGGTGCTGACCGGTTGCAGCAGGGTTTCGCCGGCGGCGACGCGGTGGATCGCGTCGCGCAGGTCCTCCGGGGCGGCGTCCTTGAGCAGGAAGCCCTGCGCGCCGGACTCGGTGGCGCGCAGCAGCAGGTCGCTGTCGTCGAAGGTGGTGAGCAGCAGCACGGGGGTGCGGTCACCGCGCTCGCGCAGGCGCGCCAGCGCCTGGATGCCGTCCATGCCGGGCATGCGGATGTCGCTCAGCACCACGTCTACCGGTTGTGTTTCCAGCTTCGCCAGCAGGTCGGCGCCGTCGTCGGCTTCGAACACCACCTCCACCTGCTGCGCCTTCAGCAACGCGCGCAGTCCGGCGCGCACCAGCGCCTGGTCGTCGGCCAGGGCCACGCGCACGCTCATGCCGGCAGCCTCACGTCCAGGCACAGCCCGCCGTGGCTGCCGCTGCCCAGGCGCAGTTCGCCGCCCAGCGCCGCGACGCGCTCGCGGATGCCGGACAGGCCGTTGCCTTCGCGGATGCCGCCCCTGATGCGGCCGTCGTCCTCGACGTGCAGGTGCATGCGTGCGTCCTCTTTCTTCAACGAAACCGTCAGCGTGTCCGCATTCGCATGCCGCGCGGCGTTGGTCAGGCATTCCTGCACGATCCGCAGCAGTGATTCGGCGACGGCGGGATCGGCGATGCGCACGTCGTCGGCGACGTGCAAGGCCAGCGCGGGGCGCGGCAGGGGCGCGGCGAGCGCCCGGATCGCGGTCTGCAGGTCAAGCCCGCGCGTGTCGCGCAGCGCCTGCACCACGTTGCGGATGTCGTCCAGCAGTTCGGCGGAAAGCTGCTGCGCCACCTGTACCTCCTCGCGCTGCGCGAGCGCCGGATCGCCGGCGAGCGCGCGCAGGTTGAGCTTCATCGCGGTCAGCTTGTGGCCGGCGACGTCGTGCAGCTCGCGCGCCACGCGCAGGCGCTCGGCGTCGCGCGCGCTGTCCGCCAGCAGGGCACGCGTGGCCAGCAGGTCGGCGTTGACCCGGGCCAATGCATCGCGCGATTCCTCCGCGCGCCGCGCGTAGTGCACGCACAGGCCGGCGAGCGCCTGGAAGCCGATGTTGATCAGCGTCATCGTCAGCGGCGCGCCGAACCCGTAGTGCACCATCAGCAGGTAGAACGCCAGGTTCAGCAGCAGCGCCGCGCCCACTACCCAGCGCGGCGACAGCGTGTTCACCGCACAGGCCACCCAGATCACCAGCAGCACCTGGGCCGTGCCCAGGCGCGGCGTCAACGAGGCCAGCAGCAAAGACAGGCCGGCCATCGCGGCCAGGGAGACCAGCCTGCTCCGCTGCCACGCTTCCGGCGCCAGTGCGAACAGGAGGAACGCCGCCGCATACGCGGCCAATGCGGCGGCCGCGGGGGGCAGCACGTCCGCCGGCAGGAAGCGCAGGCCCAGCGCGACGGCGGCGAGCGTGAACACGCCCGCCAGCGTCATGGGTTCGCGCAATCGATTCAGGACCGGGTACATGCGTCCATGCTGTCGCGCGCCCGTCGCCGAGGCAATGGGTGCGGCGAAAGTGGTGACTTCCGGCAGGTCGGCCGCGCGGCGTCGCCCTCAGAACGAATCGGCCGGCACCCGCACCGCGCCTTCCATCAGCACGCGCGCGCTGCGGCTCATCACCGCCTTGGCGACGGTCCACTGGCCGTCCACCTGCTTCACTTCCGCACCCACCCGCAGCGTGCCGGAAGGGTGGCCGAAGCGCACCGCGTCGCGGGTGCCGCCGCCGGCCGCGGCATTGACCAGCGTGCCCGGCACGGCGGCCGCGGCGGCGATGGCGACCGACGCGGTGCCCATCATCGCGTGGTGCAGCTTGCCCATCGACATCGCCCGCGCCAGCAGGTCGATGTCGGTGGCCTGCACCGCCTTGCCGGCCGAGGAGACATAGGCCCGCGCGGGCGCGACGAAGGCCACCTTGGGCGTGTGCTGGCGCTTGAGCGCTTCTTCCGGCGACCGGATCAGGCCCATGCGCAGCGCGCCGGCCACGCGGATGGCCTCCAGCTTCGCCAGCGCGGCCTTGTCCTCGTTGATCGCCGGTTGCAGTTCTGTGCCGTCGTAGCCGATGTCGGCGGCGTCGACGAACACGGTCGGGATGCCGGCGGCGATCAGCGTCGCCTTCAGCGTGCCGACGCCGGGCACGTCGAGTTCGTCGACCAGCCGGCCGGTGGGGAACATCGCACCGCCGCCGCCGTCTTCGCCCTCGTCGGCCGGGTCGAGGAACTCCAGCACGATCTCCGCTGCCGGAAAGGTCACCCCGTCCAGTTCGAAATCGCCGGTCTCCTGCACCTGACCGCCGGCCACCGGCACGTGCGCGACGATGGTCTTGCCGATGTTGGCCTGCCAGATGCGCACCGTGCAGATGCCGTTGTCCGGCACGCGCGCGGGATCGAGGAAACCGTGGGCGATCGCGAACGGCCCCACCGCCGCGGACAGGTTGCCGCAATTGCCGCTCCAGTCCACGAACGCGGTGTCGATGGCCACCTGCCCGTACAGGTAGTCCACGTCGTGCCCCGGCTGCGTGCTCTTCGAGATGATCACGCACTTGCTGGTGCTGGACGTGGCCCCGCCCATGCCGTCGGTGTGCTTGCCGTAGGGATCGGGCGAACCGATCACCCGCATCAGCAGCGCATCGCGCGCCGGGCCGGGGCCGCGCGCGCGCTCCGGCAGGTCTTCCAGGCGGAAGAACACGCCCTTCGACGTGCCGCCGCGCATGTAGGTGGCGGGAATGCGGAGTTGGGGGGAATGCGGCATGGGGACGCTCGGATCAGGGAGGGAAGGACAGCCACGCGCCGTGCGCGGCCTGTGGCGGGACTAGGTACGCGGCAGCACCGGATGCCGTGGTCCGGAAGGCATCCAGCATCGGCGCCTGCACGGGATCGTGCAGACGGAATTCGGCGCCCAGCACCGGCCGGCCGGCGACCCTTTGATGCTGTGCCGGGACGATGGCGATCCGGCCGTTCCGCACATGGAACACGTCGGCGGCGACGCCCGTTCCCAGCGGGACCGATCCTTCGCCGCGACGCGCACCCAAGGCGAGCAACATCCGCGTGAGGCGCGCCTGCGCGTCCGCGTCCAGCGCCAGCCAGGCGCCCGCCGCCGCGCGCCCGTGCGTTGCGCCGTCATGCGCCATCCGGAATCTCCGGCTCCACCAGCTTCGCCAGCAGTTCCAGCGATTCCTGCCAACCCCGGTAGCAGAAATCCACAGGGATCGCGGCCGGGATGCCTTCCTGCACGATTCGCAGCACGGTGCCGGCGATGCTTTCCTCGAACGTCACCGTCACCTGCATCTCGCCCGGCAGGCCGGGCGGATCGAAGGTGTCGGTGTGGCGGATGCGCTGGCCGGGGACGAGTTCGACCAGGGCCACCGTGAACGAATGGCTGGAGCCGGTGCCCAGGTTGGTGAACGACATCCGGTAGCCGCCGCCCTCGCGCGGGTCGAAGTGGTGCATGGTGCCGGTGAAGCCGTGCGGCGGCAGCCATTTCACCAGCGCGCCGGCGTCGAGGAAGGCGCGGTAGACGCGCGCCGGCGGTGCACGCAGCACGCGGTGCAGGCGGACGGTACCGGTTGTGGCGGTGGTCTCGGACATGATCGGTCTCCTTTCGGTGGGATGTACCGATGCGACGAACGGGTCAGGCCGTTTTCGACGCGTCCAGGAAATCCTGCGCGAAGCGTTGCAGCACGCCGCCGGCCTCGTAGATCGAGACCTCCTCGTCCGAATCCAGCCGGCAGGTCACCGGCACCTTCACCGTCTCGCCGTTCCTGCGGTGGATCACCAGCGTCAGCTCCGCGCGCGGCCTGCGCTCGCCCACCACGTCGAAGGTCTCGGTGCCGTCGATGCCGAAGGTCCTGCGGGTCTGCCCCGGCTTGAACTCCAGCGGCAGCACGCCCATGCCGATCAGGTTGGTGCGGTGGATGCGCTC
>ERZ761602.4324-NODE-4324-length-18554-cov-16.280610_pt1 | contig 18554 bp, 17 predicted proteins | sample MGYA00512165_ERZ761602 | MGnify/ENA primary metagenome ERZ761602 (study PRJEB28899, sample SAMN02445085) | bioreactor sludge metagenome | biome: EBPR sludge; isolation source: Thorneside wastewater treatment plant | place: Australia: Brisbane, Thorneside... | reverse complement strand
TATTATATATGGCAAGGATTAAAAATAAAAGCGGTTGTATCAACCGCTTTTATTAAAAAGAAGTTTTATATTTTTTCTTTACTTTTCCAAAACAAAGTAATCAAAATTGAAATCACCAAAACAATCGTCACAGCAATTCCACCTTCTGGACCAAATGCTCCACCTGTTAACCAATCTTCGCCTGTTTCCATTAAGTTAATCAAAGTGCCACCATCGGCATTTGTGCCACTCACTTGAAAGCCGAAGAAATTTCCTTGCACCCAATTCCAAACACTATGCAATGCACTGATGCCCCACATCGAACCTTCACGCATGGCATATAAACCTGCAAAAACTCCAAACAATGCCAAGTTGATTAATGCAATTGCGCTCAAGTTTGGATTCAATCCATGCAAAATGGCAAATATCAAAGATGAAACCAGCAAACCAATCCACGCTTTATATCGCGCGCCAATCACGGGCAATACCCATCCGCGAATCAAAACTTCTTCTGCACCGCCTTGAATAATCCAACCGAATAAAACCAACAAGACTCCGCCAATTGCGGCGACTCCTTGCTTTGATGAATCACCTGACTCAAATGCTACGCTTCCAAACACGCCTAAAATTGCTACTGAACCGACGAACATCAACATCCCGAACAAAAATCCACGCGCATATTGTTTGAGAGCATTTTTGAGTTCAAAGCCTAATGTCCAAAATGGACGTTTTTCTACAAACTTGAGCCATGCCCACAAAATAACATAGACTAATCCAAAAGCAGTAATCAATTGCATTGCCATCCAAAAACCAGAGACGAGTGCAGGCAATTCTTCTGGCAAGCTAATACCAGTTTCTGAAAAGCCGTATAAGATTCCTAATACGATAATGACGGGGATGATTCCCATTTGAGAAATGAAAATGAACAAAAACGAAAGCGGAATCACAGCGGCAATGTGAGTCAATCGCTGACCTTGCTTTGCCAAGTCAAATAATTTGCTGTTGTTGAACCAGTCCATAGAAAAACTCCTTTTGATAGAAAGATTTAACCACAAAGTTAAGAGAAATCAATGAGTGACTCCTTTTCAAATATAATAAAGGCATTGGTATATTAATGTTAAAACTTCCGCTCAAATTTCTATTTGTTCATGTCACCCTGAGCGAAGCGAAGGGTCTCTACGATTATCTTAGAGATTCTTCGCTTCGCTCAGAATGACAATTAAAAGCCCGCATGAAAGGAGATGATAGATGAAAACCAAATGGATGCTCACAATTTTTGGTATTTGGTATGTAGTTGAAGGGATTTCAGTATTTTTCACATCAGGTGGTTTTTACTTCATGTCCTATGGCTTCGGGATTTTTTGCATTGTCTTAGGTTTGATTTGTTTGATGATTCGCAATGAACACCCATCCAGATTGCGAAACTCTATTTTATTTATTTTCTTCCTGTCTGCATTAGGAATTAGTTTGATTGCTTATTACGCTCAATGGAACGGAATGTCTATGGTTTCGCCTGTGGGGTATGTCATTCCAACGATTTGGCTGTTTGTTGCGATTGGATTCTTGCTAGCCAGCAGACGCTCCAGTTCTTTGCCGAAAGTAAGAAACTTGCAATAATTATTGTGTACTCTGTGGCGAAATCTTTTATAACGCCATGATAAAATTAGATATTATGCAACCGTCTTTAGAGAAACTACGTAAATTTTTTCGCCTTGAACATGAGAATAAATATCAAAATACCGCTGTCATAGGCGGGCTGGCTAGTATGCTAGATTATTGGGAAGGGGAAGCACGAGCCGATTCAATTACCGAAGAAGTCATTCAAGCCGTTGTGGCGCGTTTGCGTTCGTATGAAAAATTAAGCCCCGAAGGGCGGGCTGAATCGTTAAAGGGATTATGGAAACGTATTGGCGAAACATATCCAGAGGCGAATCAAAAGCCAAAGGAGCAAAACCAAGTTCAACGTCAGGAACGAAGCGATGTTGTTGTTAAACAAGATTCAAATCAGCAGAATCAAAATCCAGTAAAACAAAATCAGAATCAAGCATATCAAAAACAAAAACAGAATCCTGCGCCACGTTCTGAATCAGTGGCGGGTGCCAAGCATAGCCAAACGCCGCCTGCATTTGATTCAAAGTTGACTGTGTTGCAAGGTGTTGGACCAAAAAATGCAGAGTCGTTGGCGAAGTTAGGCATGCAAACGTTAGGCGATATGTTGTATAACTATCCGCGCCGATATGAAGATTATTCTTTGTTGAAACCGATTCAAGCATTGATGTTCAATGATGTGGTGACGGTGTTGGGTTCGGTGCAAAGTGTAACCAACAGACCGATTCGGGGCGGCAAACAAAATATTATCGAATTAATTATCAGTGATGGCACGGGGTCATTGCGAATTTCTTTTTTCAATCAACCGTGGTTATTAAATCGTTTCAAAAAAGATGACATGATTTCTGTCTCTGGAAAAATTGACCAATATCTTGGGCGGCTTGTAATGAACAGCCCTGATTGGGAATTTGTAGAGATGGAAAATTTACATACCAATCGCATTGTGCCGATTTATTCGCTCACTGAACGCATTACACAAAAATGGTTGCGGAATCAAATGAAGCAAGTCATTTCGTATTGGGCGCCTGCTATGGTTGACCCATTGCCTGATGATTTGAAACGTGATGCGCGTTTGGTTTCGATGAGTGAGGCGATGACACAAATTCATTTTCCTGATTCGCAAGATAGACTCAAACTGGCGCGTGAACGTTTGGCATTTGATGAAATTTTTTATTTGCAAATGGGTGTCTTACGACAAAAGAAAGATTGGAAATCTGTTGATGGCAGACGCTTCACTGTCTCTGATGAATGGCTGGGTGCGCGTGTGGCGGCATTACCTTTCACCCTTACATCTGCTCAGCAAACTGCGTTGGATGATATTCGCAAAGATTTAGATTCAGGTAAGCCAATGAATCGACTCATTCAAGGTGATGTAGGTTCGGGTAAAACTGTGGTTGCGGCGTTGGGTGCGAGCATGGTGGTGGCAAATGAATGTCAAGCCGCCATTATGGCTCCGACTTCGATTTTGGCAGAACAACATTATCGAAACTTTATCAGTTTGTTGACCGGCGAAAAAGGATTTTTAAATCACGATGAGATTCGGTTGTTGGTAAGTAGTACACCTGAAAAAGAAAAAGAAGAAATTCGTAATGGTCTTCAAAATGGATCAATAAAGATTTGCATTGGTACTCATGCAGTCATTGAACCTGATGTCAATTTCAAAGATTTGCAATTTGTTGTCATTGATGAACAACATCGCTTTGGTGTGGAACAACGTGCTGAGTTACGAAGCAAAGGTACAAATCCGCATTTATTGGTGATGACTGCGACACCGATTCCACGTTCGTTGGCATTGACGATGTTTGGCGATTTAGATATTTCTGTGATGAACGTCATGCCTGTAGGTAGGCAACCAATTGCAACGTATGTGCTTCGTCCGCAAGAACGTGAGCGTGCGTATGCTTTGATTCGTTCACAAATCAAAAATGGAAATCAAGCATTTATCGTTTATCCATTGATTGATGAAAGTGAAAAGATAAATGTCCGCGCGGCGGTGGATGATTTTGAGACATTATCTAAAAATGTTTTTCCTGATTTGAAACTCGGTTTATTACACGGGCGGATGCGCCCGAGTGAAAAAGATGAAGTCATGTTGAAATTCCGCGATAAAGAATTTGATATTCTGGTTTCAACCACTGTCATTGAAGTGGGCGTAGATGTTCCCAATTCAACTTTGATGTTAATCGAAGGTGCTGATCGATTCGGTTTAGCACAACTTCATCAACTGCGCGGACGAGTAGGACGTGGCTCTGTCGCTTCGACTTGTTTATTAATCCCCACGCGTGAAGATGCAACTGAAAATGAACGTCTGCAAGCGATGGCAACCACGAATGATGGTTTTGAATTAGCAGACTTAGATTTGAAATTACGCGGTCCCGGCGAATTTTTAGGGACGCGTCAAGCAGGCTTTGCTTCATCATTGAAGATGGCGAGTATCACCGATGTAGCACTAATTGAAAAAGCAAGAAACCAAGCCCAAAATTTATTTGATAAAGACCCAGAATTAAATCAGCCTGAACATGCTTTGCTTGCAGAAGCATTTGAAAGATTCTGGAACGGCACAAAGAGTGATATTAGTTAGATAAGTCTTAGTGGTCGAATAGGTCTAAACGGTCTAATTGGTCAGACCATTAAGACCTGTTAGACCTTTCAGACCTGTTCGATTTTCAATCAAAAAGGATTATTCAAAAATATGGTTCGAGCCTTATTCCCCGGAACATTCGACCCCATTCACTACGGTCACATAGATATTGCTACCCGCGCCTCAAAACTGTTTGATGAGGTTGTCCTTGCTGTTTATGACAAGCCACTCAAAACATTATATTTTTCACCAGAAGAACGTATGGCATTAGTGAGTGAATCTTTTACGAACAACCCCAAAATCAAAGTGACTGGTTACAGCGGTCTGACGATTGAATTTGCACAAAGAATCAATGCCCAAGTCATTGTGCGCGGACTGCGCGTATTTTCCGATTTTGAATTTGAATTCCGCATGGCGTTGGCAAATCAACGTTTAGCCAAAGATGCGGTTGAAACTGTGGCATTAATCACTGCTGAACAACATACATTTCTTTCATCTACAACAGTGCGCGAGATTGCCACATTACATGGGGATGTCTCTAGCATGGTGCCACCACATGTCGAAAAAGCCCTCAAAGAAAAAGTAGCCCAAATGGGGGAACATTCCCCGCCTAATGCCCTGCGTGATTAATTTGTGCTAGTATTGTTAATAATCCATTTTCGGAGTAAAATTCTCGTACCTAGCCTATGGACATTCTGCAACTGATAGACCGTCTCGAAGAACTCTTCAATGATGCGAAAGCAGTGCCTTTCACACATAACGTCATTGTGGATGAAGACCGCATGTTAGAACTGATTGACCAAATGCGCATCGCCATCCCTGATGAAGTGAAAAAAGCACAACAAGTTGTCGCTCAACGAGACCGCGTCATGGCACAAGCACAAGAAGAAGCCAATCGCACTGTACAACTCGCGCGTGATAAAGCCACAGAAATGGCACAAAAAGATATCATCACGCAAGAAGCACAACGCCGTGCCGAACAAATTCTCAGCCAAGCACGCGCCGAAGCCGAAGCCGTTCGCGCCGATGCAGATAACTACGTTCTCGAAACACTCATGCAATTGCAAGACCAAATTGCAAAGTTAAGCAATCAAGTCAACAACGGTATTCACATGGTGCAAGAAGACCAAATGCGCAAAGCCGCCATGTCACCTTCAAGTATTCCAGCCAATGCTACAGAAAAAGTTGAAAAATAAAAAAACTCCGCCATTCGGCGGAGTTTTTTTATAACTTTACATCCCGCCTTAACAAATCATCCAAAGTTTCTCTCTTCTGAATTAATTTCGCTTCCCCATTTTCCAACATATACACAGCAGGCTTGCGCGCGCCATTGTAATTAGACGACATACTCAAATGATACGCGCCACTCATCGGCACTGCAATCAAATCACCTGTTTTGAGTTTTGACATCGGCAAATCTTCAAAGATGACATCCCCTGATTCACAATACGGACCCGCAACTGAAATCACTTCGCTTCTTTCTTCGGTGACGCCTGATACTGCTAGGCAACTATATCTCGCCCCATACATCGCATAACGCGGATTATCCGCCATGCCACCATCTACTAGCACCCAAGTTTTGTTCTCACGTTTTTTAATTGCACCGACTCGATAAATCGCTACACCTGCACGTGCTACTAAACTTCTGCCGGGCTCCAAATGTAAATGGGGAAGAGATAGATTTCTTTTTTCACATCCTTCAATCACCGCTTCACAAATCCCTTTGACATAATGCTCAATTGATGGATGTGGCAATTCATCTTCATGATATGCCACACCCCAACCTCCGCCAGGGCAAAAATGCCATTCATCATCAAATCCGATTTCTTTAGCAATATCTAAAGCCAAATCAATAGCGGGGATTAATGGCTCAGGGTCTCGAAAGTTTGAACCTTGATGAAAATGCAAACCCTTCAAAGGCATTTTATTTTTTTTGCAAAACTCTGCAGCTTGAAGTATTTCTTCACGCGCCATCCCAAATTTGCTTTCGTGATGACCTGTTTGTGTGTGAGCATGATGGGTTGAAACAGTGACCCCGGGTAAAAGTCGAAGCCAAAGGTTAAGTGACGAGTGACGAGTGAATAGTTGAGTGATTCTTTCAAGTTCAGTTAAATTATCAACAACAATTGTGCCAGCATGTTGAATAGCAGATTTCAAATCGGCATCTGATTTGTTAACTCCATGTACGAGGATATTTTCGCGTTTCACTTTTGCATTTAATGCAATATGAATTTCACCTTCACCTGTGCAATCGAGTGTTAAGTTGTGGAGTTGAGTCCATTGGGCGATGGCTGTGCAAAGGTAGGCTTTGCCTGCGTAGGTGACAGAAGCATGTGTCCCGTAGTAAGACGCGAGTGCATTTTTATATTCAGTTACAGATGAATCTAAAGTCGCTTTATCATAAATATATAGTGGAGTATTAAATTCATCTGCAAGATTTTTTAAATTAATTCTTGCAATGCTCAATTCATTATTTTCAATTTTTGTGGTGATGGGGAAGAGGTCAAGTCTTTTCATTTATCTGGTATCGCTTGCTCGTTGGACTCTATTTTTACCTAAATGTTTGGCACGCAAGGCGGCATGGTCTGCGGCGATGAGCAGTTCATTATGGTTGGCGGCATCTTGCGGAAAAGTTGCCACGCCCATGCTAAGTGTGTAACCTGCTGAATCTTTTGGTGCGCCAATTTGCGCGGCTTCGTGCAAGCGTTTGGCAAAGTTGAGCGCGTTTTGTTCATTTGAATTGGAAAGGATGATGGCAAATTCGTCACCACCGTAACGTGCGGCAATATCATATTTGCGTAAATTGTTTTTGATAATATCTGCCATGCCTTTCAAACGTGCATCACCTGCCGGGTGACCATAACTATCATTAAATTCTTTGAATCCATCAATATCAAAAATAATGAGAGAGACATTCATGCCAAGTCTTTGAGCGCGTTCTACTTCGGCGGCGAGTGTTTCTTCAAACACATGGCGGTTTGATAAACCTGTGACGGCATCTGTAGTTGCCATTTTTTTGATTTGTTCGTGTAAACGGGCATTATCAATGGCAATAGCAAGCGGACTAGCAATTGCTGTGAGTAGATTTACATCCATTTGAGTTAACTTGCGAGAATGATTTGCTTCAATGTTTAATGTGCCAAGCACAAGGTCATCTTTTAATAGTGGAACACAAATTTCACTTGTGATGGCATGGTCTGCTCTCAGGAACATATCTTCCTGAGTTGTATCTTCAATAAATTGGACAGTCTTTGTGCGGATGGCACGTCCGCTTACACCTTGGCTGATGTGAATTTTCTCAATTACCATTTCTTTTGGATAGCCCATCTCGGCGGCGAGTTGCAGATAATCTTCTTCTAAATAATAAATGCTGATATGAGTGTATCCAAACGCTTCTTTTAAAGCAGTGACAACTTGATTGGCGATTTTTTCTTTTTCTAATGAACTAGCAATCGTTCTGGATATATTTTGAATGATGGATAAGACCCGCAAGTTTTCTTGTGTTTCGGCATATAAAGAGGCACGATGTAATGAAGCAGAAATATGTATCGCAAGCGTTTCTAGTGTTTTTATGTCTAGTTCATCAAAAGCATTTGGTTCTTTGCTTTCAACATATAGCACCCCAAATAAATTTTCACCTTTGAAGAGCGGCGTACAAATGGCTGAGCCAAAATGTTCAGCACTTGAAAAGTAGAATGGGTCTTTTGAAACATTGTCAGTAACGTATGTTTTGCGAATTTCAGCCGTGTGACCAATAATGCCATCTCCCATTTTTTGCTGATACCCCGGGTTGTAACCAAAATCTTCGGTGCCGGCAATAGCTACAACTTCTAACATATCTCCATCTACTACTTTGGAGATAGCAGAAATAGCATAGCCAAACCTTTGCGTAATGGCATCAATAGCGCGTTGTAAAATTTCTTTTTCTTCAAAACTGTCGGCGATGATTCTGCCGGCTTCTTCGAGCAAGCCGAGTTGTTGAGAGCGGCGTTGTTCGGCTCTCAGTAAGGCTTGTTCTTGAGCATTTTTCCAACGCGAAAATGCCAATGCTACAGCCCCAATCAGCAACACAGCTAAAGAGACGAACGAAACTAAATATGCAGAAATACTGCTTTCCATTTTGATTGATGAATCTTATTCGTCGAAGAATAACGTCCACCAAATTTCCCAGTTTTGCATCGGTGTTGGGGTTACTTCAGGGGTTGGCACAATGACTGGGTCACTGCCTGGCACGCCGAGTGGAATCACAGGTTGGTCGCCTTCTTGTATGTAATGCCCTTCGCTACGCGCCCACTCTTCCACAGCCTCATCAGACCCTGCATAAGCAACTTGAGTTTGTAATGCAATTTGAGTTAGCATCGCTTCAGTTGCCATGGCTTGCACTTGTTCTCGTTGTTCGTTTAAGCGATTCAGTTCTTCTAAGCGTGAGTTAAATTCAATCACAAATAAAATCAAAATGAAAATACCTGCAAAGGTAAGCACGCGCCGAAAACTGATGGGAAACTTGAACATGACAATATCTTATCTTATTTTTTCGAGTTGACAACCCTACCTGTGGTATACTCTGCCCCCGCAGAGTGTTGTACCCTTCACTTTGACATTCAAATGCCAGAAAGGGCTTAAACAAAATGAAAGTATTATTAATTAAAGACGTATACAAATTGGGGCGCGCTGGGGATATTAAAAAAGTAGCCGATGGCTACGGGCGCAACTTCCTCTTGCCACAAGGTTTCGCAGTGCTTGCCACTGAAGGTGCCATGAAGCAAGTGGAAAAAATCAAATCACAAGCTGAAATTCGCCGTAATGCTCAAAACGAAGAACTCAAAGGCATTGCCGACCAAATCAAAGAACAAACTTTGATTTTCCCCGCCAAAGCAGGTGAAACCGGCAAACTCTATGGTTCTATCACTACCCAAGATATTGCCACCGCGCTTACAGAAAAAATTCGCTTTGAAGTAAAACGTCAACAAGTGGATACGCAACCAATTCGCACATTGGGTGAATTTATTGCTCGCGTCCGCTTGACGATGGACTTGGTGCCAGAAGTCAAAATCATCGTCCACCGTGAAGGTGAAAGCATCGAAACCGCAGTTGCACCTGTAGAAGAAGAACAAGCTGAAAAACCAAAGAAAAGCAAAAAAGCGGAATCAGCCGAAGAACCAGTTGCTGAAACAGCCGAATAAAAATGTAAGGACATCACCGGCGTAAGTCGGTGATGTTTGTAATACAATATTTCCATGCAAGAAACCATCGGTCAGAAATTAAAAAAAGAACGCGAAGCCCTTTTCATAACGCTTGAAAAAGCGTCTGCTGAAACGCGCATTCGTTTGGTTTTTTTACAAGCATTAGAGTCGGATGATTACTCCGTCATGCCATCTGCCGCGCAGGGGCGTGGCTTTTTGCGGAATTATGCTGAATACTTAAATCTCAACATTGATGAATTGATTGCAGACATACAAAAAAATCCGCCAGTGATTGAAGAAGTTAGCGGACCGTTGCCACAAGTTAATTTGCAAGAGACTGAAATTCCGCCATTGGTTGAAGAAGATGAAAAAACGCCTCCTTTCTGGACGCGCTGGCTGAGTGGTAAACCTCAAACAGATTCCACGCCGGAAACAGAGTCATTGCCTGAGGTTGAGAGTCAAATCACCGAAGCCGAGCAGGTTGAAGTGAATGAAGAGGCGAAGCCGAATCTGGTTGAACGAATCAAATCTATGTTTCGATTCAATCTTAAAAAAGAAGAATCGGAATCAAATCAAGAAGTTGAAAATGAAGTAGAAAAAGAAATTATTGAAGAAGAAAAAACTCCAACCCAGCCTGCGGATGTGATTTTTGCAGAAATTGGAAAACAATTACGCACGCAACGTGAGTTGATTAGTTTAACGATTGATGAAGTGGAACGTCATACAAAATTACGCACAGCATTTGTAAAAGCATTGGAAGAAGGCTCGTTTGAAAAATTACCATCGCCTGTGCAAACGCGCGGCATGTTACAAAATTACGCCACGTTTTTAGATTTAGATGCCGATAAAATTTTGCTACGCTTTGCCGATGCTTTGCAAGCGCGTCGCCGTGAAAAATATGCTGAAACGCCGCGTGAAAAAATTCAAACGCAAGTGAATGCTTCGATTCCGTTGTTTCGAACATTTATTGCTGGCGATTTGGTATTTGGCTTGGTGATGATTGCATTGTTAGTAACATTGGCGATTTGGGGTGTTGGTCGTGTGGTCAGTTTGCAAGAAGAACAAGAATTAGAACCGACTGTGATTCCGTTTGTGGATGTGTTTGAGCAACCTTCGTCAACGCCGACTGTTGAATTAACTTTTGCGGCAGTAGATGACCCTTCGATTGCTACAGTGGCAGGTGGTGAAGCCGCTACAACTTTGTTAGCACCTTCACCAGAAGTGAATGCGAATGTGGTTGTGAATTTGTTTGCGTTAGAAAGAGTGTATGTGCGTGTTTCGGTAGATGGTGAAATTGTGTTTGAAGGGCGTATGGCTCCGCGTGAGACGCAAGTGTTTCAGGCAGAAAATCAAGTGGTTGTGTTAACAGGTGATGGCTCTGCTTTGCGAGTGACGTATAATGGTACAGATTTAGGTCTGATGGGTGGGGCAGGTGAAGTGGTTAACCGTGTGTATTTGATTACGGGTGTGGCAACTCCGACTGCGACGGTTCCACCGACCGCCACAAATACGCCTTTGGTAACAAGTACTCCAACGCCGACGTTTACAATCACGCCATCTGTAACGCCGACGGTGAGTCAGTAGTTAGTAGTCAGTGAACAGTAAACAGTAATTAGGAAAATATGTCAAAGAAAAATACATTTCATTTAGTTTCATTAGGTTGTGCAAAAAATACAGTTGATTCTGATTCAATGGCGCAATTGTTAGTGCGTGATGGTTATCATGCTGTTGAAAATCCAGACAAAGCCAGCGTGCTAATTGTCAATACTTGTGGGTTTATTGGACCTGCAAAAGCCGAATCGTATCGTGTGTTGGATGAACTTGCACAGTCTAAGCGTGATGGTCAAGTGTTGATTGCGGCAGGTTGTTTGACTCAACGCTATGGTGTTGAAGTTGCTAAGAAAGTGCCAGGCATTGATGGCATTCTCGGTACACGCCGTTGGATGGATATTGTGCAAGTTGTAAAAGATTTAAGAAAAAGCAAACATCCTGAACCCATTTATCATTTACCAGAAGTGAAAACAGTTGGTGTTGATGAAAATGATACATTGCGAGTCAGTGTGGCGGGTGCAAGTGCATATCTCAAAGTGGCAGATGGATGCAGAAGACCATGTGCGTTTTGTGCGATTCCGTTAATTAAGGGTACGGCTGTTTCACGCCCTGTTGAATCAATTATCAATGAAGCCCGTCAATTACGCGATGCTGGTGTGCGCGAATTGGTTTTGATTGCACAAGATACAACTGATTATGGTCACGATTTGGGAATCAAAGATGGTTTGGCAGTTTTACTTGAGCGCTTAACCGATTCTGTTCCAGATATGGATTGGATACGCATTATGTATGCTTATCCGGGTTACGTCACAGATCGTTTAATTGAAGTGATGGCGACTCGCAAACAAGTTTTGCCGTATTTAGATATGCCGCTTCAACATGCTCATCCAAAAACTTTGTATCGCATGCGTCGCCCGTCTAATATTGATTGGGTGCATCGCACACTTGGCAAAATGCGTTCACAAATTAAAGATTTAGCAATTCGGACAACATTTATCGTTGGTTATCCCGGCGAAACAGATGAAGAATATCAAGCCTTGTATGATTTTGTAAATGAGATTCGATTTGACCGTGTGGGAGCATTTCAATTTTCATTTGAGCCGGATACCACATCCGCGCCTCTCGGTGACCCGATACCTGATTCTGTCAAGTTAGAAAGATATGAACGCCTGATGGAGTTACAACAAAATATCTCCTTGCAAGTGAATCAATCCTATGTTGGTAAAACTTTGGATGTGTTAGTCGAAGGTTTTGATAATGGAATTTCCATCGGTAGGTCATATCGTGATGCACCTGAAATTGATGGTGTGGTCGTGATTGAAGGCAAAGCCAAAATAGGCGAAATTGTTCCAGTGCGAATCACTGGTGCGATGGCGTATGATTTGACTGGAACGATAGTTCAGCCTGAGTTGATAAAAATATAAAAAAACACCGCCGTTCTCGGCGGTGTTTTTTTTTATGAAACCCTTGCAATGGCAGTTGCGCCTAATGCAATGATTGAAAGAAATAAATTTATTCTAATTAAGTTTATTTCTCTTTTTTGTAACTTTTCCAGTTCAGCATCTTCTGCTTTTTCTTTTTTGATTAAGATTCTTTGAATGGCGGGTATCACTTCCCATGTTTGAATGGCACTGACGATAATCATTAATCCGCCGAGAATGTGTTTAGCAAGAATAGCTAGTGACCATTGTGTGCTGATGTTTGCGAATCCGTCGTAATGTTCGCTAGTAGACATTTGAATCAAGCCGGTGAATGCTAACATTCCAATACTAAACCAGGCAATCGGTTCGAGTCTTTTTTGTAGGGCAGAGATAAGGCTGAGTTGCTGAGTCAGGTTCAATGTCCGACGTGAGGCGGGTAGAATGAGAACATTAATCGCGGTTAGGCTTCCAATCCAAATGACGACAGCGAGCATGTGAAGCCAATAAGTTAATGTCAAAGCCCAAACAGGAATTGGTGGCATATTTTATGGTGTAGGTGGTGTCTCTGTTGGCGTCGGTTCAGGCGTATTTGTATCTACAGGTGCACCGGTAGTTGGAGTTTCAGCACCAAGTGTTGGGGTGGCGACAGAGAATGTAGGTGTAGCAGGGAAGCATTGAATTTGTGCTTGTGCAGAATTCGATGAGGCAGTTGCATCTAAAGCACCCAAACCAGATGCGGCTGTATAAGCATCATACGCGGCACAATAATCTTGACGAGTAAATAAATCATCACCAAAGCGCATAAGAGCAAATTGATAACGAGCGGAAGCGGTCATGGTGCCATCCCATAAAGATGGAAAACCGAATGCTACTTGTTCAAAATAAATGACCGCTTGTTCCCAATCAAGTTCCCAGAAACTTGCGCCTGTGATGTATGCACGTGCACCTTCACGCACACCATTGGCGGAGTTATCTAATGGACCAAATCTTTCGGCAAGTGTTAAGAAATAAATACCGCCTTCAAGATTGCCTTGATTGGTAATTAAAGTGTAGCCATGATTACGAAGTGCGAAATAATACATGCCATCTACTTGAGCAGTTTTGTAGGTTGGGTCAAGTTTGCGGATGGTATCTAATGCGGCTAATGCGCCGGGCCAATCTTGTGCGCGGATTAGTTCTTGTGCACGGGCGAAGGCACTTTCTGCTCCACTAAAATCAGGTGTAGCAGTGGGGGTAATGGTTGGAGCAGGTGTAGGAATAGAACTTAACACGAGCACTTCAGTTAATTTTTCTTGTGCGCCGGGGTAATTGGGGTCTCTGGCAATGATAAATTCCAAACGTTGGCGGGCGTTTTCATATCGCCCAAATTGAATATCTACAAGGGCGAATGAAAATTGTTCAGAGAGTTGTTGGTCAATAATGGCTGATTCTGCGTTTTGTCGGGCAGAGACTCCGGAAGCATATCCACTAAATGCGCCGAGACCAATTAAGAGCAAAAAGCCAACAATGCTGATAAGAATTGACTTCCAGTTTGATTGCTTTTTAACTTTCCCAAGTGGTTGGGTATCATCTTCTTTCAATGGTTTGAGAGGTTGTGTATTTCCTGTGTGTTCTGTCATGGAGAGAATTATACATTCCTTTGAAATGTTGAGAAATTTTCTTATTTTGGAATAATGATTTGTAGGGACACAGCAAAAGGATTCATTATCAAAATTATTACTTGACTCGCTGTGTCCCTACATTTTATTTACAGCCTGAACAACTGCTTCGCTTCAGACCAGACAATTGCTAATGCGACTAGCCCGCCGACAATCATGCCAATCAGTGCAGTGATGATGGCTCCGCCGGGCAGATATAAAGCGATAAGATATGTCACGACACCACCAACAACTGCAGAAATCAAGCCTTTGATGATGGCAGTATTTGTATTGACAGGTTCATGTGTTCGGCGTGAGAGCCAGACTAATAAAATTACTGCTTCAATTAACAAAGCAAGTTCTGCAATGGCGATGATTGGCGCGCCAATTTCGGGGAAGAGTGAAATGCCGAGAATGCCAATTCCTAAAAATAATGCTAGCCGAATTATGACTGCATAGAATGGAATCATCGGTTCTTTGCGAGCATAAAATGCTCTTACTGCAATCTCGTGAATTACATAACCAGTTAACGTAGCGAGATAAGCACGAGTAGTCCAAGTGAGTAATGAAGAGATAGATTCATCAAACCCGAAGACGCCACGCACTAATGGATTAATCCCAGCGGACATGACTGCCGCGATAGGCAACGTCAGAGCAATGAGTACCCGAAGAGAACGCTCGACGGTTTCACCGAACTTTTTCCAGTCTTGTTTTGAGGCGAGTTCTGAAAGTGTTGGCAACAATGCAGTTGCGAGTGCTGTTCCAAGAATCGTCTCAGGTACTTGCATAATCATCCAGCCATACGTTAAAGAAGTCACCGCGCCGACTTGGTCAAGCCGTGATGCGAGATTATCACGCGCGATAAAAATCAATTGAATGCCTGCCATCGTGAATAAACGCGGAGCCATTAACTTAAGTGCTTCAATTAAACCTGTGTGACGAATATCCAATGCGGGCGTCCAACGAAAACCAAATTTGAACAACATCGGAAATTGCACCAGCAAATGCAATGCCGCGCCGATAATGACGCCGTATACCAAACCATAAATTCCATAACGTGGCACAAGAAAAATTGCGCCGAAAATATGACCGACGTTATACATAATCGGCGCAATGGCTGGCATGACAAAATGTTGATTCGCTTGTAACGAAGCCATCACCAAACCGCTGATTGAAAAAATCATGGTGGCAATTAAATTCATACGCATTAATTGTGCTAACAAAATTCTCTGTTCTTCCCCAAAGCCCGGCGCGATTCCAATTTCTGAATCGACAATTTGTTGAGCAAAAATTGCAATCAATAATGCAAAAACACCAGTGACAATAAAACCAAAATTTGCAACACGAGAAAATAAATCCCATGCCGCTTCGCGGCTTTTGGTTGTTAAATATTCTGTCAACAATGGAATGAACGCCATTGCTAATGCGCCGCCAGAAATTAATGCAAATAATAAATCAGGTAAATTATTGGCGGCGTTGAATATATCGAGCAATTCAACTTGGTCTGAATAAATGCGCGAGACAATCATCGTTTCAACTAATGCTAAAACTTTGTTGATGAAAAAGAAAAACGCAACAATCAATGAGTTTCGCGCAAGTGGTGTAAGGTTTTTCATTTATGTTCCTTAAATTGTTGCTTTATAACTTCCGCCATCTACAGTTAACATCACGCCTGTCACATACGATGCGGCGGGGCTGACAAAAAACACGGCAACGTTTGCAAACTCTTCTGTGGATGCTAACCTGCCAAACGAACTTTCATTGGCTTGTTTTTTCGCTTCTTCTTCTAAGGTCGAGTTGTTTGCCTTCGCCCGAGCAGATAACAACTCTTCGACTCTTTCTGTCTCCGTCCAACCCGGTAGAATGGAATTGAATCTGATTCCATCTTTGCCATGGTCTAATGCCAGTGACTTGGTTAATCCTAACGTGCCAGCGCGAACACTATTGGATAATAACAAACTCGGAATCGGTTGTTTTGCTGCAAGTGAAGTAATCGTTAACACGGAAGCCGTATCAGATTTCTTTAAGTAAGGAAGCGCGGATTTTATCAAACGCACATGACTCATCAAATATAAATCAATGCCCGCTTGCCATTGTTCTTCATTCAATACATCAATCGAGCCGTGAGCCGAACCGCCCGTGTTGGTGATGAGAATATCCAAACCGCCAAAGGCTTGCACAGTTTCTTGAACCATTTTTTCAGGCACATCAGGCAAACTGACATCACCGACTAAACCGATGACTTGAGTGCCAGTTTCTTTTTGAATTTTTTCTGCCGCTTCTTTAATTCGCTTTTCATCACGCCCATTGATTGCGACTTTACATCCTTCTTTAGCAAGCCCCAACGCGGCGGCGTAACCCAATCCTTTTGATGCGCCCGTAACTAATGCAATTTTGTTTTTTAATCCTAAATCCATTTTGTTTTCTCCATAATTTTGTTCAAAGGTTTACAGGTTTAAATGTTTGAACGTTCCAACTTGTAAACTTTCTAACTTTTAAACTAATTCAATTTTAGAATCCCACACATCGCCATCTGACCAATGTGCTTCGACCCATTTTGCCACATTTTGAAGCGCGGATTGTAAAAAGGCATGGTCATTGCCAATCATGACGCAAGTGATAATGGCTTCATCCCATTTATCTTGCAAATCCATTTCGGCAACGGATATATTAAACTCTCGATGTAAACGCGAGATGAGAGGCTTGATTCGTCCGCGCTTTTCTTTCAGCGATGTACAAGCAGGGAGATGGAGGTGAATGGTGAGGGTGGCGAGCATGTTAATCTGTATTTATTAATTATTTTAGAAGACCCTAAAGGTCTTTTTGTTTGGTACGTGACTTAACTAGCCTAGTGCCTTGTATAGGAATCAAGTTTATCTTGTAAAGAGACCTTTAGGGTCTGGGTTAGTTAATCATAGTCATTCTCTGCAAACCATTTACTTTTTGCATCTGTGACCCACTCATTATGAAGGTTGATGTACTCTTGCTTGTTCCCAAACCATTTTAAGACCTCATCACGCTTTAAACTTGTATGCTTCTCAGACAAAATAACTTCATAAGAAGAATATTTCCAATCTCTAAAATCCTTTACAAATTTATGTTTTTGAGGATTTTGATGTATATAGGCAATGACATTCCAAAACTGGCGGTCAGAAGTAATTGGTACTCTTTCAAATGGATGTTCAAAAAGACTCCCAGTTCTTTCGTAGGCGTTATTAATTGACTTGGCATAAGCATTGAAGAAATTTGAAAACTTTTGAGAAGCATAATTTTCAGGTAGAGACCCTAAAGGTTTTCTTGGTAAAGCGTTGTCTTGATTTTTTGAGGTGCTCTGCTTAGTGTGGTATCTATTTTCTGTGGAAACCTTTAGGGTCTTATTTAGTATTTCAAGAATTTCAGTTTCTGATTTTATTCTCACCAAAATATGAAAATGATTTCTTAACATGCAATAAGCAAATAAATCGGTAGATGACTCAAGATGCTTGGAAAACAAATTTAGAAAATGAGCATAGTTACGCTCTTCTTTGAAAATATTTTCACCATTTGTCCCACGATTATAGATGTGATAGTAAGTATCAAATAGAAGTGGCGGTGGACTTGTCATAGATAGAAAATTTTATCATTCAAGTTGAAGACCCTAAAGGTCTCTTTTGCAATCAATCACGCTTTTCAAGAAAAAATTACAAGGCTTGGTTTGCTCATATTTCAAGCGGGCAGACCTTTAGGGTCTGGTTGTGCAGGTGAATGGTGAGAGTGATAATCAATATTAGGGTTTAAAAAAAGGATGAATTGCACTATAGTAATAGTTAGTTGATACTTCGTATATAAGTACCTTATCAATAAAAGGATCTGTTGGACTATTTTCTCGCGGATTCATAACAACTATTTCATCATAACCTTTTGTATACATACGGGTCAATGATTCTCGTAAAGCATAGGATACGGCACTATTTCCGTTAGCAAAATTCACTCCTTGATTAAAAATAAACAATTTCTTAACCTCTTTCCCTTCTGAGTCCGTCTCATTTAGTACACCTAAACCATATTGTGATAAATCAGTGTTTTCTATACTAAGTCTTTCCATATTTTGTAAAGATTCTGTCCCAATAGGGTCAATAAAAACGATTGTAGGATTAAAAGGAGAAATATTGTTGATAAATGACTCATCATACTCTATTGTACTCATATCATTTGCAAATAAATTAAAAAGAACATTATTATAATCACCCGATTGTTCGGCTTCAATTAACATTTGAATATATGTACCGAAATTTATATCAGCCCTTTGTTTCTTTATGATAGGATCATCAATGTTTTCTTGCCAACATCTATAAAACGCCCATGTAAGAGCTGTGGCTAGTGCATCTGGAGCATTTTCTTTATTCCGTAATGAGTTTTCAAATACAGGGTTAAATGTAACTTTCCCAAAATCTTGTTGGTTTGCTGGTCTTTCTCTTAAACTATTATCTGTAATGACAACAAATCTATATTCTAATGGCCCAATAGGTTTATTAACCTCATCTAACTTTACTATACCTGTTATAGTTTCTTTTACACTATTTGGATTTCTTAAATCATATGAAATCTGTGGCTC
>ERZ761602.4322-NODE-4322-length-18569-cov-4.689046_pt1 | contig 18569 bp, 19 predicted proteins | sample MGYA00512165_ERZ761602 | MGnify/ENA primary metagenome ERZ761602 (study PRJEB28899, sample SAMN02445085) | bioreactor sludge metagenome | biome: EBPR sludge; isolation source: Thorneside wastewater treatment plant | place: Australia: Brisbane, Thorneside... | reverse complement strand
CCGCCTATATCGAGCAGGACGAGCGCGTCATCACCTGCGAGGACGCCGCCGAACTCCAGCTCCAGCAGCCTCACGTCGTGCGTCTCGAGACGCGTCCGCCGAACCTGGAAGGGACCGGCGAGATCACGATGCGCGATCTGGTGAAGAACTGTCTGCGCATGCGTCCCGAGCGGATCATCGTGGGCGAGGTCCGCGGGCCGGAGGCGTTCGATCTCCTGCAGGCCATGAACACCGGCCATGACGGCTCGATGGGCACGCTGCACGCGAACAGCCCGCGCGAAGCCCTCAGCCGCATGGAATCGATGATCACCATGGGCGGCTACGCGCTGCCCTCCAAGACGATCCGCGAGATGATCGTCGCCGCCGTCGACGTGATCGTCCAGGCGGCGCGCCTGCGCGACGGCTCGCGCCGCATCACGCACATCACCGAAGTGCTGGGCATGGAAGGCGACGTGATCGTCACCCAGGATCTCTTCCTCTACGAGATCACCGGCGAGGACGAGCAGGGCCGCGTCATCGGCACCCACCGCTCGACCGGCATCTCGCGCCCCGCCTTCTGGGATCGGGCCCGCTATTTCAACCTCGAGCGCGACCTCGCGATGGCGCTCGACGCCGCGCACGGCCACGGCAGCTAGGCGGGAGCGCGCGCATGGATACCACGATGATCGCCGTCATCTGCCTCGGGGCGCTCGCCCTGGCGGCCGGCGGATTCGCGCTCGCCGGCGGCGGCGGCAACAAGGCCGCCAAGCGGCTCGCCGCCGCGACCGCACGCTCGCCCGCCCTGAAGGGCCGCGCCCTGGCCGGCAGCGCCGCCGATCCCGGCGACAAGCGCCGCAAGCAGGTCGCCGAGACCCTGAAGGAGCTCGAGCGCAAGGCGGCGCAGCAGAAGGTCCGCCTCACCGTCAAGCAGATGATCGAGCAGGCGGGCCTCACCCTGCCGGTCTCGCGCTTCTGGATCATCTCGGCCGTCGTCGCCGTCCTCGTCGCCTTCATGACCTATCTGAAGGTCGGCTCGCCGCTGATCGCGGCCGGCGCCGGCTTCGCCGCCGGCATGGGCCTGCCGCGCTGGGTCGTGCTGTTCCTGCGCGCCCGGCGGCAGAAATCGTTCCTCGTCGAGTTCGCCAACGCGATCGACATCATCGTGCGCGGCGTCAAGTCGGGCCTGCCGCTCAACGACTGCCTGCGCGTCATCGGCCAGGAATCGCCCGACCCGGTCGGCGGCGAGTTCCGGCTGATGCTGGAGAACCTGCGCGTCGGCATCACGCTGGAGGACGCCCTCAAGCGCTTCTACGACCGCATGCCGGTGCCGGAGGTGAACTTCTTCCAGATCGTGCTCTCCATCCAGCAGAAGGCCGGCGGCAACCTCTCCGAGGCGCTCGGCAACCTCTCGGGCGTGCTGCGCGACCGCAAGCGCCTGCAGGGCAAGATCAAGGCGCTGTCGTCAGAGGCCAAGTCGTCGGCGACCATCATCGGCGCGCTGCCGGTGGTGATGCTCGGCCTCGTCTATTCCACCTCGCCCGACTACATCATGCCGCTCTTCACCGAGCGGGCCGGCAATCTCATCCTCATCGGCTGCGCGCTGTGGATGGGGCTCGGCATCCTGGTGATGAAGAAGATGATCAGCTTCAAGGTCTAGGAGAGCGCCGTGAGCCTGGTCGACCGTTTCTTCGATCCCCAATTCGTCGGCGCGCTGCTGGCCGGCCTCGCCGTGTTCGCCACCGTGGTCACGCTCGCCGCCCCTCTCATGAAGGGCGACAAGCTGGCCGGCCGCCTGAAGGCCGTCGCCGACCAGCGCGAGATCCTGCGCCGCCGCCAGATGGAGGAGCTGAACAAGAAGGCCAATATCCGCGGCCAGCAGGTCGACTTCATGAAGCGGGCGGTCGACCAGCTCAAGCTGCAGAACCTGCTCGAGACCCCCGGCATCCGCGACAAGCTGTCGTCGGCCGGCTTCCGCGGCCAGGGCCCGGTCTACGCTTTCCTGTTCTTCCGCTTCGCCATGCCGCTGATCCTGATCGCCGGCGCGGCCTTCTACTTCTTCGTCCTCTCCCAGGAGGACATGCCCATGCTGAACAAGATCGTGTTCACGATGGGCGCCGGCGCGGCCGGCTTCTACGTGCCCGATCTCTACCTGAAGAACATCACGTCGAAGCGCCAGGAATCGATCATGCGCGCCTTCCCCGACGCGCTGGATCTGCTGTTGATCTGCGTCGAGTCGGGCATGTCGATCGAGGCGGCGTTCAACCGCGTCGCCGGCGAGGTCGGCTCGCAGTCGGTCGAGCTGGCGGAGGAATTCTCGCTGCTGACCGCCGAGCTGTCCTATCTGCCGGACCGCCGCCAGGCCTATGACAACCTTGCCAAGCGCTGCTCACATCCGGGCGTGAAGGCGGTCTGTACGGCGCTCAACCAGGCCGAGAAATACGGCACGCCGCTGGCTTCGGCGCTGCGCGTCATGGCGCTGGAGAATCGCGAGCTGCGCATGCAGGCGGCGGAGCAGAAGGCGGCCTCGCTGCCGGCCAAGCTCACCGTGCCGATGATCCTGTTCTTCCTGCCGCCGCTCTTCGTCGTGATCCTGGGGCCGGCCGTGATGAAGATCGCCGAGATGTAGGCGAGGGGCTCGGCGTCAGTCCGAGCCGCGCAGGTCAGCCGCTCCCGAACCTGTCGCCAGCGTGCGCGGCGCTCCGGTTGCCGGCGCGGCGTCGGATTCCTTGGCCGCCTTGGGCGCATCGGTCGTCGGCTTCATCGCCGGTGGCGCCTCGGCGGCGGCGACCGGCTTTTCCGCCGGCGCCGGCTCGGCCTCGGCCCTGGCCTCCGCCTTGGCGGCGGGAACGTCCGAGACCAGAGCGAGATTGGCCTGCACGCGCGGATCGGCGCCCGGCGCAGCGGCCGCCATGCGCAGGTATCTCGCGGCGTTCTGCTTGTCGCCGGCCATCAGGTAGCTGAGGCCCATATTGTTGAGGATCGCCGGATTGTTGGGCGAGATGGCCAGCGCCATCTCGTAGCTCTTCAGCGCGTTGGCGTAGTCGCCGATCTGATCGTAGGCGACGCCCTGGGCGACGAGAATCGTCCAGTCGTCCGGCTTCATCTGGCGGGCCTGGGCCAGCACCGGCAAGGCGTCGCGCGGGCGGCCGGCGGCGACCAGCGACTTTCCATATTCGGCGACCAGATCGGGCTGGCCCGGCTGGCGCGCCAGGCACTCTTCCAGGTACTCGACCGCCCGCTCGTTGGAGCCGATGCCGCGCAACGCCTTGGCGAACTGCACCGAGACCGAGACGTCGCCCGGCTCCAGCTCGGCGCGCTGCGCCCAGTAGGCGGCGCGGCCGATCGGATCGTCGGGAACGGGGCGGGCCTTCAGTTCGGCGACCGCCTGGCTGCGGGTCGTGTCCTGGCCCGGATCGGCCGGACCGGCGGCGCTCTGTCCGTCGGCGGCGCAGGCGGCCAGGGAGCTGGCGGCCAGGAGGATCGCGGCGAGGCGAAGCGGCCGGCGCGAAGGCGAGGGCGCTGCAGACATGGGGCTACTCCGGGCGGTGCGAAAAGCCCGGCCATTCTGGTTAACCCGGGTCAAGAAAGTCTTAATATCGGGCCTTCGTCACGCCGTTAGCGGTTGCAATGACTTTTTGCCGCCGCGATTGCGGGTCTATAGTCGGCAGGAAAGACAAAAGCCTCGCCCATGCGCCTGCTTCGCTCCCTTGCCGTCCTCGCCGCCGCCGCCGCCGCCACAGTGGCGGGCGCGATCGGCATGACCACGCCCCCCGGAGAGGCGCCCGAGCGCATCGCCTTCCAGATCGCCACCGGGTCCAGCTCGGGGACCTATTATCCGATCGGCCAGATGCTGGCTTCGCTGATCAGCCACCCTCCGGGCGTCGCGCGGTGCGAGGCCGAGGGGCGCTGCGGCCCGCTCGGCCTCATCGCCGCGGCCCGCGCCTCGGAAGGCTCGATCGCCAATGTCCGTGCCGTGAACGAGGGCCGCGTCACCTCCGGCCTCGCCCAGGCCGACATCGCCGCCGATGCGTTCGAGGGCCGGGGCGTCTTCAAGGCCGACGGAAAGGCCGCCAATCTGCGGGCCATCGCCGCCCTCTTCCCCGAGACCGTTCACATCGTCGTCATGGCCGATTCGAAGATTGCGGCGGTCAAGGACCTCAAGGGCAAGCGCGTCTCCATCGACGCCGCCGGATCGGGCACCAATGCCATGGCCCGCGCCATCCTCGGCGACTACAAGCTGACCGAGAAGCGGGTGAAGTTCGCCTTCGAGAACGCCGACCGTTCGCTGGAGATGCTCCAGGCGAAGGAGCTCGACGCCTTCTTCTTCGTCGGCGGCGCGCCGCTGGGCGTCGTCGAGGAACTCGCCGCCGAGGGCAAGATCCGCCTCATACCGCTGGAGGGCAAGGAGATCGACGCGCTGGTCTCCAAGGCGCCCTACATGAGCAAGGCCCAGATCCCGGCCGGAACCTACCGCAACATGGGGGCCGTGCCCTCGATCGAGGTCCGCGCCGTCTGGCTGGTCAATGCCGAAGTCTCCAACGATCTCGTCTTCGCCATCGTCCGCGCCCTTTTCCACCCGGACAATCGCGGCCTGCTGGATTCCGGCCATCCCAAGGGCAAGCTGATCCGGCTCGATACCGCGCGCGACGGCCTGCCGGTGCCGCTCCATCCCGGCGCCGAGGCCTATTACGCCTCGCTCGACAAGCCGAACTGAGGAGGGGCGGCGTCAGACCACGCCGTCCGCCACTTCCTGCGCCGCCGCCTTCAGCCACTCGCGCATGAAGGGGTGATGCCAGACCCGGTCGGCATAGGCCTTGGCCGCCCCGCTCAACGCCACATCGTAGGAGTGGAAGCGCGAGACGACCGGGGCATAGAAGAAGTCGGCGTTGCCGAAGCTCTCGCCGAAGAGATACGGCCCGCCGCTCGCCGCGAGGCACTCCTCCCACACCGCGACGATGCGCGTGATCGCCCTGGCGGTGCCCTCGCTCGGCGTCTGGCCGGGCATGTGGCGGGCGAACTCCATGGCGAATTGCTGGCGCAGCGGCGCGAAGCCCGAATGCATCTCGGCCGCCACCGCCCGGGCCTTCGCCCGCGCCATGCGCCCTTCCGGCCACAGCCCGGCGGCCGGGGCGATCTCGGCCATGAATTCGGCGATCGCCAGGCTGTCCCAGATCTGATGGCGACGGCCACCCTCCTCGACGGTCAGCAGCGGCACCAGACCCGAGGGCGAGACTTTCTTGACCTCGTCCTCGGTGTCGTCATGGCGCAGCCGCACATAATGCTCCTCGAAGGCGAGGCCCGAGGCCCTGACCGGCAGCCAGCCGCGCAGCGACCAGGACGACCAGTTCTTCGTGCCGACGGCGATGGTGAGTTTCATCGGAGCCTCCGTTTGATTTGGCATGCGGCCAGACCCTATGCTCGGTCGTCCGGCGCCGCCATGCCCAGGCGCCGCCGATTGTCCTCACAATGCCGCCACGGCGCGAAAGTCCCATGTCCCTTCCCCAGATCGATGTCCTCATCGCCGACGACGGCCGTCCGGCCGTCGCCCTGCACGCCGTCGCCGCCGCCGACTGGGAGGCGTTCGCGGCCGGCCAGGGCCCGCGGCTCGCGGCCTGGGCGAAAGCCCAGGACTTCTCCGGCCAGCCGGGCAAGGTCCTGCTCCTGCCGGACGAAGCCGGCGGGCTTGGCCTCGCGGTGCTCGGCCTCGGCAAGGGCGACGACAAGCTGATTTTCGGCGCGGCGGCGACCGCCCTGCCGGCCGGCACTTACCGCATCGCGGGCGAGGACGCGGTGGGCGCGCACTTCGCGGCGCTCGGCTTCGCGCTGGGGGCCTATGCCTATAACGCCTTCAAGCCGTCCAAGGCGAAGACCGGCCGGGCCCGCCTCCTGGTCGCTCCGGCCGCCCTGCCGGCCGCCGCCCGTCAGGCTGCGGCGATCTGGTTTGCCCGCGATCTGGTCAACGCGCCGTCGAACGCCATGGGGCCGGCCGAGCTGGAGACGGCGGCGCGGGCCGTCGCCGCGCCGCACGACGCCTCGATCCGCCTGGTCGAGGGCGACGACCTCGTCGCCCGCAACTATCCGATGATCCATGCCGTCGGCCGCGCGTCGGTCCGCGCCCCCCGCCTGATCGACCTGACCTGGGGGGATGCGCACGCGCCCAAGGTCACACTCGTCGGCAAGGGCGTCTGCTTCGATTCCGGCGGGCTCGACATCAAGTCGGCGGCCGGCATGGCGCTGATGAAGAAGGACATGGGCGGCGCCGCGGCGATGCTCGGCCTTGCCCACATGGTGATGGACGCCGGCCTGAAGGTGCGGTTGCGCGTACTGATCCCGGCGGTCGAGAATGCGATCTCGGGCGACGCCTATCGCCCGGGCGACGTGCTCGCCAGCCGCAAGGGGCTGACCGTCGAGATCGGCAACACCGATGCGGAAGGCCGCCTCGTCCTCGCCGACGCGCTGGCCGACGCCGACGACGAGGGCCCTGACCTGCTGATCTGCATGGCGACGCTGACCGGGGCGGCGCGCGTCGCCACCGGCTTCGAGCTGCCGCCGCTCTTCACCCATGACGAGGCGCTGGCCGCCGACCTCGCGGCCGCCGCGCTCGCCGAGCAGGATCCGATGTGGCGCCTGCCGCTGTGGAAGAACTATGACGGCTGGATCGAGGGCAAGGTCGCCGACCTCACCAACGCGGCCGACTCCGCCTATGCCGGGTCGATCACCGCGGCCCTCTTTCTCAACCGCTTCGTGACGCGGACCAAGAGCTTCGTCCATTTCGACGTCGCCGCGTGGACCGACAAGCCGAGGCCCGGTCACCCCGTCGGGGCGGAGGCGCAGTGCATCCGCGCGCTGTTCGCCGTGCTGCGGAACCGTTTCGGATCGAAAACGGCTTGATCGCGGCGGGCGAAGTCCGCACACTTGCTGGCGACCGCGACGGAATCGCCCATGCCGCTCGAAATCAAGCCGATGACCGCGCTGGCGCTGTGGCGCGAAGTGACGCTGGAGAGCGTGCGCTCCGATGCGCCCGATCTCACCCAGCGCCAGCTCGCCATTCTGCTGCATGTCTATCTGATGCCGCCGCCCCACACCGTGCGCGGCCTGGCCCAGACGCTGAAGGTGACAAAGCCGGCCATCACGCGGGCCCTCGACACGCTCGGCCGGCTTGGCCTGCTGAAGCGCCGCCGCGACGAGGAGGACCGCCGCAACGTCCTGGTGCAGCGCACGGTGAAGGGTTCCGTCTTTCTCAGCGATTTCGGCGATAGGGTCGCCGCCACGGCGCAGCGCTTCGACACGACATGAGCCACGACCGCCGCCTGATCCCGGCGCGGCCCGATCTCGCGGCCCGCCACCTGGAGGGCCGCGTCGAGGCAGCCGCGTTCGCCGACGGCGCCGCCCGCGCCTGCCGCGCCGGCAAGACCTGGATCCGCCGCCGCCCGGCGCCCGACGCGCCGGTCGAGACCGAGCTGCTCTTCGGCGAGACCTTCACGGTCTACGAAACGAAGGACGGCTGGTCGTGGGGCCAGGCGCTGCTCGATTCCTATGTCGGCTATGTCCAGGCCGCCGATCTCGGCGATCCGCCGCGACCGCCCACCCACCGGGTCACGGCCTCATCGACCTTTGTCTATGCGGCCGCCGACCTCAAATCGCCGGTCCTCATGACGCTGCCGATGAACGCCCGCGTCGCGCCGGGCGAGGGCGTCTATGCGGCGCTCGCCAGCGGCGGCTTCGTCTATGCCCGCCATCTCGCCCCGCTGGCCGCGCCGGCGGACGATTTCGCCGCCGTCGCGGAGCGTTTTCTCGGCGTCCCCTATCTCTGGGGCGGCCGCACGCCGCTCGGCTTCGATTGCTCGGGCCTCGTCCAGGCGGCGCTGCAGATGTGCGGCCGCGAGGCGCCGCGCGACACCGACATGCAGGAGGGCGCGCTCGGCGCCCCGGTGGTGGCGGGGCCGGACCTTCAGGGCCTCAGGCGCGGCGATCTCGTCTTCTGGAAGGGCCATGTCGGCATCATGCGCGACGCGGTGCGCCTGCTGCACGCCAACGCCCATCACATGCAGGTGGCGAGCGAGCCGCTCGCCGCAGCGGTGGCGCGCATCGCCCCCAAGGGCGGCCCGATCACCGCAGTGCGGCGTCTCTAGCCCATTGCCTGGGACGCCGCTCTAGCCGCCGATCCCGAAGAGTTCCAGATGGGTCGCCATCTCCTCGGGCCCCAGCGGAAAGTCCGTGCCGCCCCGCGCCAGCAGCCGCTCGCGCGCCGGGAGCTTCAACACGAAGGACTGGATCTCCACAGAGACCCGCATGGCGAGCCCGGCTTTCCAGACCAGCGCCGTCACCGCGCGCGCGCTGCGCGAATCCAGGATGCGCGTCGCCACCGCCGGCGGCACGCGCACAAGGGCGGCGAGCGCCATGGCGACGACGTCGCGCTCGCCCGCCTCGGCGGCTGCGCCGATGAAGGCCTCGTCCAGCCGGCCTGCCTTCAGCGCCGCCTGGACGCGGCGCTCGGACTCGCTCGGCAGCGCGCCGCCGCCGCCCGTCTCGATCCGACGCCGGGCCGCCGCCTTCAGCGCCAGCTCGGTCGCCGCGTCCAGCCCCGGCCGCCGCGCCATGCGCTCGATCAGCGCCGACGAGACGAAGCCGGCGATGCGCCGCAGGACCCGCTCCGAGAGGTTCGGGCGCATCGCCAGCGGCGCATGCCAGGCCTCGATCTCGGCGGCCTTGGCGAGAATGGCCTCAAGCGCCTGGTCTCCGATCTGCGCCGTCTCGTTGGCGATGAGCGCGGCGATGGCGCCGATGTCGGCCCGCGCGACGACGGCGTCGCAGACGGCAGCCGACAGGCCGCGGCGCCGGGCCACGGCGGCCAGCCGTTCCGACACCCGGGCGAGATCGACGATCTCCTTCAGATCCGCATCGTTCAGCAGGGGCGAGTACTCGACCACCGCGCAGGCGATCGCGTCGTCCTCGTCGAGCGCCAGCCGGCGCACCAGGTCGCGCGGCGCGGTGGCGGAGTCCTTCACCGCGTCGGCGATGATGGCACGCACCCGCGGGAGCTGATCGCGGGCGAGGCACTGCAGCGTCTGGATGGCGAGATCGCGGATGCGGGCATGGGCGGCTGCGTCGAGTTCGGGCACCAGCCGGCCGATCTTGCGGGCCAGTTCCTCGCGCACGCCGCCGTCGGGATCGTCGGCCAGCCGCCTATCTGCCTTGGCTGGGGTCGAGGGATTGGCGGCGACGCGGCGGCGAATGTCCGGATCGCGGTCGCCGGCGAGATAATAGAGGATTTCCGGCTCGGCTTCCGGGCGGGAGGCGAGGTCGCGATGCAGCCGCGCCGAATGGCGCTCCAGCGCCTCCCGGGCCGCCTCGTAGCTCAGCTTGTCCGGCAGGGTCGGGCGGCCGAGCAGCCGCCCCATGATAGCCTTCAGCATGGCATCCTCGACGTTGGCCCTTAAGCCTAGCGGCACGCTGTTAAAGCCGATTTAAGTCTGCTACCCCCCTCGCCCTGATGACCCGCCCCGATTTCCGCCCCGATTTCCGCCCCGATTTCCGCCACGTCGACGTCTGGCTGTTCGACCTCGACAACACGCTCTACGACGCCAATTGCGGCGTCTTTCCGCAGATCGACCGCAACATGAAGCGGTTCCTGATGGCCGAGTTCGGGCTCGACGAGGCGCGGGCGCACGCCTACCAGAAGGAACTCTACCGCGACTACGGCACGACGCTGAGCGGGCTGATGAACCGGCACAACATGGACCCGGCCCGCTTCCTGGAGCATGTCCACGACATCGACCTCGCCGAGCTTGCGCATGACGCCCATCTGCGCGAGGCGCTCGCCCGCCTGCCGGGGCGCAAGGCGATCTTCACCAACGGCAGCCGCCGCCATGCCGAGAACATCGCGGCCAAGCTCGGCGTGCTGGACGAGTTCGACGCCATTTTCGACATCGTTTCGGCGGACTATCGCCCCAAGCCCGACCCGCTCGCCTACGAGGCCGTGCTGGGCCACTACGGCGCGAAGGGCGAGCGCGCCGCGATGTTCGAGGACCTGAAGCGCAATCTGGTGCCGGCCGCGGCGCTCGGCATGACGACGGTGTGGATCGCCAACGACGCGCCGTGGGCCCATGGCGGTCCGCCCATGCCGGACGACGGCGAGGACCACGTCCACCACGTCGCCGAGGCGGTCGCCGCCTTCCTGCATTCGATCGAAACCGGAGACCCCGCATGACCGACAGCCTGAAGAGCGCCATCGAGGCGGCCTGGGACGAGCGCGACGCGCTCTCGCCCGCCACGAAGGGCGCGGCCCGCGAGGCGGTCGACGCCGCGCTGACGCTGCTCGATGCGGGCGAGGCGCGGGTCGCCGAGAAGCACGGCGCCGAATGGGTCGTCCATCAATGGCTGAAGAAGGCGGTGCTGCTGTCGTTCCGCCTCAACGACATGGGCCTCATCGCCGGGGCGCCCGGCGCCAACGCCAACTGGTGGGACAAGGTGCCCTCGAAGTTCGAGGGCTGGACGGCCGAGCACTTCCGCGCCGCCGGCTTCCGCGCCGTGCCGGGCGCCATCGTCCGCCGCTCGGCCTATATCGGCAAGGGCGCGGTGCTGATGCCGAGCTTCGTCAATGTCGGCGCGCGGGTCGGCGAGGCGACCATGGTCGACACCTGGGCGACGGTCGGCTCGTGCGCCCAGATCGGCGCGCGGGTGCACATCTCGGGCGGGGCGGGCATCGGCGGCGTGCTGGAGCCGCTCCAGGCCAACCCGGTGGTGATCGAGGACGATTGCTTCATCGGCGCCCGCTCTGAAGTCGCCGAGGGCGTCATCGTCGGCGAGGGCTCGGTGCTCTCGATGGGCGTCTTCCTTGGCCAGTCGACCAAGATCGTCGATCGCGCGACGGGCGAGATCTTCTACGGCCGTGTGCCGCCCTATTCGGTGGTGGTGCCGGGGACGCTCGGCGGCGGCGGCGGCGCCCCGGCGCTCGCCTGTGCCGTCATCGTCAAGACGGTCGACGCCAAGACCCGCTCCAAGACCAGCATCAACGAGTTGCTGCGCGACTAGGATCACGAGTCCATAGCTTGTCTGGGCCGGATCCGGCGCGACGCCCAGCCGTGTGAAGCGGCGAGGCATGGCGGCGCTGCCGGGGGCGTCGAGGTCGGAGGATCCCATGGGAAGGCTCTTTGGCGTCATTGTCGCCGTTATCGCCGGCCTCGGACTTTGGGCGATGTTGGTGGCTGTTGGCGCGCGTGAGGGCTGGTTGCGGCCCATGCCGGCGGCGAGCGGGGACACGGCAGGCTTCCTCAAATGGGCGGAGAGCCGGTACGAGGCGGAGTCGCGAGGCAACATCGCCATCGTGCTGCTGGACAACGCGCAAGTCGCTCAGACCTTTTTCGCTTCGCATGGCCGCGCGGTCGATAACAATTCTCTCTTTCAGGTCGCTTCGATGAGCAAGTGGCTGACGGCCTGGGGCGTCATGACTTTGGTCGAACAGCGGCGTATCGACCTCGATGCGCCCGTCTCCCGCTATCTCACGCGCTGGCGCCTGCCGCCGAGCGAGTTCGGCGACGATGCGGTCACGATACGCCGGTTGCTCAGCCATACTGCGGGCTTGACGGATGGCCTTGGCTTTCGCGGCTTTGGCCCGGGGGAACATCTGCCATCGATCGAACAGGAACTGAGCCACACGGTGGATGTCCTGCCCGGCAGCGCCGGAATCGTACGCGTCGGGGCACACCCGGACTCGACATGGCGCTATTCGGGCGGCGGCTACCTCATCCTGCAACTGCTCATCGAAGAAGTTTCGGGCCAGTCCTTCAATGACTACATGCGCCTCGCCGTATTCGAGCCGCTCGGAATGACCGCATCGACGTTCGTCGATCCGGACCCCGGTCAATTGGCGGACGTCTTTGGGCCGGATGGATCGCCGGCCGTCCGCTACAGGTTCACGGCCACCGGAGCGGCGTCGCTCTATACGTCGGCGGCCGACTTAACGCGCTTCCTGCAGGCGCAAGTCGGCGGACCCGGCGGCGCCCCGCCCGGGCGGGGCGTCTTAAGCCCTGCAACGCTTCAATCGATGCGCGCACCGCAGGCCTATCTTCTCTTCATGCCGGTCTGGGGCCTGGGAGAAACGCTTTACGCGCCGAGCGGCGTCGATGATTTCGTCATCGGTCACGACGGCGGCAACTATCCGGCCATCAACACCACCGCCCGCATCGATCCGGCAACCGGCGACGGCATCATCGTGCTCTCGACCGGCAGCGCTACGCTCGCAAGGGAGATCGGCGGCGAGTGGTTGTATTGGCAAACGGGAACCGTTGGTCTCGACACGCTCGTTCTGTTCGACCTGCGCAGCATTCTGATTCTGTTCGCCGCGGGCGCGATGGCGATCGTGCTTGGCGGCATCTCGTTCGCACGGTTCGGGCGCCGGAGCTGACTTCGGTGCCGCCACGGACCCATCGGAGTGAAGGCCGCGCCCTTCGGGGCGGCCTTTGTTGCGCATGCGAATCTCGCTGGCTTCGCCATCCCTGAAATAGGGACTAGGGCGTCTCGGTCACCGAGGCGATCTCGTAGATCTTCAGCTGGCGGTCGTGCATGCCGATCTTCGGTTTCGCGGCGCGCCAGGCCGCGAGGTGGGGCGTCGCACGGTGGACGTCGAGCGCCGCCTGGTCGCGCCACACCTCGAAGACCCGCACCAGAGTCGGGTCCATCACGTCCTGCGCGAACGAGAAGGTGATGCACCCCTCCTCGGCGCGCGAGGCGGCGATGATCGCCGCGACCGCGGGACGCGCGATCTCCATTGCCGAGGGATCGAAGCGGAAGGTTCCGGCGAGGATCAGCATCACGCCTTGCCCGGCTGCAGCGCCGCCAGCGCGTCCATGTCGATGCCCATCGCCTGCATGATGGGCGCGAAGGCCTCGCCGCCGGTCGGCCCGACGGTGATGCCGCCGTCGACCACCAGCGCGTGGCCGGTGACGAAGCCCGAGCCGTCGCTGGCGAGATAGAGCGCCGCTTCCGCGATGTCGGCGGGCAGGCCGCCCCGCGGAATGGGCTGCGCCGACCCGGCCGACTTGGCGATCGCGTCGACCGTCGTGTCGGCCGCCTGGCGGCCCAGCCCCAGCGAGGTGCCGAAGATCGCCGTGGCGATGAGGCCCGGGCAGATCGCGTTGACGCGGATATTGTGCGGGCCGAGCTGCGCCGCCGCGACCTTGGTCATGTGCACGATGCCGGCCTTGGCGATCGAATAGAGGATCGGGCCGAAGCCGTTCTGCAGGCCGGCGACCGAGGCGGTCGAGATGATCGAGCCGCCGCCCGCCGCCTTCATGTGCGGCACGGCGTATTTCATGCCGAAGAGGGCGGCGCGGATGTGCAGGTGCATGACGCTGTCGAAGCCCTCGGCGGTCACGTCCTCGGCCGTCTCCATCGCCCCGCCGGTGCCGGCGTTGTTGTAGAGCGCGTCGATCCTGCCCCAGGTCGAGACGGCCAGATCGATCGCCGCCTTGATGTCGGCCTCGCTCGTCACGTCGCAGCGGATGTAGCGGAAGGCGTCGCCCAGTTCCTCGGCCATGCGCGCGCCCTTGTCGTCCTGAAGGTCCGCGCCGACCACCTTCGCGCCCTCGCGCACGAAGAGTTCGACCGTTCCGCGCCCGATGCCCGACGCCGCGCCGGTGATCACCGCGACCTTGCCCGCCAGACGTCCCGCCATGTCGCTCTCCCTCAGGTTTTTTGGACGGCGCACCATCCTCGCCCCGAGGCGTCCGGGCAAGCGCCATGATCGCCCGATTTGACCAATTCCGGCCGCCTCTCTACACCGCCGCCATGACCGTTCGCCTCGACGCCCTGACGCTGGCGCAGGACCTGATCCGCTGCCCCAGCGTAACGCCGGCCGACGCCGGCGCGCTCGGCGTTCTGGCCGCCGCGCTCGAACCCTTCGGCTTCCGCTGCGAGATCATGCGCTTCGAGGACGAGGGCACGCCGCCGGTCGACAATCTCTATGCGCGGCTCGGCACCACAGCGCCGGTCCTCTGCTTCGCCGGCCACACCGATGTCGTGCCGCCGGGCGATCCCGCCGCCTGGAGCGCCGACCCCTTCGCCGCGCGCATCGAGGACGGCTTGCTGATCGGCCGCGGCGCCAACGACATGAAGAGCGCCATCGCCGCCTTCGCCGCCGCCGCCGCCGCCTTCGCGCCCGGCCTCGGCGAGCGCGGCTCGATCGCCTTCCTGATCACCGGCGACGAGGAAGGCCCGGCGATCAACGGCACGGTGAAGATGCTGGAGGCGCTGGCGGCGCGCGGCGAGCGGATCGACCATTGCGTCGTCGGCGAGCCGACCAGCCAGCGGCGGGTCGGCGACACGCTGAAGATCGGCCGCCGCGGCTCGTGCACCGGACGGCTGCGCGTGCTCGGCGCACAGGGCCATGTCGCCTATCCGCACAAGGCCGACAACCCGATCCCCAAGCTCGTCGCCATCCTCGCCGCGCTCACCGCGCGCCGCCTCGATTCCGGCACGCCCTATTTCGAGCCGTCGAACCTTGAAGTGACGACCGTCGATGTCGGCAATCCGGCGACCAACGTGATTCCTGCCGAAGCCCGCGCCGTCTTCAACATCCGCCACAACGACCTTCAGACCGCCGAAGGGTTGGAGGCCTGGGTGCACGATGTCTGCCGTGCCGTGATCGCGGCCGAGGGCGGCGCCTACGAACTCGACTGGAGCGTCGGGGGCGACGTGTTCCTGACCGGCCCCGGCCCGTTCGTCGAACTGCTCGCCGATTCCGTCCGCGACGTGACCGGCCATGTGCCGGAGCTTTCCACCGGCGGCGGCACCTCCGACGCGCGCTTCATCAAGAATTACTGCCCGGTGGCCGAACTCGGCCTTGTCGGAGAGACCATGCACAAGGTCGACGAACAGGTTCCGGTCGCCGACATCGCGGCGCTCCAGGCGGTCTATGCCGCCGTCCTGACCCGCTATTTCGCGGCCTGAACCCATGTCCATCGGCGTCTTCGATTCCGGGGTCGGCGGGCTTTCCGTCCACCATATGCTGGTCGACCGCCTGCCGCGGGCCGACTTCATCTATCTCGCCGACCAGGCGCACACGCCCTATGGCGGGCGGACAGGCGCGGAGATCGTCGAACTGACGCGCGCCGGCTGCGAGCGCCTGTTCGACAAGGGCGCCAGCCTCGTCATCCTCGCCTGCAACACCGCCTCGGCGATCGCCCTGCGCCGTCTCCAGCATGACTGGCTGCCCGGCTACCGCAAGGCGCTGGGGCGACCGGTCAACGTGCTCGGCATCATCGTGCCGACAATCGAGGCGGCGACCGGCCTGCCCTGGCAGCACGAGGCCGAACGGCGCGGCGAGACGATCGAGAAGCTCGACCTGCTCGGCATCTTCTGCACCCCGGCGACGGCGGCGAGCCGGGTCTACGAGATCGAGATCGACAAGCGGCGCGAGGACGTGGCGGTGTTCTGCGAGCCCTGTCCCGAACTCGCCGGCCTGATCGAGAAAGGTGCGGGCGCGGTGGAGCTGGCGATGGTGGTCGAGCGTCATGTCGAGGCGCTGCGCGCCCGGCTCGGCCGTCATCCCGACCGCGCCATTCTCGGCTGTACCCACTACGAGATCGTCGCCGACATGTTCCGCGCCGCGCTGCCGCCGGGCACGCCGCTGATCCACCAGCCCAAGGCCACCGCCGACGCGATCGAGGCCTATCTCGCCCGCCATCCCGAATACGATCCGGGGACGGGCGGCACGCGCCGCTTCCTCACCACCGGCACGCCGGGCTTGCAGAGCGGCCTGGTCGAGACCTTCTGGGGTGCGCCGCTCGTCTTCGACGCGGCGTGACCCGTCCTCAGGCCGGATAGTCGACTTGCATCAGGTAGAGCCCGTCGGGCGGCGCGACCGGGCCGCAGCGGGCGCGGTCGGCCGCCGCCAGCGCCGCGCCTATCTCCTCCGGCGGCCAGCGGCCTTCGCCGACCAGCTTCAGCGACCCGGCGAAGGCCCTGACCTGGCTGTGCAGGAACGAGCGCGCCGCGACGTCCATCACGATGCGCTCGCCCTCGCGCATGACGGCGATCTCGTCGAGCGTGCGGACGGGCGATTTCGCCTGGCACTGCGCGGCGCGGAAGGTCGTGAAGTCGTGCCGCCCGAGCAGGAACTGCGCGCCCCGGTGCATCGCCGCCGCGTCGAGGTCGACCGCCACCTGCCAGGCGAGGCCCGCCTCGAAGGTCAGCGGCGCGCGGCGATTGACGAAGACATAGCGATAGGCCCGGCGGATCGCGAGGAAGCGCGCCTCGAAATCGCCGGCCGCTTCCTCCGCCTTCAGCACCGCGACGGGATGCGGGCGCAGATGGGCGTTGATCGCGTCGCGCACCGTCCTGGCGCTCCAGTCCTTCGCCAGATCGATATGGGCGACCTGGCCGCGCGCATGGACGCCGGCATCGGTGCGGCCCGCGCCGTGCACGGTGACGCGCTCGCCGCAGAAGCCGTGCACGGCTTCCTCCAGCACGCCCTGCACCGAGGGGCCGTTGGCCTGGCGCTGCCAGCCGACGAAGGGCCGTCCGTCATACTCCAGCGTGAGCTTCCAGCGCGTCACGTCAGGTGCGTGCCGGCCGGCACGGGAAAGCCGCGCAGCAGCTCGTCCGCCGCCATCGGGCCGCGCCCCGGCCGCTGCAGGATGTCGAGCCGCAGGGCGCCAATGCCGCAGCCGATGGTGAGCCGGTCGTCGAGCACGGCGCCCGGCGCGCCCGCGCCCCCGGCGAGTGCGGCTTTCAGCACCTTCACCCGTTCGCCGTTAAGCTCGGTCCACGCGCCCGGCGCTGGGCTGAGACCGCGCACCTGGTTGCGCAGCTTCGCGGCGTCCTGCGTCCAGTCGAGCCGCGTCTCCTCCTTCGAGATCTTCGCGGCGTAGGTCGCGCCCGCCTCGGCCTGGGGCCGCGCCGCGATCGCCCCGCGCTCCAGCGCCGCCATCGTGCGGACGATGAGATCGGCTCCCAGCGGCGAGAGCGCGTCGTGCAACTCGCCCGCCGTCATGTCGGGCCCGATGGCGAGGCGTTCGGCCATCAGCACCGGGCCGGTGTCGAGGCCGGCATCCATCTGCATGGTCATCACGCCGGTCTCCGCGTCGCCCGCCATGATCGCCCGCTGGATCGGCGCCGCGCCGCGCCAGCGCGGCAGCAGCGAGGCGTGGATGTTGACGCAGCCGAGCCGCGGCGCATCGAGGATCGGCTGCGGCAGGATGAGGCCGTAGGCGACCACCACCGCCGCATCGAGCTCGAGCGCCGCGAACGCGGCCTGCGCCTCGGCGGTCTTCAGCGATTTCGGCGTCATCACCGGGATGCCGTTCGCCTCGGCGAAGACGTGTACGGCCGATTTCTGCATGGCGTGGCCGCGCCCGGCGGGGCGGGGCGGCTGGGTATAGACGGCGGCGATTTGGTGCCCGGCGGAAATCAGCGCGGCGAGCGGGGCGACCGAGAACGCCGGCGTCCCCATGAAGGCGAGCCGCAGGGCCATGGCCTAGCCCACCGCGGCGCGCTTCTTCGCCTTGGTCATCTTCCTCAGGATGATGTCGCGCTTCAGCTTGGAGAGATGGTCGATGAAGAGCACGCCCTCCAGATGGTCCATCTCGTGCTGCAGGCAGGTCGCCAGCATGCCGTCGGCTTCCATCTCGACCTCCTGGCCGTGATAGTCGAGCCAGCGGGCGCGGATGCGGGCCGGGCGCTGGACGTCCTCGTACATTTCGGGCACCGACAGGCAGCCCTCCTCGTAGAAGGACAAATCCTCCGAGCGCCAGAGGATCTCGGGATTGACGAAGAAGCGCGGCTGCTTCTCCTCGTCCTTGCCGGCGAGGTCCATGACGATGACCCGCTGCGGCACGCCGATCTGGATGGCGGCGAGGCCGATGCCGGGCGCGTCGTACATCGTGTCCAGCATGTCGTCCATCAGGGCGCGCAGGGCGTCGTCGACGCGCTCGACGGGTTTCGAGATCGTCTTGAGGCGCGGGTCGGGCGCGGTCAGGATGGGGCGGATGGCCATGGGGCCTCAGGTAGGAAACGCGCCGCACGGCGTCAAGCGCGAGGAACGATGACCGCCCCCGAACGTCTGGTGTTCATCTCGCCCTCCGACCCTCCGGGGGACTGGGAAGCGGCCTTCCGCGCCGCCGCGCCGGAGGTCGAGTTCGTCGTCTCGCGGGGCGAGGTGGAACGGCCCGAGACGATCGACTGGGCGGTGGTCTGGAAGCCGCCGGCCGGCGCGCTCGCCCGCCTGCCGAACCTCAGATGCGTGCTCTCGCTGGGGGCGGGGGTCGATCACATCCTCCTCGACCCCGGCTATCCCAGGGACGTGCCGCTGTCGCGCGTGGTCGATCCCTATCTCACCGCCGGCATGAGCGAATATGTCGTCCTCCACGTCCTCGCCCACCACCGCGACCTGCCGCACAGCCTCGGCCATCAGGCGGCCGGGCGCTGGAAGCCCTTCGCCGCGCCGCGTGCCGACGAGACGCGGGTCGGCATTCTCGGCCTCGGGGAACTGGGGCTGGACGCGGCGCGCAAGCTTCGCGACGAGGCGCGGCAGCATCTGCGCGACTTCCGCGACCCTGCCGTCGAGAAACGCAAGCGCAAGCTCGCGGCGT
>ERZ761602.4321-NODE-4321-length-18571-cov-6.096187_pt1 | contig 18571 bp, 16 predicted proteins | sample MGYA00512165_ERZ761602 | MGnify/ENA primary metagenome ERZ761602 (study PRJEB28899, sample SAMN02445085) | bioreactor sludge metagenome | biome: EBPR sludge; isolation source: Thorneside wastewater treatment plant | place: Australia: Brisbane, Thorneside... | reverse complement strand
CACTCGTCCTCGTCCGCATAGAGGAAGATGAGTTCGGGCGGCAGCTTCTCTTTGAGTTTGTCGTAGAACGGCACGGCCTCTTCGTACGACATCGTGGGGTTGGTCCACTTGAGGTCCCAAGCTTCAAGCATCCAGTCGAAGTAAGCCGTGTTCGCGTGGAGACCAAAAAACCGCTCCGACCACGGGCCAACGGCGGTGACGAGGCAGTGTTCGGACGTGTGGTTGCCGCTCGTCCATGTGACTTTACTGTGGTTGCCGAGGACCATGGCCAGGGTCGCACCCTGACTTCGGTAGAACTCCTGAATGCCGAAGGGACTCTTCGCGGCCGCCGCTTGGGCGACCGCCTCGGCTTCTGCCGTCGTCAGTTCGATGCCAAGCTTGTCCTTGACCCCCGCGCGGACCTTGTCGGCGGTCACCGGCGTCCCGACCGCCCTCCACACTTCGGCATAGCTCGCCTTCATGCCGGTCAGGGTTCTGAGGCCCGCCGCGCTGTCGCCGTACTCGTGGCCGGCACCATTGAGGCTCGGCCCACCGCAGGCGTGGTCGGTCGTGATTACGACGAGCGTCTCGCCGTTCGACAAGGCGAAGTCGACCGCGACCTTGACCGCCTCTTCGAACGCGATCTGGTCGTACACAAGTGCTGCGAGGTCATTGCCGTGACCGCCGTGGTCGACGCGGCCGCCTTCGATCTGGAGGAGGAATCCGTTCGAGCCGCTTTTGAGGCGATCGATCGCGGCGGAAGCCATTTCGGCAAGAGACGGCACCGACATCTGGAGAAGCGGGTCGTTGTTGCGATCGACGGAAAAAGGGGTGTGTCCGTCGCTGAAAACACCGAGAAGGCGACGGCCGGGCTGTTCCAGGAGTTCGTGGCGGGTCCGCACCACGGTGTAGCCGGCCTTCGCGAAATCGGCGTAGACATCGCGGCCGTCCTTGCGGACTTTCGGGTTGAAGAACTTGTCTCCGCCGCCCATGAGAACGTCCAGTCCACTCTCGAGATAGCGCTCCGCGATCAGACCTTCGAGGTCGCGCTGAGTACAGTTCACGGCGAAGCCGGCGGGGGTCGCGTGGGTGACGGTGGTCGTCGTCACCACGCCGCAACGCACTTTGGCTTCGGTCAGGAGCGAAACCAAGGTGCGGAGCTTGGTGCCGTCGGGGAACTCGTTGACTTGACCATTCCAGATATGGCGGCCACTACCCCATGCCGAGCTCGCGGCCGAGGAGTCGGTCACAAGGCTGTTGAGCGAGCGCGTCTCTTGGAGCCCCGTGTGGGCAAACTCCTCGTTCATCAACGTTCGCCAGTAGGAGGGTCGCCCCGTCGTCATCTTCTGGAAGTGGTCGGCCATCGACATCGTCTGAATGGCCATTCCGTCTGCGACGCAGAAGATAACGTTTTTGGGTCGTTTGCGGTCGGAGGCGTCCAGTCGCCTCGGAAGAGCGAGGCTGAGGCCGGCGGTCGCAACTCCAGCGGCGCCCATTCCGAGCAGGGATCGGCGAGACAGACTCATGGCGTCGAGGTTACCTAGAGGTGGTGGGCGTGTGAGTGAGGGTTAGGTTAAGTTAAGTCTCGACGGCGGCCCAGAGGCCAAGCCCTGGGTCGGATGACGCCGGGGCCGCAGGGGCGGACCCGAGCGGAATCCGACCCCTTGCCCCGCCGTCGAGACTTCTAAGGGCCAGACGGCCCGGACCGTCGGCTAGCCGCCGCCCTTCTTCTCGACACCACCTCCCAACAGTTCCTCGAGGAGGCTGCGCTGGGGGGCACCCCCTCCGCCGATCGTTTGCTCGGCGTCGAGGGCGCGTTCGATCCGCATCGTGATCTCGCGGAGGTGGATGGGCGTGTAGGCGTCCTTGGCTCGGAGTTTCGCACCGGCGATCGCCCGATGGACACGTTTGAGCTCATCCCAAGCCAGCATTTTCGCATCGTTCGGGACAGGCCCGGTGGGGTTCAAGACGACGCCGATCAGGGCGTCGACATGAGCCCGCTGGAGGTCGCGGCGAAGCGCCGAGATCGAGCGCCCGGTGCCGAGTTCGCTCCATACGCTCTGACCGACGCTCCGGAACAGGTACGCCATCGTGAGGGCCTTCGACGGATCGACCGCCTTGAACTCGTTGTTCGCCACGCGGCTCAGGACCTGCGTGCTCATGATGCGGCGCAGCGCGGCCGTCTGGATTCCTGAGAATTGGTCCCGAACCGGGAAGGTCTCGCCGCCCGAGAGCAGGCTCTGGATCATGTTTGCGTCGGGATCGGACGCGAACTTGGTGAAGTACCTTTTCGGGAGAGCGAAGGCGTTCTCGGCAAAGATGTAGGTGTTGAGCAGTTCGAGGGCACGCTTCTGTTTCGCCCCGTCGATCGGGACGATCGGATCTTTTTGGCCCGGGTCACCCTTGAAGTTGCCGTTGAGCACCAAGCCGCCGACGTAGCGGCTGGAGACCGCCGCCCCTTGGGCATACATGCCGAGAAGCGTGCGGAAGTCCCGCGTGAACTCATAGAAGCTCTTGCCCGGCTTGGGAAGGCGCTTGTCGAGGTTCATGAGAAGGTAGCGGCTGACCTCCATGGTCCGGGTCCAATAGTCGATCGGCTCCTTCGCCAAGTCGAATCGGACGACATACGGGTCGAACCCGTCCGCGGTCTCATCGCTCTGGTAAGCGTGGCCGGGGCGATTGCATTGGGAGGCGAGTGCTTTCAATGCGGGAAGCTCGGCTTCGGGGTCGGTTGCGCCCGTGATGCGATAGCCATAGTCGATCGCCCAGTAGTCGTAGGTCCCGATCGTCTGGCCGAAGTAGGGAACGCCCGGCTTCTTCAGGGCGCCGATGTTGAACGGAATGTAGTCCATCACCGAGGCGGATGTGCCCAGACGATTCACCAGGGACGCATCGCCGAGTTGGGCAAGCGAGAGTTCGGTCGAAGACACGAAGTTGTGACGGAGCCCGAGAATGTGGCCAAACTCGTGTGCGACCACCCACTTGATGAACTGGTTCACATAGGCGAGTTCGTCGATCTTGGCGAATGCCGGCATCACGCTTTCAAGGGCCAAGAGCCCGAACATCGCACTGGGTGCGACATGCTTGGAGAGGTCGCAGCACGCGCCGCGCTCATGCTTCTTGACCTGGTCTTGGAAGAACGAGGCCGGGTCGGTCACCTGGCTGTGTTCCTGCGCGAAGAACCGAACGATGTTGGTGTCGACGTTGATGCCGGCGTTCACGATCTCGCCAGTGCGCGGATCGACGCGGAAGAGCGCGATCGCGTAGGCGTTCTCCGGCGAACTCACCCAACGGATGACGTTGTAGCGCATGTCGCTGGGATCGAAGTCGGCGTTCTCGGGCATCTGCTCGACTTCGATCGCGTCCTTGATCCCGATCTTCTCGAACGCCTTGTTCCAGCCCAAGAGCGCGTCGCGGACGGCGTCGCGATACTCCTCCGGGATCGCGTTGTCCATCCACATCTTGATCGGCTTCTTCGGCTTGCTGAGGGCTGCGGCTGGGTCGGACTTCTCAAGCCGCCAGCGGATGATGTTGCGCACGGTTTGGTTGGCGGCTCGGTCGTTGGTGAAGTCCTGATATTCCGCCGTGAAATAGCCGACTCGCGAGTCCGCGCGGCGCGGCGTGTAGCCATTCGGGAGGAAGAACAGGTTGTAGTTGACGTCGATGACCATGCTGCGGCCGTCGGCGGCCGTGCCGCCTCCGAGCATATCCATGAGCGAGCGCCCTCCTCCACCACGGGCGAAGTTGTAGGTGGTCTGGACCCACATGTTCTCGGGAAAGACCTTGAACTGCTTGATGAACGTCTTTTCGCGATCGAGAGAGTAGCTGGGACCGCCACCGCCGAGGCCCGGTATCGGGAGTCCGCCGCCGGCGAACAGCGAGGTCACCTGGGCGATGTCACCCCGGAAGAGGTCACTGACGTTGATGAGGAGGCTCTTGCGCTCGGGGGAGCGCGCTTCGATCTTGTACGCCTCGAGGAATGACTCGGCGAACGATCGCTCGACCGACTTTGCGATGGGTCGGTTCGGATCGGCCCGGAAAGCGATGTTGGGTACGACCATGAAGAGCCGATCGGACTCCAGTTGCTTGAACGCGAACATGATGTCGGCGATCGGGTCGCCTTGGACCACACGATCCGAAGTGCCGGTCGCCGCCGTGGCCTGGAGGAGAAGCAACTTATCGAGCTGATCCTCACGGATTTCGAGGTAGATGGTGTCGCGACCGCTCTCGCGCTTCTTGTAGAACGTGAAGACGCCGGGCAGCTTGTCGAAGCCTTTGACGACGTCGTCGATCGTCTTCTCTTTCGGGGCCGACTCGCCTTGCCCGGCCTGTTCTTTGAGTGGCCCACCGCCTACACGGGTCCCCGAGCCCTTGACCGTCGCCTTCACCGAATCACCGGCGGGACCGAAGGGGACGTCGCTCATTTCCCATTCGGCCTTCACGGCGTCACCCGACTTCACCTCGACCCAAACGGTGCCCCGATTGGTCAGGCCGCCCGAGGCGGTCTCCTTGTAGGTGAGGCTGACTTTGGCAACATCGATGCCGTCGAGTTTGGAGATCTCGACGAGGGTGTACTCGGCGGTTCCCGGCTCGGTGCCGAGGGTGGCATCGGCTTTGAACGTGTGCGTCCACCGGTCGCCGGGGCCGACCGCACCTTCAGGGTAGACGATGTTGTTCGCCTGGCTGATCCGAATCCCGAGCTTGGTCTCGTCCGGCTCGCCGTCGCTCTTGTAGCTGACCAGCTCGTTGCGGGCGCTCACGACGGCGGTCGACTTCTCCTTGGCGTCCTCGCCCGCGTCGATCTTCTGGCCGTTCACCTTGACTTCCATCGACTCGGTCTCGCTCTCGATCGTCACCTGGCCGTTGGCATCGACCTTGGCGAAAGTGACCTTGTCGTACGACTCGACTTCGGTGTTGAATTTCTGGCCGGCCGCTTCGAAGGTCAACGTCAAGTTGGTCTTCCGACGGGCGGTTTGGCCAGCATCGGCCTTGACGCGGAGGGTGACTTTGTTCTGTGACGACGGTGCCGCCAGGGACACCGTAAACAGAAGGCAGAGGAGCGCGAGAGGCGAGGCAAGACGTTTCATGAGTGGAACCTGATTCGAAGTCGAGCCTGGTGGTCCTGCCAGATTTGGGACTTCCCAAGCAAGGAACCCAGTAAAAAAGCGGTATGAAGGACAAGGTAAGGACCTGGTGCGAGTCACAACTCGTAAACAATCCGACAATAGAGAGTGAGGGTCACCGACTTCCAAACGGCGGGGAGCTGCGGAGGGTCTACTTGAGCATGGCTGAAGGTATGAACTGCGAAGATGTGCGCGATCTCCTCTTCATGTTCCTCAACAACGAACTTGATGAGGAACTCGAAGAGGTGATCGATCATCTTGCGCGGTGCCCTGAGTGCCGACTCGCCCTTCGCGAGCACATGAAGCTCTCGGGGCTCCTGTACCGGACGATGCCCTATGTCGCGCGCACCTGCTACTCGGCCTGGAACTAGACTCCGGCCGGCTGGGGGATGAGTCCGGACTCCTGAATGCGTCGCACGACTTCGTCGAACCGCTCCCCGTTCACGTCACCGAGAAGCGTCAGCGACATCCGGACGTAGCCTTCGCCCTCGGCCCCATAGCCGACGCCAGGGATGACCAGCACGTTCGTGCGCGCGAGCATCTCTTCCGCGAAGGTCGAACTGTCCATGCCCCCAGGGACCGGTGCCCAGATGTAAAACGTCGCCTTCGGCTTCGGCACGTTCCAGCCGAGCGCATTCAGCCCATCGACCAGGCGGTTCCGGCGCTCTTCGTAGATCTTGAGCGTTTCGCGGTTGTCGAGATGGGTCAGTGCCCAGGCGCCGGCTTCGGCGATCGCGGGGAACTGCTTGCTGTCGAGATTCGACTTGAGCTTCTGGAGTGTCTGGACGGCGTCGGGGTTGCCGATCGAGAACCCGAGTCGCCAGCCGGTCATGTTGAACATCTTGCTCAGCGAGTGGAACTCGATCGTGACGTCCTTTGCCCCCTCGACCTGGAGCGCGGTCGGGTTCGTGAATCCGTCATAGGTGACGGTCGAGTAGGCCATGTCGTTCACGAGGAGGATGTCGTACTCGCGGCAGAACCGTACGGCGTCGCGATAGAACTCGGGTGTGGCGACGGCGCCGGTGGGATTGTGCGGGTAGCACACGTAGAAGAGCTTCGCCCGTCGCGCGATGTCGGTCGGAATGTCCTCCAGCCGGGGCAGGAAGCCATGCTCGGCGCGGAGCGGGGTCTCATGGACCTCGGCCCCCGCCATGAGGCTGTTCACGCGGTAAACGGTGTAGCCGGGATTCGGCGTGATGACCACGTCGCCGGGGTCGGCGTAGGCCCACGCGAGGTGGGCGAGCCCCTCCTTGGTCCCGATGACTTGGCCCACGTCCGTCTTCGGGTCGAGGGCGACGCCGAATTCGCGGCCGTACCACTGAGCCGCCGCCTCCAGAAATGGCCACCAGCCTCGCGGCGTCTCGTCGTAGCGATGCGTTTCCGGCTTCTCCACCGCCCGGACGAGGGCGTCGATCACGGCGTGCGGGGTCGGGATGTCGGGATCGCCGATCCCCAAGTCGATGACATCGGCTCCCCGGGCGATCGCTTCCGCCTTGATGCGGCTCATTTCGGCAAACAGGTAGGGCGGAATCAGGCTCAGACGCTTCGATGGGGATGGCATGGCGTCCATTTTGAACGAATCGTTCCACGTCGTTTTTGCATCGTCATTGCCCGGCGAAGGTCGCGCGCGACCGGCAAAAAACCTCTGGGGAAGTCGCAGGCTCTCCTACAAAGGGCGGTAGCTCGCCTACAAAGGGCGCCGGCGCTTCTAGGGAAAGCGCTGACTCGCCCAGAGGTGAGCTTAGAGGATGGCGCGGAGCTTCGCGGCGAAGTCGTCGATCTGCTCCTTGGTTCGTACCTCGGTCAGAGCGACAAGGAGGCAATGCTCAAGCTTCGGATAGTACGGCCCCAGAGGGAGCCCGGCCATGATTCCTTGACCGATCAGTTGATCGCGTACTTCGGTCGCGTTGCGTGGCAACTCGAGAACGAACTCGCCGAAGACACGGCCCGAGAACCGAATCCGTCCCCCGGCTTCGGTGAGCTTGGAAATCGCGTATTGAGTGTTGCGCACCGTGCTTTCCGCCACCGATCGCAGGCCGGTCTTGCCGACCGCGCAGAGATAGACCGTCGCCGCAAGGGCCATGAGGGCTTCATTCGTGCAGATGTTGGAAGTGGCCTTTTCGCGGCGGATGTCCTGCTCGCGCGTACGCAGGGTCATCGTGAAACCCGAGCGGCCCTCATGGTCGTGGGTCCGCCCCACGATCCGGCCCGGGAGACGACGAACGTACTCCCTGCGGCACGCGTAAAGACCGACCATCGGCCCGCCGAAGCCCATCGGGATCCCCAGCGGCTGCCCCTCACCGACGACCACATCCGCGCCGAACTCGCCGGGAGGCGGCAACAGCGCCATCGCGACAGGATCGGCAACCACCACGAGCAAGGCACCGGCGGCGGTCGCGGCGGCTCGAGCCGCCGTGAGGTCTTCGATCTGGCCGAAGAAGTTGGGGTACTGCACGATCAGACACGCGGTTTCGTCATCGACGTGGGTGAAGTCGGTCGTGGCGCCCTCGGGAGTCGCGATCTCGACGCACTGATGGGAGCTCGACCACGCGTAGGTTTCGAGGACCTGTCGATAGTGGGGGTGGACGGCTTCCGACACGGCGATCTTGCCCCGGCCGGTTTGGGCGCAGGACATCAGGGCCGCCTCGGCCATCGACGTCGAGCCGTCGTACATCGACGCGTTCGCGACGTCCATGCCGTACAGTTCGGCGATCATCGATTGGAACTCGTAGATCGTTTGCAGATAGCCCTGCGAGAACTCCGGCTGATACGGCGTGTACGCGGTGAGGAATTCGCCGCGGGAAATGACGGCTCCAACCGATGCCGGAATGTAGCGGTCGTACAAACCGGCGCCGAGAAACCACGTCAGCTTGGCGGAACTTAGATTCTTGGCCGCGATCTCGAAGAGATGGAGAAAGAGGTGATGCTCGTCGAGGCCCGTCGGCATGTCGAGCTCGCCCCGAAACCGAAGGTTTTCCGGAATCTCGCAGAACAGATCGTCGATGCGATCGACACCGATCGTCGCGAGCATCTTCTTACGGTCTTCTTCGGTGTGGGGAATGTACGGCATCGTCTGGTTCTACGGAGCTCAGCTCTCGAGGATCGCTTGGTAGGCGTCGGGGCTGAGCAGTCTCTCGGCAGCGCTCGCATCGCTGACCCGAATCTTGACCATCCAGCCGTCGCCAAACGGATCGGTATTGACGAGTTCGGATTGCGCGCCGAGCTTGCCGTTCGTTTCGACGATCTCGCCGGGGACGGGGGCGTAGAGATCGGAGACCGTCTTCACGCTCTCGACGGTGCCGAACGACTCTTCGGGTTGGAGGGCGCGGCCTACGTCAGGCAGTTCGACGAAAACGATGTCGCCGAGCTCGGCTTGGGCGTACTCGGTGATGCCGATGGTCGCGATGTCTCCCTCCATGCGAACCCACTCGTGCGACTTCGTGTACTTGAGATCTGTTGGAACGTTCACCTGGACTCCACTCCTTGGGATTCGGTGAACAGAGTCTACCGCGCGCCTGGCGGGCCCTACTTGCAGCCGTCGGGCGGCGGCGGAGGCGGAAAACTTGAGCTCGGCACACTGATGGCGGCGAGGGTGACGTTGCCCCCGGCGAGAGAAGGCAGCGGGGCTCGGCAGCCGGCGATCAGCGGCGCGTACCGTTTCCCGTTGAAGACGTAAGACTTGTGATAGCCCAGTGGGATCGAGACCACGTGAAAGCTCGTCGCGGACGTGACGACGTTGCCCGCGAAGTGGCCCTCGGCGTCCGTCGTCAGCGTGTCGACAAGCGCACCACCCGAATCATAGAAACGGACCTGCACCGAAGCGATGCCGAACGTCGAGCCTTCCTCGACGACCTGCCCTCGGAGTCCCGGATTCGGCCCCGGTCCCGGCCCAGGCCCGGTGCCACCGCCACCGCCGCAACCGACGAGCGACGCGGCGAGGATCGCGAGCGTCAGGCCCGCGACCCCGGCAAGTGGCCCGCGAGAAGAGCGACGCACGGCCAAGTGCGTTACTTGCAGCCGTCCGGCGGCGGGGGAGGCGGAAACGTCGAACTGGGAACGCTGATCGATCCGAGGGTGACGTTACCTCCGGCAAGGGACGGAAGCGGTGCCCGGCAACTCGGGATCAGCGGCGCGTAGCGCTTGCCGGCGTACGTGTAAGACTTGTGGTACCCAAGCGGGATCGAGACGATGTGAAAACTGGTCGCGGATCGCGAGACGTTGCCCGAGTAGTTCCCGTTGCTGTCGGTGGTGAGCGAGTTGGTTTGGGTGCCACTCGCGTTGTAGAACCGCAACTGGATCGAGCCGATCCCGAACGTGGATCCCTCCTCGACGACGCGGCCACTCACGACCGAGGTCGAGCCACCACCGGTGGTCGAGCCTGTGGTCGACCCGGTCGTTGACCCGGTCGTCGAGCCAGTCGTTGACCCGGTCGTCGAGCCTGTCGTGGAGCCCGTGGTCGAGCCCGTGGTTGACCCGGTCGTCGAGCCTGTCGTGGAGCCTGTCGTGGAGCCCGTGGTAGAGCCCGTGGTCGCTCCGGTCGTCGAACCTGTGGTCGCACCGGTGGTGTTCCCGGTGGTGTTGCCGGTCGTTGCGCCACTCGTGGCGGTCGAGCCGGTCGTCGTCACGCGATCGCCGCCTCCGCCCCCGCAACCGATGATCAGCGCGCCCGTGATGAGAAGATAGATGCCCCAGTACTTCGCCATGGATTCCGTCCCGTCGAGTTATTCTGACTGCCGAGTGTCGGTCTCGTTTTGCCGAACTTCGCCAGAGGAAAAGCCGTGGGGTAGCAACTCCTTCAGATCATAGGTCTGCATGACGCCGTCCTCCGTCGCGCAATGGACCTTGACGTGCTCGATCTTGAACGCGAACTCGGCGATCACTTGGAGGCACGCCCCGCAGGGTGTACCGCCGTCACGGGTGACCACGGCGACCTCGAGGATCTCCACACACCCCGCCAAGACCATCGCCGTGATCGCGCTTCGCTCGGCGCAGATCGTCAGGCCGTAGGAGATGTTCTCAACGTTACAACCCATGTAGAGGCGTCCGTTGCTGCCCAAAACGCACGCCCCGACCTTGTAGCCGCTGTACGGCGCATACGCCTGCCGTCGGGCTTCAGCCGCATGGCGGACGAGTTCGTGCATCCCGTCCTTATACCTTCTCGAACTTAGCGAGCGGCATCAGCGACGGATCCATTGCAAGGTATTGGCGAAAAGTTCGCGTTCGCCAATACCGCAATGGCGACGCAGTGCGAGGTCCGTGCGGGTCCGGCCAAGGAGGCGGCCGACCAACTGGGCGAAGAGCCCCTCCGAGCCAAGGGTGCGAAGCAGGTCGCCGAGGCCCTTCTCGCCCATCGACTCCGCGAGGTAGCGTCCGATCAAGCCTGCCTGTTGGTAGGCTCGCCAAACGGTCTCGGGGTCTCCGTGGGTGACGTCGAACATCCCTTCGAGTTTCGCCGGCTCGCGCCACGGCCACCGTCCTTCGGAAAACAGTCGCTCAGCTCGGGGATCGAACTGGCCTTCGCTGAGAACCGAAACGGCCTCCCCGAGCCAGTTTGGGGCGTGTCCTTGGCTCAGGTTGATGCTCACCACGTGGGCGTACTCATGGGCGACGGCCTGCCTGCGCTCGCGAGGCCGCCCCAGAAGGTGGTACGGGAGACAGATCTTCTCGTACGGGTACTTGTCGACGCAGTAGCCGTAGGGTGCCGTCGCCCACGGCGCATCGGCTTCGGCGGCGAGAAAGGCGACACGCGTCTTCGCGGAGAGATCGTAGCCGAGGCGTCGACCGACTTCGGCACACGAGGTCAGAACCTCAGCCCCGAGCGAGTCCGGGCTCAAGTCCAACCCCAGCTCGCCGGGAATGACCTCAAGTTCAAGCCACTCAGCGATCGCGAAGACCTCGCTTTGTTCACGCGTGGTAGCTTCCGCCTCGATCATTCGGAAGTACGAAAGCGATGCGCTCCGCTCCCCGATACCGGAATCCTCGACGTTCGCGAACGCTTCTTCGACCCGGTCCCATAAGTACGCCTCATCGGCCACCTTCCATGCGACTTGGGCCGGAGTGACGAAATGGGGCATACCGCCAGTGAACCCCAAGGCAAGCGATCGAGACGGCCCGTTCCTCCTGATCGAGAGCGACAGCCCAACGCAGGAGGGACGACCCAGCCCAACTACCGTGCGTTCCCGTGGGAATCCGTCGGGCTACCGTGGAAGGCGTGGCGTGAAGTCGGTGTCCGGTTTCACTTGGCGGCAGTAGGCTGCCATCAGACGGGCACAGTCCTCGACGTCGGTGATGGACAGCACTTCGCAGGGCGTGTGCATGTATCGCAAGGGCACGCCCAGAATACCGACGGCCATGCCCTCGCGGTTGAGCTGCATTGCGTTGCCGTCGGTTCCGGTACCTCCGGGGGCGACATCGACTTGATAGGGGATGTTCTCTTCGGCCGCCCCGTCCTTGATGAGGCGGAAGACGGTGTGGTTGGTGTTCGCGCCCCGCATCACCGAGGGGCCTTTGCCGACGTCCAGTTGGCCGTATCGCGTCTTGCTCACCGAAGGATAGTCGATCGCGTGGTTGACGTCGACGGCAAGACCGGTTTGAGGGGCGATGCCGAAACTCGCGGTGCGGGCGCCGCGCAGGCCGATCTCCTCTTGGACGGTGGCGACGGCGTACACGCCGACCCCGGGATCGAGGCCACCGTCGGTCTTCAACAGGCGAAGCGCTTCCGCGACGATGAAGGAGCCCATCTTGTTGTCGAACCCGCGGGCAGTGGCGCGATCGCCCATCAGCATCTGGAATTCGTATTGGAAGGTGACGACGTCACCGAGGGAGATCACCGCTTCGACTTCGGCTCGAGAGGCGGCACCGATGTCGATCCACAGGTCCTTGAGTTCTGGCTTCTTCTTGCGCTCTTCGTCTTCGAGCAGATGGATCGCCTTGCGGCCGATCACTCCGGCGACGCGCTCCGTCCCGTGGATCCACACGCGTTGGCCGACTGGGATTACGCTATCGTGGCCGCCGATACCGGAGAAGTACAGCAGGCCGTCGTCGCTGATGTAGTGGATGATGAAGCCGATCTCGTCCATATGTCCGGCGAGCATGATCTTCATCGACGCGTCGGGATTCGCGATCGCCCAGACGTTGCCGTGAACGTCGGTGTGGATCTTGTCGGCAAAGCCGCCGCAGTAGTCGCGATACACTTCGGCCGCGGGCTCCTCGTAGCCCGAGGGCGAGGGAGCGTTGACGATGGCCTTGAAGAACTCGAGGGATTCCGGACGCATGGGTGCTATGGTAGCCGATCGCCGGACGCCGAGGCGGCACGAGTCCGGGCTACAATCCGGTTACAGTGTCGCAATACAAAGTCACGATTCAGGATTTCGGAACGGTCGAAATGGCCGAAGGGACCAAGCTCGCCTACGGCATCGAGCAGGCGGGTTTCGACATCAGTCACCGGTGTGGCGGCAACGCCCGCTGCACGACGTGTCGCGTCGCGTTCAACAGCCCCGAGCCCCCGATGGGGCAGGTCGAGCACGATTGCCTCGAGGAGGACGGGGTGCTGGGCCAATTCCGGCTCAGTTGCCAGATCCGCGTCGATCAAGACATGGACGTGAAGGTGCTCATGCGCGCATCCGACCAGGGCTGGGATCCGGGCGTCGACCTCGAACCCTGACGCCTCCCAGGTATCCTTGAGCCTTCCGGAGGTTCGCGTTGTCCATTCTCGTCGATAAGCACACGAAGGTCGTTGTCGCCGGCATGACCGGCCGTGAAGGCTCGTTCCACACCCAGCAGATGATCGAGTACGGCACGAACGTCGTGGCCGGGGTGACGCCGGGGAAAGGAGGACAGACGCTTCTCGGGGTGCCGATTTTCGACACGATGCACGACGCCGTGGCCCAAACCGGATGCGATGCCGCGTTGATCTTCGTTCCGGCTCCGTTCGCGGCCGATTCGGTGCTCGAGTGTGAGGATGCCGGAATCCCGTTCATCACCCTGATCACCGAGGGCATTCCGATCCTGGACATGCTCAAAGTGGTGAATAAGCTCGAGGCGCGAGGACGGTCCCGGCTGCTGGGAGGCAACTGTGCGGGGATCATCACGCCGGGTGAGTGCAAGATGGGCATCATGCCCGGACACATTTTCGCCCCGGGTCCGGTCGGTATGGTCAGCCGCTCCGGAACCTTGACCTACGAAATCGTCTGGGAACTCACTCGCGCCGGCCTCGGCCAGAGCACGTGCGTCGGCATCGGCGGCGATCCTTTGCCGGGAACACGGTTTGTGGACGCGCTCCGGATGTTCGAGGCCGATCCGGCGACGAAGGCCGTCGTCATGGTCGGGGAGATCGGCGGCAGCGACGAAGAAGCGGGCGCGGAGTTCATCCGCTCCATGACGAAGCCGGTCGTGGCGTTCATCAGCGGGCGAACGGCACCTCCGGGAAAGCGCATGGGCCATGCCGGTGCGATCATCTCCGGGGGACTGGGAACGCCTCAATCCAAGGTGGCCGCTTTGGAGGCGGCCGGCGTGCCGGTCGCGGACAAGACCAGCCAAATCGCGGCCCTGGTTCAAGCCGAGCTCGAGCGCACGGCCGTCGCGCGATAGTGCGTCGATGACCTCGTGGCTGGCGGCGCTCGCGCTCCCGATGGGACCGGTGACGGTCCGCCTGGCGTCGGTCGATCTCACACCACCCGAGGCGCTACCGCTGGGGGGACTGACCGAGCGCCGTAGTGCACTCTTCGAGCCGGGCGGCATCCCGCTCCTCGCGCGGACGCTGCTGTTCCAACGCGGAACGACCCGTATCGCCCTCGTCTCGGTCGAGACGCTGACGATCCCTGAGAGTCTCCAGCGCGAGGTTCAGTCGCGAGTCGGTTCCGGCATCACCGTGTGGCTCGCGGCGAGCCACACGCACTCCGCTCCTGACAGCCAACTGCTCAACGAGCGGATGACGCTGGCGATCCCTGGGATCGCGACCTTCCGACGCCGATGGCTCGAATGGACCTCGGAGCGGATTGCGCAAGGCGTTCGGGGTGCGGCCGCCCAGTCACCGATCACGATCGCCGCGCTCTCGGTGCGCCGACGGGAGGTCGACCTCAATCGAGGTCGTCGTCGAGGCGCGCTTCCGGATCGGGATTTGGTCTGGGTCTCGGCGCCCGCGTGGCGCGGATTCGGAGTCTACGCGGCGCACCCTACCGTGCTTCCCGCTGCTTGGCGCAAGCTCGATGGAGATTGGATCGGACGGGCGATGGCCGTCGCTCGCGCACCGATCTTCGTGGGCTCGATCGGCGATGTCGGGCCGATCACCGACGGTACGGTCGAGGAGCGGATGGGCCTGTATGCCGAAGCGTTCGCCGAGACCATGCAAGTCCGATCGGGACGAGTCGAGAGTCCACTTCCGTTCGCGATCGCCCAGGCCCCGATCTCCCTCGATCCGGTGCAACCGCACCCCACGTTCTCACGTGGCTTCGGGATTCCCGACGCCCTCGCTCCCAGCGTCGTCGCCAAGTTCGCACCGACCACGGGGGAAATCGTGGTACTCCGGTTTGGAAAGTTAGCGTTGGTTGGAGTCCCGGGGGAGCCGACGGCTGCACTGGGACGCCGGATCGCCCTTCTCGGACGAGGACTAGGGTTCGAGGAGGTGCTCGTGCTCAGCCATGTCGGCGGCTGGATCGGTTACATCCTAGAGCCCGAAGATTATGATCGGGGTGGCTACGAATCCCAACTCGCCTTCCACGGACGTTACGCGTCCGAGCGCGTCTTCGACGCGGCGCGACGCGCGCTTGTTCAAGTGAGAGACGCGAAGCCTGGCCGCTGAAGAAGCTTGCGGGCATGACGGAGCTGGATACCGATCGCGGCCGCGCCTGGACCCCCGAGGGAGTTGCGCTGTCGAACGCTCCGTTCCACCGCCAGTCGCCGCAAGGCCTCGTCGATTTCGGCTTTGGTCAGTCGCTCGTGGAGGACCTCGGCCACGATCGGGGGTTCAAAGGCGCCGCTCGCGCACCGTTTCACGAGCGTTCCGACCAACTCGTGGGCCTCGCGGAACGGCATCCCCGTCGAGGCGAGGAAGTCGGCGAGGTCCGTCGCCGTGCTGAAGCCGTGTCTCGCGGCGTCGCGCATTCGCTCGACTTGCCAGTCCGCCCCTCGAATCATCAACTCGGTGAGCCCGAGAGCGTCCGCCACGAGGTCGAGCGATTCGAACAGCCCCGGCTTGTCGTCCTGGGTGTCGCGGTTGTATCCGAGGGGCAGCGCCTTCATCGTCGCAGCGAACGCCGTCCAGTTGCCGATGGCCCGACCCGTCCGCCCGCGGATCAGTTCGGCCATATCCGGGTTGCGCTTCTGGGGCATGATGCTCGATCCCGTCGTTACCGCATCGGCGAGTCGCACGAATCCGTACTCCGCGCCGCTCCAGAGGACCAATTCCTGGGCGACACGGCTGAGGTCGATCATCGCCGAGGCCGCCCAGTGGAGGGCGTCGAGCACGAACGAGCGGTCCGACGTTGCATCGAGGGCGTTCGGAATGGGTGCCGCAAATCCGAGCGCGGTCGCGGTCGAGTCGCGATCGATCGGGAAGCCGGTCCCGGCCACGGCCGCGCTCCCCATCGGCGAGAGGTTCACGAACTCGCGGAGGTGGATCAGTCGACGCCCGACACGCTGAAACGCCCAAAAGTGGCCCAGTTGGTGGAGCCCGAGCGTGATCGGCTGCGCCGGTTGCTGGTGGGTGTATCCCGGCATGACGGTGCTTCGGTGGCGTCTCGCGGTGTCGTAGAGGGCGCCTTGGAGAGACTTGATCGCGGGTATGAGCTCGTCGATCCGCCCCCGGAGGAAGAGTCGGGTGTCGGTCGCGACCTGGTCGTTGCGGCTCCGAGCGGTGTGGAGCTTGCCGGCCACGCCACCCACCAACTCGCCGAGACGGACCTCGACCGCGGTGTGGATGTCCTCGACGTCGACCGGGAGCGAGTCCGGACCTTCGTCCAGAATCCGCTGCAATCCTGCGACGATCGCTTCGGTTTCGGTGGAGGCGAGGATGCCGGTCCGGCCAAGCATCTGCGCGTGGGCGATGCTGCCGAGGACGTCTTCGCGCCAGAAGCGCAGGTCGCTCTCGATGCTCTGACCAAACCGGTCGACCAGCGAGTCGGACTCGTCACCGAAGGCACCGCCCCAAAGCTTGCGCATGGTCTCCATGGTACCGGTCGGTGAAACTCTTCGCGGTCGTCGGCGTTCGGGACCCCGAGACGTTCCTCGGGTCCGAACGATCTTGCCGAGATTCGCCTTGCACCGATCCGGGCCGAACGTGTCCGTTGGGTTAGGCTAGATCCCCAGCTTCTCCCGGAGTCGAGCCGCGGTCAGGTGCTTGGCGACGTCGAAGGGCTCGCAATTGCCGCTTGGCGAAGTGAAGGCGATCGGACCCGCGTCGAGTGCGACTTTCAGCGCAGCCTGGTTCAGCGCGGCGCTGCGCTTGCCGATCCCCATCAGGGCCGTCGCCATGGCGAGTCGAATCCGCTCTGGTTCCGCCCCGATCGTGTCGCCGATCCGCTCGACATGGTCCAGGAAGAAGGCCTCATTCGGGGCCTTCTTGCCCTTGAGTTTCGAGGCTTCGTAGAGGAGACCGTAGCCGCATTCGCGTCGGATGGGATCATTACTCGCGATCCAGTCGCCGGCAAGCTCGACCACAAACGGGGTCTTCGCCAGCGTCGCGTCGCACGACGAGAAGACGTGGGCAAGCATGCCGATGGCCACTCCTTCGACTTGGCGCTCGGCCTGCTCGCGGGTGAGGTGCCGTGGGTCGTCGATCAGGAGTGCGATGATCCGGGCTTCGTAGACGTCGCTCGCCCACAACTCCATCGCGAGCTGGTGGTCGTGCCCGATCTGTTTCGCCAGACCACGCAATCGGGTCAGACCGATCCCGACGCTCCGGAGCGTGGGTCCGCCCATGCCCATCTTCTCGAATCTCTCGATCCCTCGCTCGTCGCGTTGCGCGTCGAGGAGTGCGAGGACCTCCGCCACCGTCGTTTGAGCCATCTTCCTCCTCCTGTCGAACTGCATCATACATCGCCGGCAACGCGGTGGCTCACGGTCCAGCAATCGATGGTCGGCCGAGCCGCTAGAATGGGACATGGGTCTCGTCCATCGACTGCTCCTTCTCATCGGTTGCGCCACACTCGCCTTCGGCTGCGCCCGATCGACGTCCGTGACCGAAGTCACCCCAAGCGGTGCATGGAAGCGGACGGTCACGCTGGCGATCGTCGATCCGATGGCCCCACCCGAGACCGACGGCGCGACCGTCACGACGAGCGGACCCAAGATCGAGGACGTGTTCGAGCTCCCGACCGGCAAGGAGTGGAAGATCACCCGCAAGACGGACAAGGGCGAAACCACCGTGACCATGGTCCGGGAAATGGCTCTGGAGCAAGTCCTTCAGGACATTCGGATCCGTGAAGCCAAGAAGCTGATCCTGGAGAACGAGGTTCGGGTCCGCAAGCTCGATGGCGACCGCATCGAGTACATCGAGACCTTCCGGTGGAAAGCTCCCCGGCCCCCCGAACTCGCCGAAGCCGCTGTCGATCTCATGAACAGCCTGAAGGCGGCTCTCCCCGGCTTGTCTTCAGCCGATCTCACGCCGATCGCCAAGACGATGCAGCGTGAGATTTGGAAGTTGCTCTTCGGTCCTGGAGATCCCGCCCTCGCTCAGTTTCTGACCCAGCCCGAGCTGATCGAGCGCCGGATGCGACAGCGGCTGGGCAAAACCCTCCTCGATGCGCTCAAGACTCAGCTTGGAGATCGCCTCTCCGAGTCCCAACGCCTGACCGCCGTGCGTCAGTTGATGACCCAAGAGGCGGTGCGGGGTGTCTTCAACCCCGACAAGGAGAAAGAGAAAGAGGCCGGCGGCGACGGCAACAAGAGCCTCGTTTCGATGCTCTGCGTCGTCCGGCTCCCGGGAACGATCATCGAGACCAACGGCGAAGTCGACCCGATCGCGAATGAAGTGTTTTGGGCCCTCTACCCCGAAGCGGCCGCGCCAGAAGACGTCGTCCTCCGCGCAGTATGCCAGATCGCCAAGGACTGAGCCTGGCAGGCCAAGCACCCGTCGTCGATCGCTCCGAGCCATTCCTCCTCGGCCCTCGTCTGCCCCACCCGGTTCGCTTCGCTCACCGACCTCCCCGATGCCGGGCACAAGCCATCCCGGAATCAGGGAGGTATCTCCACATACTGATGAAGTTGCAGAGGAGCCCTTCCGGAAGATCCTCCCCTGATTCGGCGATGGGTTGTGCGCCGCATCGGGGGAGGTGGCCCGCTCCCGCGGGACGGAGGGGGTCTGATCTGAGTGTCAGCTCGCGCGCTCCAAACCGGAACCCCACCCGGTTCGCTTCGCTCACCGACCTCCCCGATGCCGGGCCCAAGACATCCTGGAATCAGGGAGGTATCTCCACACACTGATGAAGTTGCAGAGGAGCCCTTCCGGAAGATCCTCCCCTGATTCGGCGATG
>ERZ761602.4320-NODE-4320-length-18574-cov-192.648199_pt1 | contig 18574 bp, 9 predicted proteins | sample MGYA00512165_ERZ761602 | MGnify/ENA primary metagenome ERZ761602 (study PRJEB28899, sample SAMN02445085) | bioreactor sludge metagenome | biome: EBPR sludge; isolation source: Thorneside wastewater treatment plant | place: Australia: Brisbane, Thorneside... | reverse complement strand
CGGTGGGGTTGCTGGCGCTGTTGCGGTAGGTCAGGTTCTCGATCACCGCTTCGACCGCTTCGGCGGTGGCGCTGGCGTTGAACTGCAGCACCAGATCGGCGCCGTTCTGGCCGTTGCTGATGAGGCTGCCGATGGCCGTGCCGGCGTAGCTCAGCACGCCGGTGCCGGCATTGAAGCCGACCTGGCCGGCGCCGCTGCCCTGGTTGCGAATGGAGAAGTGGTCCTGCTGGAATGCGACGGGGTCGAAGGCCTGCGCGGCACCGTAGCCGGTGATGACGCTGACGTGCACACGGCCACCGTCGAAGTTGGCGGAATCCGCGTCCACCACCCGCACGCCCGGATCGAGGAGTTGCGCTGCCGCGTTGACGACGTTTTCATTGAAGCTGACCGAGTTGTCCAGATCGATCAGTTCCGGCGAAGCCTGGCGGGTGATGCTGCCCGGCGTGCCGAACACCTGCTGGAAGATACCGTGGCTGCTGTTGCCGTCGCTCTCCTGGTAATTGCTCATCCAGACGGCGACGAAGTTGTTGCCGGTGAGCGCGGCGATGTCCGGGTAGTGCTGGTTGTTGGCGGTATTGCCGTTGAGCGAGAAGGGGCCGTCCACCTTGTCGCCATTGGCGTCGAATTCCTGGGCATAGACGCCGTAGCCGCTGTCGCTCGGGCTGGAGTAGCCGTCCCAGCTCACCACGAAGCCGCCGCTTTGCAGCGCGGTGACATGCGGCCATTGGCCGTAGTCGGAATTGAAGTCGCTGCTGCTGACGGTGAATTCGCCGCCGATGGTCACGCCGGCAGCGGTATAGAGCTGGCCACGGATGTCGCCAATGGCCTGGTCAACCCAAACGACAACGATATGGCCATTGGCCAGAACGGCGACATCGGGATTGGTCTGGCTGCCGCTGGTGGCGGTATTGACCAGAAGTTCGCTGCCAACCTTGGTGCCGGTTAGGTCGAAGCGCTGGGCATAGACGCCCCAGCCGGAGCCGTCCTGGCCATTGGATTCCCATACCGCGATGAAGCCGCTCTCATCCGTACCGACCGTTGAGGAATCATCCTTCAGCGCCGCCAGATACGGCAGGTACTGTTCACCAGGCAGATAGCTGTTGAGCTCGAACTCCGTGCCGATGGGCGTGCCGTCAGCGGCGTAGCGCTGGGCGTAGCTGCCGTAGCTGCTCGTATCCCGATACTGGTCGGCCCAGGCGATGACGAAACTGCCATCGACCAGTCCCACTGCGGTCGGGTGCGTCTGGTCGTAGGCGGTAACCGTGGAGACGCGGAACTCGCCACCCGCTGGCGCCCCGTCGGCACCATAGCGCTGGGCGTAAACGCCGCCCGAGGAGCCGTCCTGGCCTTCGCTGCGCCAGACGATGAGGAAACCGCCATTGGCCAAGCTGGCCACCATCGGCGCGGTCTGGTCGTTGCTGGCATAGGTGTTGGCCTGGAACTCGGTACCCACCTGAACGCCCTGGGCGTTGTAGCGCTGGGCGAAGACGCCGTTGCCGCTGCCGTCCTCGTTGGGCGACTGCCAGACCACCACATAGCTGCCGGCGTTGGGGCCTTCAAGGCCAACGACGCGCGGGAAGTACTGGTCGCCGGGCTCGTAGGTATTCACCTGTTCGTCGCCGAACAGCGGCTGCACGCCTTCGTCCTCGGCGGTGATGTTGATCGCCATCGCCTGCGTGGTCGTCGCGCTGGCCGCGTCCGTCACCTGGACCTGGATCGTGCGGCTGGCCAGCGGGCCGTCGCTGCTGGTCTGGTAGCGCAGGTTCTCGATCACCCGCTCGACGGCCTGGGCGGTGGCAGAGCCGTTGAAGTCGACCACCAGGTTGTCGCCGTTGGCGCCGGTGTCAGCGGCGTTGACCGTGCCGATGACCGTTCCCTCGTAGCTGATGTCGAATCCGGAGACGCCGACCTGGCCAGCGCCCGTGCCCTGATGGCGGATCGAGAGCTGGTCTTCCGGGCGTTCGGAACCACCGGCGTAAGACACCGTCAGCGTGGTGATCGCATCGGCGCCCTGCGTCACGTCGACGTTCTCGTCGACGACGGTTCCCAGTTGCGCCGTGGCTTCAGACAGCGTGACGCTGCCGTCCAGACCCGACAGACCGAGGGCCGCCGACGGTGCCGAAGCCTCGATGCTGATGGTGGTGCTGGCGGGTGCGGAGGCGCCACCGTCGCCGTCGAACAGGCGAAAGGCGACGGTGCGGCTGCCGGTGGGCGCGGACGCGTCGTTGTACTGATAGGCGATGTTTTCCACCAGATGGCGCACCGCTTCCGGGGTGGCGTTGGCATTGAAGCTGATCACCAGTGGCGCGCCGGCGCTGCCGCCGGCAACGGTGCCGATCAGCGTGCCACCGTAGCTGATGTCGTTGCCGGACACACCGATCTGCAGTGCACCGGTGCCCTCATTGTTGACCGCCAGTACGTCCAGGGCCAACTGGCCGGAAGTGAAATAGACCCACAGGCTGCCGCCGGCAAAGTTGGCGGAATCGCTGTCGCTGACCCAGACATCGGCATCGATGATTTGCGGCGTGACCGCTTGGGCAGCGCCGACGGTGCGGCTGGCGGCGACATCGTCCAGCACGGGGTTGTCCTGCCGCGGCAACTCGGCCGGAGCGCCGAACAGTCGCTGATAGATGCCGTTACTGCTCCCGTCCTGAAGCCCGTCGGAGGTCCAGACCGCGACGTAGTTGCCATTGCCCAAGTCAGCCAGGGCCGGCTGCGACTGGCCGGACCAGTAATGATTGCTGGCCGGATCGTTGATCTGCCGGTCGCCGTCCACCGGATTGCCGGCGGAATCGTACTCGCGCACATAAACGTCGTAATAGGTGCCCTCGGCACCGTAGCTGTCGTTGTAGAAGCTGACCACGAAACCGCCGGTCGCCAGGCCGATCACGCTCGGCTGGTATTGGCTGCCGCTGGTGTATTCGTTGACGCGGAACTCGCCGCCTTGGACCGTGCCGTCCGCCTTGTAGCGCTGCCCGAAGACCGCGCCGCCGCTGCCGTCCTGGCCGCCGTCGTCATACCAGACGACGACGAAACCGCCATCTGACAACATCGCCACCCGCGGTTGGTACTGGTTGCTGGCGGTGGTGGTGTTGACCTGGAACTCGGTGCCATCCGGAGTGCCGTCGCCATGGAAACGCTGGCCGTAGACGCCCCAGCCGCTGCCATCCTGGCTGTCACCAGATTGCCAGACGATGATGTGGCTGCCGTCGGAGCGGGCGGCGACGTCCTGTCCGTACTGCGAATAGGTGTTGGTGGTATGGACCTGGGTCTCGCCACCGACCTTGGCACCCGCGTTGTCGAAGCGCTGGCTGTAGATGCCATAGCCATAGCCATCCTGGTACCAGGAAGTCCAGGTGGCGACAAAGCCGCCGGCATGGGCGGCGAGCTTGAGACCGGACTGTTCATTGCTGGTGTAGGTATTGATCAGAAATTCGCCGCCCAAGGCGATGCCACTGCTGTCGTAGCGCTGGCCGAACACGCCGTAGCCCGAGCCGTCGGTGACATTGTCCTGCCACGTCACCACGAAGCCACCATCGGAGAGTCCAACTACCGCCGGGTCGTTCTGCAGGTTGGCGGTGGTGCCGTTGACGCGGAACTCCGGACCGACGGCGACGCCGCTGGCGCTGTGACGCTGGGCGTAGACGCCGTCACTGCTGCCATCCTGGCCGTATGAGGTCCAGGCAACCACGTAACCACCCCCCGTCAGGCCGGCCACCGCCGCATCGCTCTGGCTGTCCGGGATGTAGGTGTTGACCCGCTCCTCGCCGTAGACCTTGGTGGTGCCGTCGAGCACAGGCGTGACGTTGATCGTCAGCACGTTGGCTTGGCTTGCGCCGCCATCTCCGTCGGACACGCGCAGACCCAGGCTGCGGCTGGCGTTGGGGCTCGAGTCGGTGTTGGCATAGCCCAGTCGCTGGATCAGGGCTTCCACCGCCTCCGGCGTGGCGGCGTTGCTCGTGAAGTCGATGCGCAGGCTGCTGCCATTGGCGCCACCGCTGATCGTACCGATGACAACGTTGCCGTAGCTGACCGTGCTGCCGGAAACGCCGACCTGGCCGGCAGCATTGCCCTGATGCACGACGCCGAGCTGGTCCTCCGCCGCCTGACCAGTGAGGTAGTAGAGATCCAGGCGGCCACCGTTGAAGTTGGCTGAATCGCTGTCGACCAGGCTGACCGCCGCGTCGATGACCTGCAGGCCGGCGTTGACGGCGTTCTCGTCGAAGGTGACGGTGCCGGTGAAATCCGCGAGGTCCGGGTTGGCCTGGCGCGCCAGTTCGGCGAGGTCGCCGAACAGTTGCTGGTAGATGCCGTTGCCGCTGCCATCCTGGAGCCCGTCGGAGGTCCAGACGGCGACGTAGTTGCCATTGCCCAAGTCGGCCAGAGCCGGCTGCGACTGGCCGGACCAGTAATGATTGCTGGCCGGATCGTTGATCTGCCGGTCACCGTCCACCGGATTCCCGGCGGCATCGTATTCGCGCACGTAGACGTCGGAATAGGTGCCCTGGGAACCCCAGCTGTCATTGTAGAAGCTGACCACGAAGCCGCCAGTCGACAGGCCGATGACCTCAGGCTGGTACTGGCCACCGGCCGTGTTTTCGTTGACGCGGAACTGGCTGCCGACGGCGGCGCCGCTGGCGTCGTAGCGCTGGCCGATGACCGCCGCGCTGCTGCCGTCCTGGTTGTCGTCGCGCCAGACGATGACGTAGCCACCGTCGGACAGGGCTGCCACCCTGGGCTCGTATTGGGCACCGCTCGTGTTGCCGGTGTTGACCAGGAACGTGTCGCCGAAGCTCTGTGTGGCCACATCGAAGCGACGGGCGTAGACCCCGTGGCTGCTGCCATCGTTGCCGTTGTCGTCCCGCCACACCAGCAGCAGGTCGCCGTCGCTCAGGGCGGCGATGTCAGGCAGGTACTGGTAGCCGGGCTGGGACGCAGCGCTGCCCGGGTCGGTGCTGACCAGCAGTTCGCCACCGACCTTGTTGCCGGCGTTGTCCCAGCGCTGCAGGAAGATATCGTGGTAACCGCCTTCAGCAGGATTGTAGGAACTCCAGGCCGTGGCGAAACCGCCGCTGTAGGCGGTCAGCGTGTCGTGGTACTGGGTGCTGGTGGTCAAGCTGTTGACCAGGAACTGGCTGCCCTGGGCGACGCCGCCGGCGTCGTAGCGCTGGCCGAACACGCCCCACCCGGAGCCGTCATGATTGCTGTCGTCCTGCCAGGTGATGACGAAGCCGCCGTCGGAGAGGCCGGCCACATGGCCATAGCTCTGCGAACCCGCGGTCACGCTGTTGACCTGCCATTCCGGACCCACCGCGACGCCACTCGCGTTGAAGCGCTGGGCGAAGATCCCGCCGGAGGAGCCGTCCTGACCGTCGGAAGTCCACGCCACCACGTAACCGCCACCCGTCAGGGCGGCGACCGCCGCCTCGCTCTGGTTGTTGGGAACATGGGTGTTGATCCGTTCTTCGCCATGAGCCTTCGGTGTGCCGTCGAGTTGTGCACTGACGTTGATGGTCAGCACGTTGGGCTGGCTCGTGCCGCCATCACCATCGGACACGCGCAGGCCCAGGGTGCGGCTGGCGTTCGGGCTGGAGTCGACGTTCTGATAGCCAAGGCGCTGGATCAGCGCTTCCACCGCGTCCGGCGTCGCTGCATTGCTGCTGAAGTCGATGCGCAGGTTGGCGCCGTTGGCACCGCCGGAAATGGTGCCAATGGCGACGCCGCCGAAACTGACGGTCTGGCCGGAGACGCCGATCTGGCCGGCGCCGGTGCCTTGGTGCACGACGCCGAGCTGGTCTTCGGCCGCCTGGCCAGTGAGGTAGTACAGATCCAGGCGGCCGCCGTTGAAGTTGGCGGAGTCGCTGTCGATCAGATTCACTGCCGAGTCGATGACCTGCAGGCCGGCGTTGACGGCGTTCTCGTCGAAGCTGACGGTGCCGGTGAAATCCGCCAGTTCCGGGTTGGCGGAACGGGGGAGTTCGGTGGTGTCGCCGTACAGTTGCTGGTAGATGCCGCTGTTGCTGCCATCCTGATAGTCGGAACGCCAGACAACGACATAGTTGCCCTGACCGAGGTCGGCCATGGCCGGCTGGTGCTGGTTGTTGCTGGTGTAGGTGTTGACCAGGCGGTCGCCATCGACCGGGTTGCCGGCGGCGTCATACTCACGGATGTAGACGTTGGCGCTGGTGCCGTCGGGACCGTAGTAGTCATTGAAGAAGCTGACCACGAAGCCGCCGCTCGACAGGCCGATGACGTCGGGCTCGTACTGGCTGCCGGTGGTGTATTCGTTGACCCGGATGGCGATGCCGACTTTGGCATCATTGGCGGCGTAGCGTTGGGCCATCACCGCCGAGCCGCTGCCGTCCTGGTTGTTTTCCCGCCACACGACGACGTAGCCGCCGTCGCTGAGGGCGGCCACCCGGGCCTCGTACTGGGCGTCGTCGGTGCGCGTGTTCACCAGGAAGCTGTCGCCGAAGGTGCCGGTGCCGACATCGAAGCGGCGGCCATAGACGCCATGGCTGCTGCCATCGTTGCCGTTGTCGTCGCGCCAGACCACGAGCAGATCGCCATCCGAAAGAGTGGCGATGTCGGGCACGAACTGGTGTCCGCTCTGCTGCTGCGCCGGATTGCCCGGTGTGGTGCTGACCAACAGCTGCGTGCCGTCCAACGCGGTGCCATCGTTGTTGAAGCGCCGCAGATGGATGTCGTGATAACCGCCGTCGGCCGGATTGTAGGAACTCCAGACCGCAGCGAAGCCGCCGGCATAGGCGCTGACTGCATCGTGGTACTGGTCATTGCTGGTGTAGCTGGACAGAGCGAACTGAGCGCCCTGGGTGACGCCATTCACGTCAAAACGCTGTCCGAACACGCCCCAGCTCGATCCGTCGTGACCGGCATTGTCCTGCCAGGTGATGACGAAGCCGCCATCCGAAAGGCCCGCCACGTGCGCATATTCCTGACTGGATCCGGTGAGGGTCGGGACGCGGAATTCCGGCCCGACGGCGACGCCGCTGGCGTTGTAGCGCTGGGCATAGATGCCGTCCGTGTCACTGGCGCTGTCCTGGCTGCGCGAGGTCCAAACGACGACGTAGCCGCCGCCGGCCAGCTTGGCGACTTCCGGGTTGTGCTGGTGGTCGTAGGTGTAGGTGTTGACTTGTTGCTCGCCGTACGCGGCGGGGGTGCCGTCAAGCTCTCGCGTGACGTTGATGCTGACGATGCCACCGAAGGTGGAGCCGCCGTCGCCATCAGAGACGCGGATGCCCACTTCGCGGGAGGCGGCGGGGTTGCCGCTGCCGTTGCCGTAGCCCAGGCGCTGGATGAGCTGCTCGACCGCATCGATGTTGGCGTTGGCGTTGAGGTCGATGATCAGGCTGGCACCGTTGGTGCCGCCGCTGGTGGTCCCGATCGCCGTGCCGCCGTAGCTGACCGTCGTGCCGGAGACGCCGATGCGGCCCGGGGTGTCGCCTTCATGCACCACGCCCAACTGGTCTTCGAGACTACCGCCCTTGACGAAATAGAGCTCGATACGGCCGCCATCGAAGTTCGCCGAGTCAGCGTCGCTCAGGCTTACCGCCGCATCCAGCACCTGCAGACCGGCGTTGACCAGGTTCTCGCCGAAGGCGACGCTGCCGCCGAAATCCGCCAGTTCGGGATTGGCCTGGCGCGTGAAATCCGCCGGGTCGCCGAACATCTGTTGATAGACGCCGTAGCTGCTGCCATCCTGACTGTCCGACGACCACAGCACTACGTAATTGCCCTGCCCCAGATCGGCCACCACCGGCTGGATCTGGCCATAGGAACTGCTGTCGAAGGTGTTGACCTTTTGCTCGCCCGAACTCGGCGCGCCGGCGGCATCGTATTCGCGCGTGTAGATCTCGTAGTACTTGCCTTCGGCGGGCACATAGTAGCTGTACCAGGTGACGACGAAGCCGCCGGTGGACAGGCCGATCACGTCGGGATTGCCCTGGTCGTGATCGGTCGCGACGTTGACGCGGAATTCGCCGCCGGCCGCGTTGCCGGCAGCGTCGTAGCGCTGGCCGTAGACCCCGTCACCGTTGCCATCCTGGCCACGCGACTGCCAGACGACGACGAATCCACCATCAGACAGGGTCGCCACACGCGGCGCGAACTGGTAGTCGGTGACGTAGCTGTTGACGTGAAATTCGCCGCCAAGCTTGGCGCCATTGCTGCCGTAGCGCTGCCCGTAGACCCCGGAATAGCCATCGCCTTCCTGTCCCTCCGATCGCCAGACCACCACGTAGCTGCCGTCGGCATAGGCTGCGACGTCGGGTTCCCACTGGTGACTCGTGGTGTAGGCATTGACCTGGAACTCGTTCTGCCCGCCGGTCTGCACGACGTTGCCGGCGTTGTCGAAACGGGTGCCGAAGACGCCATGGCCGCTGGTATCCACATTCCCGGAATGGTTTGCCCAGGTGACCACGAAGCCGCCCGCGTAGGCCGCCACGCTGGCCTGATACTGCGTGCTGTAGGTCGTCGTGTTGATGCGGAACTCGTCCCCCTGGGGCACGCCGGCGGCACTGTAGCGCTGGGCGTAGACGCCCCAGCCGCTGCCGTCGGCGCCACCATCGTCGGACCAGACGATGACGAAGCCACCATCGGAGAGCGCGGCGATCCTCGGGTCGGTCTGGTTGTTGCCGGTGGTGCTATTCACGCGGAACTCGGGGCCGATGGCGACCCCGTTGGCGTCCATCCGCTGGGCGTAAATTCCGTCGACACTGCCATCCTGGCCATTCGAGACCCAGGTGGTGACGTAGCCTCCAGCTGCGAGCGCCGCGACGGCCGGAGCCGACTGGCTGTTGGAGAAATAGGAATTCACCCGCTCTTCACCGAAGACTTTCATCACCAATCCCCTTTGTCAGGCCAACCTCTGGAGTGCTCGGGAGTCCTTGCCTGCTGCTCCGCGAACCCGCCGCTCGAATGCCCACTGAGAAGCAAGATTCGCGCCGGGCGAGTCTTCCCGCATTACATCAACTTATTGCCGTAGATCCCATCACCGGGCGCGATCGAAGTGTAAAAAAACCCGACACCCTGATGTGGTCCGCGCCGGAGATGCTCGCCGCGCCGCTACGCAAGTGCCCCGCAGGCCCGGACAACGAAAGGGGAGGAGACGTCAGCCCGCGCGGCTGCCGAGCAGGAAGTTGCCGATGCGCCGCAGGCGAAGCGCTCCAGCCGCGCCATCGACACCGCCAAGCAGCGGGCCGGCGGCGCCGGCCAGCTCGGCGGCCCGCTCCGGCGTCAGCAGGGGTGCGCGCTGGCTGAACTCGATCAGCACCAGTTGCTCTTCGCGGCTGAGTGCGAACGGCGGCGGCTCGCTGCCGACATCGATGCCGGCGCCGAGCGCTGGCCGGCGGCCACGCTCGACGTACACCACCAGCGTTCCGGCGGCGAGATCGCCGAGCCGCTTGCCGTCGGCGTTGAGGAGGCTGCAGACGAAACCCGTGGCATAGAGCAGCGGCAGGAAGTCAATGGCGCGCAGGGTATTGCGGATGAATGCCGCGTTGCTGCCGACCGGCCGCCCGTCATCGTGCACCACTGCCAGCCCGCACGCCTTCTTGCCCGGCGTCTGGCCGCGAAACCAGACCTCGAAGACGACCGGATAGAACCATTCGAGCAGGAAGGCCGCCAGCAGCAGCAGACCGGCACCAAAGTCGCCGAGCTGCGACGCCAGGACCACCAGCAGCAGCCAGACGGCGACGCGGATCAGGAAATCGATCAACCAGGCGCGCGCGCGCACCACCGGACCGGCCAGCCGCAGGTCGATGACGCAACCCTCCGGAGTCGCCAGCCGGCGAACGGTATCCAGACGTGCCGCGGGCGTCATTCGTTGAAGAAGATGTCGCGGTACGCGGCGTACAACGAAGCGTAGATCACCGGCAGCAGCAGCAGCCAGCCGAGCAGCAGCGGCAGGCTGGCGCAGACCGCCAGCAGCAGGACGAGCACGCCATAGACCATGAACGGCGGGAAGTTGCGCAGCGCGACCCGCAGGCTGGTCCAGATCGCCTGGCTGGCCGAGAAGTCGTGCAGCACGACCAGCGGCGGCGCCAGCCAGACGGCCATCGCCAGCGGCGTGAACACCAGGATCATCACCCCGACCGAGAGCAGGAAGGTCCACATCGCCGCCTCGTCGCCCGCACCGGCCGCCGTTCCCAGCGCCATCGCACCGGTCAGGGCGGCGAAGACGCCGATGATGATGGCCATTGCCAGCAAGCCGAGCAGATACAGCAGGCCAACCATCAGCAGCGTCCCCGGACGGCGCGAGAAGCCGGCAAAGAGGTGCGCAAAACGGATACCTTCGCCGTCGTCGATGGCGCGGCAGCCGATGCTGAGACCGCCGATGAACACCGGTGCCAAGAGGTTCACGACGACGTTCAACAGCGGGATGCTGCCGAGAATGAGCAGCACGCCCATGCAGGCGACGGCGATGCCGATCCAGGTACCCGGAGCGGTGCGGAAGATCGCCCAGCCCCGCTGCAGCCAGCGGTAGCCATGGCTGAGTGGCACCAGACGGCCCTCGGCCCGGAAATCGTCGACGACCAGGTCGCCCTGGTCCTGCAGCCGCGCCACCGGCGCCTGAAACGGATTGTCCTGGATACTCATAGCGCCCCCCGCGCCGCAGACACCACCATTGCCATCCTTGCCGCCATCTTCAGGGGGGGCGCGGTCGCACCGCCGCCTGCAGGCGCGTACTATAGCGTGCCCGCGCGCTTTCTGGCCCGGTAATGGTTGATCAGCGCGACCGGCAGTTCGCCAGCGCTGACATCCAGGATCTCGACGCCGCCGTGACGCAGCAGTGCGAGCTGCCGCCGCCGTGCCTGCAGGTACTCGAGACCGGCGGCACGCGTCAGCGCGGCGGCGAAGTCGTCGACCGGCGCCGCGAGCACTTCGTCGAGCACCGGTTCACGCAGGCTGGCGACGCTCACCGCGTGCCTGCGGCGCAACTGCCGCACGGCCGGCAGCAGCGTATCGTCGTCCTCGTCGCGCAGGTTGGTGACCAGGATCACCAGCGCCCGCTTGCGCAGATGATGGCTCAGCGTCGCGCCGGCAGCGAGATAATCGGGCACCTGCAGCGATGGCTCGAGATCGTACACCGCGTTCATCAGCGTGTTGACCGTCGCCACCGTCTTGCCCGGCAGCAGAACCCGCGGCCGCGCATGGCCGAAGGTGGCGAGACCGACCGCATCGCCCTGGCGCAGGGCCACCCAGGCGAGCAGCAGGAGCGCGTTGAGGGTATGGTCGAAGTGCGACAGATCGCCGTCGCGGGCGCGCATGCGGGCACTGCAGTCGAGCAGGAAGACGATCTGCTGGTCGCGCTCGTCGGCATACTCGCGCGAGATCAGGCGGCTGACGCGCGAACTGGCTTTCCAGTCGATCTGCCGCGGCGAGTCGTCCTGACGGTAGTCGCGCAGTTGCTGGAACTCCATTCCCTGACCGCGCCGCCGCCGCTGCAGGATGCCGATCTGCGACAGCCGGTTGTCGGTCGCCAGCAGCGTGTAGTGGGCGATGCGCGCGAAATTCGGGTACACCCGCACCTCGTCACGGACAGCCAGCCGCTCCTGCATCTGCCACAGGCGCAGTGGCGACGAGCGGCGCAGCGTGACGCCGTCGAAGCACTGCCGGCCGCGTTCGCTGACCGCAACGCGGTAGCTCAGGCGCAGCCAGCGTCCGCTTGCGATCGTGAAAGGCAGCGGCAGGCCGTCGCTGGCAAATGCCGCTGGATGTCCGTCGGACAGCCAGCCGCGGGCATCGCCACCGTCACAGCGCAGACGCAGACCGACGGTCTGCCAGGTACCCACCGGCATCGCGTGTGCCAGTTGCCGCTGCACGCTGACAGCGCCGCGCCGGCGGTGGGCGGCCAGCGCATCGACGGTTGCCAGCGCAGCCAGCGCGACGCCGGCAACCTGCCACAACGGCAGCCAGGCGGGCACGACGACAGCGGCCACCGCCAGCAGCAGCCAGCAGCCGGCGGCGAGCAGGAGCGGACGATCGGGAAGGAGCATCTAGAGGCGTGGCGCCGGCACGCGATCGAGCAGCGCGTGCAGGAGGTCATCGGCGGTCATGCCCTCGATCTCGGCCTCGGCGGTCGGCGTCACGCGATGGCGCAACGCCGGCAGGGCGACTGCCTTGACGTCGTCGGGGGTGGCGAAGCCACGACCGCCGATCAGTGCCCGCGCCCGCGCCGCGCGCACCAGCGCGATCGGGCCGCGCGGCCCGGCGCCACTGGCCAGTCCGGGTGTATCGCGACTGGCGCGTACGATCGCCACGGCATAGGCGAGGACGCGCTCGTCGAGCGTCACGTGCGCGGCCCACTGCTGCAGTCCGACGACCGTCGCCGGCTGCACCAGCGTCGCCACCGCCTCGACGTCGAGATCGGCACCGGTCTTGGCGCTGGTCACCTGGCGCGTCAGGGCGATCTCTTCCTGCTCGCTCGGGTAATCGATGCGGATCTTCAGCAGGAAGCGGTCGAGCTGCGCTTCCGGCAGCGGATAGGTTCCCTCCTGCTCGATCGGGTTCTGCGTCGCCAGCACCATGAACGGTTGCGGCAGGCGCGAGGTGTTGCCCTCCAGCGTCACCTGCTTCTCCTGCATCGCCTCGAGCAGCGCCGACTGCGTCTTGGCCGGTGCCCGGTTGATCTCGTCGGCGAGCAGCAGGTGCGTGAACACCGGTCCCTGCCGGGTGACGAAGCGCGCCGTTGCGGCATCGAACAGCGTGTGGCCGACGACATCGGAAGGCATCAGGTCGGGGGTGAACTGGATGCGTCGCGTCTCGCCGGCGAAGGTCCTTGCCAGAGCCTTGACCAGCAGCGTCTTGCCGAGACCCGGCACGCCCTCGATCAGTACATGGGCATCGGCGAGGAGCGCGATCAGCACCTCGTCGATGACCGCCTGCTGACCGATCACCGCCTTCGCCATCTCACCGCGCAACGCGGCGAGCAACTGCGCGGCCTGCTGCAACTGGTCTGCGGAGAGGGTGACGAGCGGACTGTTCATGGCGGACTTCTCAAAGGACACGTTCGAGCTCGCGCAGCGTGCGCAGAGCATCGGTGAAGGCGTACGGGCTGTCGGCGGGGCCAGCCAGCGCAGCGGCAATGCGTGCCACCGGCAGACCGGAGAGTGCTGCCAACTGGCTGGCCTGCGCCGCCGGCGGCCGGCCGGCGATTCCTGGCCGACGCTGCGCGAGGCGGCAGCGAAAGTGCTCGCGTGCAGCCGGCAGCAGCGCCGCCAGTTGCCCGCAACGCCACAGGTAGCGGCCAACCGCAGCCAGGTGCTCACGCAGCTCGCGGCGTGTCGGCGCCGCCTCGGGCTGCAGGCTGCCGAAACGGGGAACGATGCGCCACAGCCAGAGCAGCAGCAGGAGCAGCGTCGCGACCGCCGCCGCGCGGGCGTTCTCGGCGATCCATTCGAACAGCGTCGGCATCTGCAGCCGCGACAGCAACAACACTTGCGGCGGCGATGTGCCGCCGTTGCCGCTGATCAGCGTCCAGTAGAACTCGGCGTGGTCCAGTTCACCGATTTGCCGGTTGCCGAGCTGCTGATCGAGTTCGCTGGCCACCGTCAGCCACCCCTGGCCGATGCGGAACCGCAGCATCTGCGCCCCCTGCTCGCCCTCGCCAGCCGACCAGACCGGCTGCCGCTCACCGCTGCTCAGGGTCTGCCAACTGGCGGCAACCTGCAGCGGACGGCTGCCACCCGGCAACTGCACGCTGATCGACGCCGGTCGGCGACGCAAGTCTTCGGCTCGTTTCGTCTGACGGCCGACGCCGACACTGTCGAGCAGCGGGTCGGCGAGCTGTGGCGCTTCCGCCACCGCGATCAGGTGCCCCCCCGCCTCGACCCAGGCCAGCAGGCGGCGCAGACGCTCCGGCGGCAGCAGGTGGACGCGCCGGCGGTCGAGAAAGAGGGTGGTCCCCGCTGGCGGATGGTCGAGCACGCGCGCATCGGACTGCCGTGTCAGCCTGCCACCCATGCCGACGGTCAGGCGCTCGAGTGCCAGATATGGATTGCGGCGCGCCTCGGCCTGCGGCGCCTCGCGCACCGACACCGGTACGCGCTCGAGACGATTGATCAGCCAGCCGGCAAGCAGGCCGACGGCCAGCAGCGCCAGCAGTGCCGCCGCCAGCAATCGCCGTCTCATCGCTCGCCACCACCGCTGCTGCCGAAATGCCGTTGCCAGGCCGCCAGCAGTTCCTCGCCGCGCCGACCCGGCATTGACCAGCCGGCATAGGCGACCAGGCACCAGGCCTCGACGACCTCGGCAAAACACCTCTCGACGGCCGCCGGCACCTGCCCGGCAATGCGACGCAGGCAGTCTTCCTCGGTATCGCCGGCAGCAAACTCGATCTGCCGCTGCGCGATCAGGTTGCGCAACGCACCGCGGTAGAGCAGGCTCAGCGCCTCGACGGCGGCGCCCCGGGCCAGCGCTGCGGCAGCCGCCGGCGCGACCTCGGCGGGCAGCGACTCGGGACGCAGGTCGACACCGGCGACGAACTCGGGCAACCGCCGCGTGCCGGTCGGCGCCGACCGCTGCCGCTGGCGGACGAGCAGCAGGACCAGTGCCGCCAGTGCCAGCCCGGTGAACAGCCACAAGACGCCGCGCAGGAATTCGGCCAGGCTCTCGGCGAGCATCGCCAGCATCGCCACCCAGTTGTGCCCTGGCTCGCCGGCCGGGCTCTCCTGTCGCCGCCAGTGCCAGCGCCAGTCCTCGCGCAACTGCCCGAAGACCGGTTCGGCGAGGACCGCGTCGATCACCTCGCGCGCCGCTGCCGGCGGCCTGGCCGCACCGGCTTCGCCCGTCGCGGCGACGCTGGCTGGCGGCGCCGCGTCCGCCAGCGCCGGTGCTGGCGGCAGCCAGCACGCGCCGACCGCCAGCAGGACGAGCGCGAGCAAGGGTGGTGCGCTGACGGTGCCGGCCTCGAGGCGCTGTGCCAGCCGCCGCAGACCGAGTTCGATGTCCCAGCCCTCGAGTTCGCTGCGCCGGTTGAGGTAGAGCGAAAAGCCGGAAGCGACGTACAGCGGCTCGATGATCGTCTCGGCGAGCATGAAGCCCAGCGTGCCGACCAGATGACGCGCCGGCGATTCCTCATCGCTGAACCAGTCCCACAGCGACCGGTCCGGATGCTCGCCGGGAGTCAGCGCCAGCAGCAGGAACAGCAGCGACAACAGCAGGATGGTCGACATGTTGGCGCAGAAGAAGGTCAGCCAGACGGCATGCCCGCGGCAGCGCCGGCCGAGCAGCGCGAAGCGGGCACGGGCGGCGGCGCCGCGCTGTTCCTCGAGCTGCCACACCGGCAGCAGCAGCGAGCGCGCGAGGCTGAAGCGGCGCAGGCTGAGTCCGGAGATCATCCCCGGTGCACGCAGCAGGCGCGGCAGCGCGCGCAGCACATCGCCGATGCTGCAGGCCTCGCCGAACAGCGAACGGCTGTAGACGTGCAGCAGCACGCGGTCGAAGAGCGGCTTCAGCCACCACAGCAGCGGGATCACGTACTCCGGCCAGGGCCAGAGACCGAGCAGCAGCAGACCGGCCAGCCAGTAGGTGGCGAACCAGGCGCCGTAAACACGCCCGGCCCACCGCCGCAGCATGGCCTGTCCAAGGTCGATCGCCTCCCAGGGGCTGCGCCGGCGCAGGCCGACGGCGATGTCCTCAAGCCGCACGGGCGCGCCCGGCCAGCAGCAGGTAAGCCCAGGTCAGCAGCCACAGCGCGCCGCCGACGGCAACCTTGAACGCAAACGGGACACCGGGCCGGGGCGACCAGAAGGCTTCGATGAATGCCGCGAGCAAGGTCAGGGCGGCCGCACCATAGAGCAGCTTGACCGCCACCCGCGCATGCTGCCGCAGTGCCGCCAGCCGCGTCTGCCGCCCGGGCGCGACCAGTGCCATGCCGAGCTTCAGTCCGGCCGCACCGGCAAGCACGGCACCGGTGAGTTCGAAAGCGCTGTGCCCGGCAACGAAACCCCAGAAGGTGTACACGTAACCGATCTGCGTCAGGTGACCGGCGATGGCGCCGATGTGCAACCCGTTGTACACGAGGTAGAAGACCGTCCCGAGACCGAACGCGACGCCGCCGGCAAAGGCCTGGAAGTCGATGCGCACGTTGTTGGCAATGTAGAAGCCCCACATCGCCCACTCGCTGCTGGCCGCACGCGACCGTCCGAGGTGAGGCGCCGTCGGCGAATACATCTCCTCGATCTCGCCCACCGTCTCCGGGGAAAGCAACAGGAAGGCGGCGTCCGGCCAGACCTGGGTCAGCAGCAGCAAGCTCAACATGGGAACGAAGAGCAGCAGGCCGGCAGCCAGCACGAGCCGCCACTCGCGCCGCACCAGTGCCGACAGGTCGCCGCCGAAGAAGCGTCGCCAGGCATGCCCCTGCGGCTCGCCAGCGCCGTAGATGCGCTGATGTGCTGCCAGAACGCGGCGATGCAGGTCCTCCGCCAGCGCCGCCGAGTAGTTGCGATCGAGCACCAGCGCCAGGTCGTGGCAAAGCCGCCGAAAGCGTTGTGGCAGCCCGGCGGCTCCGGTCGCGTCACCCTCCGGCGCGGCGCTGCGCGACCCCCGTGCCGATGCCAGCCAGCGGTCCCAGGCTTCCCATTCCGCCGCTCGTCGGGCAATGTATTGGCGTTCCTTCACGATGCCTTCCAGATGATGCGGCGGATGATGAGGGATACGCCGGCAAAGGGCAAGGGTCGGCAGCGGGCACCGGGGCGGCCTCTCAGCCGGCGGTCAGCGTCATCAGGATGTCGGCGTACCAGACACAGTTGAGACCGAGCGCCTCGTCGAGTTCGAGGTCGCGCGACCCGACGTCGAGCCGTGCCGAGTGCACGCCCAGGAGCAGCCACGGCAGCCCGGCACGGCCCGCATCGTCCGCTGCCATGCGCATCACCACCGGCGCCCCGCTGGTGCCGCGATGCGTTCGCGCATCGCTGAGGAAGTAGCCCTCGCCCTTGAAGCGCAGTCCCCAGGGCGAGGCCAGGACCGCCTGGCGGACGACCGGCATGTGGTGCAGGGTATCGTGAAAACCGAGCGGGAAACCGACGACGAGCAGCGAGCCGCCGATCTCGACGTGATCGCAGCGGCCCGGCAGATTCTCGGGGCCGAAGGCGCCGAGCAGCGTTCGCACCGGCAGGGCGCTGCGCTCGATCTCGATCACCGCGACGTCGATGTCGCCGGCGGAATCGCTGCCCTGCCGCCAGAGGCTGCGACCGTTGCGGTACAGGGGAATCGAGAAGCCGATCGATTCGGCCAGATTGGCCGGGTCGACATGCAACTCGATCTCGATCCGGTCGGGGAAATGCCGGCTCGGCTCGTCGATCAGAACGTGCCGGCTGCTGACCAGGAACAGCCGCCCGTCGCGGGCGAAGAAGAAGCCGCTGGCATTGGTCAGTGGCTGCTGCTGCAGGAAGGTGCTGATGCGCGTCGCAGCAAGAAGGATGGAGTCGATCATCGGCGAGGGGGCGCGAAGGCGGTCGGAGGGGTCCAGCTTACCCCGGAAACGGGCAAATCGGCGAATACCCGGCCGCAACGCGCTGGCTGCCCGTGCGCAAGCTCAGGGCGCTGGCGGTCGCGGCAGAAGATCTGCGTGCTGCCCGGGCGGACGCCGGCGACCCTGGCCCGCGCCGCAGCCGCGCCGCCGTGACGGACGAAGAAAAGGCCGCGCCGAGTGCCCGACATCGACTATTCTTCAGTCGTTGCAGGCAAGGCAACGTCACGCGGCGTCCACCCGCGGCGTCCCTTGCCGGTACGTCCCAACTCGACCAAGGAGAGTCCCGATGAGCAAGCACGCCCTATGTATCGGCATCAACGACTACCCCGGCACGCAGAACGACCTCTCTGGCTGCGTCAACGACGCCAATGACTGGGCTGCGGCACTGGCCGGACGCAGCTTCAGTGTTCTCAAGCTGCTCGATTCGCAGGCCACCAAGGCGGCCATGGTCGCCGCCATCGGCAGCCTCATCGGCAAGGCGGTCCGTGGTGATACGGTGGTCATCACCTATTCCGGCCATGGCACCTGGGTGCCCGATCGGGATGGCGACGAGCCGGATCAGCGTGACGAAGCGCTTTGCCCATGGGACATTGGCCAGGGCAAGGTGCTGCTCGACGACGAGTTGCACCTGCTGCTGGCGAAGCGGGCCGCTGGCGTTCGCATCGTCCTGATGTCGGACAGCTGCCACTCCGGGTCCGTCACCCGTGGCGACACCTCGGAACTGGATCCGGGCATGCCGCGCGCCCGCTTCCTGCCGCCGGAAACATGGCTGCGCGATGTCGACCTGCCGGCCGCAATCCCGCGCCGGCTGGCCGGTGGCATCGCCCGCTCCGGCGGCGACCTGCTGATGGCAGGCTGCCTCGACACCCAGTACAGCTGGGATACGCGCTTCAATGGACGGCCGAATGGTGCGTTCACCTACTACGCCCTGAAGACCCTGGCGAAGCTCGGTGCCAGCGCCTCCTACGCCCAATGGTTCAAGGCCATCACGCCGGCCTACCTGCCGACCAACCAGTTGCCGCAGGACCCGCAGCTGTTCGGCTCGGCTACCGCCCGCAAGTGGAAAGTCTTCAGCTAGCC
>ERZ761602.4318-NODE-4318-length-18579-cov-4.998704_pt1 | contig 18579 bp, 16 predicted proteins | sample MGYA00512165_ERZ761602 | MGnify/ENA primary metagenome ERZ761602 (study PRJEB28899, sample SAMN02445085) | bioreactor sludge metagenome | biome: EBPR sludge; isolation source: Thorneside wastewater treatment plant | place: Australia: Brisbane, Thorneside... | reverse complement strand
GGCTATGGCCGGGCCTTCACCGAAGCGGGCCTGCAGCAATGGGGCCTCAAGATGCAGGACGACATCACCGACGGCGTCCTGAAGATGATCGCCGACGGCATCGCGGACCCAGAGCGCATCTGCATCGTCGGCGCCTCCTATGGCGGCTACGCGACGCTCGCCGGCGCAACGTTGACGCCGGATCTCTATGCCTGCGCGGTCAGCATCGCGGGCGTTTCGGACCTGCCCGAGATGATCAAGTGGGAGCGCACGATCCACGGGCGCGGATCGGATGTCGTCGACTTCTGGATTTCCCGCATCGGCAGCCCGACCGACGATTCGGAGCGGCTGCGCGCCACCTCGCCTGCCCGCCAGGCGGCGCACGCGAAGTGCCCGATCCTGCTGATGCATGGCGAACTCGATACGACCGTACCGATCCGCCAGAGCGAGCTGATGGTCGACGCGCTGGCATCCGCCGGCAAGCCGGTCAGCTTCGTGAAGCTGGAAGGTGATGATCACTATCTCCAGCTGGGCAGCACAAGGCTCCAAATGCTCACGGCACTGGAAACGTTTCTGGACGAGCACATCGGCGATTGAAGGGGCCGGGCCGAGCGGCCGGGACGGACGACGCGGTGCCCGGAACCGGTCGGTGCTGCGCGCCGAACTGCCGGAGGCCGCTGGCCTGCGGGAGAAGATCGCCGCCCGCCACGACCAGGTGATGGCCGAGCGCGAGGCGGCGCGTGGTGGGCCGTTCCGCCCTAGGCAGCCCTCCGGCGCTCGCGGATAAGCCGAAGCACCTCGGCCGCGGCCTTGGGGATGTTCGTACCCGGCCCGAAGACGGCGGAGGCCCCTGCCTTGGTGAGCGCCTCATAATCCTGCGCCGGGATGACGCCGCCGCAGACGATGAGGATGTCGTTCGCACCGCGCTTCTTCAGCGCCTCGGCGAGCAGCGGCACCAGCGTCTTGTGTCCGGCCGCCAGCGAGGAAACGCCGATGACGTGGACGTCGGCGTCGATCGCATCCTGCGCGACCTCTTCGGGCGTCTGGAAGAGGAGACCGACGTCGACGTCGAAGCCGATATCGGCGAAGGCGGTGGCGATCACCTTGGCGCCGCGATCATGGCCGTCCTGACCCATCTTGGCGACCAGCATGCGCGGTCGCCGGCCTTCTTCCTTCGCGAAAGCCTCGACGTCGCGCTGGATCTGCATATAGCCCTCGTCGCCCTCATAGGCGGCGCCATAGACGCCGGAGATGGTGCGGATGTCGGCGCGGTGACGGCCGAACGCGGCCTCCATCGCGTCGGAGATTTCGCCGACCGTGGCGCGCGCGCGGGCCGCGTTCACCGCCAGCGCCAGCAGATTGGCGTCGCCCTTCGCGCCCTCGGTGAGGGCCTCGAGCGCCGCCTTGCAGGCCGCCGCGTCGCGCTTGGCCTTGACGGCCTTCAGCCGCGCGATCTGCGCCTCGCGCACCGCGTCGTTGTCGATGTCGCGGACCTCGATCGGGTCTTCCTGCGTCAGGCGGAACTTGTTGACGCCGACGATGACCTCTTCGCCGCGATCGACCCGCGCCTGGCGGCGGGCGGCGGCCTCTTCGATGCGCAGCTTGGGCATGCCGGCCTCGACCGCCTTGGTCATGCCGCCCATGTCCTCGACTTCCTTGATGAGCGCCCGCGCCGCATCGGCGATCGCGTGGGTCAGCGACTCCACATAATACGAGCCGCCGAGCGGATCGACGACGCGGGTGACGCCGCTCTCGTTCTGGATGACGAGCTGCGTGTTGCGCGCGACCCGGGCCGAGGTCTCGGTCGGCAGCGCGATGGCTTCGTCGAAGGCGTTCGTGTGCAGCGACTGCGTGCCGCCCAAGACGGCGGCCAGCGCCTCCAGCGTGGTGCGGATCACGTTGTTCATCGGGTCCTGCTCGGTCAGGCTGACGCCCGATGTCTGGCAGTGCGTGCGCAGCATCAGGCTCTCGGCCTTCTTGGCGCCGAAGCCCTGCATGATCTCGCTCCAGATCATGCGCGCGGCGCGCAGCTTCGCCACTTCCATGAAGAAGTTCATGCCGATGGCGAAGAAGAACGAAAGCCGCCCGGCGAAGGCGTCCACGTCCATGCCGCGCGCCAGCGCCGCGCGCACATATTCGGCGCCGTCGGCCAGCGTGAAGGCCAGCTCCTGCACCTGCGTCGCGCCGGCCTCCTGCATGTGATAGCCGGAAATCGAGATCGAGTTGAACTTCGGCATGTTCTTCGCCGTGTACTCGATGATGTCGGCGATGATCCGCATCGAGGGCGCGGGCGGATAGATATAGGTGTTCCGCACCATGAACTCTTTGAGGATGTCGTTCTGGATCGTGCCGGCCAGCTTGTCGGACGAAACGCCCTGCTCTTCCGCCGCGACGATGTAGTTGGCGAGGATCGGAATGACCGCGCCGTTCATCGTCATCGAAACGCTCATCTTGTCGAGCGGAATGCCGTCGAACAGGATCTTCATGTCCTCGACGCTGTCGATGGCGACGCCCGCCTTGCCGACATCGCCGGTCACGCGCGGGTGGTCGCTGTCGTAGCCGCGATGGGTGGCGAGATCGAAGGCGACCGAAACCCCCTGCTGACCGGCGGCGAGGTTCTTGCGGTAGAAGGCGTTGGATTCCTCCGCCGTCGAGAAGCCCGCATACTGGCGCACCGTCCAGGGGCGGCCCGCATACATCGTGGCGCGCACGCCGCGCGTGAACGGCAGGAAGCCGGGCAGCGTGTCGATGCCTTCGAGTTTTTCGAGATCGGCCGCCGTATAGAGCGGCTTGATGTCGATGCCTTCCGGCGTCCTCCAGGTCAGCGTCTCGGGGGGCGCTTTCAGCTCCTTCGCCGCCAGCGTCTTCCAGTCTTCGATGGTCTTGCCTGTCATGGCCCCGGCCCTTGCGCGGGGAAGGCCCCGTCGCCCGTCATAGTGCGTTGCGGGCGCACTTAATCCCGCGTGCCGCCGGGGGTCAAACGCTGCAACTTTCCGCATGGGGAAGGCGCAAACCTTAATGCCGCGCTCTTCGCAGGCGTTAGGACACCTGAACGGCCTCTGCCCTGTGCACCATCCGGACACCACATCTCGTGCGTGAACGAATCTCGAAAATTTACACGTCAGTGATTCGGACATGCTCCGTTCCGAAGCCGTTCCGTGTATGAACGGGTCTTGCGTCCGGCGCGTTAACCCGCTTGCTTGGCTTTCGCCGCGCGGATTCGTAAACACGTATGGTTAACAGCCGGCAGGGTTCGGCATAGTTCAGGCAGCATGACGCACTCAATCGAGACCACCGGATCCGAGCGCGTGCTCGGCGTTCTGGGACCGACCAACACCGGCAAGACGCACTACGCGATCGAACGCATGCTGGCCCATCGCACTGGCATGATCGGTCTGCCGCTGCGGCTGCTGGCCCGCGAGATCTATGACCGCGTCGCTGCGGCCAAGGGCACGGACGCCGTTGCGCTGCTGACAGGCGAGGAGAAGATCGTCCCGAAGTCTGCGGCTTACTGGGTATGCACGGTGGAATCGATGCCGGCCGGACTCGGCGTCGAGTTCCTCGCCGTGGACGAAATCCAGATGTGCGCCGACGCCGAGCGCGGCCATGTCTTTACAGACCGGCTGCTGCATGCGCGCGGCAGTCACGAAACGCTGTTCCTGGGCGCCGAGACGATGCGCGGTTTGATCCAGCGCCTCGTGCCGCATGCCCAGTTCATCACTCGGCCGCGCCTGTCGGATCTCGCCTATACGGGCGCCAAGAAGCTGACGCGCCTGCCGCGCCGCACCGCCGTCGTCGCCTTCAGTGCGAACGAGGTCTATTCTATCGCCGAATTGATCCGCCGTCAGCGCGGCGGCGCGGCGGTAGTGATGGGCGCGCTGTCGCCCCGCACCCGCAATGCGCAGGTCGCGCTCTACCAGTCGGGCGAGGTCGACTTCCTGGTCGCCACCGATGCGATCGGCATGGGGCTCAACATGGATGTCGACCATGTCGCCTTCGCGAGCCTGGAGAAATTCGACGGCGAGGCGACGCGCGCCCTGCGCTCCCAGGAGTTGGCGCAGATTGCCGGCCGGGCCGGCCGCTACATGAACGACGGCACGTTCGGAGTCACGGGCGAATGTCCTGACCTCGATGCCGCCCTCGTCGAGCAGATCGAGAACCATCGCTTCGATCCAGTGCGCGTCGCCCAGTGGCGCAACCCCGCGCTCGACTTCGCCTCGCTTGACCGCCTGCTCGCCAGCCTTGACGCACTGCCCACCGTGAAGGGACTCCAGCGCACCCGACCCTCGACCGACCTCGTTTCACTGCGCCTCCTGAAAGAGACGCCCGAGGTCGCTTCGGCAGCGGCGACCCGTGAGGCGGTCGCGCGGGTCTGGGACGTCTGCCAGATCCCCGATTTTCGCAAAGTCACCCTCGACGAGCACGCCCGGCTCATCGCCAAGATCTTCAGTCACCTGATGTCGGACGCGGGCGTCATCGCCGAGGACTGGCTGCGGCCGCAGGTCGAGAGCCTGGACAATACGGAAGGCGAGATCGACGCGATTCAGGCCCGGCTCGCCCACATACGTACATGGGCCTATGTCGCCAACCGGCCCGGCTGGCTGGCCGATGGCGCGGCGTGGCAGGTGCGGGCGCGCGAGATCGAGGACCGACTCTCCGACGCCCTGCACGAAAAGCTGACGGAGCGCTTCGTCGATCGCCGCACATCGGTGCTGATGAAGAAGCTGCGCGAGGACGAGGACTTCACAGCGACCGTCGGCGAGGATGGCGAAGTCCTGGTCGATGAAGAGTATGTCGGCCGCCTTGAAGGGCTGCGCTTCGCTGCCGATCCGCGCGCCGCCGGACTGCACGGCCGCGCCCTGAAGGCGGCGGCGTTCCGTGGCCTGCAGGGCGAACTTGCCCGGCGCGCCTTCGAGATCGCCAACGCCGACGACAAGGCCTTCAGCCTGACCGAGCACGGCCGCGTCTGGTGGAGCGGCGCGATCGTCGCGCTGCTCGAGGCCGGGCACAGCGCGCTGAAACCGCGGGTCGTGCTGCAGGCCGACGAGCAGATCACCCCGACCGCCTGGGTACGCGCCGAAGGCCGCGTCCGCGAGTGGGTTGAATCGCGCATCGCCCATGTGTTGAAGCCGCTATTCGAGCTGCAGGCGGCTGTCGAGGCAACCGGCGATGCCGCCCTGCCCGCCGCAGCGCGTGGCTTCGCTTTCCGCCTCAGCGAAACCATGGGCGCACTCGACCGCGAGACAGTGCGGGCAGAAGTGGAGCGCCTGCCACCCGCCGACCGCGCCGCGCTGCGCAAGCTTGGCGTCAAGTTCGCTCGCTTCTCGGTCTTCACCCCGGCGCTGATCAAGCCTGAGGCGGCCCGCCTGATGGGGCTCCTGACGGCCGTCAAGGCCGGCGTCCAGCCGTTGCCGCGCCTGCCCAATGCCGGCCTCACTTCGGTTCAGACCGATCCGGCACTTCCGGTGCCGATCTATGGAGCGGCCGGTTACCGCGTGCTTGGGCCACGCGCCGTGCGCCTCGACATGCTCGAACGGCTGGGCGACGCCATCGAGGCCAAGCGAGACGCCGAGAAGCGTCTGCCGCCCTTCGCGATCTCGCCCGACATGCTCTCGCTGCTCGGTTGCTCGGTCGAGGAGATGACCGGCGTCCTGCGGGCTCTCGGCTTCAAGGCCGAAGGCGCGAAGACCGAGACCGGCGCCGACATCCTGCTGTGGCGGCCGCGCCGCCGCCACGACGGCGAGCGTCCGCAGCACAGGCGTCCTGAGGGCGAACGCCCGCGCCGCGGCGACGGATCGCGCCGTCCCCAGCCCGCGGCGTCCGAGACCGGTCCGGCAGAGCCCGGCGCCGAGGCGCCCGCGCCGGCCGAGCGCGAAGCAAACCGGCGGCCGCGTCGCGGTCCCCGCCGTCCCGAAGGCGGAAACGGCGGCGAACGGCGCGGCGGCGATCACGGGGCGCGCCGGCGTCCCGACGACAAGCCGCGCGAGGCGGCGGCTGAAGGCGGCGAGCGCCCCCGCGCCGACCAGCCGCGCTCCGACAAGCCCCGCCCCGAGAAGCCCCGTCACGACCGGCCGCAGCGCCCGCCCGAACAGCGCTTCGAGCGCAAGGAAAAGCCCGCCGATCCCAATTCGCCGTTCGCAATCCTGGCCAAGCTCAAAGGATGAGGCGCGAGGCGCGGAGCGTTTGCCCTCACGCGGGGACAGGCTGAGATGCGGCTCGACAAATGGCTCTGGTCCGCCCGCTTCTACAAGACGCGCGCTCTCGCCGCCGATATCTGCGCCGAGGGCCGCGTCCGCGTGAACGGTGCGGTCACCACCAAGGCGCATTATGACGTGAAGCCAGGCGACGTGCTCACCTTGCCGCAGGGCGGGCGGGTGCGCGTCGTCGAAGTGCTCGCCCACGCGGAACGCCGGGGTCCGGCGGCCGAGGCCGAACGGCTCTACGCCGACCGCGACGGCTGAGAGGATTCAAGGATGCTCGACAAGATCAAGGCGCTTCTTCTTCAGTCCGGTCTGAAGCAGACGGCCCAGCCCTTCCCCGAGCGCGACGTCGCGGCGGTGGCGCTGCTGCTTGAGGCGGCGTCCGCCGACGGCAGCTATGGCGAGGCCGAGCACCTCACGCTCTGCGAACTCGTCGCCCGCAAGATGGTCCTCGCGCCGGATCGCGCGGCTGCGCTGCTGGACGCCGCCCGCGCCCGCCAGAACCAGGCGGTCGAGCTCTTCCGTTTCACCGACGCTGTCAATCGCGCGATGGACGAGGGCGAACGCGCGGCGCTCGTTGAAATGCTGTGGGAGGTCGTCTATGCAGACGGCGTTCTCGACGCGTTCGAGGACCGACTGATCCGTTCCGTCGCCGCCCTGCTGCACGTGCCGGACCGCACCCGCGCTGAGGCGCGGCGGCGCGTACTGGCACGCAAGGCGGACGGCGAAAACTAGGGAGAGCGCGCATCGCGCGCCGCGCCGCTGTAGATGACCTATGTCGTGGCCGACGCTTGCATCAAGTGCAAGTACATGGACTGCATCGAAGTCTGTCCGGTGGATTGCTTCTACGAGGGCGAGAACTTCCTCGTCATCCATCCCGACGAGTGCATCGACTGCGGGGTCTGCGAGCCGGAGTGCCCGGTCGAGGCGATCAAGCCGGATACCGAGCCGGGGCTCGAGGTCTGGCTGGAGTTGAATCGCAAGTTCGCCCAGACTTGGCCCAATATCACCGCCAAGGGCGAACCACCCGCAGACCGCGACGAGTGGGCCAAGGTGACCGACAAGCTTTCCAAGCACTTCAGCCCGAATCCCGGCAAGGGCGGCTAGAAGGCGCCAGGCCGGGCCGCGCGCGAGCGATATTTACCGCTTTCTTAATGCCCTATCCCACCCCTTGGGGCCGGATTCCCTCGCACGCACAGGCACTTGTCCGTGCCCGGAGTGGTTTTTAACTATTTAATCAATGGCTTAACGATTTAGGGCCTTCCAATTCGGTCATTTTGTGCTATATTGGTGACAGATCACGTCACCTGTTGACCCAAGGGTTTCCGGCTCGCTCACCGACCGGCAGCGGCTTCTCGCCGTTGCATATCCCAGCGCTATATGTCGCCCGGACACGCGCACAGATTGTGCGCCGGGTGGTTGCTGCGCTCTGGCGAAGCCCAAGGCCATCAGGCGGACATAGTTGTGCGGTATCCGTCAAAATGTGCGGGGCCGTGTCCAGTTCAGTGTGCGGAGAGAGACCGATGAGCAAAGCCAGCGCCGCCAAGAAGCCCCTCGCCAAGTCCTCCGCCAAGCCGAAATCCGCACCGAAGGCGGCCGCGAAGCCTGCGGCCAAGCGAGCCGTCGCGCCCGCGAAGGCGCCGGCCGCAAAGGCGGCTGTCCAGAAGCCCCAGGCCGCGAAGCCCATCGTGACGGCCAAGCCCGCCTCCGCTCCGAAGGTCGCGGTGAAGACGCCCGAGCCCGCGCCCATCGTGACACGCCGGGCCGACTTCAAGGTCAACGATCACGTCGTCTATCCGGCGCACGGGGTCGGCCAGATCGTCCGCATTGAGGAGCAGGAAGTCGCCGGTCACAAGCTGGAACTGTTCGTCATCACCTTCGAGAAGGACAAGATGACGCTGCGGGTTCCCACCCCCAAGGCGAAAGCCATCGGCATGCGCAAGTTGGCCGGCGCCGACACGGTACTGAGCGCCATGCAGACGTTGCGCGGCCGCGCCCGCATCAAGCGTACCATGTGGTCGCGCCGGGCCCAGGAGTATGAGGCCAAGATCAATTCTGGCGATCTGATCTCGATTGCCGAAGTGGTCCGCGACCTGCACCGTGCCGGCGGCCAGCCGGAACAGAGCTACTCCGAGCGCCAGCTCTATGAAGCCGCGCTGTCGCGGATGGTGCGCGAAGTTGCCGCCGTGGAGCGCATCGACGAGGACGCCGCGATGAAGCGTCTGGAGTCGGCGCTGACCAAGACGGCGGCCGCTGCGGCGTCGGCGGTCGCCAGCGCGGCTGCCTGATCGCCGTCTTGCGCTGCACTCGAATTGAACGAGGGCCCGGCCGGAACGCCGGGCCTTTCGCTTTCGTATGCCAGAAGCGTCAGCGGTTACGTCGCGCAGCCGCGGGCGTTCGTCTCGCGAAGGCCTGGATCACCGCTTTGGTGCGGAGCAGGCCGAAGAAGTGAAGCATCCGATTGATCGCCTCGAAGGCCATGGCCGCGGCCTCCGGTTCGCCGGCTCGCCCCGTTACGGCGGTAAGAAATTGCGAGACCTCGGTCTCGGCCAGCCGTTCTGCGGCCTCGACATAGAAGCCGAGAATGCCGGCATCGAAGCCGTGCGCCTCGTCGAATCCGGCGTGCCGCATGTCGCCCCAGATCGCGACCAGTTCAGCATCGGTGCGCGAGACCACGAGCCCACCGGCGCGACGACGCAAACGGATCGCTCCGATCCGCTGAAGCGCCGCTGCGTCGCGCTCGGCCTTCGGATTGCGCTTCCTGACCGATGAGAGCGGTACCAGCGCGTCGAAGCGGTCGAGCCGTGCGGCGACCAGCTGTTCCAGATGCGGAAAGGCCCCCGCCGCGACCGGCGCCGCCACCGGTCCCCCGGCCAACATGGCGCGGATCTGCGGCAATGTCAGGCTCTCTTCCTTTTGCAGTCGCCGGATGAGCCGTATGCCCTCGACATGAGCCTCGGCATAGTCAGCGACATTGCGGCCGCCTCGTATCGGTTCGGGGAGCAGTCCGTTGCGGAAGTAGACCCGAATCGTCTCTCGGTTGACCCCGGTCGCCTTCTCCAGATCCCGCATCTTCATGGATCGCCCCGAAACATACGTTGACGATAGACGCAGTTTTGCGTATTGCATATACGCACAAGCGCCGCGCGAGAAGCTTTCTCCGCAAGATGGCGCGCGAGGGAGCGCCCATGAACGACTTCACGGTACCGGCCGATCTCGTGGCCCCCGTCTTCAACCCGGCAAGCTTCGGACAGCGCGGCTTGGTGCACGACATCTTCACCCGCCTGCGGCGCGACTACCCGCTCTCGCGGGTCGAGGTTCCCGGCTACGATCCGCACTGGATCGTCACCAAGTGGGACGATCTGCGCGAGATCACGCGTCAGGACACGATCTTCCACGGCGGCGACCGATCGAAGACGCTGATCTCGCAGGCCGGCGAAGCGTTGGTGAAGCAATACACCGGCGGCCAGTCGAACATCTTCCGCTCGCTCGTCCAGCTCGACCCGCCCGAACATGGTGCCTATCGCGCCGTGCTGTCGCAGACCTTCATGCCGGAGCAGGTCGCCAAGCTCGCGGGCGACGTCGAAAAGACTGCCAAGGCCTATGTCGACCGCATGGCCGCGATGGCCCCGACCTGCGACTTCGCCACCGACGTCGCCTTCCGCTACCCGCTCAAGGTCATCCTCGACCTCATCGGCGTGCCGGAGGAGGACCACGAGAAGATGCTGCGCCTGACGCAGTGGCTCTTCACCTATGCCGACCCCGATCTCAGGCGGCCGGGCTCCGACCTCACCAATCCGGAAGAGATCACCAAGACCTGGAACATCGTCTTCAACGAGTTCCGCGACTACTACCTGCCCATCGTCGCCGACCGCCGCCGCTGCCCGCGCGGCGACATCGCCTCGCTGATCGCCAACGGGAAAGTGTTCGGCCACGACATGGAGGAGCGCGCGATGATCTCGTATTTCGCCATCGCCTCGACCGCGGGCCACGACACGACATCTGCGACCACTGCGACGGGCATGTGGGTGCTCGCCGAGCAGCCCGAGATCCTGGCCCGGCTGAAGTCCGATCCCGGCCTCATCTCCGGTTTCGTCGAGGAGACTATCCGCTGGACCTCGCCGGTTCAGCAATTCGTCCGCTCCGCGACCCAGGACTACGGACTGAAAGGCCGGCACATCGCCAAAGGCGATCTGATCTACCTATCCTACATGTCCGCCAACCGGGACGAGGACGTGTTCGCCGATCCGTTCGTGTTCGATCCCGCCCGATCGCCCAACCGCCATGTCGGCTTCGGCTATGGCGGCCATATCTGCCTCGGCCAGCACCTCGCAAGGCTGGAGATGAAGGCCTTCTGGCAGGCGCTGGTCCCGCGGCTGAAATCCGTCGAGATGGCAGGGGAAGGCCGTATCGCGGAATCGGAATTCGTCTCCGGCCCGAAATCGGTGCCGATTCGCTTCGCCATGCACTGACGATAGCCCTGGAGGGCGATCAGCCTCCCCGGGCCAGAACGAGGCGGACCTTCTCGAGGATCACCCCGTCGTCCTCGTGGAAATCGAACGTGCTGCGGAATCGGCTCTCGCGATCGTAGAGCTGAACGCTCGCGGTGTGATCCATCGTGTAGCCGCCGCCTTCGAGCGCCACCTTCGCGGCATAGATGTGATAGTCGCGCACGACGGCCGCGATCTCGTCCGGCGTCCCGGTCAGCATGACGATGCGGGGATCGAACAGCGAGCCGAACGTCTTCATCTCGTCTGGCGTGTCGCGCGCCGGATCGACGCTGATGAAGACCGGCATGACATCGGCTGCCTCCGGGCCAAGTGCCTCCAGAACCCGTGTCATCGCCGCCAGCGTCGTCGGACAGACATCGGGGCAATGCGTGAAGCCGAAGAAGATCAGCGCCACCTTGCCCTTCAGGCGGGCGCTGTCGAACCGCGCGCCGTCGCTGTCGGTCAGTACGAACGGCGCCGCCGGAGCGGAGGGCTGCAGGACGCTTCCGTTCGACGGATTCTGGCTCCGCAGCCAAGCCAGACCGCCGATCGTCGCGGCGGCGGCGAGCGTGACCGCTGCGAACAGCCTGATGGCGGGGCTGACGCTCATGCTCAGTGCATGTCGCTGTGGTCGTGACCGGCGTCGTGGCCTGTCGAGACCGCCGTCTGGACCGGCGCATCGAGAGCGACTTCGCCCGCAGTCTCGAAGACCAGAGTCAATGCGACATGCGCGCCTTCCACAAGCGGCGCCTTCAGCCCGATCAGCATGATGTGGTAACCGCCAGGCTTCAGCTCGACCGAACCGCCGGCCGGGACTGCGATGGCCTCGACCGGCCGCATCTTCATGACGTCGCCGTCCATGACGACCTCATGGAGTTCGATCGACGTCGAGACGTCACCCTTGACCGCGATCAACCGGTCTTCGGCCGCCCCCGAATTGGCGATCGTCGCATAGGCGGCGCTGTTGCCGCCGGCCGAGGCCCGCGCCCAGACGCCGCTTAGAGAGATCGCGCCGTCGGCGGCCTGCGCCAGCGATCCCAAGGCGAACATGGCAATCATCGTAATGAGTCGTTTCATGACCTGGAACTCCCTTTAAGTCGGCGTTTTGATATGTCCCATTCGCGCTCCCGGCGCCGAGGCCAGGAGCGCGAATTTGAATCTCGAATGCCCGATCGCTCAGGCGTGCTTAGCGCGGCAAGCGGAGCGGCTGTCCGGTCGGCCGCAAGGTCAGAATCTTCCTTCTATCCCAATCGTAACGGCTGCACCTTCGCCGGGCGCGAATGCCGCATTGTCGAATCCACCAAGGTTATTCTGCGCTGTAATGACAGTCGCCGCATACCGTTCATCCGTCAGATTTCGACCCTCGAGGAAAAGCGTGAACGTCTCGCCCTGATAACCGACACGAGCTCCCAGCGTGGCATACCCGTCCGACCGGAGGGTGTTCGCGTAGTCTGCGAAGCCTCCCTGAGGAACGATCGTAGCGAAGACGCCGCCGTAGAAGCCGCTCTGAGCTGTATAGCCGAGATTGGCCTCAATGATGTGCTCGGCAAGAATCGGCAGCCGGTTATCGCCAAAAGTCGCATCGTCGCTGAAGCGAGCATTCGTCCATGTCCAGTCGAGTCCGGCGACCACCTGATCACCTTCGGTGAAGATGTCGCCCGCAAGACCCACGTCGATGCTCGCCTCAATTCCCCAGCGCGTCGTCCGATCGGCGTTTCCTACTGAGCTGACCGTCTGAGTAACGAAGTCGCTGGTCGAGACGATTTCACCGTCCAGCCACGCCCGGTAGATCGTGACGTCCAGATCGAAGGGGCCAAGCCTGCCTTTGATCCCTGCCTCTATCGTCGTTGCAGATTGAGCGTCGAGATCGACCGTTACGGGACGGCGCGGATTGGCGCCGTTGACGTTGGCAGCCCCAGCTCCGGTGCCTGCCACATTGATGAACAAGACATCGAAGGTCGGGGGCTCCATCACGTGGCTGACGGCTGCGAAGACATTCAGATCGTCAGCGACATCCCAAGACACCAGCGCCAGGCCCGACAAGCTCTCGTAGTCGCGATCGAATGTCGCAGCGGGCCTCGCCGCCCGGGTCGGGAAATTTTCGCCAATTTCTCGCTCATGCCGATGCCAGCCGCCCACCAACTCGAGGCGCAGCGTCTCATCGAGTGGAACCTCCAACGACGCCTGAATCGAAAGGCGTGAAGCGTCGAATGCGTTGTCCGCCCACAGCAGGCCGGTTGTCCCCGTAAAGGTGGGTATGGTTCCCCCGCCGTTGAGAAAGAGGCGGCCGTCGCGTTCGCCCTTTTGATAAATCACCTCGACACCGATGCCCCCCTCGCCCGCCGCGAGATCGAAGGTATCGAACAATCTGCCGCGGACGCTCAAGTCGACGCTGTCGTCGATCTGCACATCGCGCCGCCGAAACTCGACATCGGTGGACATGTAGCTCACATCAAAATCTGCGTTGGTGCCTGCCGAACTGTAAGATAGGCCGCCTGCCACCCGGGAACGATCCGAGGTACGCCGCCAGTCACCTGCCAGATTTCCCGGCTGAGCCTCGCGGGAGCCCGCCTCGATCTGAGCAAGGGTCATCGGCCCGGGCAACTCCAGTTCGCTCGCGCTCGCCAGAAGTGACAACCGAAAGCGAGTAGTCTCGGTCAGGTTCCCTTCAATGGCCGCATAGCCGCGAGAAGCCTCCTGTTCATTGTGGTCCCGGTATCCGCGCTGCTTGAACCAAGTACCCGTGGCGAAGGCGGAGACCTCGTCGCCGCCGGACAACGAAATCTGCCCTCTGCGATAGCCAAAGCTCCCGGCCTCGCCACGGCCAAGCGCCTCCAAAGGACCCGCGCCCTCCTGGCCGCGAAAGTCGACCACGCCGCCTAGTGCAGCAGCGCCGGCCAGGACACCGCGTCCGCCGCGCAGAACGGCAACAGACTTGAAGAACAGAGGATCGATCCACTCGACGAAGTCGAAGCTCGTGTCGGCAAAGCTCATGGGCAAGCCGTCCAGCCGCAACTCGATGCCTCGACCGGCCGGTTGCGTGCCGCGCTGAAGTCCAGAGCCGCGAATGGCGAAGCGCGGGTGATCGATGCCGCCGAAGACCGGTTCGAGCACGATTCCCGGCGACGCCCGGAAGAGGTCCGGCAGCGTCGAGAGCCGGCCTTCGCGAACAGGGAGAACAGCCATACGCGCCGATTCGGCGCTGTCGCTTCGCCCGAGCACAATAATCGTCTCGATGGGTTGATCGACAGGCTCCGAGATTTCAGGCGACGCCGCAAGCGCGGCGCCAGTGCATAGTGTCGAGAAGGAAGCGGAGAGCAGCAGCGCGCGCGCGCGGCGAGAATAGGGCGACATGTAGAGAACTCCGGACAGGATCGACGGCGCGGCCACGCATGGCCCTCGCGCCGGTTCAGGCGGTTCGAACGATCAGGTCTGGAGGAGGGGTGGCGCGCGCGGCGCCTGTGGCCGGAAGGGCGCATCGGCAGGCCCGCCCGGCGACTCGTCGCGAACGATGTGACCGCTTTGCACCGCCAGCGGCAGGCTGACGATGGGCGCGGAGGGCGGCGGGGCGAGAACCGCGACCGCCGCGAAGGCGCATGGCGCGTGCGCCGCCGCCATGACGCCGTCGATGCCGCTCGCCGGACGGTCCGCACCGTCCAGGGTCTTCGCGCCATCGACCGTGCAGATCACCATGGCGAACTGGCCGTCCTGAACGCCGGGCATGAAACCCTGCGGGATCAGGCTGCGCACGATCGCGGCAAACAGAGCAAGGCCGAGCAGCGCATCGCGCCACCCGAGTTCACCCGTCCACGAGATCCGAAGCCGCTCCATAGCGGCGGCACCATACAAATCGCCGCTTCCGTGTCGATGCGAAAGATCAATGTCCCCGGGGAAGCCTTGACTTGGGGGCGCTCCGGCGCACATTGAGCCGGTTCACGGTCGCCGGACCGCAAGGCCCGGCGCGAAGAGGGAATCCGGGAGGGCCGAGGTCCGGTCCGGAGCTGCCCCCGCAACTGTAAGCGGCGAGTCCTGCCGATCTGGCCACTGGCTTGCCGCCGGGAAGGCCGGCAGGACGGCGACCCGCGAGCCAGGAGACCTGCCGCGAACGGTTCGATGTCCGCGGGCGGGGTGTCTCGGGGGCGTGGGCAGGACGCGGCGCGTCCGCGGCCCGCGTTGACGGCCCCCGCTCCCCTCCGGGAGTAGCCGTGCCGTCCCTCTGCAGTCCCTGCCCCGGCCGTCCGCGTTGATGCGTCTCACGCGTCGCGCCCTTCTGGTCGCCGCTCCGGCCCTGGCGCTGGGTCGGATAGCGCGCGCCGCTGCGCCACGGCGCATCGTTTCGCTCAACCCCTGCCTCGACGCGATTCTGCTGCGGCTCGCCGATGCACCACAGGTAGCCGCCCTCAGCCACTATGCGCGCGATGTGCACACCTCCACGATTGCCGCGGAGGCGCTGCGCTTTCCCTTCACGTATGAAACGGCCGAGGAAATCGTCGCGCTGCAGCCCGATCTCGTGCTCGCCAGCCGCCACACGGCGCTCGCGACACGGACCGCGCTTGCCCGCATGGGCATCCCCTTCGCCCTGTTCGGCGTCCCCGACACGGTGGAGGAGAGCCTCGATCAGATTGCCGAGATTGCCGCCCTTTGCGGGGCGGAACCCCGCGGCGGCGCCCTGATCGGCGAAATTCGCGCCGCCATCGCCGCCTCAGCGCCGCAACCTGGACGGCCGGCCATCGAAGCGCTGATTCTCCAGGGCCGCGGTCTTGCGGCGGGTGCGGGAACGCTGCTCGACGAGATGCTGACCCGCACCGGCTTCACCAACGTCGCCGCCAGGTACGGGGTTTCCTACTGGGGCAACGTGCCGCTGGAACTGCTCGTCGCCGAGCCGCCCCAGTTGCTCCTGGCCGGCGCGGCGAATGCCGGCGCGCCGGACCAGGCGCAGCGCCTGCTTTCGCATCCCGCGCTCGCCGCCGTCTCCGGCCGCATGGCGCGCGCCAGCTTTCCAGAGACGCTGTTCTACTGCGGCGGGCCGGTTCTCCTGCAGACCGCTGCGAGGCTGGCCTCCGCGCGCGATGCTTTCTGGGCATCGCGGGCATGAAGCGGTCGGGCGTTCTCGGCGGGCTCTGCGTCCTCATCGTCGCGCTGGTGCCGCTGTCGCTGATGACCGGCCGCGCCATGGTGCCGCTTGAGGCGTGGTTCGATAACGCCGATCCCCGCTGGCCGATCATCTTCGAGCTTCGTCTGCCCCGCACGCTGCTTGCCATCCTGATCGGTGCGGCGCTGGGCATGTCGGGCGCGGCCATGCAGGGCTATACGCGCAATCCGCTCGCCGACCCCGGCGTGCTCGGCGTTTCGGCGATGGCGGCTCTCGGCGCGGTGCTGACGCTGTATTTCGGACTGGCGGCCCACGCCGCCTGGATCCTGCCGGCCGCTGCGGTCGCAGGGGCAATTGCCGGCGTATTCCTGCTTGTGGCGCTGGCCGGGATGACGGCAAGCGTCATCACTTTCGTGCTCGCCGGCGTCATCCTGCAGAGCGTGGCCGGGTCGGGCGTCGCCCTCGCCCTCAGCATCGCGCCCAACCCGTGGGCGGTGCAGGAAATCCTCGGCTGGCTGATGGGCTCGCTGACCGACCGCAGCATCGAGGATTTGCGCCTCGCCCTACCGTTCGTCGCCGCCGGGATGGTGGCCATGCTGTCGCTCGGCCGGGCGCTGGATGCGCTGGCGCTGGGCGAGGCGTCGGCGGCCTCGCTGGGGATCAATCTGGCGCGGACGCAGTGGGTGCTCGCCGCCGGCGTCGGGCTTGCGACGGGCGCGAGCGTCGCGGCGTCGGGCATGATCGGCTTCGTCGGGCTGATCGTTCCGCACCTGGTGCGCACCTGGATCGGCGGCACGCCGCGGCAATTGCTGGTACCTAGCGCGCTGGGCGGGGCCTTGCTGGTTCTGGCCGGTGATACGTTGATGCGGGCGATCCCGCTGGAGAGCGAGCTGAAGCTCGGCATCGCGATGTCGGCGCTGGGCGGCCCCTTCTTCCTCGCGATGCTGATCTCGATGCGCCGCCGCGCCGCCTGAGGCGGAACGCTGGCGACCCCGGAGAGATTCGAACTCCCGACCCGCTGCTTAGGACGCAGCCGCTCTATCCTGCTGAGCTACGGGGTCGCGCCGCGCGTCCTATCGCATAGCGCGCGCCGCAGCGGAAGGGGCGGCGGCCGCCGCGGCACAGGGCGCTAGGCGGCACGGGCCAAGCCGCTAGGATGGGGTCATCAGACCAACCGGGAGGCATGACATGAGCGCGTACAAGACCCTGATCGTCGAGGAAAAGGGCGACGTCGACTGGGTGACGATGAACCGGCCCGAGCGGATGAACGCGCTCAACGCGCAGCTGGTCGACGACCTGCTCGACTATTTCGGCAAGCTCTACTGGAACCGCGCCCGGCGCATCGTCGTGCTGCGCGGCGCTGGCAAGGCGTTCTGCGCCGGGCTGGACCTCAAGGAAGGCAGCAACAACAGCGGCGTCGGCGGCAACACGCCGGCGAACGGCATGTATACCCAGCGCCGGATCAGCGAGATCGTGATGCGCATGCGCCGCTGCCCGCAGCCGATCATCAGCCTGGTCCAAGGCCCGGCCTGCGGCGGCGGTTTTGCGCTGGCGCTGGCCAGCGACATCCGCATTGCGGGCGAGTCGGCGCGCATGAACGCCGCCTTCATTCGCATCGGCCTCTCGGCCTGCGACATCGGCGTCAGCTATTTCCTGCCCCGCCTCGTCGGCGCATCCGTGGCGAGCGAATTGATGCTGACAGGCCGCTTCATCAATGCCGCCCGCGCCGAGCGGACCGGCCTCGTCTCGGAGGTCGTGCCCGACGACAAGCTGGCCGACGCGGCCGCCGGCTATATCGAGGAGATGGTGACGACCTCGCCGCTGGGCCTGCGTCTCACCAAGGAGTGCCTCAACATGAGCGTCGATGCCGGCAGCCTGGAGGCAGCCGTGGCGATGGAGGATCGCAACCAGATCCTGGCGGCGCAGAGCGCCGACTTCGGCGAAGGCATCCGGGCGTTTCTGGAGAAGCGCCGTCCGGTCTACGCCGACCGCTAGACGCTCCGGCCTGGCCTCAGCGCAGCGGCGCGGAGGCCAGCGCCATCGCCCAGTAGGGCTTGCCCGACTTCGGCGAGTAGGCGACCGCAAAGCCGAGCCGCGTGACGCGCGGGTTGGCCATGTTGCGCTCGTGAACCGGCGAATGGACCCACCAGTCGAACATCTTGTCGGCCGTGCGGATGTTGCGGCCGATATTCTCGCCCGCATAGACGTTGAGGACGCGGTTCGCCTTCAGGCGAGAGCCGAAATCGCCGAGAATATTGTGGTCCATGTAGTCGGCATCCGCCATGGCCTTGGCCTGCTGGTAGGCGACCTGGGTCATTTGCGGATCGAGCTGGACCGGCGGCAGGCCCTGGCCGGCGCGATACTGGTTGAGCAGGGCGAGCGTCATCCGCGCCGACTCGCTAGCCATCTGCTCGCCGATCACCCCCTCGGCGCGCAGGTCGGTGCCGAACGAGCCGCCGTTCAGGCTTGCCGGCTCGACGCTGGACGAAGCGCACGCGACCGCCGCCATGAGTGGAAGTGCGGCGAGGGCGGCGGCGAAACGGGCCATGGCTCTGACGAACATAACGATCCTGTCCCCGAACGAAACTGCGCCATTCTCCGTCGGGGATGTTAGGGCGGCCTGAAACCGCCCCGCACAATTTTAGGCGAATTTCCCTGGCTGCTGCCGCCGCGCTCAGGCAGCGCAGCAGCCTGGCACCGCCGGTCGCGCCATTGCCTCCGACCGTTCCGCCTCGGCCCGCCGGACGAAGGCGGCGATGTAGTCGGTCAGGACGGGTATGGCGGGCAGAGGGAAATCGTGCCCCCACCCGTCCAGGAG
>ERZ761602.4317-NODE-4317-length-18579-cov-8.945314_pt1 | contig 18579 bp, 22 predicted proteins | sample MGYA00512165_ERZ761602 | MGnify/ENA primary metagenome ERZ761602 (study PRJEB28899, sample SAMN02445085) | bioreactor sludge metagenome | biome: EBPR sludge; isolation source: Thorneside wastewater treatment plant | place: Australia: Brisbane, Thorneside... | reverse complement strand
CAGGAAATCGTAGCTGGCCATGTCCCAGGCGACGTTGCCGGCGTCGGCCATGATCTGCCGGTACGGTGGAGCGGCGATGAAGCCGCGCGCAACTTCATCGAATTCCCGCCGGTCAGCGAATGGCAGCGTGGCGCGGACGTCCTTCTGCGATTCGATTGTGTATCTCGACGGCGGCTTGCCCTTGGGATGGAAATGCCTGCCCTCCGACGCACCGGGATCACTCACCACGGCGCCACCGGCGGCGGCAAACGCCATGCCGGACCCCACCACCAGGACCGCCCCGAGCAGACGGGCAAGCAGGTTATCGCGTTGCTGACTCTTCACTGGTTTCTCCCCATTGGCCGTGCCGCTTCCACTTCGCCAGCGGAACCCGGCGGCGAAGGCGGCGTGGAATGATCGCATGAATCATTCCCGGCCCGAACGAATATTCGGCACCGCCCGCTTCCGCTAGAATCGCCGCTTCAACCTCACGGAGAGCGGCATGAGAATCGGATTCATCGGCCTCGGGATCATGGGGCGCCCGATGGCGCTCAATCTGTTGAAGTGCGGCCACGAAGTCACCGTCTGGGCGCGCCGCGCCGAATCGATGCAGCCGCTGCTCGACGCCGGGGCAATAGGCGCGGGCAGCCCGGCCGAGGCCGCGCGGGGCAATGAACTGGTGATCTCGATGGTCGCCGATGCGCCGGATGTCGCCGAGGTGATGCGGGGGGTTGCCAGCGCCGGGCAAGCCGGTCTGGTCGCCGTCGACATGAGCACCATCGCCCCCGCCGCGGCGCGCCGGATCGGCGAGGAACTGGCCGCCGCCGGGGTCGATTTCATGGATGCGCCGGTGTCCGGCGGCGAGGTCGGGGCCATCGCCGGCACGCTGTCGATCATGGCCGGCGGTTCCGACGCGGCCTTCGCCAAAGCCAAGCCGGCCTTCGAATGCATGGGCAAGAACATCGTCCATGTCGGCGCTGCCAGCGCCGGCCAGGTGGCCAAGGCGGCCAACCAGATCGTCACCGGCATGGGCGTGCTGGCGGTGGCCGAGGCCTTCGCTTTTGCGGCAAAAAACGGCGTCGACCGCGGCAAGGTGCGCGAGGCGCTGCTCGGCGGCTTCGCCTACTCAAAAATCCTGGAAAACCACGGCCAGCGCATGCTCGACCGCAATTTCAAGCCCGGTTTCAAGAGCTGGATGCACGAGAAGGATCTGAACATCGTGATGCAGACGGCGCACGAACTCGGCCTCTGCCTGCCCGGCTCGGCGGCGACGGCGCAGATGTTCAACGCCATGGTCGGCTCCGGCCTCGGCGAGGAAGACTCGATCGCCGTGCTGAAACTGCTCGAACGGCTGTCGGGCCAGGAATGAAGGTAGGCTTCATCGGCCTCGGCGCGATGGGGCGGCCGATGGCCTTGCATCTGCAGCGGGCCGGCCACGACCTGCATGTCTGGGCGCGCCGTCCGGAGAGCGTCGCCGGCCTGCCGGCGACGGTGTGCGCGACGCCGGCCGAACTGGGCCGCCGCTGCGCCGTGGTGTTCACCATCATCACCTCCAGCGCCGATGTCGAGGGAGTCGCCCTCGGCGCGAACGGCCTGATCGAAGGCATGGCGCCGGATTCGGTGCTGGTCGACTGCTCGACCATCGCCCCCGATGCCGCGCGCCGGATTGCCGCCAGACTCGCCGAGAAGGGCATCCACCTGCTCGACGCGCCGGTTTCCGGCGGCGCGCAGGGCGCCATCGGCGCAACGCTGGCGATCATGGCCGGCGGCGACGCGGCGGTGCTCGAACGGGTGCGTCCGCTGCTTGACTGCCTGGGAAAACGCATCGTCCATATCGGCCCGAACGGCGCCGGGCAGGTCGCCAAGGCCTGCAACCAGATGATCATGGTCGCCGCCATCGAGGCCGCCGCCGAGGCGCTGCGCCTCGCCGCCGCTTCCGGCGTCGATTGCGCCAAGGTCAGGCAGGCACTGGCCGGCGGCTCGGCCGCCTCGCGCGTGCTCGACGTGATGGGCGAGCGCATGGTCCGGCGCGACTTCGCGGCCGGCATCGAGGCGCGGCTGCACCACAAGGATTTCGGGCTGGTTCTCGAGGCCGCGCGCCAATCGGGGGTTCCCGTGCCGTTGACCGCGGCAGTGGCCCAGCAGCTCAACGCGCTGATGGCGCAGGGCTGGGGCAGGGACGACACGGCCTCGCTGCTGCGAGTGCTCGAACGGCAATAGGGCCGGCACGACCGACCGGCAGCGCTTCAACCGAGGAGCGTGACTTTCAGCTTCTGGAATACGCTCAAGCTGTCCCACCAGACCATGCCGCGCGCCCGGAAATCCCTGCCATCCGCCGTCAGCGCCAGCGTCCGGGCACCGAACTGCGTCCGGCCATTCTCCACGACGTAGCCCGCGTCCATCAGATAGCGGGCAATCGCCGGTTGCACCTGCTGTCCGCCAAGCGTCCACCGCGTGCCGTAACCGTCGTCGTCGCCCATCAGCATCAGGATCGGGGCGTGCTCACCCATCAGGCGGAGCACCCGGAGGGTCTCGACACGGTGGGGAATCGCGGAAGGCGGCGAGGAAGGCATGATGCGGAGAATTATGTCGTGTTTCTGCCAAGCCTCGATAGTCCGTCTGTCTGGGTCCGGCCATCAGCCGCCGCATGCAAGAGCGACACTGCCGCCATTCGAGCGACCGGTTCACTCTGAAACCTGCCGCATCACCCGTGTGAGCCACTTCCTAGAAGCGACCGTCGGATACGTTACGCGTAAACGTGACGCCTGATCATTCCGTTCACTTGGATGCGACGTGCTCACTTCCCCAGGGGTACAAACGGGGAATCCAGTAGGTCAGGATGCTGGCAATTGCGACCGCGATGCTGGCGCCCACGGCGAACAGTGACCATGACTCTGGCTTCAGTGCGCCTAGGGCGATGATCACGGTCAGCGCTGGCAGATCGAGAAAGTGGGTAAAGGAGGGAACGAGTTTGCCTCGCTCTTCTTGCAGTTCTCGAGTGAAATCGCCTTCCTCTAGCGCGCGGCGCGTCATGCGACGCAGGCGCATGAAATAGAGCCGCGTGACCGTATTTCCCTCGATGAATTCTGCGAGAAACAAGATCACCATGCCGGCCAGCCAGGGCACGTCCAGAAATGCCCATCCGCCGTAGAACGTGGTAATCATCCAGGTACCGGAGGCGAGTAGGATGAGTGCGCCCGGAACGACAAGTCCGTCATAGAAAACGGCAATGTTGCGGACGGCCTCGGCAAACCGGTGCAAGTCTCTTAGTTGCCGTGAACGAAGGTCAGCCATCCAGACGCCCACCAAGCCGGCTCCCATAAGGATGGCCCCGAGGATGTGACCAAATTTAAGCAAGTTATAGCTCATGACGTCTCCTTGCTCTTCTCTTCAAACCTGTGCAGGTGCTGCGCGAAGCCGTCCAGCCATGCGCAACCCGTCACGCACATTCATGCCCATTAGAGCCAGGTTGATCGGTCCTGCGATCAACTCGATGGCCTGCACCACGTAGAACGTGCTGTCGAAGTTACCAGCTGTGGCCAAGCGATTGAGAACAACCGCGCAAGGCACTAGGACGAGTAGTCCATTGGCCGCTATGAAGGGCATGCGATTCTTCTTGGTATCAACCAGTCGTCCAGGCCGCGTCTTGCCCATAAACACGCCACTGCCCCCGGCCATTGCGATGGAAGGAATCAAGATCCATAGACCTGGCGTAACGATGAGCGATTTCAACTGCGCCACCGCAGCGTGCGAGCCAAAAAGCTCGACGAGCACGGTGGATGTCCAGAAAAGTGCGATGCAGAGCGGAGCAACAAAGCCTCCGATGCGATGAATGATCTTGGGCACAGGAAAAATCCTTTCAGGGGGTAAGTCAGGATGGGGCTATGGGCCGCAGAATAAGCTGCATAATGTCAATATGGAACCACGCGTCCATATTGTGCTAAATTGACATTGTGGTGTCAATATGGCAATGTTCGCCCGCATGAATAAAGACAAACAAACCCCATCCGGCAAAGCCTTGACTGATCTCGTCCTTGAATTATTTCGATTGAATAATCGACTTTTGGTCGCGGGAGACCGTCTAGTCGCCGACATCGGCCTTACTAGCGCCCGATGGAAAGTGCTGGGCACAATTTCTGCGAGCGAGCACCCTAAACCTGTCGCTTGGCTCGCGCGCGACATGGGCGCAAACCGCCAGAATGTACAGCGAATCGTAAATGACCTTGTGAATGAGGGCTTGGTGGAACTGCGGTCAAACCCACACCACCGGCGAGCTCCGTTGGTAGTGCTTACCGACGCAGGGGTTCGTGCATTCGAACAAGCAATGCACCTTCAGACGCCGTGGATCAATGAGATCTCGGACGGCCTACAGGTCGTCGACATTGAAACGACCCTCCGAGTGATTTCAGCTGTTTCCAGGAAGTTGGAGGGTGATGGGAAGCCGGAGTGAGTGCGTGGCTGCGCGTCCGCTCGACTCGGAAACCCGTCATTGGAGTAATAGGACGACGAAGGTTGGAATAGGGTCGAATCCGTTGATTCCCAACGTTCGTCGGGCGACGCTGATTGTCGTACCCTACAATCGCAGATTCGGACAACCCAGGAGACAACATGCAAGCCTTTCAGGATTACTACCCGGAAAACGTCGCCCATTGCTACGGTTGCGGCCGGCTCAATGCCGAAGGACACCAGATCAGGACTTTCTGGGAAGGGGACGAGAGCGTCACCCGTTTCCAGCCCAGACCGGAGCACACGGCGATTCCCGGCTTTGTCTACGGCGGCCTGCTCGCCTCGCTGATCGACTGCCATTGCACCGGCACGGCAGCGGCCGCGATGTACCGCGCTGAGAACCGGCCAATGGACAGCCTGCCGGCCTTCCGCTTCGTCACCGGCTCGCTGCAGGTCAGCTACCTGAAGCCGACGCCGCTCGGGCCGGAACTGGAAATCCGCGGCCGGGTCAAGGAGATCAAGGGGCGCAAGGCGGTGGTCGAGGCGACGGTGTACGCCAACGGCGAAGCGACCGCGCGCGGCGAAGTCGTCGCCCTCCAGATGCCGGACAGCTTTGCCGGCTAGGCCGGGCAGTCTGGCCTACAACCAGCCGGCGATCCTGACGCGGTCGGGAACGCCGCCGGCATGCACGACCTTGCCATCCACCACCACGCCCGGCGTCGACATCACGCCGTATTTCATGATTTCCGGCAGGTCCTCGACCTTGGACAGCGTGATCGCCACGCCCTTTTCGGCGGCCACTTCCTCGATCAGCTTGATGGTGTTGCGGCAGTTGGAACAGCCGGTACCGAGTACCTTGATGTCTTTCACGTCGTTGCTCCTTTTTCGCCAGGAACCCTGGAAAATGACGGCCCGCCCGCCGGGCGCTAGCCGAGGACGAGGTTGAACACGTAGCCGACGAGCAGGATGCCGCAGGCCACCACGCCGGCGAAGGCGGCGATCAGCGGGACTTTCAGCACCTTGCGCAGGATGATCATCTCGGGCAGCGACAGCGCGATCACGCTCATCATGAAGGCGAGCACGGTGCCGAGGGCGGCGCCCTTGCCGATCAGCGCCTCGACAACCGGGATGATGCCGGCCGCGTTGGTGTACATCGGCACGCCGATCAGGACGGCCAGCGGCAGCGACCACCACGGTGCGTCCCTGCCCATGATCGAGGCCATGAAGTCTTCCGGCACGTAGCCGTGGATGGCGGCGCCGATGGCGATGCCGGCGATGATGTAGGGCCAGACCTTGCCGACGATCTCCCTGACGTGGCGCCAGCCGGCCCGGAAGCGGTCGACCCAGGTCAGGCGCTCGCCCGCGAACTCCGGCGCCGTGCCGGCCAGGATGCCCTGCACCCAGTCTTCGAGGTAGCGCTCCATCGCCAGCCTGCCGATCACCAGGCCGGCGACGATGGCCACCGCCAGGCCAAGCCCGAGATAGAGCGCCGCGACCTTCCAGCCGAACATGCCGAACAACAGCACCAGGGCGACCTCGTTCACCATCGGCGCGGAAATCAGGAAGGAAAAGGTCACGCCCAGCGGCACGCCGGCCGAGAGGAAGCCGATGAACAGGGGCACCGCGGAACACGAACAGAACGGGGTGACGATGCCGAGGCTCGCCGCCAGCACGTTGCCGACCCCGACGCGTTTGCCGGACAGCAGCGCCCGGGTCCGTTCCGGCGAAAAGAAGGTCTGGATGATGCCCATCAGGAAGACGATGCCGGTCAGCAACAGCAGGACCTTGGGGGTGTCGTAGAAGAAGAAATGCACCGCCTCGCCAATCGCCGTGCCGTGGGCGAGGCCGAGGGCGGCGATTACCGCATCGGCAAACTCGGTCAGGTGGCCGTAGATGGCAAACCAGAGCGCGCCGGCGACGGCAAGGCCGATCAGCCAGGGGATCACGCCCGGCGCATCGCCTTTTGCAATGGGTGAGGTGGTCATTGGCGGGTTCGATGAGGCTTTGTGGTCTTGCAGCAATGATGACGCAGAATCCGCGAGAAGGATGCTGAGAATTCAGCCTTTCTTGCGTTTCGGCACGGCGTGCTCCTGCTCCGACAGCCCGGCCGACAGCAGGATGACCTCGATTTCCTCGGTGATGTCTTCCTGGCGCCGGGCATTGTAGGCGAGGCGCAGGCGCGCGCGGTTTTCGTCCAGCTTGTTCAGGGCGCTATCCATGTGGGCATGGCGCTGGCGGTTTTCGGCCATCAGGGAGCTGTAGAGCACTTCGTTGAGGACGGCATAGAGGTAATGCCCGATCAGTCCGGCGAGGAGCCTTTCCGCGGGCAGGTTGAGATCCGGCGGATAGGGCCGCCGGGCCGGGGGCGGCAGATCGCGCAGCGGCAGCAGGCGGCGCCAGCGGAGATTGCCGGTCGCGTCACAGTGGTAAAGGACGGAAACCCCCGCGCCCCGCCCCGCGTTGGCGGTCAGAGAACGGCTCAGTTCGCGGGTCAACCGCAGCAATACCGTCGGCACTTCGTCCGCCACGCTGGCCCCGGGCAATTGCGCCAGCGGCCGGGCGTAATCAAGTCGGCTGGCGAGCCGGTGCCCGATGACGAGCAGGTTTTCACTCGCCTGGTTTGCGACGTCCGGACCCTCCCAAGATTTCAGTATGGCTTCGTTGAAATCACCGCAAAAGCCCTGTTCGGAGCCGACGAGAATGCAGAGTTCGGTCGCCGGCGGTGTCATGGCCAGCTCGCCGTGCCAGGCAAAAAAACGGGCGGCCGCGGCTTCGATGCTGCTCACCGTGCGCCGCTGGGTGGCGAGGAAGTCCTGCAGGACGCGGATTTCCATCAACGCAAGCCCCTTCATTGCCGACATGATGCCGGCAATGTCGGTCAGCGACGCCAGGCGCCGCGAAAGTTCACGCCGCCGGCTCATCGCCCGCGCCCGCGAGGGCAAGCCGGACAGCCGCCAGCCAGCTTTCCCGCGGGTCGTCCAGAGTCAGGGGATGCCTGGCCAGCTCCGTAAACAGGGTCGCCACGCTCTCGGCGAGGTGAACGCTGTCGAGGCCGTCGAACAGGCCTTCGTTGTAGGCCACCAGCCAGGCCATGTGCTGCTCCGGAGACAGCGGTGCCAGGCGGTCCTGCTTGAGCAGCTCGCGCAGCAGGCGGCCGCGCCGGATCTTTGCTTCGACGCTGGCTTCCAGACGTGAGCCGAAGCGGGTAAAGATCTCCAGTTCCTGGAACTGCAGGTAGTCCAGCTTCATCCGTCCGGCCTCGCCCTTGATGGCCGGATGCTGCGCCTTGCCGCCGATGCGCGAAACCGAGCGGGTGACGTCGATGGCGGGCAGAAGGCCGGCGGCGAAGAGGCGCGGGTCGAGATAAATCTGGCCGTCGGTGATCGAGATCAGGTTGGTCGGAATGTAGGCGGCGATCTCGCCCTGTTCGGTTTCGACCAGCGGCAGCGCCGTCATGCTGCCGCCGCCGCTCGCCGCCGCCAGACAGGTGGAACGCTCCAGCAGGCGGGAGTGGAGGAAGAAGATATCGCCGGGGTAGGCTTCCCGCCCCGGTGGCCGCCGCAGCAGCAGGGAAAGCTCGCGGTAGGCCCGGGCGTGGGTGGTCAGATCGTCGTACACCACCAGCGCATCCCTTCCCGCCGCCATCCAGCCTTCCGCCAGGGCGCAGCCGGCAAACGGCGCGAGGTATTTCAGTCCCGGCATGGCCGTTGCCTCGGCGACGACGACACAGGTGAAGGCCAGCGCGCCGGTACGGCGCAAGGTGTCGATGGTGGCGACGACGGCCGAGCGCTTCTGACTGATGAGGACATAGACGCAGAGGACGTCGCGTCCCTTCTGGGCAACGATCGCATCGAGGGCCAGGGCGCTTTTTCCGGTCCCGGCATCGCCGACGATCAACTGGCGCTGCCCCATGCCGATCGGAATCATCGTATCGACCATCTTGCTTCCGGAAACCAGCGGACGATCGACGAAGTCGCGGGTGGTGATCGGCGGCGAGCCAGGCTCCAGCGCCCGGCGGACGGTGGTCGGTATCGGTGGCCCGGCATCGAGGGGATGGCCGGTCGGATCGACGACGCGACCAAGGTAGCCGTCGCCGACGCCGATATCCAGGTGCCGGCCGCTCAGGAAGGCCGCCGTGCCGGCCGTCAGCCCCTGCTGACCGCTGCCCTGACTGAGCAGGATGGCGCCAATGCGCTCCGCACCAAGGTGAAAGACCAGCCCGCGGCTGCCATCCTCGAAGCGCAGCACTTCGTCCATCGCCGCGGAAGGCAGACCCTCGATCCAGGCGATGCCGTCGCCGACCGAAACCACCCTGCCCTGCTCGGCCAGGCGCAGGCGGAATTCGAAGCTGGCAAGCCAGTCAGCCTGACGCGAGAGCGGCGAGAGTGATTGGCTACCTGTCGACATGATTCGACGCTGCGGCGAACCCGGCCAGTTCATCAGCGAAGTTCAGGCTGAGGTGCCAGGGCCCGATGGACAGCCGCAGACCGGAGAGCAGTTGCGGGTCTTCGCGGAAGCTCACGGCAAGCTGGCGCATTCGGGCGCCCACGGCTGCCGATATTCGCCGTTGCTGCTCGGGAGCCAGCGGAAAGGCACTGGTCACGACAACCCCGGCGCCCTCGGCTTCGGCGGCGCCGCGCAAGACCGCGAACTGTGGTTCGGGCAGGCCCGCCCAATCCTCGAGCAGCAGGTCCACCAGGCGCGCTTCGATCGCCGGGCTGGCCAGTCGCGTCAGCAGGGTTGCGGTAAAGCGCTGGGCCTGGGCCATGGCACTGATTTCGTGGGCGCGCTCGATCCGCTGGCGCTCATGAGCGTCGACCGCAGCATTGCGCTGCCGCTCTTCGGCCAGAGTCTTGCCGAGAACCTGCATCTGGCGCGATCGCTCCAGCGCCAGCTCCGCGTCCAGTTGTCCCCGCGCGCGGGCCTTTTCCTCTTCCCAGTCGGCCAGCCGGCCTTCGTACTGTTCTTGCAGCGCCTTTGCCCTGGCCTCGATCCCGCGCGCTTCCGCCAGCGTGCGCTCGACGTTGGCCCGGCGCTGCGCCAGGGTGTCCAGCACCGGCCGGTAGAGGAAGCGCGTCAGTATCCAGACCAGCACCAGGAAATTGATGATCTCGAGGGCGAAGGTGGTCCAGTCGATCTGCATGACGGGCCCTACTTGAGCAGGTATTCGATGAGCGGATTGCGGAAGAGAATGATCAGGACGATCACCAGAACGTAGATGGCCAGGGATTCGATCATCGCCAGGCCGATGAACAGCGTGCGCGTGATGGATTTTTCCGCCTCCGGCTGGCGGGCCAGCGATTCCAGTGCCTGGACGATGGCCTTGCCCATGGCGAGTGCCGGGAAAATGACACCCAGTGCAATGGCCAGCGCCGCCACCACCGTTGAAATCAGGACAAACCAGTTCATGTCGCTCATGTTGTGCTTCCTTTCTCTTGTGCAGCAGGGGATTCCCGGGCAGCCTGGGACTGCATGCCGCCCGCGATGTAGATCAGCGCGAGCATGCCAAAGATATAGGCCTGAACCAGCGCTTCCACGACGTGGAGCATCAGCAGGGGCACCGGCACGAGCAGTCCGGCCACCAGCAGGACCAGCAGGGCGGCCATTTCCAGGCTCATGATGTTGCCGAACAGGCGCATGGCGAGGGCCAGGGTGCGCGACAGTTCGCCGAGCAGATGGAAGGGCAACAGGATCGGGCTCGGGGTGACATAGTGGCGCAGGTAGCGGCCAGGACCGGCGCTGCGGATGCCGTACCAATGCACCGAAAGGAAGACCAGGACCGCCAGGGCGGCGGTGGCAGACAGGTCGCCGGTCGGACCATGCAGGCCGGGGACGAGGCCGGTCAGATTGGCCATGGCAACGAACAGCCACAAGGTGCCGACGAAGGGCAACAGCAGTCCGGAACGCTCGGGCAGGATCACCGCGATGGCGGCTTCAACCGCCTGCACGACACCTTCGACGGCGCTCTGCAGCAGACCCGGCTGGTCCACGGAAAGGCGGCGCGTTGCCAGCCAGCTTCCCAGACCGAGGACGAGCATGATGCCCCAGGTCGTCACGACGGTGCGGGTGATGCCGAAGGGGCCGATGCTGAAGACGACGCCGGGCGTTTCCACTACCAGTACTTCCGCACGAACACGTAGACGTTCACCGCGCCGACCGCCAGGCCGAGAATGATCAGGTTGATGGTCCAGCGCACGGAATACCCCTCGCTCAAGCCGTCCAGCCAGCGGCCAAGGTAGGCGCCGCCGATCAGCGGTACGAGGAAGATCGCCGACAGGGTGCCGAGATAGACCGACTGCGCCAGCAGCGAACGGCGCTCGCGCTCGGCCGCCCGGAGCCTGGCTGCATCGCGCCGCACCTCCTTGCGCCATTTTTCGTCATTCATGCCGGCCACCGGTCGAGTTGGCGCAGGCGCCGCAACAATTCCTGTTCCAGCCGCTGCAGATTGTCCTTGACCGCCTGCAGCGCCAGTTCCTCTGCGGCCAGCTGTCCGGTCAGCAGGCGCGAAACCCGCTCGTAGTCGTCATCGCGCAGATAGCGCCGGGTATTGAGGAAGAGCTGATTGTCGGCAAAGCAAAGCACTGCGCCCGGGCAGGCCAGGTATTGCCAGCCCCCTTCCGCCGGGCGAAAGCGTGCCAGGCCGTAGTCGAGCACGGTCATGAAATCGGCCCGACCCGGCTGGATGCCGAAACTGCCGCTGGCATCCTGCCCGACAAAACTCGCCACCGCCTCGATCCGCTCGTAACGGGCGGCGCTTTGCAGGTGCAAGGTGAAGACCTGGCTCATGCCTGCGCTCCGGACCCGGCCATCCTGCCGCGCATGTAGCAGGCCTCCTCGGGCAGGGCATCGTAGTCGCCGCGCAGCAAGGCCTCGCAATCGCTCAGCGTGGCGCTCAACGGCACCGAAACGCCGGCGATGCCGGTATGCTCGGCAACCACGAAGAACGGCTGACTGAGGTAGCGCTCCAGCCGCCGGGCGCGATGCACGGTGCGCCGGTCGGATTCGGAAAGCGCTTCCAGCCCGAGCATGGCGATGATGTCTTCGAGTTCCCGGTAGCGCGCCAGCGATTCACGAACCGCCTGGGCGACGCGGTAGTGGCGGTCGCCGATGATGCCGCGGTCCATGGCGCCACTGCTGGAGAGCAGCGGGTCGACCGCGGGATAGATGCCCTTGGCCGCCTGATTGCGCGAAAGGATCACCATGGTATCGAGGTGGGCCAGGATGGCCCCGACCGCCGGATCGGTCATGTCGTCTGCCGGGACATAGACGGCTTCGACTGCCGTGACGTTGCCGGTCCGGGTCGAGAGGATGCGCTCCTGCAACTCGGCCACCTCGGAGAGCAGGGTCGGTTGATAGCCGACCGTCGCCGGCATGCGGCCGAGCAAGCCCGACAACTCGCTGCCCGCCTGCACGAAGCGGAAGGCGTTATCCATCAGGAACAACACCTCCCTGGCGACGGTGTCGCGCAGATATTCGGCGTACGTCAGCGCCGCCAGGCCGATGCGGAAACGGACTCCGGGCGACTCGTCCATCTGGCCGAAAACCATCAGCGTTCGCGGCATCACCCCGGCGTCCCGCATGTCGTGCCAGAGTTCATGCCCCTCGCGGATGCGTTCGCCGACACCGGCAAAGACCGAGACACCCTGGTGCAGCCGGACGATGGCGTTCATGAATTCCATGATGAGCACCGTCTTGCCCACCCCGGCCCCGCCGAACAGCCCGGTCTTGCCGCCGCGCACGAAGGGGCAAAGAAGGTCGATGACCTTGATGCCCGTCAGAAGGATGTCGCCGGTGCCCGCCGCTTCCGACAGGGGGACCGGTGGCGCGACGATCGGGCGGAAGGATTCGGCAACCAGGGGCAGGCCGCCATCGAGCGGCTGCCCGAACATGTCGAGCAGGCGACCCAGGCAGTCTGGCGTCACCGGAATCTGCAAGCCGTCGCCACTGTCGAACACCGGCATCTGCCGCCTGAGGCCGCTGGTCCGGTGCAACGCGATTGCGCGCACCCGCTGCTCGTCGAGATGGCGATGCACCTCGAAGGTATAGCGCTCGCCGTTGAGGCAGACGTAGATGGCGCGATGCAGCGGCGGCAGGCGGGAGCACAGGATGTCGATCACCGGCCCCTGGACCTCGAGGATCACGCCGAGCGCCGGCCCCTCCGCCACCGGGCAGCTGAAAACCACGTCCTCATGACAGGCAGGTGTTGCGCAGTCATTCATCTATTGCCCCCCGCGTCAGATGCCACGCGATCCCGGTGGCGGCCAGTGCCCCCACGAGCAGCCCGGCCGTCACCCGCAGGTCGTTCAGCCACGCCGGAAAGAAGGTCAGCAGCAGGCCCAGTTGGAGCATCATTACACCGGACATCAGCTTGAGCAAGCGCCCTTCGCGCTCGCTCAGCTTGTGCGTCGAGAGCGCGCCGACGAAGGCCAGCACGATCAGCAACAGGGGCACGATGTAAATGGCATTATAGAGCGCCAGCCAGGCATAGCGGGCGCCGGGCGATGCCACGGACAACGTCAGGATTCGCGTATAGACCATGGGAAACCCGGCGGTGCACAGCAGTTCGTAGAAATTGGCGACGATGGCCAGAAACACGGTGGCACCGAGCATCGCAGCCGAATTCCCGGACTGAAGGATGACCCGGGCTCGGCGGTAGATGCCGGGCTTGGCCGCATGGGGTATCGACAGCGTGATGCCTTTTTCGAACGCGAAGAAATCCTTGATGTTGATCACGCCGACGAACATCGCCAGGAGCCCCGCCGCCAGCGTGATCCCGCCAAGCGCACCGAGGAGTTGAAAGACGTTGAGCCAGGCGGCCATGAAGGCGAAGTACATCAGCCCGGAAGTCGCGACGAAAATTCCGCCCACCAGCAACATGCGGCGCCGATCCTTCTGGCGGGCGAGCAGGCTCAACAGGAACAGCAGGACGAAGAAGGCACAGGGGTTGAACGCATCGAGCCCGGCAAGGATGACGGTGAACAACGGCAGCGACAGCTCCGCCGAATCGAGCGTACCGAAGAATGGCAACGTGATCGGCACCGCTCCGGTCGGCACAGGTTCATTCCCGCCCGCACGGCAGGCGTCAAGGGCCTCAACCAATGCCGCCCCCGTCGTGGCGGCGTCCTGCCAGCCGACTTCCATCCGGCCACAGAAAATCACCGTCGGCACGCCTTCGATGCGCCCGCCGACGGCCCCCGCCATCTCCTCGAAGCGCCGCACATTATCGCGACTGCGCGAAACTTCCAGCGCATGCAGCTTTACCCAGGGGCGTTCGACGGGAATCGCCTCGATGAAGGGGTGGGCTTCGAGGCAATGTGGGCAGGTCTCCGACCAGAAGAAGTAAAGATGGACGCGCGCTTCGCCGTCACTGCCCCGCTCGATCCAGCCCGGCGTTGCGGCCAATCCCGCACCGCTCGCCATCAAGGCGGCGGCCAGCAGCAACAACACCGTCACGATCCAGCGCGACGCCTGACCGAAACCGGCCGGGATCGCGAGCAAATTTGAACGGCAAATTGGCGATGCGTGCTGATTCATGTTCAAGGGGCCTTGCCGAGCGTACCTATGCGGTATTTTTCCAGCATTTCATCAGCATACGGCGAATGCGGACGCCCTTTCATCTTGGTTTCGTAGGCCTCGGTCGCCTCCTTGCCGCACCACGGCAGGACGATATCCGGTCGGGACGGATGTTCCGGCAGGTAGGCGCTGACGTCATGGACCGCACCGCGGATCGCCATCCAGCAATCTTCCGGGGTGGCGTGCCCCGCCAGCTCGGCCGGGGTGATGATCTTCTCCCCGGGCGCGGCTGTGCCTTGCTTCTCGGGCATCCGGAAGAGCGAAATCATGCCCAGTCCGCTGACGACAATCCAGAAAGCAAGGGTCGAACAAATGAAGAGCGTGCGCGTCATCGGAAATCGAACCGCTCGGAATGGATCTGCGAAGACGGCACGCCACGCGATTGCAGGAGGCGTCCGGCGGCATCGAGCAAGCCCGGCGGTCCGCAGAGATAGCATTCATGACCGGTCAACTCGTGGGCATCCGGGAGGATCGCCGCCAGATCGGGGGCGGCAGCGCCGGTGGCATGGGTTTCCAGGCTCAAACCGTCATTGGTCGCGGCCAGGGCTTCCAGTTCGTCGCGGAAAGCGGCATCGGCGTCGCCGCGGTACAGGTAGAGCAGCCGCGTCGCCTGTTCAACCGGGGCGCTGCGCAGGCAGGCCAGAAACGGAGTGATGCCGATCCCGCCGGCGATCCATAACTGCGGTTTCGGCGGACGCTCCAGCAGGAAATTGCCGTACGGCCCCTGTACCCTTGCCTCGACACCCGGTTCAAGACCTTGCATCCGGCGAGTACAGTCCCCGAGCGCCTTGACGCCGATGCGGAACTGTTGATCACTGTCGATCGCACTGATGGTGAACGGATGGTATTCCCCGCATCCCCGATAATGCGCCCCCCGGAAGAAGGCGACAAGGACGAACTGGCCGGCTTCGGCTGGCATGCCCCGGACGAGCGGCGTCAGGGCAATTTCGACCATGGCCTCGGCTACCCGCCGGACGCTGCGTACAACATAGGGTTTGGCCGCCGCACCGGCATCGACGCGGATCAATCGCCAGACCAGCATCAGCAAGGCAGCCAGAATGGCGAACACCGCCCCTGCATCGATCCCGAGCAGGAGCACATGCCCGAACCCGGCCAGGGTGCCCAGGCCGAGGAGGCCGTGCAACCAGCGCCACAGCGTGTAGCGCAACCGGGACGCGAACGTGGTACACAGCCCGCCCATGAGAAGGAGCAGCGCTGCCCAGCCGACCCAGACCGGCCAGTTCTGGGCAAAGGGTGACAACAATTGCCAGGCCAGCGGGGGCGACTCGGACCAGGCGGCAGCGGCCAAGGCCAGTGGATGCAGCAGCAACACCAGGTAGCCGGCCAGCCCGGTCCAGTGATGCCACCACGTCATCCGCTCGATGCCGCCCAGCCACGAGGCCAGGCGCACCTCGCGCAGCATCAGCAGCAGGGAAGCGAGCAGCAGCCCGCTTCCCGCCCAACCCAGCACAATTCCAACTGCCCGCCAGGAGGACAATTCGTCGGGGTAGGCCCAATAAACCGGCAGGGCGACGAACAGGCCGACCAGGAGTGGAATCGACAGCAAGCGCCAAGGGTGCATGCTCACATCGCCATTTCAGTTTTGTCCGTGTCGGTCTTCACCCGCTGCCGGCTTCAGGTGCCCGCAAATGTCCCGACGACCGGAGGGCACTGCTTCGCCGCGCGCACGCGCACGGTCTTCCATCAGTTTGTGGTGCTCCCGCTGATAGGCCCGGCACTCCTCCAGCGTGCTGAAGCCGCGGACGCGACTCTGATGCTCGATGCGCTCTTCAGGCGTCATGAACTGCCAGCCCCGGGTGTTTTCCGCGCTCGCCCGCCACGGCCCCCGCGCTCCGGCCTCAGCCGCCAGAAACAGACAAATGACGACGAGAACCGATTTCAGTTCTTGCTGTGTCACCGGATGCCTTCAATCAGACCTTGCACATCTCAAGCCGCCCGCAGTTGACGCAGTCCCGTCCCGTTCGATCGCAGACAGCATTGCCGGCAAGCCGCACCGGCGATCGAGAAATGGCCTGCGCACGATCATTGTAATGCCGACGGGCGAGCGGACCGGACGGCGTGGCACAACTTCGACGCTACTGATGATGGATGCCCCCGTGGTCGCGATCCCTGGAACGGGCGGCAGGCGCACTCATGCATCAGCCTCGGCTGCAAAGAAGCGTCTCCTGAACCAGAGCGACACCGTCACCAGCCCGATCATCACCGGCACTTCGACCAGCGGGCCGATGACCGCAGCGAAAGCCGCACCGGAGTTGATCCCATAAACTGCAATCGCCACGGCAATGGCCAGTTCGAAGTTGTTGCTGGCTGCAGTGAACGACAGCGTGGCGCATTTCCTGTAGCCGGCACCGACCTTCCTGCTCATGTAGAACGAAAACAGGAACATGACCACAAAGTAGATGAGCAGCGGAATGGCTATGCGTACCACGTCCAGGGGAATGGTGACGATCAACTGCCCCTTGAGGCTGAACATGACGACGATGGTGAACAGCAGCGCGATGAGGGTGACCGGGCCGATCCTCGGCACGAAATGCGCGTGGTACCACTCCTTGCTGACGTAGCGCAGCATGATGACGCGGGTCAGAACGCCGGCGACGCAGGGGATGCCCAGATAGATGAAAACGCTTTCGGCGATCTGGCCGATCGAGATATCGACCACCGAACCGGAAAGCCCGAACAGCGGCGGCAGAACGGTGACGAAGAACCAGGCATAGACGCTGAAGAACAGCACCTGGAAAATCGAGTTGAAAGCGACCAGGCCGGCGGCGTATTCAGTCGAGCCCCTGGCGATCTCGTTCCAGACGATGACCATCGCGATGCAGCGGGCGAGGCCGATCATGATCAGCCCGACCATGTACTCCGGCTTGTCGGGCAGGAAGACGACGGCCAGCGCGAACATCAGTAGCGGCCCGACGATCCAGTTCTGGATCAGCGACAGGCCGAGTACCTTGCGGTCGGCGAAGACATCGGGCAGTTCCTCGTAGCGCACCTTGGCGAAGGGCGGATACATCATCAGGATCAGCCCCAGCGCAATCGGGATATTGGTCGTCCCGACCCGGAAGGAATTGATGAAATCCTCGACCCCGGGCAGGAAGTAACCCAGCCCGATGCCCAGCCCCATTGCCGCGAAAATCCAGACGGTAAGATAGCGATCGAGAAACGAAAGTTTTCCGGTCAGTTCGCTCATTGCCCCGCCCCGTTGTGGATTTCCTGCGCTGCTGCCACGATTGCCGCGGTCGACATCGTTTCGAGAGGCAACTTCAGGAAAGCCGCGATCCGCCTGGCAAGCTGGCTGTAAGCCGCCTCGAAGGCGGCACGCCGCGCTGCCGGCGGTTCCACCTGCGCCAGATCGGGAATCCCCCAGTGCACGGTCGCCGGGTGGCCGGGCCAAACCGGGCACGCCTCGCCGGCGGCGCCGGCGCAGACGGTAAACAGAAAGTCGAACCGTGGCGCCGCCGGCCCGGCAAACTCATCCCACGACTTGCTGCGCGGAACTCCCGTGCCTGGCCAGGGCACGCCGTGCGCCGCCAGGGTCGCCAGCGCCAGCGGATCGACCTCGCCGCTCGGCTGGCTGCCGGCGGAAAAGGCATGAATCCGCCCCTGGCCGAGATGATTGAACAAGGCCTCGCCAAGGATCGAGCGGGCGGAATTGTGGGTACACAGCACCAGAACGTTGAAGGTCTTCATGGTCACAGTCTTGCGTGGCAGGGGATTCGCGAAGTTCGCCGGACCCTCCGTTCGGCAGTCGGGCCGGCCCCGCGCAAGCATCAGGAAAAGCCCGTCGCGGAGCACGCACGGAGGGATTCATTTTCACGTTTGTATAATAGTCGAACCATATGTCCGTTTCAAGATTTCCTTCGCTTCCGCGGCATTATCGACCGCGCTTGCCGGGAGCGTTTAGAATCGGGTCGATGTCGCTCCAGGAAACGCCCCGCCCGCAGAACGCCCTGCTCCTCGAAATTGCCGAGTTGAAGCGGCAACTGGCAAACGAAACCTCCCGCACGCAGCGCTCGCTGCTCCTGGCCATCGCCGCTTCCCTGGTCCTGCACGGCCTGGTCCTGCTGATTCCGCGCCAGGAGCCCAAGGCCGCACGCCCGGCCACCCGCCTCGAAGCATCGTTCGCCGCGCCGACCCCGCAAGCGCCGGCGGTCGAGCCGCCCCCGGCTCCAGCCCCGGCCGCGATCAAGCGTGCCACTCCCGCCAGGCCGCCGGCACGGCGGCCGGTGATCGCCATCGACAAGTCGCGGGCGCCCGCGGCATCGAGCGCGGCCCCGAAATGGACGATCGCGCAGAAGGAGGAAATGAACAGCTTCCTGCGCGAACTGGAACGCCAGCCTCAGGCCAGCCCGCGCCCCAGCCTGGCCCAGCGCTCGCTGGCCATGGCCCGCGAATACGGCCGCCAGCAAGCGCGCCAGGAACACGAGGGCAGCGAGCTTCTCGAACGCCTGCCGAACAGCGAACCACCCGATCCGTTCAGCTTGGAGATGTATCTCGATGCGCTGGTCAGGAAGCTCAACCGCAGCGCCGGCTTCGTGCGCAATGACCCGCGGACACGGGGGC
>ERZ761602.4315-NODE-4315-length-18581-cov-10.330670_pt1 | contig 18581 bp, 16 predicted proteins | sample MGYA00512165_ERZ761602 | MGnify/ENA primary metagenome ERZ761602 (study PRJEB28899, sample SAMN02445085) | bioreactor sludge metagenome | biome: EBPR sludge; isolation source: Thorneside wastewater treatment plant | place: Australia: Brisbane, Thorneside... | reverse complement strand
AGCTAAGTGATCGCTGTCCTGGGTGGCGGTGCGGTCGGAGCTGTTTCTGGATAGTCCCGCCGCCATGCTGCCGCTGCTCCTCCTCGCCCTGACCGCCCGGGCCGACTCCGAGACCCTGCTGGGACCCGACGGGCCCAGCTGGAAGGCCTTCTCGGGCCGCGGCTACCTCGAAGTGCGCGGCAGCTGGACCGACGCCGACGGGACCCACTGGCAGCTCAGCGAGCGGCTGCGGCCCTCGGGCAGCGTCGCGGTCAGCGATCGGCTCTCCCTGCACGGCACCGTCGAAGCGAGCGTGCTGCAGGGCCGCCACGCGCCGGACGAGGCCCGCGCGGTGCTGGAGCAGGGGGTGATCGACGGCTCGGGCTTCGACAGCCTGGACCGCGCCCTTGAAGTGGTGGGCTGCACGCTGGACACCGAGCGGCGCTACGACTCGGTGGGCGATGTGGTGACCCTGGACCGGCTGCACGCCGACCTGAACCTGCCGGCGGTGGACCTGCGGCTGGGGCGGCAGGCGGTGAGCTGGGGCAGCGCTCGGGTGTTCAACCCGACGGACGTCTTCGCCGAGTACATCCTGGCCGAGCCCTGGCGGGAGCGGGCCGGCGTGGACGCGCTGCGCGCCTTGGTGCCGATCGGCGAGCGGGCGTCGATCACGGCGGTGGGCGGCTTCGACGACCTGCCGCTGGAGATCCGCCAGGCCCGCGACGAGGCCCTTCCCGACGAGTGGCAGGCGCTGGCCTGGAAGGGCGGGCTGCGCGGCACCCTGCTGACGGGTCCGGTGGACGTCTCGATGTTGGCCTTCCATCACCGCTCGGGACAGCTGCACCGCGACCTGGTCGGCCTGGATCTGCGCGGCGACACCGAGCTGGGCTGGTGGGTGGAGGCCGCCTGGGATGGCAGCCTCAGCACGACCGACGCCAGCTTCAAGGGCGACCCCAAGCTGGCGGTCGGCGTGGACTACAGCTTCGACCTGCTGCAGAGCCTGTACGTCTCGGCCCAGCTCATCTACGACGGCAGCGGCGCCTCTCCCGCGGCGATGGACCACCTCGCCCGCTCCTCTTCGAACCTCTCCTACGGGCTCGACTGCGGGGACGGCGAGCCTCCCTCGCTGCTGCCGCTGCCCGACCCGGGCATCGTCACGCCGATCGACCCCTACCGGGCGACCTTCGGCCGGGCCTACGCCCTGCTGATCGCGCGCCAGACGGTGACGAACGAGTGGACGGTGGACCTGACGACCCTGGTCAACCTGGAGGACGGCACCGGGCTGATCTTCCCCTCGACCACGGTCAACGTCGGCGGCCACCTGGCCCTCTCCGGCGGGGTCCAGGTGCTGGCCGGCAAGGACGGCGAGTTCCAGCCTCCCGAAGAGGCGCTGATCGACGGCAGCTTCGACTACAACCCCCTCGTACCGCGCTGGACGGCCCTCACCTGGGCTCGCTTCAGCTTCTGAGGAGTGCCCCGTGGCGCTGTGCAGGCTGGAAGATGTGACCAAGGACTACTGGCTGGGCGAGGTGCGGGTCCCCGCCTTGCGCGGCGTCAGCACCGAGATCCAGGCCGGGGAGTTCACCGCCTTCGCGGGGCCCTCGGGCTCGGGCAAGACGACCCTGCTGAACATCGTGGGGCTGCTGGACACGCCGACGGCCGGCAAGGTCTTCATCGACGGGACCGAGGCCTCCACGCTCTCGGGGGCGGCGCTGGGCAGGCTGCGCGCCTCGCGCATCGGCTTCATCTTCCAGTCCTTCAACCTGATCCCGGTGCTGTCGGCCTTCGAGAACGTCGAGCTGGCCTTGAAGCTGTCGGGCTTTCAGGGCGGTGACCAGAAGGAGCGGGTCCGCAAGGCCCTGGTGGATGTGGGGCTGGAGAAGTACCTCGACCGGCGGCCGAACCAGCTCTCGGGCGGCCAGCAGCAGCGGGTGGCGATCGCCCGGGCCCTGGTGAAGGAGCCGGCCCTGGTCCTGGCCGACGAGCCGACCGCCAACCTGGACCGCAAGACGGGCGAGGCGATCCTGGCCGATATGCGCCGCATGAACGAGGAGCGGGGGGCGACCTTCCTCTTCTCGACCCACGACCCGATGGTGATCGGGCACTGCCGGCGGGTGCTGCACGTCGAGGACGGGCTGGTGCAGTCCGAGAGCCACCACGAGCCCCATGCGCTCGGGGCGGCGACGTGAGCCAGAACCGCCTCATCCTGGCCCTGGCCTTCCGCAACCTGCTGCGGAACCTGCGGCGCACGGTCATCACCGGCGGCGCGGTGGTGGCCGGCGTGGCGGTGATGATCATGGGCTGGGGGCTGGTCGACGGCCTCGACGAGAACGTGCTGCGCGCGCAGGAAGGCACGGTGACGGGCCAGGTGGTCCTGCGACCGGACGGCTGGCCCGAGCAGGGCACGGCCTTCCCCCTGGACGAGGCCCAGCTCCCCTCCCCCGCCCTGGTGGCGGCGCTGGACGCCGACGAGCGCATCGAGGCCTGGACGGGCCGGACCTGGTTCCAGGGTCGAGCGGTGGCGGGGACCGAGGGCATCACGGTGCGGGGCTTCACCTACGACCCCGAGCGGGACGCCCGGGTCTTCGATCGGGAGGGCTGGAAGCTCGACGGCGCCTGGCCCGCCGCGCCGGAGGAGGTCGTCATCGGCCAGTGGCTGGCCGGCATCCTGCAGCGCGGCCCCGGCGAAGAGCTGGTGATCGAGGCCCGCACCCGCAGCGGGGCGATCAACGCCCTGCGCTTGAAGGTCAGCGGGGTGATCTCGACCGGCACGCCAGCCGCCGACCGGGTGGTCTGGATCCCCCTGCCCCAGGGCGAGACCCTGCTGGGCCTGGAGGGCGCCGTCTCGATGATCGCCCTGCGGCTGCCCCGGCGCTCCCTGGCCGAGGAGGTCGCGGCCAGCCTGGGCGGGCAGGGCTGGCGAGCGACGACCGTGATGTGGGAGACGCGCGACATCTTGTCGATCAACGCCTTCCGCCGCCGCGCGATCGCCCTGGTGGTGGTGATCCTGATGCTGATCGCCGCGACGGGGATCGCCAACACGGTGATCATGGCGGCCTACGAGCGGGTCCGCGAGATCGGCACCCTGCGGGCGATGGGCATGACGCCGGGGCAGATCCGGGCCCTCTTCCTGGTCGAGGGCGCCGTGCTCGGCTCCGTCGCGGGCCTGTCGGGGGCGCTGATCGGGGTGGTCGTGGTGGCCTGGTACGCCCGCCACGGCATCGACCTCTCGCAGGTGGCAAACAACGTCGGCGACATGGCCATGGCCAGCACCCTCTACATGCGCTTCTCCTGGCCGCCGGTCCTGGGCGCGCTGGGCTTCGGGCTGGGGGTCGCCCTGCTGGCCAGCCTGTGGCCCGCCCACCACGCCGCCAGCCTCAACCCCGCCGACGCGGTCCGGGCGGACTGATGCTGATCATTCGCCTCGCCCTGCGCAACGCCAGCCGCAACACCCGGCGGACGGCCCTGACGATGCTGACGGTGCTGCTGGGCACCATGCTGCTGACCCTGGGCATGTCCTGGGTCGAGGGCATCTTCGGCTCCTTCCAGATCGAGGCGGCCCGCTCGACCGGCCACGTCCGGGTGGTCACCCAGACCTTCGCCGAGCGGGAGATGCTCCAGCCGCTGCACGAGAACCTGCCGGTCACGGCCGGCCTGGAAGATACGCTGCGGGCCCTGCCCGGCGTGACCGAGGTCCACCCGCGCCTGAACCTGGGCGTGCTGGCGGCCAAGGATGGCGAAGAGCTGGGCGAGACGGTCTCGATGGTCGTCGCGGCGCCCCTCGCCTTCCACCGGCAGATCCTGGGCCTGGATCAGCGCATCGCCCAGGGGGGCTGGTTCTCCGCGGAGGACTTCGGCAAGGAGGCCCTGGTCGGCCGAGCCCTTGCTTCCGAGCTCGGCCTTGGCGTGGGCGACCGGCTGATCGTGCTGGGCCGCACCCAGGACGGCTCGATGTCGGACCTGCTCTTCCAGGTGGTCGGCATCACCGACACCGGCAACACCCTCTACGACCGGCAGATCTTCGTCGACCTGGAGCGCGGCCGCTGGATCGCCGACATCCCCGAAGGAGCCCTGGAGCTGCTGGTCTACGGCGAGGACCACAAAGAGGCCACCGAGCTGCAGGCCGTCGTCCAGCAGGCCATCTCCGGCCCCGAGGTGCTCGCCAGCCTCTCCCTGCCCGAGGGCGCCGGGCTGGTGGCGCAGGCCTGGAACCAGCGCGAGCCCTGGACCAGCGCCCTGGTCCTGGTCGACGCCATCGCGGCGATCATCGTCGGCTGCATCGTCTTCATCACGGCGCTGGGCGTGCTCAACACGATGCTGATGAGCGTGCTGGAGCGCACCGGCGAGATCGGCGTGCTGCGGGCGATGGGGCTCTCCACCCTGGGGGTCGTCGCCCTCTTCGTCGTCGAGGCCCTGCTGATCAGCATCGTCGGCGGAGCCCTGGGATCGGGCATCGGCAGCGTGCTCTCGATCGCCCTGGAGGGGGTCGGCCTCGATCTGGGGGGAGCGGCCCGCAACCTGCCGGATACGATGCCGGTCAACCGCATCCTCCACCCGATCTGGGCGCCCTCCCAAGCGCTGAAGTCCTTCCTGCTGGGACTGAGCGTGGCCCTTGTGGGGTCAAGCAGTCCAGCCCTCCGCGCCGCGCAGATCCAGCCGGTGCAGGCCATGCGCGCTCGGCGCTGAACCCTCAACCCCCGAAGCCCCATGAAGACCCTGCTGCTCCTGCTCCTCTCGATCGTCTTCGCCATGCCCGCCCAGGCCGCGCCGACCGCCGCCGAGGTGCTGGCCACCGTCGACAAGAACATGACCTTCGAGAGCCGCAAGACGACCGTCACGATGACGGTCACCAAGAACGGCCGGGTCAAGACCTACCAGATGGAGAGCTTCGGCCGCGGCGCGGACGAGGGCGCGGTCGAGTTCCTGGCCCCGGCCCGGGACAAGGGCACCCGGATGCTGAAGAAGGGCGGCGAGCTGTGGATGTTCCTGCCGCACGTCGAGAAGGTGCAGAAGATCAGCGGCCATATGCTGCGCCAGGGCCTGATGGGCAGCGACTTCAGCTACGAGGACATGCTGGAGACGGCGGCCCTGTCGGGGCGCTACGACGCCAAGGTGCTGGGCGAGGAGGTCAAGGACGGCCGCAAGACCTGGAAGCTGGAGATGACCGCCAAGAGCGCCGACGTCAGCTACCCCAAGCGGGTGAGCTGGATCGACCAGGAGTACGGCGTCCCGGTGCGTGAGGAGCTCTACGCGGTCTCGGGGATGCTGCTGAAGGTCTTCACCTTCACCGAGGTCAAGGACTTCGACGGGCGCAAGTTCCCGACGGTCTTCAAGGCCGAGGACCAGGTCCAGCAGGGCAGCCTGACCGAGCTGCGCTTCGACTCGCTGGAGTTCACGGTGGCGGTGCCCGAAGAGGTCTTCAACCTGCGCTGGCTGGAGCGCTGAGCCCAGCATGTGCGGGCGCTTCTCGCTGCGGGCCTCGGCGGCCGACCTGCTGAGCTTCTTCGGGCTGGTGGCCGACGACCGCGCCAGCCTGGAGGCGATCGGGCAGGCGGGGCTGCCCCGCTACAACATCGCGCCGGGCCAGCCGGTGCTGACGGCGAGGCTGGGCGAGCGCGGCGAGCGAAGGCTCGACCTGTTGCACTGGGGCCTGATGCCGGCCTGGTCCCGGGGCGAGCTGGCTGAGGTGCGCAAGCAGTCCTACCGGATGATCAACGCGCGGGCCGAGACGGCCTGGGAGAAGCCCTCCTTCCGCGCCGCGATCAGCCGCCGCCGCTGCCTGGTGCCGACCTCGGGCTTCTACGAGTGGGGGGCCGGCAAGGGCGCCGGGCGGCCGGCGACCCTGATCCACCGACCCGACGGCTCGCTCTTCGCGCTGGGCGGGATCTGGGAGCGCTGGGAGGGCGCGGAGGGCGAGGTCCACAGCCTCTCCCTGCTGACGATCGCCGCCGATGGGCCGGTGGCCGCGCTGCACGACCGGATGCCGGTGGTCCTGGCCCCGGCGCAGTTCCAGGACTGGCTGAGCGGTGATCGCGCGACGGCCGAGGCCCTGATGCTGCCTGATCTGCAGCTCCAGCTCGACCCGGTCGGCAACACGGTCAACAACGCGCGCCACGAAGGCCCGGAGTGCTGGGGCGATCGGGCCGCCGCCCTCGACTCAGCCCAGGGCACGTAGGCGGCGGGCCACCAGCGCGGCGATCTCCTCGGCGGGCAGCGCGGCGCTGAAGACGCAGACGACGCCGGGCCCCTCGAAGCGCACGAGGCCGACGGAGCCGTGCTGGTAGCTGCGCAGGGTGGTGGCCCCTACCTGCTGGAGCTCCCGAGGGGGCATCGCCGGCAGCGCCCGGTAGACCTGGCAGAGGTAGTGGACGCCGTCCTTCTCGTAGAGGATCAGCGCGCCCAGGCCGCTGGGCGCAGGCTGGCCCCCGACCAGCCGCAGGCCCTCGGCCCGGAGATCGGCGATCATCAGCAGGTCGGTCGGCACCCCGGCCTGTCGCAGCGAGGCCGCCAGGCGGGCCGGATCCTCCTGGGCGATGAAGCCCAGCGCCCCCGAGCCGCTGGTCTGCAGGTGCACCTCCACCAGTCCGCCCAGGGGGGGCTGGGCGGCGGCGTGCAGCGAGGCGCCCAGGGCCGCCAGCAGCACCGCGGAGGCCGCCACCAGCAGGGCGCGACCGAAGCCCTGCGGAGCCAGGGGCGAGGCGGAGAAGAAGGAGCGCCCCGGGGCGTCCGGGTCCGCCAGGAGCTCGCGGCAGGCCGCCTCGGCCTCGCGCAGCGCCCGGGCCTGGGCCGCCAGCTCGGGATCGGCCTCCAGGGCCCGCTGGACCTGCTCGATCAGATCCGGAGGGAGGTCGCCGCAGACAAAGCACGGCAGGAGCTGGGAGACGGCCTGGCGGTCGAGGCTCATGAGGCCTCCTCGGCCACCAGGCTCCAGGCCACTGCCGCGCGGGCCGCCCGGACCTGCTCCTCTCCCCAGCCCGACAGCTCGGCCAGGATGGCCGATGGACAGCGGTAGTAGAGGTCGAGCAGGTAGATCACACGATGTTCCGGCGGGCAGGCCGCGAGTCTCCGCCTGAGCTGGTCGGAGGTGGGGGTCGCGGTGCGGGCGGGCGCTTCGATCTCGATGCTGGCGGGGGCCGGGAGTTCCAGCCGGATCGAGATCCGCTGCCAGACCAGCTTGGACATCTGGCAGCAGATGGAGGCGTCCAGGCTCCAGCCCGGCACCGCCAGCGGCAGGGAGCGGGCGATGTCGGCCAGCAGCTCACGCGCGCGGGCCCGGTCCGGGGCCATGCCCAGGCAGATCGACCAGGTGGGGGGACCCCAATCCTGCCAGAGGCGGTCCAGCCCCTCTCCTCGGCGGAGGGCCTGGATCAGCCGCGCGTCGGCCATCGGGAGCGCACTCGACAGCGGAGGCCTCGGTCAGCGGGTGACGCTGGCGTAGGTGTTACCGCTCGCTTCCTGCCAGCGCTTGCGCACATCGTAGAGCGTCTTGGCCGTGGCCTGCCAGCCGGCGACGGCGTGCTGGATCCCGCCGGGGTTCCAGTAGGCGGCCTCGATCAGCTCGTGGTCGGCGTTGATCAGGCCGCTCTCGCGGGCCAGCTCGGCCAGGCGGGTGTGAGGGTAGATGCGGATGGGCTGCATCATCAGCAGGGTGAACAGGCGCAGGTTGCTGCCGAGCTGCAAGCGGGCGTGCAGCAGGAACTTGAAGACCGCCAGCAAGCTGCGCATGTCCTCGCCCGGCGAGTTCAGGAAGAAGCTGTACTCGACGTCCATGCCGTGCTTCTTGGCGACCTGGACGGTGTAGAGCATGTCCTCGTGCCGGAAGTTCTTGTCCAGGTTCTTCAGCATGCGGTCGTCGACGTGGTCGGGCGAAAACGACAGCAGGCCGCAGCCGGCGCGCTTCAGCCAGACCATCAGCTCGTCGGGCAGGGTGTTGCGGTGCTCGTTGAACCAGGCCGACCAGGCCACCTCGAGCCGGCGGTCGACGATCTCCTTGCAGATGTCGATGGCGTGCTTGACGGGGATGTTGAAGATCTGGTCGCAGAAGAACATCTGGCGGACGCCGTAGTCCTCGACCAGCTCCTGCATCTCGTCGACCACGTCGGCGGGGCTGCGCATCCGGACCTGGTGGCCCAGCAGGAAGGTGTCGCTGCAGTGGATGCAGCGCAGGGCGCAGCCGCGCTTGGCCTGCACGCCGACGCTGACGAAGCTGCTGGCGAGGTAGGGCGCGTGATCGACCAGGTCGCGGCGGGGGTGGCGCAGCGCCGGGAAGTCGACTTTGTCGGGGAAGCCGGTGAACTTCACCTGGCCGGCGTCGCGGTAGTAGACGCCCTTGACCTCCCAGGGGGTGTCCAGCTTGGCCAGCAGCTCGGGGAAGCTCTTCTCGGCCTCGCCCCAGACGCCGATGTCGATCGCGTCCAGCCGCTTCATCATCACCTCGCTGTAGAGGCTGAAGGCGGTGCCGCCGGCGACGACCTTGACGCCGGGCAGGCGCTTGCGAAGGAAGGCGATCGCCTCGGCCTGGGGCTGGAAGTCGTCGGTGTGCAGGTGGGGCATGCCCACCTTCATGTTGCGCAGAGAGATCCCGACGACGTCGGGCTTCATGCGGTCCAGCACCTGCCCGAAGGGCGTGTAGGGGTCGTCGCGGTACAAGTTGAGGTCGAAGATCTCGACCTCGTGCCCATCGAGGTGCGCCGCCAGGTAGGCGAGGCCGATGGGGTAGACCAGCTCCATGTCGAGGGCGGTGAAGGCCTGGACGAGCAGGACGCGCATGAGTCTTCCGACGGTAGGGGTGGCGGGACGGTCCTACCCTGCTGGGCCGCCGGAGGAAGCGGAGGAGGCGCGCCTGCTACCGATCGAGGCTGTCCAGCAGCTTGGGAGGCCCCTTTGGAAACTCCATCAGCTCCCAGGTCACGAACAGCCGCGGGGCGCGATCCAGCACCGGCTCCAGCGCGACGCCGATGGTGGCGTGGGTGCATGCCTCGCAGAGCAGGGTCTGGAGGTGGGCCGGGCTGTCGATCACCAGGCTCATCGCCTCGGCCGAGGTCGGGGCGGTCGCGACGGCCTGGTGGTGGAAGGCGAAGGGGAAGGCGTAGCTGCGGGCGCGGGTCCCGACCCTCTCGAAGCGGCCGGGGAGCTCGTGGACCGCCCGGCCGACGCTGGCCATCAGGGCCGAGTGCTCGCGCACCAGCGGCTCGAAGAGGGGCCAGGCCGTGACCGGGGCGAGCCCATGGCGGAGGCGGAGCTGGTTGAGCTCGGCCAGCAGCCGCGCCTCGGCCTCGATCGGGTGCTCGACCGAGGCGGGGGGCAGGCCCAGCGGGGCCGGCGCGGGAGCCGGCTGGTCGACGAAGACGCTGAAGAGCAGGACGACCTGGGTCTGGCTGTCCCGGGTGGCGACGACCTCCAGGCGGTGCTCGCCGGGGGTGTGGAAGCGGTCCACCCAGCGGGAGACGCCCTCGGTGAGGGAGATCTCCTCGACCTTGCCCATGGGCGGGGCCAGGAAGAGGCGCAGCTCGGCGCCCTTCCACTGGGGATCGAGCAGCTCGACCCGGAGGGGCAGGGGCGTGTCCAGCGCGATGTCCCGCGGGATGGGATCCAGGCGCGCCAGGGGCTGCGACCAGGCGACCACCCACATGGCCGAGCCGTCGTCGAAGCGGCGCGAGGCCATCCCCAGGTCGACGCCTGGGCCCTCAGCCACCGCGGAGGCGAGCTCGGCCAGGAGCGACTCGGGCAGGCTGCCCCCGCTGAGGGCCCGGACGAAGCGGACCTGGCCCGGGTAGCCGGCTCGGGCGGCGACCAGCGAGGCCGTGGGGGCGTCGATGCGGCTGCCCCGCTCGACGTGCAGGGTCAGCAGCTCCCGGCAGGCGGCGGCGAGGCCCTCGTCCCACCGCCCGCCGGGCACGCCCGCGACGAGCTGGCCTTCCTCTCCCGTGGGGGTCTCGAAGACCGGCCGGAAACGCACCTCGGGGATGCCCGCGGCCCGGGCGGCGACCGAGTCCAGCGGCCCCGGCGGCGCCTGCCGGACACCGCTCGCGCAGCCCGCCAGCAGCAGGAGGATCAGGCCGGGCGCGCTCACTCGGCTGCCAGGCCGATCAGCAGGTGGACGCCCTGGGGCTGCACCCGGGCCTCGATGCCGAGGTACTCGAAGCCGGGGTCCAGCAGCGCGACCCGGAAGTCGGGGCTGTCGTAGAGCCGCTCCAGGCAGTCCGCGACGGAGGAGGCCTGGCAGGTCTCGACCTGGACGCCGTTGACGAAGCCCGAGAGGCGCAGCCTCTCCATCAGGGAGGACCGGTCCAGCGCCACGGACCCGCCCTGCGCCATCGGCTTGCTGAGCACGAGGTCGAGGGTGGGGTCGCCCTGCCAGCGGTCCAGGCCCGCCGCGGCCCGCAGATCGCCGAGCAGGGCCTCGGCCAGGAGGATGGCCTCCTCGCGGCTGCTGACCGGGATGGCCTGGTCGTGGAGGCCCCGGGCGGTGGGCATCGGCTGGTCGACGAAGAGCGGCAGGGAGAGGGAGGTCCCGGGGAGCTCCAGGCGCAGCAGCCACTCGCCGGCCAGGTCGAGGCCGACCTTGATCGAGCCGGTCCCGTGCAGGCGGCCCCCCTGGGGATCGACCAGGGACCAGCCGACCGCTGCCGGCAGGTCCAGGGAGATCTCCTCGTCGAGCTGGTACTGCCGGGCGAAGGCGCCTACAGGCAGCGCCCGCGCGCTGAGGGCCACCCAGACGTCGTCCTTGTCCAGGCGGGCCCGGGCCAGGCCCAGGACCAGGCCCTGCTCCTGCGCCTCGTCCAGGAAGGCCAGCACGCTCGGCGGTGCGTCCGGCGTGGTCGAGCGCCCGAAGGCCATGCCGACCACCGGGAAGGGGAAGCCAGAGCGCAAGGCCGCCCAGCGGATCGCTCCCTCGCTCTGGCCGGGCAGGGACTGCATGGCCAGGGTCGCCGCGGCCCCCGACAGGGCCTCGTCCAGCTGCATGTCGCGGCCGCCGATGGCCAGGCCGACCACCGGATCGGCGGGGGGGGAGCTGCCCAGGGCGTAGACGTCGGCGACCATGGCCGGCAGCACGGGCGACTGCTCCATCAGGTCCTGGGTCTCGCGGGCTTGTCGCTTGCCCGCCTGCGCCGGGGGCGCGTACAGGAGCAGCGTGGCGCTGAGGCTGAGCGAGGACAGGAAGACGGCGCGGTGAGTCATGGAACCCTCCCTGTTCAGGACATCACACCTTGACCCCCACAACGTCAAGGACAATCCCGAATCCAGCGCGCGGGCCTCGACATGAGCGCGCGGGCGCCTCGCCATGAGGTAGGCTGCCGCCCTGTCCCTCCGGAGCGCCCATGGCCATCGAGTTCTCGCAAGCCTTCGACCCCTTTCGCGCCCTCAAGGCCGGGATCCACGCCCTGAAGACCGAGCCCGCGCCGGTCTTCGTCGGCGGGCTCCTGCTGTTCCTGGTGCAGAGCTGCCAGGGAGCCGGAAACCAGGTGCCCAACCCCAGCTCCGGAGGCAGCTCCTGGGACAGCGGCGACGACCCCTTCAGCAGCGGCGGCAACCCCTTCGAGGGCATGGACGAGGCGATGCTGGTCGTCGCCTTGATCATGGTGGGCGTGGGCTGCTGCATCGGGCTCTTCGTCTTCGCCGCGCAGTCCTTCCTGCAGCCGGGCATGTACCGGGTGGGGGAGCGCATGACGATCGACGGCACCGCAGGCATCGACGTGCTCTTCAGCGGCAAGGACGTCTGGCTCTCGATGATGGGCTACAAGCTGCTCACCGGCGTCATCGGCCTGGGAATCTTCACGGTCTTCGCCTCACCCGGGGGCCTGGTCATCGCCGGCGCCGTCGTGGCCCGCGACGGGGGCAGCCCCAACACGGCACTGCTGGTGCTCGGAGGCCTGCTGATCCTCGCCCTGGTGCTCCCCGCGTTGATCTACGTCATGCTCGGGCTGGGACTCGGAAGCGTGGCCATCAGCCTGGACCGCCTGGGGACCATGGAGGCGCTGGACCGAAGCTGGAGCCTGGCCAAGGGAAACCGCTTCCGCCTCTTCGTCTTCGGCCTCGTCAACGGCATCTTCGCCGGCGTGGCCGCTTTCGTCGGCATGTTGGCCTGCTGTGTCGGTATCCTCGCCACCGGCCCCGCCGCGACAGGCGTGGTCTTCTGCGCCCAGGCCAACGCCTGGCTGATGCTGACCCGCGACGATCACGAAGACTTCTTCATGGTCCGCCAGCTCGGCGTCGACTGAATCCCGCTTGACGGCGACCATGAGGTGGCTAGGAAGAACCCATGCGCCTCATGGTAAATCCTCTCGTCCTTGCTGCCGCCCTCGGTCTGATCGGTCCCGCCGCCCTGGCCGAGGATGAGGAGCGCGAGGAGGGCGACCGCCTCGCCGGCGTCTGGCAGCGCAAGTCCGGCGGAGATCGTTCGCCCCTGGCCCTTGGCGACCGGATCGAGGTGATCCCCTTCGACGGGACGGTGCTGCTGGACGACGGCGCGGCCGGGCCCAACGGCGCCTGGACGCTGGACGACGACGGCGGCGCCTCCCAGCAGCTGGTGCTGGACGGCCTTCAGATCGTGCGCCACTTCAGCGCGCAGGGCGACACCATGGCCGTCCGGACCGTCGTCGAGGGTGACGAAGGCCCCACCTCCTGGTCCGACACCTTCGAGCGGATGGGCTAAAGCCGCACCCTTCGAGGTGTGCATGCTCCTGCTCCTGCTCGTCGTCGGCTGCACCGGCGACTCGGTCCAGCTCGGTGACTTCTTCGTGGAGGTCGATCCCAAGACGGGCGGCCTGCGCGTGGACCGCAAGGGCCGCGAGGTGCTGGATCTGCAGCGCCTCGAGCTGGGCCAGGGCGAGGCCGAGATCCAGTTCGCCGTCGGCAGCTACCTCTTCGAGGAGCAGCCCACCGCCTGGCTGAGCGCCAGCAGCCTGAAGGTCCGCCACCGGCAGGACGGGATCAGCATGCTGGCCGATCTGCGCGACGAGGACGGGCGCGAGCTCGCCGGCCTGACCATCTGGCAGGCAGGCGCCGACCTGCTGGGCATCCAGGTGATCCCCTACCAGGGCGTCGAGATCGAGGGCGAGGCCCCCAACCGGGCCCGGGCGACCATGGACTGCACCGAGGGCGGGCCCTTCCTGGGCACAGGCGGTCACCAGCTCGACGTCGACCACCAGGGCGAGGCCTTCGCGCTGTGGGTGGCCGAGCCGGGCATCGGCAAGGTCGAGGACGACGTCCCGCCCGAGGACTGGTTCATCACCGGGACCCGCCACGCGACCAGCTATCCCCTGCCCTTCCTGCTGCGGCCCGAGCTGCCGATGGGCCTGCTGGCATCGACCTGGGCGCGGGTCGACCTGGACCTCTGCGCCAGCGACCCGGACCGCTACCAGGTCGGCGTCTGGGAGGGCGCCCTCTCCCTGTTCGTGATCGGCGGCGACGACGCGCTGGAGGTGGTGGAGAACCAGGCGATCTCGGCGGGCGGGGTGGCGGTGCCGCCCGACGTCGCCTTCGGGCCCTGGAACGACGCGATCCACGGGGCCGAGCGGGTCGCCGAGGTGGCCAGCACCCTCCGCGAGGCGGGCGCCCCGACCGCCCTGATCTGGACCGAGGACTGGAAGGGCGGGGCCGAGACCGGCTTCGGCTACCACCTCAGCCTGGACTGGTACCTGGACGAGGCGCTCTACCCGGACGCCGAGGGCATCGCCCAGGACCTGCGCGCCGCGGGCTTCGAGTGGCTGGCCTACTTCTCGCCCTTCGTGGGAGAGGAGACCCGGGCCTTCGAAGAGGCCTCCCACCTGCTGATGCAGACCGCGGAGGGCGAGCCCTACCTCTGGTCCTCGGCCACCCTGGAGCAGACCGGCGGGCTGGACCTCTCCGACTCCGAGGCGCGCGCCTGGGCGATCGAGCGCATGGACGAGCTGATCGGCGTCGGCTTCACCGGCTGGATGGCCGACTTCGCCGAGTGGATCCCCCCCGACGCGGTGCTGAAGAACGCCGACCCGATCGACCAGCACAACGCCTACACGCTGTGGTGGCAGCAGACCAACGCCGAGGCCCTGGCCGACATCGACGCCACCTGGTTCACCCGCTCGGGCTGGATCGGCACCCCCTCCCTCTCGCCCGTCACCTGGGGCGGCGATCAGCGCACCTCCTTCGACACCGACGACGGCTTTCCGACGGTGATCCCGCTGGGGCTGGGACTCTCCATCGCCGGCGTCGCCTTCTACGGGCACGACATCGCCGGCTACAACTCGATCGGCAACGAGCCCACCAGCAAGGAGCTCTGGTTCCGCTGGGCCTGGCTGGGGGCCTTCTCGCCGATCATGCGCACCCACCACGGCGCCTTCGCCGAGGACAACCACCAGCTCGACAGCGACGAGGAGACCCTCGCCCACTGGGTGCGCACCGCGACCGAGCACAGCCGCCTCTTCCCCTACCTCAAGGGCCTGGCCCAGCTCGCCCAGGACCGCGGCCGGCCCCTGCTCCTGCACCCCGCCCTGGTCTACCCCGGCTACGACTGGGCCCGGGCGGATGCCTGGCTGCTGGGCAGCGCGCTCTTCGTGGCCCCGGTCCTGGAGGAGGGCGCCACCGGCCGCGAGATCCTGCTCCCGCCGGGCGACTGGTACGACTGGTGGAGCGGCCAGCCCGTCAGCTCCGGCTGGTTCGCCGCCGAGGTGGACGAGATCCCCGTCTTCGCCGCCGCCGGGACCATCGTCCCGCTGCTGGCGGAGGCGCCCGAGACCTTCGTCAGCGGGACCGAGCTGCGCGACCTGGCCGACGTCGACGGGGCCCGCGTGCTGAGGGTCTTCGGCACGGGTGGCTCGTTCACCGAGGCCGATGGCACCCGCTACACCGCCCGCGGAGACGCCAGCGCCGCCGGGGTCGAGGAGGTCGAGCTGGACAGCGGCAGCGTGGAGGTCAACGGCCTGACCGTCGAGATCGTCGGCAGCGTGGCGCGCCGCTACCGGGTCGAGGTCCAGCCCTGAGGCCGTCCTAGCTGCCCAGCGCCCCGGTCACCTTCTCGTCGATGTAGGCGAAGAGGCCGTTGGCGGCGTCGGCCCAGGCGATCAGGCTGGCGATGATGCCGACGCTGACGACCATCGCGATCAGCCCGTACTCAATCGCCGTGGCGCCCGACTCGTCGTCGAGCAGTCGACCCAGGATGTCGGAGATCGGGGAGTTCATGGTGCGCTCGTGGGCAGGGGTCCGTTCGATGGTTGCCGCTTCCGGTAGGGTATCGCGAATCGCGGCCCCCATGTCGAAAATTTTTCGACACCCCAGTGCCCGCGACACCGGGAGCCCGAGATGGACTTGCACGAGCTGAGCGCCGTCGAGCTGCGGCGAGGCCTGGACCGCGGCGAGCTGGGCAGCGAGGAGCTGGTGAGGGCCCTGCACGCCCGGCGGGAGGAGGTCGATCCCGCGATCAACGGCTGGGTCCACCGCTTCGACGAGCAGGCCTTGCTCGACGCCCGCCGCGCCGACCAGGAGCGCGCCGCCGGTACGGCCCGGGGCCTGCTGCACGGCCTGCCCTTCTCGATCAAGGAGAACCTGGCGACCCCGGGCCTGCCGCAGACCCTGGGCATCCGCTCCCGGTTGGAGGAGAAGGCGACGGGCACCGCGGTGGTGGTGCAGGCCGCCCTGCGCGAGGGGGGGATCGCCCTGGGCAAGAGCAACGTCCCGCTGCTCTTGCTGGCGATGGAGACCCACAACGAGATCTGGGGCACCACCCGCAACCCCTGGGATCTGCGACGCACGCCCGGGGGCAGCAGCGGCGGCGAGGCGGCCCTGATCGCCAGCGGCCAGGTGCCCCTGGGGCTGGGCACCGACATCGGCGGCAGCATCCGCATCCCCGCGGCATGGTGCGGGATCTGCGGGCTCAAGCCGACCGTGGGGCGCTGGTCGGTGCGGGGCTCGGCCGGCGGCATCCCTGGCCAGGAGAGCGTGCGGGCCACGACCGGGCCGATGGCCCGCGGGGTCGAGGACCTGGTCCTGCTCTGGCAGGCCCTCTCCGAGCAGCACAGCCTCGACCCGCGGGTCCCTCCCCTCCCCTTGGACCAGCCCGACCGGATCGACCTGTCCCGCCTGCGGGTCGGCGTCTACGTCGACGACGGGGTCTTCGCCGCCTCTCCTCCCGTCGCCCGGGCCGTCTTCGAGGCGGCCGACGCGCTGCGGGCCGCGGGCGTCACGGTCGTGGACTACCAGCCGCCCGATGGCTGGGCCCTGGTGGACCAGTACTTCGGGGCGATCAGCGCGGACGGGACGGCCACCGCCAAGGCCCGGGTCGGCGATCAGCCGCCGACGGTGCAGCTCAAGACGCTCTTCCTGCTGGCCCGGCTGCCCGGCTTCGCCCGCAGCCTGGCGGCCTCAGCGCTGGAGGCCCGGGGCGAGCCGCGGGTCGCGAGGATGCTGCGGGCGCTGGGCGAGAAGAGCGTACAGCGGCTCTGGGCCATCCAGGCGGCCCGCGCCGCAATGCAGGAGCAGGAGCTGGCCTCCTGGGAGGCCCTGGGGCTGGACCTGGTGATCTGCCCGCCGACGGTGACCCCGCCGGCCCTGCTCGATCGCACCGGCGACTGGAGCCTGGGGGCCTGGCCGACCATGCGCTACAACATCCTCGACCTGCCCGCCGGCGTCGCCCCCGTCAGCACCGTCCGGGCGGACGAGCAGCAGCTCTCCTCCCCCGCCGACCGCCTCGATCGCCGCGCCGCCGAGTTTCTGGAGGGCAGCGCCGGCCTGCCCGTGGCGGTGCAGGTCGTGGCGCGCCCCTGGCAGGAGGGGCTCGTCCTGGCGGCCATGGCGGCCATCGAGCGCGGGGTCCGCGACCGCGAGGGCTTCCCGCGGCTCCCCGTGCCGGGGGGCCCCCATGTGGTGAGCGATGCAGCAACCGGATAGGCCCCTCGCGCGACCCGGACCGATCCCGCGCACCTCGCGCGGTTTCTCTTTGTCGAGACCCGCTCCATCCTGGAGCAGCCCGCCCCTCGCGGGTGCCAATGGGCGCCTGCGCGCCCGAAAGAAACCCGGGCGCACCCGCGCCCGAACCTACCGGGTCCCTCGCCCGCGCGTGGACTGGCCTGAACGGCCTTCTCCCCGGGTGCGGGATCCACGGAGAATTCGTGGAACCAAACCTCTGTGTCCTGATGGACTTTGAAAACATCGCCGCCGGAGCCGAGCGCGAAGGCTACGGCCGCTTCGACACCTCCCTGGTCATGACCCGCCTGAAGGAGAAGGGCCGCGTCCTGATCGCCCGCAGCTACGGCGACTGGGGCCGCTTCGCCAAGTACAAGCAGGCGATGCTCGAGAACGGCATCCAGTCCGTCGAGCTGACCAGCTACCGCAGCCAGGAGAAGAACCGGGCGGACATCGCCCTGGCCGTCGACGCGATGGAGCTGGCCTTCAGCCGCAACTACATCGACACCTTCGTGCTGCTCTCCGGCGACAGCGACTTCACCCCCCTGGTGATGCGCCTGCGCGAGCTCAACCGCCGGGTCATCGGCATCGGGACCCGCCGCAGCAGCAGCCGCCTGCTGGTCGAGAGCTGCGACGAGTTCATCTTCTACGAGTCGATCATCCGCAGCCGCCGCCCGGTCGAGGCCGAGCCCGAGCAGCGCCCCCGCCCCCGCCCCGATCCGACCATCGACGTCGGCAGCGACGCGGTCGAGAGCATCGACAAGGACGAGGCCTTCCGCCTGGTGGTCGAGACCATCGTCGGCGTGCAGAAGGACGAGGCCGGCCCGGTCCAGGGCGGCCGCCTGAAGCAGTCCCTGCTGCGCAAGGCGCCGACCTTCGACGAGTCCGAGTACGGCTACGCCGGCTTCGCCCGCTTCCTGGAGGCGGCGCGCGACAAGGGCCTGGTCCGCCTCTCGCAGGACGAGCACGCCGGTGGCTACCGGGTCGACCTCCCCAACGACCAGCCGGTCGAGGCCGAGAGCGCCCCCGAGGTCGAGGACGCCCCCCTGCTGCGCGGCGAGCCCGGTCGGCTGGCGGCGGTCCTGACCCGGATGGGGCTGGATCCGACCACCGCCCTGATGCGCCACATCATCGTCCACGAGTTCGTGGACCACGTCTCGGACCGCAGCCGCAAGAAGAAGCGCAACACCCTGCTCTACACGGTCGGCGACGTCGCCCGCCGCTGCCGGCAGGCCGATCCGCCGGTCCGCCAGAGCCAGGTCCGCAGCCTGCTCTCGGCCCTCTTCCAGGCTGGCGAGCTGCGCCACAGCGACGGCAACCCGATCCGGAAGGACACCTCCTCCTTCGTGGTGCGCGGCGACGGCGAAGAGCTGCTGCGCGCCCTGCGGGCCTTCTACGTCGACCGGCTGCTGGTCGCCGGCGAGACGCTGCGGGACGGCCGCGCGCTCTCCATCCTGCTGTGGGGCGACGAGGATCACGCCACCCAGTCCGAAGAGCTGGTGGCCTGGACCGCGCACGCCCAGTCCGAGAGCGCCCGAGCCCCCACCGCCCAGGGCGAGGGTGCCAACGGCGACGCCGAAGAGCGCAGCGACGAGGACGGCGAGGAGCCCACCGAGTCGAGCGAGGCCCCCGCCGCCAGCAGCGAGCCGGCCCAGGCCGACGCCGCCGAGGCCTCCGAGGACGCCGAGACCGAAGAGGGCGCCGCCGAAGAGGCCGCCTCCTCC
>ERZ761602.4314-NODE-4314-length-18586-cov-16.418704_pt1 | contig 18586 bp, 16 predicted proteins | sample MGYA00512165_ERZ761602 | MGnify/ENA primary metagenome ERZ761602 (study PRJEB28899, sample SAMN02445085) | bioreactor sludge metagenome | biome: EBPR sludge; isolation source: Thorneside wastewater treatment plant | place: Australia: Brisbane, Thorneside... | reverse complement strand
GGGCACGACGCCGACGGTGTTCGAGCACCGGCGGCGTCACCTACTTTCGGCGGGCACCATGCCCAGCCCGATGGACGCGGCGCGCATCCTCGGCGCCGAACCCGCCTCGTCCCACTTCTTGGCTGATGGAGTCGCCGCCGCCGTCCATCACGCAGCCCGCGCGATCACGCCGCCGCAGCCATCATGCGGCCTGCTTCCCAACACGTTCGTCGAGCGCTTTCACAAGCACGTGGCGAAGGCGCAGAACGCGCATCGCGGTCGGTGGGAGAACTTCTGGTCGAGCGAGCCGCCGTGCATCGTGCGGCTCGAGGACCCGATGGCGGTGCTCGACGCGATTGTCTACACCGCGCTGAATCCGGTGAAGGACGGCCTCGTCGCCAGGGTACGTGAGTGGCCCGGAGTGAATGGCCTCATGGCGTTGCTCGAGCGGAAGCCATTGCGGGCGCACCGGCCCGCGCACTTCTTCCGGGAGGAGGGGCCGATGCCTGAGAGCGTCGAGCTCGAGCTGGCGATCCCAACCGAGCTCGGTGATCCTGAGGAGGTGCGGACGGAGATCCGGTCGAGGGTTGAGGCGGCAGAGGCTCGGTTGGCGGCGGAACGCGAGGCGGCGGGGCGCAAGGTGGTCGGTGTTTGGGCCATCCTGCGCCAGGCGTGGCAAGACTCGCCAACGAGCCCAGCAGCGAGACGAAACCGGCGCCCACGAACGGCGGCGCGGCACATCGCGTCGTGGTTACTGGCGCGCATCCGGGCGAGCGCGTTCCTCACGTCGTATCGCAGCGCGCGAGCGCGATGGATCGAAGGCCAGGAGGCGGAGTTTCCCGAGGGAACCTACTGGCTGCGTCGGTTCGCCGGCGTGCGCGTATCTGCGATTCAAAGTTGAGGCTGAGCTGCTGTCGCCGAAGCGCGTGCCTGCCGGTACGCGCCGTCGCGGCGTGGTCCGCTTGAACGCGGGCGGGCGGTAGGCGAGCATTCGCCCCGGACCTATGAAGGCCGTTGGAGGCCTTGTTCGATCAACTCCGGTCCGGATCTTCACCCCCGGCGCCGGTTCGCCGGCGTGCGCGTGTCTGCGCCTCAAAATTGAGGCTGAGTTGCTGTCGCCGAAGCGCGTGCCTGTCGGTACGCGCCGTCGCGGCGTGGTCCGCTTGAACGCGGGCGGGTGGTAGAAGAGCATGCGCCTCGGACCTCCGATGAAGACTGTTGGAGGCCTTGTATGATCAACTCCGGTCCGGATCTCTCCCCCAACCTCACTGACGAGTCATGCGGCTAAAAGAGTTCGATTTGGATGCGCCGATGGCTGAAAAGTGGGTGAGGCACGCCTTTCGAGAGCAAACTCGCTGCGTCACGGCTCACTACGAGCGGCATTTCCAAGGTCTAGAGACTGAAAGTGCGTGGAAGTTCCTTGTCGAATGTGTGCCAGGTCTTCCACGCGCCGGATCGCAGTGTGTTCTGGGTGTGTTCACCGTTCAAAGTACATGTGACTTTGAAGCATTCGAAGGCGCGGACGACGAACGTAAGAAGGAACTCTCGTTGGAGATCTTGCATGCCGGAGTAGTTCGCGCGTGTGAGCGTGAGAACTGGCCACTCAGTTCGTTCGAGAACGCGCGAGACGGCGTCGTCGGCGATGGCTACAAGAACGAGTGGGTATGGGGGATCAAGACCGCACATGGTAGAACGCTCGTTGCCTCTGTCCGGTGTCAGCACGAGGTTCGCACATTCCGCGCGTGGCTCGAGGTACGACACAAGGGGAATGCTGAGCTTGTTCGCCAGGTGACTGCATTCGAGTCCAAACCTTCCGAATTCGTGTTCGCTCCGAAGCTTGGCAAGCTGGTATGGAGTGGCGCGAATCGGGTCTCTCTTGTCGGTTCGGATGGCCAGGACGTGAGTTCAATCGAGCTCTGAGAGAGATCCGGACCGGGATTGATTGGGGGGCGCGGGGCGCGAAGATCATGAACAATAGCGATCTTGTGGATAATCTCATCTTGGTGTCGAGTGTTCATGATGGGACGCCGATAGTCGGTCTTGCCCGCGTGAATGGGCTGTTCTTCTATTTCGAGGCCATCTTCGATGAAAAACTCGATCGATACACTGATACGTATGAGTTTTGGCAGGCCGATATGGATTTTGTCGAAGCTCTGCAGATGCGAGACCGTGCCTTCTATGATTGGCGAGCGATAAACGACACCGGTGAGCCGCCCGAATGGAACCGACAGACTGAAGAGATCGAGCGAAGGCGCAACGCGGCGGGCTCGCCGTCCAGGATGCGAGGAACGTTCACTTCTGCACGCAAAGATGGTTCGATGTGGTGGAAGGCGACTTGGATCCCCGCGCTCATGGACGATTCGAGACGGGCGGAAGATCCGGACCGGGCTTGATTGGGGGGAAGTCGTGTGGGGGAAGATCCGGACCAGAGTTGATTGGGGGGCGTGGCCAGCGAGTGAGCGGTGGCCGCGTCGACTGCGGACGCACGCGCACGCGTGGCGGGGCTGGTGATCAATCACGGTCCGGATCTGCCCCGGATCTCCCAGCGCGCCGGCATCGGAGGCGCAGGAGGTATGCTGACGAGGCGCGGGCCGGTCCGGTGGAACGAAAGGCGAGTCAGGCCATGAAGGCAGAGTCGAGAGCACAGCTCGAAGCGGTCGCGAACGGCTCTTCCTTGTCGGAGGCGCTGTGGAGGCCGATCCTCTCCGACGTGCTCGCTGATCTCGAGGAGCACCTCGGCGAGGGTTTCCGGGTCGATCCGTCGCCGGAGCTGCACGGCACCTCGTGCGGCCTGTGGTTGTGGTCGAAGGCGCCGTCGAGTGGCCACTCGGAGCGTGCGTGGACGGCACACCTCGCGGTGGGGCCGGCGACGCGCGACAGGCTCCTGTCCATCACGCTCACGCAGGCGTACTTCGATTCCGGAACGCAGCAGCGCATCCACACGCCAGAAGGCAGCATCGTCGTGCACGGTCTCGACGTCGGCGCCGGGAGGGCCGAGCCGCGCTGGCAGTCGTACGGCTGGCAATCCGACAGCTACGATCAGTGGATCGACATGCCGTTTCCCGACGCCACGTGAACGTGGAGGCCATCGCCCGCGTCACCGCCGCGGGCCGACGTCCGGGGGCGCTCACAGCTCGCGCAGGCGGCGCAGCCAGTTCCGCCTCGTCGGCTCGTCGAAGACATCACCGGCCCAGCGGTACATGAGCTCGCCTTCGCGCCAGGCGTGCTTGCCCAGGTCGACGATCAGCTCGCGGACGTCATGGGCGCGGGTGGCGTGTAGATCGACCCCCACGCCGACCTCCGTCAGGCGCGCACGCAGGCGCTGGTGGTCGGCGGCGAGCGCGGCCGCCTCCTCCGGGTCGATGCGAGCGAGCGCGGGCAGGAGCTCGCGGTCCTCGAAGGCCAGGTGGGCCTCGAGCCGGTGCTCGAGCTCGCGGTACGCGGCGTCGCACGCCTCGCGGTCGCCGGACTCGAACGTGGCGAGCACCTGGTTGCACAGCTGAGCGAGCTGCATGTGCTCGTCGAGCATGTGGGCGCCCAGCCGATCGACGGCGGTCGTGGCGGCGGTGGTGGTGGTGGTGGCGGTGGCGGTGGCAGTCGCGTGCATGTCGGTACTCCTTGCGGGTGTCCCCCGGGGGCGTCACTCGACGGCGACGCGCCCCGTGAGCGTGAGGTCCAGATCTCCGAGCGCGACGACGTCGGCCCAGCTCCACATGACACCACCCGCGGTCACGCCGAGCTCCACGAGGAGGCCGGTCTCGTCGCGGTCGACGCCGAACGCCAGGTCGAGCCCGTCGAGGGTCTGCGCGCCCAGCGGGTAGACCTCGCCGGCGACGGCGAGCTTCCAGTCGAGGCGCAAGCTGGCGGTCGCGAACGCGGTCGCGCGCTGGTCGTCGAGGGACCAGTACGCGCTCGCGTGAAGCGTCCTTGCGAGCTGGGCGTGGATCCCGGTCAGCACCAGCTGCGCCGGGAACACGTCGACGGGCAGCGCCACGTCGCCGAAGGTGATGGACAGGTCGTCGATGACCAGGAGCTCGGCGTCGGCGCCGAGCTCGATCGCGCCGCCGGTGACGGCGAGCGTGACGTCGGCCGCCTCCACCTTCGAGCCACGGCGTACCTCGGCATGCAGCGTCGCCGCGCTGTCGTCACCGTCGACCGCGAACACCCGCTCGCGAGCGAGGAGCTCGCGTGTCGTCGGGACGTCGGTCCCTTCATCACTCCCTCCGCCGCACGCGACCAGCGGGGTGACGGCGAGGAGCAGCGTGAGCGTCCAGTCCTTCATGCCCCGACAACGTTGCATACGCCGCGCCACCGCCGAGGTTGGCGGATCGTGCCGGCCGGGGCGCCCGAGTTCGCGCAGATCCTTCCTGGATCCGGTTCAAGTCCGCAATTTCAGATGGTCACGGCTGGCAAGCGACGGCAAACGCCCCGCCCCCGCAGATCGTTGCGACCGGATCGGGGTCTGATCGTGTCCTCTCGCCAGCAATGGACACGACGCGCTTCGAGCGACTCCTGGCACCGCATCACGACGCCGCGCTGGCCTTCGCACGCTGTCTGTGCCGCTCGCGCGCCGACGGCGACGACCTGTTCCAGATCGCGCTGGTGCGCGCGCTCGACCACCTCGACGGCCTGCGCGACGAGACCGCGTTCAAGTCGTGGCTCTACCGCATCATCGTCACCAGCCACCACAACAGCGTGCGCCGCTCGTTCTGGCGCCGGCTGGTGCCGTTCTCCGACCACGAGCCGCCCGCGTCCGCCGACGACGCGATCGACGAAGCGCTGGGAGGCGCGCAACGCGCGGCTCGCGCACTCTCCACGCTGCCCGCGGCGCAACGCGAGGCCATCATCCTCTTCGAGATCGAGGGCTGGACCGTCGAACAGATCGCCAGCGTGCAGAGCTGTTCGGTGTCGGCCGTCAAGTCGCGCCTCGCGCGGGGGCGCGAGCGCCTGCGTCACGTCTACCTCCACCGCCTCGGCGGTGAGGCGCTGGCCGCGCTGCCGGCGCCGGAAGGATCGGTATGAGCATCGACGACACGATCACGCACGACCTGCACGCCTTCGGCGCCGCGCACGGTCACCCGCGCGCCGCTGCGCCCGAGCCCGCCCTGCGCGGTCACCAGCCGGCGACGTCGAGCGAGCGCACCGCGCTCGCCGTGCAACGCAGCGCGACGCGGCTGCGCGTCGAGCGACTCGGGCCCACGCACGCCCGCCGCATGGCTCGTGCCGTCACCGGCGTCGCGGCCGTGATCGCGATGGCGGGGCTGTACGACTTCCTCACCGACCCGGCGGTGTCGATCGAGCCCGCCTTCAACATCCTCGGCGTGCTCGTCCTCCTGGCCATCGTCTATCTGATCACGCGAGCCGTCTCCGCGCGGCGCTTCCGTCGCCGGTTCGTCCGCGCGCGCCGAGATGGCCTCGAGGAGACGTACGCGGCGAAGGCGCGCGAGCGCGTCGAGCGACTCGACGGCTGGTCGACGGGCCTCGCGGTGTTCGGCCTCTCGTGCGTGGTGCCGTTCCTGGCGGCCCTCTACGTCTGCGAGCCCGGGTGGTCGGGCGACTATCCGCCGATCGCCGAGGCGGTCTTCGGGATGCACACCCTCCGGACCTGCGCCCTCGTGTCGATCGTCCCGGCGCTGCTCCTCGGCAGCGCGGTCACCGGCGGGCGCGGCGAGCGTCGCGCGTGGCTGCGCTACCTCGAGTCGCCGCTGGCGCTTGCCGTCGCGCTCGGCCTGGCCGTGATCGCGTTCGGCGTCGCCATCAGCGCCGCCGAGCGGTCGACGATGGAGACGATGTCCGCGGCCGGCAAGCTCGGTCGCGCCGTCCTCGCCCAGGTGGCGATCACGTCTCTCGCCGCCTGGACCGCGCTGCGCCTCCGCCGCGGCGAGCTCGCGCGCATCGGCCTCAGCCCAGCAGGTCGCGCGACGTGACCATCTCGCCGGCGCGCGTCACGCCTCGGCCGAACCGTCGGTGTGGCGGCTCCCGGCTTGTCGAGGGCCGTCCCTACCGCCAGGGCATCGTGCGCTCGATGGCGTCGGACAGCTGGGAGAGGGTGAAGGGTTTGGGGAGGTGACCGTCCATGCCGGCGGCCAGCAGCTGATGGGTCTCGTCGGCGCCGACGTGGGCGGTGGTGCCGATGATGGGAACCCTCGGTAGGCCGCGCGTGCACTCGCGGTGCCGGATGCGCTGGGACAGCTCGATCCCGCCCATGTTCGGCATCTCGACGTCGGTCAGCACCAGATCGAACGAGCGCTGCTCGAGACGCGCCATCGCCTCGACGCCGTCGGACACGATCTCGACCTCGTGGCCGAGTCGTTGCACCATCAGGCGCAAGGCCCTCTGGTTCATCGCATGATCCTCGCAGACCAGGATCGACAGCCGGTCGGGTGAGCTGGCCGCGGCCACCGGCGCGGCGGGCGCCACCGGCGCGGCGGGAGCGGCGTCGGGAAGCGGCGGCGGCGCCACCGGCGGGAGAAGGTCCTCGGCACCGACCTCGCCGGCGCGGGCGTCGTCGATGGGGATCGTCAGCTCGACGACGAAGGTGGATCCCACGCCGGCCTTGCTCTCGACGCGGACGCCTCCGTCCATGCGTCGGGCGAGCTCGGCGACGATGGCCAGGCCGAGCCCCACGCCGCGGTCCGGGCGTCGATCGGCGAGATCCTGGTGCGCCTGGGCGAACGGTTCGAAGATCCGCTCGAGCTCGCTCGTCGTCACGCCGATGCCGGTGTCCGAGACGGTCAGGCGCAGACCGGCGTCGCGGGTCGCCGCCAGTCGCACCGTGATGCCGCCGGTCTGGGTGAACCTGATCGCGTTGCTCACCAGGTTCTGGACGATCTGCATCACCCGGGTCCGGTCGCCGATGCGGGCCCGCGCGATGTCGGGCTCGGCGTGCGCGCTCAGGGTGAGCCCGGCCGCGTGGGCCTGAGCGGCCAGCGGCCGGAGCACCTCGGTGAGCGTGTCATGTAGCTCGAAGGGGCGAGCCTCCAGCGGTGGCGCGCCCCCGTCGCCGCGGGCGACGTCCAGGAGATCGTTGAGCAGGTCGAGCAGCACCCGCGCCGATTGCTGTGACGATTCCAGCTGCTGCTTGACCTCCGCCGAGGCCTCCCCGCGCAGCGCGAGGTCGGTCATGGCGATCACGCCGTGCAGCGGGGTGCGGAGGTCATGGCTCACGTGCGAGAGGAAGCGACTCCGCACGGCGCTGGCCTCGGCGAGCGAGGCCGCGGTCGCGGCCAGATCGCGGGCGCGCTGGTCGGCGACGCGGCGGAAGGCCACGGTCATCGCGAGCAGGAGGATCACGAACATCCCGCCGGCCAGCACGCGCTCGACGTGGGTCTCGCCGATCGCGTTGTCGACCTGCAGGTAGGGCTCGACGGCAGCGGCGGTCGGAAGCAGGACCGCGGTCGCGACCGCCCAGACGATCGCCTCGCCCCGGCGACCCATCAGGACGACCCCGAAGCCCACCAGGGCCAGCCACCACTTGGACGAGCCCATGCCGTACGCCCCGGGGACCAAGAGCGCCACGGTGGCGATCGCCGCGGTGCCGTGCACCACGATCGTCGAGCGTCGCGCCGGATCGCTCCGGAACCAGAGATACAGCCCGGGGATCGCGATCGCGCCGACGGCGTTGCCCCACCACGGCGTCGCCTGGCCGGTGGTGATCTGGCTGAGCCCGCGCGCGACCGCAAACACGGCGCACGCCGCGAACACCGCGAGCATGCCGATCCGCAAGAGACGGATCCGGTCGCCGACCAGGTCCTGCGCGCGTGCAGCGGGGGCCGTGTGGGACGTCGTCATGCGCGAACGGGCTCGCGGCCATCATCGCTCACGATCTCCGATCCTACCCGATCCGAAACCGTCGCATCGAGAAAGCACGATGGCTAACCGCGTCGTACCCGACCACGCCCGATGTGCATGGCCCGACGACTACCTGGTGACGATCTCGTCCTCGAGCGCGTCGACGAGCTCCATCAGCTCCTGCGCCTCTCGTGGTGGGACCTCCAGGTCGGTGAGGACGACGGCGAGGTCGTCGATCATGGCGTCCCACTCCGCCGACGTGATCTTCAGGTGAGCGTGGGAGTCCTTCATCGTGCGCCCCGTGTACTGGCACGGTCCGCCCGTCGTCTTGCAGAGGAAGTTGGTGATGTGGTCGTGGAGTAGCCTCGCGTCGAGCGTCGGGAGCACCGCCCTGAGATTCACGTTGGCCATGATGACGTCGTTGGTCTGCACGACGCCGAGGAGCCTGCCGGCCAGCGCGTGGAGCGCGCTGCGTCCGCCGAGGCGATCGTGCAGCGACTTCGCTGCCAGCGGCGGAGTCCGCGAGCCCTCGGCAGGCGGCTTCGGCAACCGCTGGGTCGGCGGCTGCCGCGCCTCGGCTCCCCCCGTCGTGTCCGCTCGTTCCATCCGGGGCTGGCCGCTCGGCGCGGCCCCCTTGGCCGCGTCGTCCCGTCGGAACATCCACACCAGCGCGATCAGGAGCGCCGCCGCGACCAGGGCCGGCACCAGGAATCGAACCCGCGCTGGCCTGGACGCGCTCATCGCGCGATCACTCCGACCAGAGATTGAACCCGCTGGCGGCCGTGTACCCGTAGACGCGCACGTACCAGGTGCCGGTTCCGGTCATGCTGCAGGTCTCGTTGTTGCCGGTGGCCCACGAACGGCAAGTGTACGACGAGGTCGTCGGCGCGCTGCCGAGGCGGACGTACAGATCCGCGTCGCCGGTGCCGCCGCTCATCCGGAAGCGCGGGTTCGTGCCGGTGAGGGTGAACGTCGCCGAGTACGTCCCCTGGGAGACGGACATGTTCGTCTGGTTGAGGCCAGCCGCGCACACGCCACAGTCGCTGGCGCAGCTGCTGCAGGTCTCGGTGCCGTTGCAGGTGCCGTCGCCGCACACGGGCGTGACGGGCGGCGCCGGGCATGCGCCGCAGTCGTCGTAGCCGAGGGCGTGGTGCGCCGCGCCGAGCCGGTCGTGGCCGGCCTGGTTCGGGTGGACGAAGTCGCCCTGGATCAGGTTGACGGACGTGAGGCCCTTCGACAGCGACGAGGGGTCCTTGAAGTACGCCCAGTCGCCCGTGACGTCGAGATGGTTGCGGATGCAGTTGTGGTCCATCATGCCGCTGGCGCCGCGCGGGCACGCGCCGGCGGCGAGGTTCTGCAGCCAGGCCTTGTTCGGGCACCGCGGATTCGGGTTGCCGTTCACGTCCTCGTCGCAGTTCATGACGGTGAACGCGTCGGCGCAGCGCCATCCCCTGGCCTGGGCGGTCGAGCACATGTAGTCCGAGGCGGCGAGGCCGTGCGGGAGCAGGACCTCGAAGTGGTTCCGCTGTCCCGCGCACTGCTTGGTCTTGTCGCGGTTCGGATCCGGGTAGTAGAGGGTCATGGTGCGGATCGCCGCGTTCGCCGGAACATACGTGGCGACGGTGGTGATGACGGCGCTCCAGTCAGCGCGCCAGTTGTTCATGGCGGTCGCGAGCGCCGAAGCGTTGCAGTTGCTCGCGTAGGCTGCGCGCGCGTCGAGCAGGTCGTTGCCGCCTCCGTTGAAGCTGAAGATCTTCGCCTGGCCCATCTTGCTGGTGTTCGACTTCATCGTGCTGTTGATCTGCGACGTCGTCTCGCCGGAGATCGTCTTGGCGTCATAGGTGACGTACCAGCCCTTCGCGGCGGCGATGTCGTCGGCGAAGTACCCGACGTAGCTCTTGCCCGAGCTCGATCCACTGTTGAGGTTGCCCGCAGGAATCGAGTCGCCAAAGGCGCGATAGGCGACCTGCGGATTGGAGCTGGAACCGGAGCTTCCACTGAAGGACTGGTCACAGGTCGGTGCCATCAGCAGTCCGGCGATGGGGCCGAAGAGCAACGCCCGCTTGATGACCCGGAGAACCGCGATGCGAGTTGCTTGACCAGCCATGTCTTCCTCCCTCGCCGTCACCGTTGTGCATCGACCACGCCAGAGAGGAAAAACCTGTCATCTACACTACTTCACGTACATCGCGATCCACCGCTCTTCACGAACTGAACACAACTGTTCAAACGTTGGGCGAACGGTGGCTCAAGGCATGAACAAACCTCAGGGGCTTCCGGAGGTGAATCGGAGACCTTCATGGATCTTCGGAGACGCCGGCCCGCGGTTCAGCCGCAGGTCGGCGGCTTGGCGCAGATCCCAGACGCCGACGCCGTTGCCCCGTCGCAGTGGCCGGTCTGGCACTCGAGGGCGGAGTCGCAGAACTCTCCCTCGGCGCGGCGCGCGACGCAGACGCTGCCGTTGCAGTACGCATTCGATCGACAGAAGACCCCTTCGGCGCACGACTCACCAGCCTCGGGCGGATCCACGCAGACCGACGAGACACAGAGGAACGGAAGCTGACAGTCTGCGCCCCACACACACGGCTCACCGGCCGTCGCCAGTCGTTCGCAGGTTCCGGACGCCGGTGCACACCGATCGCCGAACCAGTTCTCGCAGCCGCCGTCGACGCACGACTCGCCGCGGCCAGGTGGGTTCTCGCAGACGCCACCGTCGCACGACAGTCCGTAGGCGCAATCGAAGAACAGATTGCACATGCTGCCCGCCGGTAAGAGCTCGGTGCAGACCTGAAAGTCGTTACAGAAGTTTCCCTCGACGCACGGACGCTCGCTGCACGACTCACCGCGCTGGGCCGGGCGTGGCTGCTCGGCGCAGGTACGCGCGCAGCATCTCGGTTCCGAGCAGTTGCGGGCGGGGCATGCGCTGTCTCGACACTCGGCGTCGAGGTAGCAAACGCCGCCGGTCGGGACCTCGCCGCGAAACGCCGGCGCGCAGCTCGCGGCGATCGTCCGCCAGTCTGCCGAGGTTCGATCGCAGGAGGCGTTGCGCCGCCGCTCGATGCAGGCCGCTCCTTCGCCGGCGTCGTAGGAGATGCGCGGCGAGGCGACCATCTGGATGAGGTCGAGCAAGTCCTGATCGATCGCGCGCGTCACGTGGTCGTGCGCGACGCATGCCTCCTTGCTGACGTACTCCCCGCAGCGCGCGGCCCGTTCGCAGTCCGCGTCGATCCATGCGGCGACGAAGTCGTCGCGGCCGACGCCGCCGCACGCGGCGAGCATCGCGAGGACCGCGACCTGGCACGAACGACGTCCGAGCCCGGGCAGCATACGGCCCGAGCTTACTCCGGTGTGATGCGGTCTCATATGCGCGCCCTTTCGTCCGACGTCGGTCACGGTTGCGTGCCTGGGCCACGAAAGCGCGTGACGGGCGTGCAAGGGTGCGCGACGATCTCAGGGGCAGGCGGCGCGGAAGCCGAGGGCGCAGGCGTCGCGGCGGTCGGCGGTGGCGGCGGCGGTGTCGCCGCGGAGCGCGTGGATGTCGGCGCGGGCGGCGCGCCAGCGTGGATCGGCGTCGCGGGCGATCACCCACGTGAGTCGCTCGAGCGCGCGGTCGTGATCGCCGGCGCGGCCGAGCGTGATGGCGTGGAGGCCGACGGCGGCGGGATCGTCGGGGAGCGCGCGGACGGCGGTGGCGCACGAGGCGTCGGCGGCGGGATCGTCGAGGGCGACGAGGGCGCGGCACTCCTCGCGGTGGGCGTCGCCCCAGGTCGGGGCGAGCGCCAGCGCGCGTCGCGCGCTCACGAGCGCGGCGGCCGGCGGCTCGGTGCGGGCGCGCGCGAGCCAGCCGGTGGCGGTGGTCGGCGTGGGGCGGTTGGGGCGGCTCGGATCCTGCGCGCGCTCGTCGAGGGCGCGGCCGAAGAGATCGACGACGTCGCGGGCGAGGGCGAGGCCCTCGTCGGGGGCGGCGTCCGGCGACGGCGCGGCGTCGAGCGTGGCGACCGGCGGACCGGAGTCGTCGCCGCCCGCGACGGCGGCGGCGATCGCGCCGGCGATCACCGCGAACGCGCCGCCGAGGACGAACCAGCGGGCGCGGCGCCGCGCCGTGGGGGAGGGAACGGCCGGCGCGGTCGACACGGCGGCGCCCGCGGCGCCGTGGCCGGTGACGTCGGCGGTGCGGAGCGCGCCGGCCTCGGCCTCGATGCGCGCCACGAGCGCCAGGAGCTCGGCGTCGTCGGGCGCGTGGGCCAGGCCGCGATCGCACGCGGCGAGCGCCACGAACGGCTGGCCGTCGGCGAGCGCGGCAGCGGCCTCGGACGCGAGCCGGCGCGCCTGCGCCGGAGCGATGCGCGCGGCGTACGCGGCCGGCGCTGCCATCAGCGTCGCGCGCTCGGCGTCGTCGCCCGGGGTGTGGGCGCGCGCCCGTGCCGCGAGCTGATCGGCGAGCTCGCGCGCGCTCGGCCGGTCGCCCGCGTGCGGTGCCAGGCACCGGCTCACCAGCGCGGCCAGCTCGTCGTCGACGCGGCGATCGACGGCGGTGAGCCGCGCCGCGCCGCCGACCAGCGCCGCCGCGGCCTCCTCGCCGGGGCGAGCGCGCGCGAACGGCCGCGTCCCCGCGATCCACTCGTGCAGCATGACGCCGATCGCCCAGACGTCGGCGGGCGCGCCCACGTCGCGGCCCTCGATCTGCTCGGGCGCCATGTAGCCGATCGTGCCGACCGCCGCGCCGCTCTCCGTGTGCCGGGTCATGCCCTCGCGCCACGCGAGGCCCAGATCGATGAGCGTCACGTGGCCGTCGGGGCCGACGATCACGTTCTCCGGCTTGACGTCGCGGTGCACGAAGCCGGCCGCGTGCATGGCCGCGACCGCGTCGGCGATCGGCGCCGCCAGGAGCACCGCCGCCTCGGGGCCCAGGCGCGCGCCGCCGACCGCGACGCGCAGGTTGGCGCCGTCGAGGAGGGGCAGCACCAGATAGGGGCCGAGCTCGTCGTCGATGCCGTGGTCGAGGAGCGCCACCAGGCCCGCGTGGCGCAGCTCGGCCAGCGCCCGCGCCTCGCGCGCGAAGCGGGCCCGCGCCGCCGGGTCGAGCTCGGCGGCCGGCGCCAGCACCTTGATCGCCACCGGCCCCGCCGGACCCTCGGCGCGGAACACCTGGCCGCCGCCGCCTTCGCCGAGGCGCTCGCGGACCTGGTAAGAACCAAGACGTATGGAAGCGGAGCGGTCCACGCGGGAAGGGCTCGAGCTGATCGTGCGCTCGACCGCGTCCGGCGTAGCCGTTCGCGCGCCACTGGTCAAGCGCATCACCACGGTGGGCTCGGGCGCCGACGCCGACGTGCGCGTGGCGGCGCTGCCGCCGCGATGGGCCACGGTGCACGCCGACGGCGAGACCGTGGAGGTCCGCGTCCTGGGCGGCGGCGGTGCCGCGGTCACGCTCGCGATCGGCGAGGAGCGCGCGCTCGGCGCCGTCCTGGTCGCGCTGGCCGCGGCCGGCGAGGGGCTCGGCCTCGATCGGCTCGCCGAGCAGCTCGCGGCGGTCGACAGCGCCGACGAGGCGCTGACCACGATCGTCGACGGCGTGGTCGCGGTGGCCGGCGCCGACCTCGGCGCGGTCATCCTCGCCGAGCGCGGCGGCTTCACCGTGGCCGTCGCGCGCGACGCCGAGCGGCGCACCGTCGCCGACGCCGCCGAGCTCCTGTCCGACACGATCGTCGAGGAGGTGCTGGGCAGCGGCGCCGCGGTCCGGCTCGACGACGTCGCCGCCACGCCGTACCGCGAGGTGCGCTCGGTGGTGAAGCTGCGGCTCGCGGCCGTCCTGTGCTTGCCGCTGCGGCTCGGCGGCCGCACGCTCGGCGCGATCTTCGTCGGGCGGCGCGGCGGCCCGCTGCGCATCCCCGACCGCGTCCACGCCGATCTCAAGGTGGTGTCGGCGCTCGCGCTGCCGTTCCTGGCCCAGGTCCGGCGCCGCGCGACCGCGCCCGCGGCGAGTGGCGAGCTCGTCATCGGCGAGTCGCCGCCGGTCGAGGAGATGCGGCGGCGGATCGCGCGCGTGGGTCCGACCGATCTGAGCGTGCTCGTGATCGGACCGTCGGGCGCCGGCAAGGAGGTGGTGGCGCGCGCGCTGCACGCCGCCAGCCCGCGCGCCGGGCGACCGCTCGTCGCCATCAACTGCGCCGCCGTCGCCGCGACGCTGCTCGACGCCGAGCTGTTCGGCTATCGCAAGGGCGCGTTCACCGGCGCGCTCGCCGATCGGCCCGGGCTCGTCGAGGCGGCGCAGGGGGGCGCCCTCTTTCTCGACGAGATCGGCGACATGCCGCTGGCGATGCAGGCGGCGCTCCTGCGCGTGCTCGAGCAACGCGAGGTGCGTCGGCTCGGCGAGACCGAGGCGCGCCCCGTCGACTTCCGGCTGATCGCCGCGACGCATCGCGACCTCGGCGCCGAGGTCACGGCCGGCCGCTTCCGCGAGGATCTGCTGTTCCGCATCCAGGAGGTGCGCATCGACGTGCCGCCCTTGCGGGCGCGCGGCGAGGACGTCGTCTTGCTGGCGCGGCTGTTCCTGCGCCAGGCGGAGGCGCAGCTCGGGCTCGCGGTGCGCGAGCTGTCACCGCGCGCGCTGGCGGTCTTGCGCGCGCACCCGTGGCCCGGCAACGTGCGCGAGCTCAAGGCGGCCGTGCGGCGCGGCGCCCTCCTCGCCGATGGTGCGGCGATCGAGGTCGACGACCTGCAGCTCGGTGCCGCGCCCGCGTCCGCGTCCGTCGGCGGCAGTGGCGTCGGCGTCGGCGTCGGCGTGGCGGCGGCGCTCGGTGGCGACCTGACCCGGCCGCTCGCCGAGGCGCGCGACGAGTTCGTGCGCCGATACGTGCAGGCGGCGGTCGATCGCAACGGCGGCGACCGCGAGGCCGCCGCGCTCGAGCTGGGCATCGGCGTGCGCTCGCTGTACCGCTACCTCGCCTGAGCACTGCCAGGCGTGGCAGCGGCTGCCGGATCTGGCAGCCGTCCAGCGGACTCGCCGCGCCAACTCCACGAGATGTGATGGGTCTCCCGGTGGCACGCCGCGTGGAAGAGAGCCGCGGCAACCACGAAAGGACCGACGATGTTCCGTACCCTCGCTCTCTTCGCGCTCTCGCTCCCCCTCACCCTCGGCACCGTCGCCTGCGGCAGCGACGATGGTCCGTCCTGCGCCAAGCTCGTCGATCACATCGGCAAGGTCATGGGCGTGGACATCCCCGCCGATCAGCGTGGCCCGGCGATCGCCAAGTGCGAGAAGGAGCCGGCCAGCAAGCGCACCTGCGCGATGAAGGCGACGACCCCCGAGCAGCTCATGGCGTGCAAGTAGAATGATGGCTGCCATGTCGACCATCCACCGTGCCGGTCTCCTCGCCGCGTCGCTCCTCGCCGCGGCCGGATGCACCAAGGAGAAGGAGTCGGAGCGCCAGACGACCGCAGCGTCGCCGACCGAGCGCGCGGTCGCCGCCGCCCCCGCACCCGCGACCACGCCGACGCCGTCACCGGCAGCGCCGACACCGCCGCCATCGGCGGTCACAGTCGTCCCCGCCGCGGGCGACCACGGCGCCGGCAAGATCACGATCTCCGTCGACGAGCCGTCCACCGCGCCGGCGGCGGCCATGCGCTGCGCGCTGGGTGGCGATCCCCTCGTCGGTCCGTGCAGCGGTCGCGGCACGCTGGCGGTCACGCCGCGCGGCGCGCTCTACGTCACCGGCGACGGCGGCACCGTGCGCCGCTACCGCCGCGCCGCCGGCGAGGGCTGCACCCTCGAGCTCGACCCGGGCTTCGGCGCGGGCGGCACGTTGACCGCGCCGGACAAGGCGCCCAAGCCGCAGACCCTGGGCAAGGGCCCCGTCTACATGCGCTCGGGCGGGCCCGACTGGCAGCTCGCCGCCGACGGCGACACCGTCTACCTCTACGACCTCCTCCTCGGCCTCTACCGCGTCGATCGCGGCAGCGCGCAGCCGGTGTGCCCCGACCTGCAGGGCCTCAAGGGCCTCGCCATCGACGGCGGCAGCGCCATCTCCTCGATCGACGGCGGCACGCGCCTCGCGCTCGGCAAGAAGTGCAAGGCGAGCCCGGTGACGCTCGATCCCAAGCCGCGCTTCGGCATCCACGCCGTCGGCGACGCGGCCTGGGGCCAGATCGCCAGCGGCAAGCTGGTCCGCTACGGCAAGGACGGCGAGGCCGCGGCGACCATCGGCGGCGACGACGCGTTCGCGCCCGGCGGGCTGTGCGCGACGTCGGCGGTGTCCGCGTGCGGCGACGACGTCTGCGTGCTCGACGGCAACTGCCAGAAGCTGTCGCGCTTCGCCGCCGACGGCACCCACGTCCTCGAGCGCAAGGCCGACCAGCTCCTCGGCGATCGCCCCTACGGCTTCTCGGCGCTGGCACCGGCGGAGGACGGCGGCCTCTGGCTCCTCGCCCAGCACAAGGACGGCGAGACCTGCGAGGCCGCGCTCTATCTCGTGCCCGGCGCCGCGCTGCGGCCCTGAGCGATCATCGGCCACGCGTCCCCGGCCGGCGCGACGGCGCGGGCGATGAAGTCGGCCTGGTGTCGCGCGTTGGCGGCGTGCGCCGCCCCGACGTACAGATCGAAGTGGCCGCAGTCGTACGAGGCGAGCTCGCTCCGGCCGGCGAGCCGGGCGTGCGCCTCCTCGACGAAGGCGTGCGGGACCATGTCGTCGCGCCGGGCGGCGACGAAGAGCACGGGGCAGCGGATCTGGTCGGCCACGTCCATCGGCACGATCTCGTCGATCGTCGCGAGGCCCCGCGCCAGCATGCGGTTCTCCCATCCGCCCAGCGGCGGCGTCGGCAGCTGGCGCCAGAAGTCGGAGCCGAGCGGGCCGTCGAACGCGGCCACGCTGGGGTTCTCGTCGCTCGTCGCGAAGGCCCACTCGCCGGGGCGCCCGAAGAGCGGGACGTAGATCGGCGGGAAGATGCGCAGCATGTCGAGCGTCGCGAGGACCACGAACCGAGCCATCGCCAGGCCGCGCGGCTGGAGGTGGGGCGGCGTCGCGAGATACGGACACTGCACCACCAGCGCGCGGACGTCCTCGCGCCGCGCCGCGGTGACCAGCGCCGTGCCGCCGGAGAAGCTCGAGCCCCAGAGCGCCAGGCGCGCGGGATCGACGGTCTCGCCGAGATCGCGTCGCACGAAGTCGATCGCCGCCTCGTAGTCCTCGCGGTGACGCGGCGGCGCCACCCAGTGACGCGGCACGCCCTCGGAGCCGCCGAAGCAGCGGTAGTCGAAGGAGAGCACGGCCAGGCCGCGCTCGACGAACGCCCAGGCGAACGACTCGAGCGCGTCCTTGGTCCCGCCCAGGCCCGCCGCCATCACGACCACCGCCGGGCGACGCACGCCCTCGGGCAGGTACAGCCAGGCCTCGAGCCTGGTGCCATCCTTCGCCGGGAAGTGCACCGTGCGCACGGTCCCGGCCGCCCGGCGTTCGTCGGGGCGGCCCGACGAACGCACCCAGCCGAAACGTGCGCGCCGCCAGAGCACGAGCCAGCTCGCGACGAGGAGCGCTCCCGCGGCCACGAGCCAGATCATCGCCCACCTCGCTTCGGGCGCAGCGCGCGCCGCGCCCGGTCGAGCCACGCGAGCTCGGCGTCGCACCAGGCGAGCCCGTGCTCGATCGAGAGCCGCCACAGCGTCGCCTCGCGCTTCGAGCGCGCCAGCGAGAAGATCTCCTTCATCGTCAGCCGCGCCACGTAGTCGGCGCGGGTCGCGACGATCGACGCCCGGTAGCCGGCGAGCACCTCGTCGAGCGCCGCCGGCTCCAGCTCCGCGGCGAAGACGAGCTTGAGCAGGAGCGGATGTCGCAGGTGCACGGGCTCGACGGGGGCGCGCAGCCAGGTGTCGAGCTCGTCGCGCCCGCGCGCGGTGAGGGCGTAGACGCGCCGGTCCGGCTTGCCGTCGCCGGGCTCGCGCTCGCTGGCCACCAGCCCGTCCTCCTCGAGCGCGTGGAGCTCCCGGTAGATCTGGCTCTGCGTGACGCTCCAGAACGAACCGACGGAGCCCTCGAAGCGCTTGCGGAGCATGTAGCCGCTGGTCGGATCGAGCCGGAGGAACCCGAGGATGGCCGCGCGTAATGACATGAGGGCTATATGATACGAGTGTCATATGGCCCAGGTCAAGCGTGCACGCCGCCGGAAGCGTGCACGCGGCGGTCACCCGCCGATCGGCGGTGGCGGCGGCGGCGGCGGGAGGATGCCGCACGGGGTGGTGGGCCTGGTGCAGCTGCCGCTCCAGCCCGCGCAGCCGCAGGTGGAACCACCGCCGCACTCGACCATGTCCGAGAACTTGCAGGAGGCCGTCCGACCCTGGAGCGCTCCGAAGTAGGGCGCCTGGCAGTTCCGCTGCTGACGCCCGACTTCCACCTGCTGCCAGCCTCGCAGCGTGCAGACCCAGTCGTAGTAGTAGACGAAGCCGTCACCGCAGCAAGGCGCCTGGGCCACCCCCGCCGGGTCGGTGACGATATCGCACGCGCCCTCGGGCGACCTGGGGTCGGCGACGCGCGCGGCCGCCTCCTCGTCCTCGACGAGCGACGGCTGCGCATCGACCGCCTCGGCGGCGACAGATCGATCGTCGACGTCGAGGCACCCGGCGACGCAGGCAACGGCAGAAACCAGCAACGCGGTCACGAATTTCTTCATGTCCGGCTCGAAGAGCATGGCGCGTGCCGTCGCGCGTCGGCCGGGTTCCGACCGGTTGGACGATCGCGGTACCCGGTGCCTGGGCAGTTCGCCTTGGCAGCGTCAGCGGAAGCGCGGCAGGAGCACGTGGTTCTCGAGGTGGTGGTGGCGGGCGACG
>ERZ761602.4313-NODE-4313-length-18588-cov-4.909351_pt1 | contig 18588 bp, 14 predicted proteins | sample MGYA00512165_ERZ761602 | MGnify/ENA primary metagenome ERZ761602 (study PRJEB28899, sample SAMN02445085) | bioreactor sludge metagenome | biome: EBPR sludge; isolation source: Thorneside wastewater treatment plant | place: Australia: Brisbane, Thorneside... | reverse complement strand
TCGGTGCGCCACACGGGCTGGTCGTTGGGCAGGGTGCCGCGTGTCTCGGGAAGCAGTGATTGCCAGGTCATGGGAGTCCTTCCGTCCGTGTTGCTCGGAGCGATCGAAGAGACGTGCGGAGCCGTCGTCCTCTGACCAGCCACGTCGCATGCGAGATCGCGGAGGTCGTCGAGCAGGTCAATCGCGGTTACCTTCGACGACGCAGCGACGAAACGTCGGCGCGTGATCGAAGTCCGCTCGGAGGCCCACGTGCTCTTCGTGCGCGAGCAAGCACACGACCCACCGCGCCAACCTCGTGAAGAACGCTGGGCTCGATCCGATCGCGCCGTGCGCGGCACCGACCACTCGAACGTCACTGCCGAGGACGCCCTCCGCGAGACCGGCGATCACCGCGGATGCGTACTCGCGTGGGAGTCCGACGAACGCGGTCTCCGTCGCGCGACAGAGGGCCTCGTCCCAGGTGCCGCTCGCTGCGCTCGCGCCATCGACATCCACCGGCAGCCTCGCCTCCCGCGCGGCTGGGACTGGCTCGTCGAATCGTTCGACGACGTGCTCGACGACGAGGAGCCCGTACTCCGCTCTCGCACCGCGCGGCACGAACGCTTCGACGCCCAACGTCGTCGCGACGTGAGAGGTCACCGTCGCGGAAGGTGCGAGCGGGCGAGCGCGCGGCGAGGAGAGCGCGATTCGGCACGGGACCTCCTCCACGAAAACGCGCCCTCTCGCGAGACCTGCAGACACCTCGATCCTCACACCACCCTCCAGCTCGTCTCGAACTGCTCGTGCCCGCTCACGCCACCCACGACACCCGCTCCGGCCACGCGCCGGTGCTTCGCCACGTCGCGAGCACCTTGTGGCGCAGCGCGGCGACGCAGTGACGCATCTCGGCCGAGGAACGACCAGTCGACGTGCACTGCCCGTCCGTCGAGAGCGTCATGGTCCCCCACGCTTCGGGGTCACCGACGACATCTCCGCAAACGCGATACGTCGCTCGCGTCGCGTCGGAGCTCTCGAGGACCGCCTCGAAGTGGAAGACGCTCATCTCGACCTCGCTGGCCGTATCGTCAACGCGCCAGCTTGCTCACGATGTCGCTGAGGAGCTGCGCAAACGCGATCGCGTCGCCGGGCTCGTGGATCCAGAAGCGTTCGATCACGCCGCCGAGGCGGAGGTCCATGAACCGGCCGTGGTCCTTTCCACCGTCGAGGTCGATGCCCCCGAACGACACCGCCTCGTAGGGGAACGCGCGCGGTTCGGCGCCAGCGACTTCCACGACGACGGCGTCCTCGTGGAAGTCGAGCCGGTCGCCCCGCGCGAGCTCGAACGAGCCGATCGACTCGTCCGTCCCCGCGCGCCACGACGCGCGATGGCGAAGCCGGTAGGGGACCTGCTCACGAACGTAGACGGGCAGCGGGACTCTCATGCGGTCACCGGATCACGTTGAGCGAAGCGCCGCAGTGGGGGCATCGAAGATCGACGGAGTGCGCACCCGTCGCCAGGTACAACCAAACGACCGTCGAGCTGCATCGCGGGCACCTCGCGTGAGTCGTGAGAAGAATCGTGAGCAGAAGTGGGGCGACGAACATACCGTAAACGAGCGTCGTTCGGGCTCCCACGAACCATGACAGAGGCATCATGGTGAAAAGCGTGACTGATCCGATGCGAAGGAAGCGCCGGCTCCGATTCGCAATCGTGAGCTCAGCGGGGGGTCAGTTCGTGTTCCATGGCGAGAGCTCGGTAGCATCAACGCGAGACTTCGACCTCGACTCGCTCGCACACGACCTCGTACGCGGGCCCGTCGTCGGTGTTGAACGCGAGGTGCCGCAGCGCGGTTCGCTCGCCTCGCGCCTCGAGCTGCGCCCGAATACGCGCGAGCAGCGGTGTCTCGCCGAGGTCGAGCAACCGATCGTACGCCGCGAGCTCGTCCACCCCTCGCGCGCCGTCGTACGCGACGGAGAAGAATCGGACTCCCTGGAACGAGAGCGTCCACGTCTCGACGCCCTCGTCGGTCTCGAGCTCCATGCGGATCGCCAGGCCGCGTCGCGGAAGGAGCTCCGTCGCCGTGCCGCGAACGAGCGCGGTGGATGGCTGAGGCAGGTGCCATACGATGGTCGGGTTCTCGTGTTCGAGGCTCATCGAGTCTCCGTCGATCATCCGCGGTGATTTGGCTGCTCTCGCAGCGAGGCGTCGCTACCTCAGAAGCGTGTCGAGGTTCGCGTCGCAGCGAGGGCAGGCGAGCGAACGTCGACCCCCGAGCGCCCGCGAGAAGTAGGCGCCCACGAACCGCTCGTGGCACCGCGGACACCTCATGTAGGTCCGAAGGAGCAGGACGAACGCGACCGGGAGCGCGAACGTGGTGACGGCCGTCGTGCGCGGGCCGACGAACCAAGCGGCCACCATCACCGCGAACCCGACGGCCGAGCCTCGGACGAGGTCCCGCGTCGGAACCTCGACCGCGCGCACACGGGTGCCCGCGTAGCCGAGGTGTCCGTGGTTAGACGAACAGACGGCGAAAACAATATGACGACCAGTCGGGTCTAGCAGAGTGGCTCACGATGAAACGAGCGCGTCTTCCGTCCCTACAGTCCACACGAGCCATGGCATCTCCGAGCCAGGTCGGCCGCATCGGACCGAGATATCTGAACTCGCGGACCACGACCTGGTCTACATCCTTTGCCGAGATCTTCGTCGAGCCGAATGGTCGTCGAATGAATAGTTCGTCGTCGCGAAGTTCGACAACGGTTCGGAGTTGATTGATCGCGTACAGTGCAAAACTCGCGGACAGCACGCTCCATGCACAAGCGCCTGCAACGATCGCGAGTGGGACACCGCCCGACAACCACCCATACATTGCGAGTGCAGCAGGAGAGACGGCGATGACCGTGACAGTCGCGCCGAGTACCACCGCTGGCTTCGCAGAGGAAAGTATGACGACACGCTCTTTGTCGTCGCTAGCGCCTTTTGCCACCTTGAAAACTCCTTCTGTTGTCCGACCCGATTGGCAGGGCAACTGTCACGCCGATGGTCGCTCCAACCTCGACGATTGCGCCAACCCCGATGCCGACTTGAAACGTTCCGCAAGATGAAGTGTCACGCCCCATCAGCATGTCAGCCGCTGCGTCGGGATGTATCGAGTATCCGGCGGATACTGCCGCAATGGCTCCGACCTTTCCAGCCACGCCGATGCTAGGGCCGATGAAGTCATCGATGCTGCCTCGGTTGAAGAGAACGGACACTCCGCCGTACGCACCCGGTGTAACGAATCCGGCGGAGCCTGCTATCGAACCGAACAGGAACGCTTGTCCACTCTCGCTGTCAAACCCGACGCCGATTGTGACGCCGCCGCCAACACCGATGAGCGAGCCCTCGAGGTTGATTCCGACAGCGATCACCCACAGCCCGTTGGGATCCACGAAGTTCACCGGGTCGCCCGCCACGTACGCGTACAGATTCGTGTCGCCGCCGGCGATCAAGCTCGGATCCTTCGCCAGCCACCTCCCGATCGCCGCGTCGTAGTCGCGCGCCCCATACCTCACGAGCCCCGTCTGCGGGTCGTAATGCCCGGCCGCGTAGCCGAAGGGTTGGAAGCCGGGATTCGTGTCGCGGAGGACGCGACCGTAGGCGTCGAAGTCGAGGGCTTGGACGACCTCGCCGGTGGCGGTGTCGACCACGCGGCGGATGGAGCCGAGGTGGTCGTAGACGAGGCGGTAGGTGCGGCCGTCCGCGAGCATGAGCTCCGGGGCGAGGGCGTGGCTCGCGTAGACGAAGACGGCGCGGACGTCGCCGTCGGGATCGAGCTCGGCGATCGGGCGGTCGCCATGGTAGAGCCAGGCGTTCGTGCGGATGCCGTCGACGGCGCGCGCGACGCGACGGCCGAGGGCGTCGACTTCGTAGGTGATCTCGGTTCCGTCCGGGAGCTCGACGCCGAGGAGGTTCCCGAGCTCGTCGACCTCGAGGCGCGTGGTGCCCGTCGAATCCGTCCAGCTCGACACGCGCCCGTGGCCGTCGTGCACGTAGCTGCGGGCGAGCGCGCCGCTCGTGCTGCCGAGACGATCTTGGGCGTCGAAGGTCGCGCTCATCGCGCCGCGCTCGTCGCTCCACGCGTCGCGGTTGCCGCGCGCGTCGTAGTCGTAGCTCGCGATCTGTCGGTCGTTGCGGCGGACGATCTCGAGGAGGCCCGCGTCGTCGTACACGTAGCGGTAGGTGGTGGTAGTGCCTCCGTCGGTCTCGACGATCTCTTCGATGCGGCCCGCGGGATCGAAGTCGGTCACCTCGGTCGAAAAGCCGCCACCGGGCCAGCTCGCGGCGCGGCGTTCGGGGGCACCGAAGTCGTCGACGACGAGCTCGGTGGTGACGCGACCGACGGTGGTCGCGACGGGAAGGCCGCGGATGGGATCGCGGGTGATCGTCATCGGGCCCGCGCGCGTGACGAGGCCGTCGCGATCGAAGGCGTACTCGATCGGCGCGGACGCTCCGACCTGCACGGAGTCGAGCTGCCAGCGCTCGTCGTAGTCGAAGGCGACCGCGCCGGTGACGACGCCGGACCACGCTTGGCGCGTGAGCAGCGGACCGTCGAAGTCGAGGTCGATCGTGACGCTCGCGCCGCCGTCACGGGTGGGCATCGAGACGGTGTCGACTTGGCCGGTCGACGGGTCGTAGGTGGTCTCGCTGCGACCGCGCGCGAGCACGAGCGCCTCGGGGCGGCCGACGGCGTCGAGCTCGAGGCTCACCGAGCTTCCGTCGCCGAGCGTGAACGCGTCGAGCACGCCATCGCCGTCGCGCGCGATGCTCCACGGGATGCCGCCTTCGTCGGCGACGGGCGGGGTGTAGCTGGAGAGGCCCCCGAGGAGATCGAACTCCATCGTGTGAGCCTCGCCGCCGGGGCCCGCGAAGGTGGTGCTGCGGGTGGGCTCGTCGTAGGTGAAGGTCGATGTGCGGCCGGCGGAGTCGGTCACCGTGCTCACGCGACCGAGGGCGTCGAACGATGGCGTGACGCGGCGTCGATCGCTGCCTTCGATGCGCTCGGGGTGTCGGCTTCGCGGTCCGTACGTGAGCGTGGTGATGCGTTGCTCGGACCCTTCGCCGCGCTCGACGCGCTCGAGCCTCCCGCGCGCGTCGTAGGTGTAGACGAGCGGGTGTTGTCCCGGCGGCTCGAGGCGCACGAGGCGACCGGCTTCGTCGAGCACCGAACGCGCGACGCGGCCTTCCGCGGAGGTGAGGGTCCAGGTGCGGGTCCCGGGATCGAAGGTGCGCGTGAAGCTCGCCTCGCGCAGCGTCTCGGGCGCGACGGTCACCGTCTCCGACCACGTGCTCACGCTGCGCGTGGTGTCGGGTGCGAGCGTCGCGGTGGTCTCGCTGCGCACCTCGAGGCGACGACCTTCCGGCGTCGTCACCACGCTGCGGGTGGGCACGTAGCCGTCCGCGTCGCCGATCGGATCGGTGACGTAGTCGGCCTCTGAGGTGGTGCCGGTCGAGTCGCTCGCGCTGCTCCGGGAGCGGTCCGCGCTACGGCTCGTGCTCGATTCGGTTCCATCGGGGTAGACCACGCGCCGGTCGAGCTGCCCTTCGAAGAACTGGCTCGGCTCGGAGTCCGCGATCTCGTAGCGCGTGACGTAGCCCTCGGCGCTCGTGCGATCGACCGCGAAGCGTTGGACACCGAAGGTGTAGCGCGGCGGATCGAGCGCGAGGGTCTGCGCGCCTACGCCGACGCGCTCGTCGCGCACGAGGCGCCCGTCGTCGTAGGCGTACTCGTGGCGCGCGCCGGTGCGATCGACCATCGCGCGCAGCAGGCCCTCTTCGTCGCCGCGTCCGACCTCGAACGAGAGCTCGTGCGCGTCACCTTCGTAGCGGATGCGGTCGGCGTAGCCGTCGCCGTCGTCGTCGTGCAGATGCGTCTGCTCGCCGAAGGGTGCGGTGAGGATCACGTGGCTCGCGGACGCGCGTTCGATTCGGAGCGAGTTGCCGTCCGGAGTGACGATCGCAGTGACCACGTCGCCGCTCACTCCCGGCATGCCTGCGGGTGCAGCGGCGTAGTCGAAGCGCGTCTGCGCGGAGGGGACGAAGCGCGAGGTCGCACGCATCGGGAGCCCGCCCGCGCTGAAGACGTAGTCCCAACCGCCCAGCGAGACGTGGATGCCGTCGTCGAGTCGACGCCCTGAAGACGAGCCGAACGCGACAATCGGCTCGAACTGGAAGGTGCCGTCGCCCCCCTCGTGGTCGTAGGGGTAGGCGACTTCGCTGATGAAGATCACGCGACCGTCGGAGAGGACCGCGAAGTCCGGTTTGGCTGCCAAGGGCTGCTCGGTGAGCCCTTCTTCCGACGTGTGCGGACGCGTACGAACCGGAGAGTCCCCGCCGCCGGCAACCCGATACGATCGTCCGTTGCGCACGCGATTCATCACGCGCCCACCGAAGAGCATCAAAGGCTCCCCGTCGGGCGACCACTCCACGTCGGAGAGCCCCCGGGTGAAGAAGCAGGTCTCCGACAGCGGTGTTCCGTCGCGAACGTTCTGAGGCGTTCTCTCGAGCGTGCACGCTGCGTCGAACGCGGTGAGAGCACGTAAGGTTCCGTCCTCGCGGAGCTCCAGCAGAACCGCTCCGTCGAAGCGAACGTCGAAGCGCTCGTCCTGGTGCTCGAAACGGTCGGTGGCGCCGAGGATCCAGAGGCGCCGGTCGGGTTGGACCCAGGGCCCGCGCACGAACGAATCCACGCGCCCGAGCACCGCGCCCGTTTCGTCGACGACGCTGGTTTCAGTCGCGAGCAGTACCGTGGAGAGGCGACCGTCAGGTCCGAACCGACGAAGCCGGATGCCTCCGTCGTGCACGAAGTAGAGCGACCCGTCGATGCCGTAGGCGAGGTCTGCATCGCCGCCCCCGGACAAACAGGCTTCCCGCGGGTCGCCTCCGTCGAGGAGACGCTCGGGAACGATGTCACCAGGACCGCACCCTCCGAGGACACAGCAGTCGCGGTCGATGAGCCCGCCCGCGAGCAACGTGCGGGTGCCGTCAGGAGTGACGCGAGAGAGGGTTGCGGCAGAGTCGAGACGGCCGAGGTCTTCGAGGAGATAGAGGTTCCCGTCGAGGCCGAGCACCGCGCCGCGCCCGCCAAACAACGCATCGACGTCGTATCCGCGCGTACCTGGCCATTCGCTGAGCGTCCGATCGTGCTCGATGCGCCAGATCGCCTCACGCCCGAGGAAGACCACGCGCCCCTCGCCGTCCACCCGGAGCGCCGAAGCCCGCAACGCGACGTCGTCGGCACCCGCCCCGGTGGAGTGCGGCGCCGGGGCGAAGTCGCCGCCCGCGTATCCGGCGTAGAGCTCGAAGCCACGCCCGCGCGAGCGCGTCGAGAGAGCGCCACCGCTGCCCGCGAGTACCTGGCCGCGCTCGAGATCGAGCGTCGAGAGCGAGCTCAGGCTCCAGCCGAGCAGACCGAGCGAGCGCACGTCCCACACCCCCACCTCGGACTCGGCGCTCCGGCAGACGTAAGCTTCCATGCCGGTGCGATCGACAGCGACGGATGCGCCGCTGGTGACGATGGATCCGAACGCCGCGCCGCTCGACGCCTCGGGCGCGACGTCGACCGGCACGCCGTCGTAGACGAGACAGACCTCGTTCCACGCGGTGGCCGGTTGGTGGAGGCGGTTGCCGTCCGCGTCGAGCCCGTCCCAGACCCACTCGTCGAAGAAGGTGTCCCCTTCGAGGAGGAAGTCTTCCGGGAGCCCCGAGCGCTCGTGGAGCTGACCTTCGATCACCGAGCGCACGTCGATGCGCTTCAGGCTCGGCGAACGATCGTCCACCGCGAGCAGCGGGATGCGGACCGTGAACGCGTCGCGGTTTCCTGGAGCGCGCTCGCTCGAGTGACGCAGCACGTGTCCGGTGCCGAGCACCGCGACTTCCTCCGCGAGCCCTTGGTTCTCGCACTCGATGATCGAACCGCTCGCTTCGCGCGGGCAGGGCGTTCGCGCGCGGGCCGACGCGGGATCGATCGAAGAAGACGTGGCGTCGCCGGGGAGCCGAAACGGCCAGTTGCAGTCGTACGGAGAGAAGTGCGTGAGAGGCACGCGCCAGAGCTGGGTTCCATCCGCGTAGAGCGAAGCGAGACGTCGGCGCTCCTCTTCGTCGATCCCGAGCCCGGACAGGTCGGTGTCCGCGGCACCGTCGCCGTCGACGTCGATCGTCGCGAGCTCTCCTTCGCGCCCGATCAATGCAATCACCCGACCGTCGTCGACCGGAATCCACTCGCCGCGTCGGCGATCGTAGAAGCCAGTCGGCACGACACCGCCTACCGGCATGCCGAGAAAGTTGTCGACGTAGAAGGGCACCGGCCGATCGAAGGCGACCCCGGTCGCCCCCATCGACTCGGCCTCGTCGACCGAGAGCTCGACCGCGTACGTGTACGCAATCTGCCGCGGCATCGTGCCCGGCATCCGTGCAGGGCCACGCGCGCCCACCGTGTACTCCGTCGCGCGCACCGAGAGCGTCGAGAGTGGGACCCGCGTGCCGTCCGGGAGCTCCGCCGAGGCCGACAGTCCCTCGGGGAAGAGCAGCGTCGCTTGCCGCGCGCCGTCACCGTCGTCGACCCGCGAACCACGCGCGATCGTGACCTCGCCCGCGCGCACGGTCGTGACGATCGGGTCCAGCGGCACGAGCAAGACCTCGGGCGCTGCCACGTGCTCGTTGGGCCGTGTGGGTCGGAGGAGCCGCTGACTCTCGAGGAAGCCCTCCTTCCGGTAGCGAACCACCAGCCGGCTCGCGGCGTGAACCACGAGATCGAAGCGACCGTCCGCGCGCGTCTCCGTCCAACCGAAGGGCGACGCGTCTTCCGACAAGAGCTCGACCCGAACCCCCGAGAGAGGTGTGTCGGAATCGTCTTTGACGTAACCGAAAACGCGGATGACGCGCGATGGATCGAGCGCGTCGAGATCGACGTCGCGTTGCCGCGCGCCGTCGCCGTCCACGAGGTGCCGCACGCGATCGAAGAACGACGCGAACCCTCCGTCGGGCGCATCGGGGATCGACCCGTCGGGCCGGTCGGGCTTCTTTCCTCCGCACGCGAGGGCGAGACTCAATGCGACGAGAAGGAGCGCGCGCATGGGGGAAGCGTACGGGGTGAGGGGGAGGCTGGCGATGCCGGTTTTGGACCGGTGGCGATGCGATTGACCTCGAAGGGCCAGCGTTCCGTTCGTGGATTCGGTCGCCTGACGGCGACGCTCACGTGACGTCGAGGAGCCGGCTTTGCGGCGGGGCTTCAGAGCGTCAGTAGACCATCGTCGTCCGGTCCCAGTCCGCACGCGAGCCGACCGGATCCTCGAGCTCGATGTGTTCGACGGCTTCGGCGAGTTGGCTGAGCGGACCGGGTGGTGTCGCCAAGCGCAAAGTCGCCGCGCGCGCTCGCAGCTCTTTCGCATACGCGAGGTCCCCACGCAGCGCTCGACACGCGACTTCATAGCGGAGCGTGCCGAGTCGAGGGTAGTCGGCCGGGTTCGACTGACGCCGCTGAATCCTCTCGATGCCGCGCAGGCAGTCGTCGAGCTCCCCGCGCTCGAAGTGCAGGCGCGCGCGCTCGTAGAGGAGGAAGAGGAGCGTGTTGCCCGAGGCGAAGGAGTCGCCCTCCTCCGCGGCGAGGGCTGCTTCGAGCGTCGTCGCAGCCTCGTCGTAGCGGCCGAGCCGCCGAAGGCTCGTCGCGAGGTAGCAGAGCGAGCGCGGCAGCTCTTCGGGTAGATACTGGCGATGGTGCTCCACGCCCTTCTCGAGCCAAGGCCGAGCGTCTTCGTCGCGGCAAGCGTGCATGAGCGCGCGACCCAACGTGCCGTACGCGCGACCGACGACCTCGCGGCGATCGCGCGTTGCAAGAAGGCGGTGGGACTCCTCGACCGCCTGCTCTGCGAGCCGAATCGCCGCGTCGAGTCGCTCGTCGTCGATCGCCGCCGAAGCTCGCGCGACGTAGACCCATGCGCGCTCGGAGTCGCGCAAGCTCGCGAGCTCCGCATCGCCGACGCGTGCTCCGAGCTCGGCTGCACGTCCAGGGTCCCCCGCGTGGAGCGCGAAGAGCATCGCGTGTCCGTAGGCCATCGTGCGGACCTCCGACTCGCAGTCCGGATCGTCCGCGAGCGCGACGGCGCGATCGACGAAGTCCATCCAGCGCTCGGCGGAGTAGTTCTCGCTCTGCGCGTGGCCGAGCGCGTGGAGCTCCCGCTCTCGCTGCTCGCGCGTCGAACGCAATGGCGGAAGCTCGTCTAGCCCAAGCCCGAAGATCGCGAGAGCTTGCTGCAGGTGTGCGGCTCGAACGACGTTCGACGCGTCGACGCTTTGAAAAGAAGCGGGGCTGGCGACAGCCCGTCGGAGAAGCTGAGTGGACGCGACGAGGAGGGAGACGTCGGGACGCTCTCGCTGGAGCGAGCGCCACTTCTCGTCGACGTGTGCGACTGGTAGCAGCACGCCAGCGCCATCGACTCGCGCCGTCGCGGCCACGTTCGTGCGCGGAGCGCGGCCGAGCCACGAAGAGACGAAAGCGATCGCGACGCTCACGCCGAGTGATGCCCCATCGAGTGGGAGGGTCCCGGAGCACGAGACGACGTGCCCGAGCGCGCCGAGCTCGGGGACGCCGCGGTGCTGCGCGGCCGCGAGCCGTCGCAGAAGCTGATACACGAGACGCACCTGTCGTGCCGCGTCCGGACCGAGCCCGGGCATCTCGAGCACGAGAGGTTCGCCCTTTCGCTCGACCCGCAGGCGCGCCACCTCGCCGCCTCCCGCAGACCAGGTGAGCACGAAGCTCTCGCCCACGCTGGGAAGCCACGGGGTTCGCCCCTCCGCGAGGTGAGGCGCGATCCGACGCAACCGCTCGAGCTGGTCGGGGCTGAGCTCGCCGCGAGCGAGCACCTCGAGCTTTCGGAGATCGAGTCGCGACACCGAGCTGCGAGCGTGCCCCAGACGATCGAGCACTTCGTCGAGGGTCACGAGGTCGCCTCGAGGTCGAGCGTCACGTCGAGCCCGCGCCCGTCGGGTGCTCGGACGACGAGCGCCACGCTCCGTGCAAAGGGCACCCGCGCGGTCCAGAGCCCTTCCCGCAACGTCGCCGCGACGCCCCCGAAGCGAACTTCGGTCAGCTCTTCGCCGGCTTCGAGCTCGAGCGTCACCTCACCTCGCTCGATCACGAGATGCGCGTTCGCATCGACGGCCACGAGATGCCCGAGGTCCTCGAGGATCGCCTGCATGTCCGATGCGTCCGCGGCGGCCCTTCGAAGGCCGATCGGAAATGCGATGGTCGCCGCAGGACTGGAGGCTGACGCCGACCTCGCATGAGCCCACCGACGCGCCGCGAGCCCCACGTGTTCTTCGGAGGCACGAAGCACGTCGATGAGCTCGTGCAGTTGCTCTGCGAACGACGGGTCGGCCTCGGCCAGACCGAGCACGGTCCGGTGGTGCCGCCCGTCCTGGACGAACGCGCGAACTGCCTCGTCACTCGGCAGCCCTCGACCCCTCGGGATCTCGGGCAATCCAGGGTCCTCCGTGCGTTCCCGTTCGGGTAAGCGCGACGCCCAGTGTCCCGGCCCCAACATCTCGGCGCGCGGTCCGAGGGCGCGTTCGACGGCTTCCCGCCCGAACCGCTCGACCGCCGTGTCGAAGGCTCCGCAGACCTCGTCGAGCTCCGCGAAACCGGGCGCTTCCCACGCGTCCGCGCGTTCGATGCGGCGCGTCGCGACCAGGAGCGACTCGGCTTCGTCGCGCGCTTGTACCGCGAGCTCGAGCCGCTCGTCCGGCTCGTTCGAGGGCGGAAGCGCTCGCGCCATCAACGCGTCACGTCCCGCATCGAGCACCACGCGGCGTTCGTCGCGCGCTCGTCCTTCGAGCCAACGCAGGATCGCGCGCGGGAGCTCCACCTCGAGCCGCAAGCCGTCCCCCACGAGGCCGAGCACCAGCGCGAGGCGGTCGGCGTCGAGGCCCGCCGACCCGACCAAGAAGGTGTCGACGAGGGCGCGCAGTCCGGCCTGCACTTCCGAATGGAGATCACGAGACATGGGAGGGCCCTTGCCACCAGAGACGCGGCACGACGCAGTTTCCTGACAGAGAATCGCGCGTGGTCTGGCCGCGCTCGGAGAGATGTTTCAACAAGAAGCTCATGCGCGCGTTCGGGCCGCCGAGCGCGACGCGGTAGAGCGTGCGCCAGCGAAGCGCGCGGTGATGCCGGTAGAGCTCGAGGCGAACACCGTCGCCTCGCTGGATGCGCACGCCAGGAGCGTCGTTCGTTCCGAGCGTTCCGGCGGTGAGCACCACGAGCGACTCGGGCGCGCCCCCTCCTACCGCGTCGCGCACCAGACGTTCGTACAGATCCGTTCGTGCGACGACGATGCCGTTCTCTTCCGAGACCTCGCGCAGCAGCGCGTCGACGTGCGCGGCGTAGCGCTCGGCGATCTCGTGCGTGATGCGTGCGCAGGAATCTCGGAGCGCAGTGGGACACGAACCGCAGGGCCGATCGTCGGAGACCGCACGACCCCCGTAGCTCTCTTTGTCGAGCAGCTCAGCGCGGCATGTGCGTGGGCCGTCGTGGAGCGCGCGGACGTTCGCGACGAGGGCGCGCCGCTCGTCGAGCGTGAGCACGGGCGGCGTGCCGCGGTCCCAACCTTCGAGGTTCCAAGGTCGCTTCGTCGGTGGCGAGTCGACGAAGACACGACCGTGCAGCGCGGCGAGCCCGAAGGGATGACGAATCACGTGATCCTGGAGGACGCCTTCGTCGATCGAGTGCGGCTCGCACTCGAGCCAGCCGGCGAGGCGATGCGTTCGGCTCGGGACGTTCATCGCTCCCCTCCCACGCTCGCGAGCTTTCGGAAGCGGCTCACGATCTGATCGACCGCTGCGCGTCCGATGGCGTGTGCGCGCGCGATCTCTTCCCGGTCCTCGCCCAGCGCGACTGCGACGAGCACGTCTCGATCGCGCGCCGACACGGCGGACAAGAGCGCAGCTCCATCGAGCCGCAGCATCACCGAGCTCTCGGGATCGAGCGGGGCTCGATCGAGGTCGACGTCGCCGAAGGTCGTCCGCTCGTGCGGCACTTCACGTGCGCGTCGACCGAGCGTGCGCTGCGCGGCGCGAACGAGCGAGACCACGAAGAGCCCACGCGGGTTGTTGTCGGTCTCGATGACGTGCTGCAGCCGCGTGGCGAGGAAGTCGTGCACGAGATCGTCGAGCTGCTCCTCGGTGAGCTTGCGGCTCATCGAGCGCAACGCGCGGCGACCGTCCTCGACCGCGAGCTGGTAGAGCGCGCGCTCGTACCGCGCGCGTTCTCGCCCGCGCGGCGTCTCGCGAAGCGCGGCACACACCCTCTGCCACTCGGCTCTCCGAGACATCGGGCCGACCGTACCAGAACACGTTCGAGGGTCGTCGCGCGATGCACGGCGGTGCGGCCCAAGCGTGTGAACGAGTGGCTCGTCGGTCGACGCGCGAGCGTGGGTTGGGCTCGAGCGTGGGTTTCGAGCGCGCCGCGACGGAAGCGAAAAGCCCGGTCGGCGCGAGGCCTGACCGGGCTGAATCGTTCATCTATTCGGAGCGGGAAAAGGGATTCGAACCCTCGACTTCAACCTTGGCAAGGTTGCACTCTACCACTGAGTTATTCCCGCAGGAACCGCCGAAACGGACCGAGTAGATAGGCCGTGGCTTCGGAGCTGTCAAGGAAATCTTGAGGGGCGGCTTCGATGGCGCTGCGTGGTGGACAGCACGGGTACGTCGGCCTGGGTGATCGGAGGTGTGCTCGGACGCGGGCGCTCGGAGGACGGAGCTAGCTCGGTGGGCGCCCGGGGGGGGGCCAGAGGTGCCGGAGGTGGGCGCTCGGACGTGAGCGTTCGGACGTGAGCGTTCGGACGTGAGCGTTCGGACGGTGGGCTCGCGTCGACGCGGGGACCGAAAAGCTGCTAGCCCGGCGGGATGCTTCGCGCGTCGGTCGTTTCGCTCGTGTCGTTCGTGTCGTTTGGGCTCGTGTCGGCATGTGGGCCCGCGCCTTCGTTGATGGACTACCACCGGACCGCGCTCGACGAGATCGCGCCCGACGCGATGGGGTGCGCGGCTTACGAGGTGGAGGACACCACGACGGAGGACCTGGTGGACGTCGGTGGGGACCCGGAGACGCGACGCTACGCGGTGCGTGGGTGTGGCCGCGAGGAGGCGTTCCTCTGTTACACGTTGCGACGCACGGACGCGGCGGAGGCGCCGACGTGTCGCCCGTTGCGGCGTGGCGAAGCCGGGTCGGCGACCGGGGGCGTGCACGTGGGGCCGTTCCGCGTCGCGGATTGAGCACGGTCGGCGACGAACGGGGGCGGGCACGCTCGACGACGGGACTCGCTCGAACCTCGTAGGCTCGGTTCGTGAGCGAGGCGGTGCCGCGGAGCGCGTAGCTCGCGCACTCGACGTCGCAGGGTGTCCTCAACGCCCGTCGACTGCGCGCTCGAGCTCTTGCACCGTCGCTTCGCAGTCGAAGCGTGAGGTCTCGGTGAGCGTGCGGAGCGCGTCCTCCGCGCAGCCGATCGGATCGCGCCAGAGCTCGCTGCGATCGAAGCGCACCACGAGGTAACCCTCTTGCTGGAGCTCGATGTCGCGGTAGCGCTCGTCGCGCTGCGCGCGGCGTCCGATCGTCCGATCGCTCAGCAGGATCGCCATCGAGCGCTCGACGACGACCTCGCGAACGTCGTCCTCGCCGAGACGCGCGAAGGCGCTGACGTGCAGCCACAAGCGAAAGTCGACCACGGTGCGTCCGACCTCGACCATCGGCTCGAGCACGAGATCCGGATCGAGGTGCTCGCGGCCCGGCACGAACGCGAGGTCGCGTGGGAACCACGGCTTGTCGTTGCCGCTGCGCACGCAGAAGGCGCCGACGTCGCTCACGCGTGCGCACGCGACGACGAGCGCGGGGAAGAGCGTGCGGTGCGCGTCGCTCGGGAGGCCACGCATCGCGTGGTTCATCTGGTTCGCTTCGGCGGAGGCGTGGAGCGTGACGAGATCCCACGCAGCGTCGACCGCGCGTGGATCGACGGGCTCTTCGCCTTCGCGCGCCCAGCGCCAGTCTTCGAGCGCGGGGCTCGGTCGGTGCTCGAGCGAGGCGGCGAAGCGCTCGCTCCAGCTCTGCGGTCGACGCTTCACGTCGGCTCCTCAGTCGTCGTCGGTGTGGGTGCGGGCGTGGGCTCACGCAGCTCGCGCAACAAGAGGCGAAGCGACGGGTAACCGAGCAGGAGCGTCTGCAAGCCCCAGCCGCTCGCGGTCGGGAGCGACGCACCACGCGCTCGTGCAAAGGCGAACAAACCCTCGCCGACGTGCAGCGCGATCGCCATCGCGGCGATGCCTTGCACGATGACGCGCGGGAAGAGCGGGATCACCGAGGTGAACGCGTCGTAGGCGCCCTGCGAGAACGCGAGCGCGAAGGTGAGGGCGAGCCCGGGGAGGATCGCGAGCCACCAAGCCCAGTGCGGTCGGATCACGCGCGGCATCGAGTCGGCCAAGCGTCGCACCCAACCGCGACACCGCGCCATCCCCGCGGCGTGTCCGAAGCGCGGTTTCCAGCCGAGGTCGCGCTCGGCGGCTTCGATGGAGAACCAATGATCGGTGACGAGCTTGTAGAGCTCCATGCGCGTCAGGAACGGGTGGATGCCGAGGAACGAGAGCCACTCGGCGAGCTCCGCGCCGACGCGCACCGGCCACACCGGCATGTAGGCCTTCGGGGGCTTCTTCCCGAGCTCGATCGCGGTCGGCCCGAAGAAGTCGAAGTAGCTCATCGGCTCGCCGTCGCTGAGGAAGTACGCGCGGCCGTTGGCTTTGCCCTCGGGGCCGAGCGCGAGCGCGGCGCGGACGTGGGCGTCGACGAGATCGTCGATGAAGACGTTGTCGGCTTTCGTGCGCCCGCCGCCGATGCGCACGACGAAGAGACCGCGCTGGATCTCCCGCACCGCACGAGGGAAGTGGGTGGGCTCGTCGGGGCCGTAGATGCCGCCGGGGCGGAGCGCGCAGGTGTGGAATCCGTCGCCGTTCGCGGCGAGGACGAGCTTCTCGGCTTCGGCTTTGGTGATCGTGTAGAGGTCGAGCGGACCGAGCGTCGCGTAGGGCACCGACTCGTCGGCGCCGCGGTAGGGGCGATCGACGACGACGTTGACGGAGCTCGTGAGCACGAAGCGCGTCGCGCCCGCGGCTCGTGCGCTCTCCATCACGCGGCGTGCGCCGCCGACGTTCACGTCGTGCACGAACGCGCGCTCCTTCGCGGGGGCGTGCGTGCGGGTGTCGATGATCGCCGCGCAATGAAAGACGGTGTCGATGCCTTCGCAGGCCGCGCGCACCGCGTCGTCGTCACGCACGTCGCCTTCGCGGACGTCGACTCCGTCGGGGAGCGTCGCGCCGTAGCGTCGATCGAAGGCGCGGACCTCGAGGCCCGCGTCGTGGAGGGCGCGTACGAGGTTGCGTCCGAGGTAGCCGCCGGCTCCGGTGACGAGACAGCGGCCGAGGAGCGAGAGGTCCGGCATCGGCTGGAACGCGTTGTAGCAGGGAGTCGCGCGACGCGCGCGCTGGCGATTCGTGTGCAAGGCGTGGGCAGCGAGCGGTGACTCGTGTGCGAGGCGTGGGGAGCGAGCGGCGACTCGCGCGCGGCGACTCGCGCGCGGCGTGCCACGCCGCGCGGCGACTCGCGCGCGGCGTGAGCACCGCGCGGCGACTCGTGCGAGGCGCAAGCTGTGAGCGGCGACTCGCGCGTGGCGTGGACACCGAGCGACTCGCGAGGCGTGGCGCGCGGCTCCACTGCGCAGCGTGCTGGACGTCGGCCGGTGTCTCGGGGGAACCTTGGCGCGATGAACCTCGAGGACGTCGATCGCGAGCTGGACTCGCTCGCGCCGAGCGGGACGCCCGCGTCACTTCCGATCGAGCGGCTCGGCGATCTCGCGGCGGTCGATGCCGTGCTCGCATCGCTCGGCGAAGGGGTGCCGCTCGCCACACCGCCCGCGCGCCCGGCCACGACCCCCGTCGCGGCGGCGAAGCCTGCGACGCCACCGAAGCCGTCGGCCACGCCAGCCGCTCCACCGGTCGCGAAGCCACCTTCCGCGCCGCGTCCACCCGCGCCGAAGTCGGCGATGCCACCCCCGCCGCCGAAGTCGGTGATGCCGCGGGTGCCCGCACCCGAGCCGACCCGCGAAGTCGTCGCGCCCGAGAAGTCGGCGGCTGACCCCGCCGACCCGGGCAAGAAGTCGGCGGCTGACCCCGCCGACCCGGGCAAGAAGTCGAGCGCGACCGACTCGTCGACACGTCAGGTCGTGGCGCCGAGCCCGTCGAGCCCCGGCTCGCTCCTGGCCGACGATCTCTTCGCCGACCTCGCGGACGACGACGTGCCGAGCGCGGCGAGCGAGCGTCCCGTCGAAGCCACCGCGGAGACCGCGAGCGAAACCACGAACGAGACCTCCAGCCCGCTCGCCGAGCTCTTCTCGGATCTCGACGAGGAAGTGGCGGAGGTCGGCAACCTCTTCGAAGAGGAGCCGCCCTCGGAAGAGCGGCTCTCGCTCGAGCTCGGAGATTTCGACGACCTGGTGCCGGAGACGGGGACGACCTCGGCCGTGCCGAGCGCACCGTCGACGGCCCCTTCGGTCCCGGCTCCGCCGGTCGCGCCGAGCTCGCCGTCGACCGCACCCCGCGCGCCTTCGGTCGCGCCCGCTGCGGCGGCGGGGCCGTCGGACGACTTCGACGACTTCGAGGAGCCGGTCGCCGACTCGACCTCGCTCTTCTCCGCGGCGGACGTGGCGGCGATTCGGCGCGCATCGTCCGTGCCCGCGCCGATGGCGTCTGCACGTCCGGCGACGCCGTCCACCAGCTCGCCGCTCGACGAGCTCGTGTTGGAGGACGACTTCGAGCTGCTCATCGACGACGACGACGAATCGACCGAAGACGCCGTGGCGGGCGACGCGGGCGAGGAGTCGGGCGACGACGCGGACCCGAGCGGCAAGAAGGGTTTCTTCAAGAAGCTCTTCGGGTGAGTCTCCGCTCTCGTCGGTCGCTCCCGTTCGACGTCACGTCGATCGCTGCGTTCGACGGAGCACCACCCGAACAAACGAAGAACCCCGCTCCTCTCGGAGCGGGGCTCTTTCACCCGAATCGACGAAGACTCGCGCGCTCAGAAGTAGAAGTGCGCGCCGAGCGTACCGACCGCGCCGACCGAGGTGTCGGACGTTCGGTTCGTCGCGGGGTCGTAGAACTCCGGCAGGTCGCCGACATCCTCGCTCACGCGGGTGCGGATGAACGCGCGGATGTCGGTGCTGAGCGCGAAGCGCGGGGCGATGCGCCACTCCCGGCCGAGACCCATCTGGCCACCGAAGTACGCCATGTCGCGCTCGAGGTCGCGGCCGTAGCCCTCGTGGAAGCCCTCGGTGTGGGCGTAGGAGACGTTGAAGCCGCCGAGCACGTAGGCCTGCACGCGGCTCGCGCGGGGGAGGAAGAACATCACGTCGAACGTGAAGGGAACCTCGCCGCGCGTCATGCCGTTGTAGTCGCGGCCACCGTACGCGCCAACGCCGACCTCGATGCCGAAGATGCGCGAAGGACGGAAGCGGAGGCCGAGGTGCACGCCACCCATGCGC
>ERZ761602.4311-NODE-4311-length-18599-cov-5.352189_pt1 | contig 18599 bp, 13 predicted proteins | sample MGYA00512165_ERZ761602 | MGnify/ENA primary metagenome ERZ761602 (study PRJEB28899, sample SAMN02445085) | bioreactor sludge metagenome | biome: EBPR sludge; isolation source: Thorneside wastewater treatment plant | place: Australia: Brisbane, Thorneside... | reverse complement strand
CGTTGCGCGGCGCGCTCGGGCTCGGCCCGCGACCGCGACCGCCGCGACGACGGCGACGCTTCGGCGCGCCCTCGGCGCCCGCACGATCCGCCGCCGGACGATCTCCGACTGCACGATCGGTGGACGGCCGATCCGCCGAGCCAGGCGCGCGACCACCGCCACCCTGCGGACGACCACCGCCCTGCGGACGACCACCGCCCTGCGGACGGCCACCGCCCTGCGGACGACCACCGCCCTGCGGACGGCCACCACCGCCCTGCGGACGGCCACCACCGCCCTGCGGACGCGGCGCGCCCGCGCCCTTCTTGGGCGAGAGCTCGGTCGGGGCCGGCGGGGGAGCGGACGGCGGGTACGGATGATCCGTGATCCGATCGACGTGTTTGCCGATCAAACGCTCGATGTCGCGCAGGTACTCGCGCTCTTCGTCGTCGCAGAACGAGAGCGCGATGCCGCTCGCGCCGGCGCGCCCCGTGCGACCGATCCGGTGCACGTAGGTCTCGGGCACGTTCGGCAGATCGAAGTTCAAGACGTGCGTGATGCCGTCGATGTCGATGCCACGCGCCGCGATATCCGTCGCGACGAGCACGCGGATGTCCCGCGACTTGAAGGCTTCGAGCGCACGCTCGCGCGCGTTCTGCGACTTGTTGCCGTGGATCGCGGCCGACGGGATCCCGGCTTTGTCGAGGTATTCGACGATGCGGTTCGCGCCGTGCTTCGTGCGCGAGAAGACCAACGTGTGGTGGATCTTCGGGTCTTTGAGGATGTCGACCAGCAGACGACGTTTGTCGTTCTTGTCGACGAAGTACAGGTATTGATCGATCCGCTCCGCGGTCGACGAGACGGGCGTGACCTCGACGCGAACCGGCTCGTGGAGCAGGCCGTTGGCGAGGTCCACGATGTCGGGCGGCATCGTCGCGGAGAAGAAGAGCGTCTGCTTCTTCTTCGGCAGCAGCTTCACGACCTTCTTCACGTCGTGGATGAAGCCCATGTCGAGCATGCGATCGGCCTCGTCGAGGACGAAGATCGCCAGATCGGTGAGGTCGACCTCACCCTGCCCGATCAGATCGAGCAGACGCCCCGGCGTGGCCACGAGGATGTCGATGCCCTCGCGCAGCTCGCGGATCTGCGGGTTCGGCTTCACGCCGCCGAAGATCACCGTGTGGTAGAGGTCGAGCTTCTTGCCGTAGGTCTCGAACGATTCGCCGATCTGCGCGGCGAGCTCGCGCGTCGGCGTGAGGATGAGCGCGCGGATCGCGCTGTCGTCCTTCGCGAGCACCTCGAGGCGCTGCAGGATCGGCAGCGCGAACGCGGCGGTCTTTCCGGTGCCGGTCTGCGCGATGCCGAGCACGTCGCGTCCGGCGAGCGCGGGCGGGATGGCCTGCACCTGGATCGGGGTCGGGCTCTCGTAGCCCGCGGCGCTCACGGCGCGGAGGAGGGGCGCTGCGAGGCCCAGTTCTTCGAACTTCACGGCGCGCCCCGTGCCACGTGCGGCCATCGCGCGCAAACGGTGGTCGCCGCGTCGCGGGCACGCCGCCGTGCCGCGACGCGCTCGAAGTCACTTCGCGAGGTGACGCGCCTGCTCCATCAAGAGCACCAGCGCGTCGCACACCGGACGCGGCAGATCACCCTGCGTGCGAAAGGGATCCACGAGGGTCTCCATCTCGTGCACCGCGTCGCCGAGCTGCGAGAAGCCGTAGCTCCCCGCGGTGCCGGCGAGCTTGTGCGCGGCGTTCCAGAGGCGATCGACCTCGTCGGGCGTCGCGCGCCGCGACACCACCGTGCGCACCGCTTGCTCCAGCGTGTCGAGCTTCTCGCTCATCTTCGTCGCGTAGCCCTCACGGAGCTTCGCGAGCCGCTCTTCGAGACCACCGGCCACGGACGCTAGCCTTCGGCAGGTCGCCCGCCGACGCAAGCGAGTTCACGTGGATGTCGTGGAGAGCGCACGCGGCGTCTCGCGATCGTCGACCTCGCACGACGCGCCGACTATCCTCGCGCCTCGCGCGCTCCTCGCCGTCCGACCACTTCACGCGCTCTCGAGAACTTCGTTGCACCACGGTTTCCTCGCCGACTTCGCGGTCGTCCTCACGATCGGAGCTCTGATCGGGCTCGTCGCCGTCCGCCTCAAGCAGCCCTCCATCCTCGGCTATCTGCTCGCGGGCCTCGTGGTCGGCCCCTACCTGCCCTTCCCGATCTACGCGGACACCGATCGTGTCCACACGATGAGCGAGTTCGGGGTGGTGCTCGTCATGTTCACCGTCGGCCTCGAGCTGCGCCTGATGCGCTTCGTCGCCGTGCTCCCGACCGCCGGCCTCACCGCGCTCGTCGAGGTCGCGACGATGCTCGGGCTCGGCTACGCGGTCGGTCGGTCGATCGGTTGGTCGGAGGTCGCGTCGCTCTTCCTCGGCGCCTCGCTGAGCATCTCGTCGACGATGGTCGTCAGCCGCGTGCTCACCGAGCAGAAGGCGCCGCGCGATCTGCGCGACCACGTGCTCGGCGTGCTCGTCGTTCAAGACGTGCTCGCCATCACGCTCGCCGCCGTGCTCACGGCGGTGGCCAAAGGTGGTGGCCTCGAGACGGCGGAGCTGCTGCGCACGGTCGGCAAGCTGCTCGTGGTGCTGCTCGGGATGATCGTGGGCGGCATGTTGATCGTGCCGCGCCTCGTCCGACGCGTGTTCGAGCTCGGTCGCCCCGAAGCGCTCGTGGTGCTCGTCTGCGGCATCTGTTTCGCCCTCTCGCAGCTCGCGGCCGCGATGGAGTACTCGGTCGCGCTCGGCGCGTTCATCGCGGGCCTGCTCGTCGCGGAGTCGGGCAAGGGGCACCACGTCGAGCACCTGGTCGCGCCCATGCGCGACGTGTTCGCGGCGATCTTCTTCGTCTCCATCGGCATGAGCGTCGATCCACGCCTCGCGTGGGAGAACCTCGACGTCTCACTGCTCATCACCGCGGTGGTGATCGTCGGTCAGCTCGTGGTGGTCGGCTTCGCGGGCGTGCTCTCCGGCAACGGACTGCGCAAGTCGGTCTCGTCCGGCCTCGCGCTCGGGCAGATCGGCGAGTTCGCGTTCATCCTCGCGACCATCGGCACCGCAGCTCGCGTGGTCGGTCCCGAGCTGCAGCCGATCCTCGTCACGGTCGCGGTGCTCACCGCGTTCACCACCCCCGTCGCGGTGCGCGTCTCCGATCGGGTGGTGCGCTTCCTCGATCATCACCTGCCCACGCGGCTTCGCACCCTGCTCACGCTCTACGAGGCGTGGCTCGAGCGCGCGCGTGAGTCGCCGACCACGAGCCCCGCGCGGCGCACCCTCAAGCGTTCGCTCTTCGCGACGGCGCTCGACGGCGCGCTGCTCACGCTCGTCGTCGTGGCGGTCTCGATCCGCTTCCCGTGGTTGCGCGAGCACGCGCGCGAGACGTTCGGCCTCGCACACCCCTGGGACCGTCGGGTGGTGCTCCTCGGCAGCGCGGCGCTGCTCCTGCCGATCGCGCTCCACCTGGTGTTGACCTCGCGCAGCTTCGGCGCAGCCCTCGCGTCGCTCGCGGCGGGCGACGGAAACGAGCGTCTGCATCGATTGATCCAGGTGTTCGCGCAGGTGCTCGTCCTGGTCGGCGTCGGCGCGCCGGTCGCCGCGATCGTGAGCCCGTTCGTGGGCGCGACCTTCTCGATGCCGACGCTGATCGTGCTCGTCTCGCTCGCGCTCGGCTTCCTCTGGCATCGCGCGGGCACCTTCGAGACGGAGGTGCGCTCGGGCGCGGAGCGCGTGCTCGGCATGGTGGTGCGCCAAGGTCACGCGACCGACTCGGGCGTGGGTGGCATCGCGCCGGTGCACGCGCACGATCCCGCGCATCCGGCGGAGTCGCGCCCCTCGATGGTCGACGGAGTGCTCGGCCTCGACACCGTGCTGCGCGTGAGCCTCGACGAGACCGCGCACGCGGTCGGCAAGACGCTCACGCAGCTCGATCTGCGCGCGCGCTCCGGCGCGAGCGTGGTCGCGATCCGTCACGCGGGCGGCGAGCAGAAGGTGGTCCCCACCGGCCGCGAGGTGCTCGCCGCCGGCGACGTGCTCGTGCTCGCGGGCTCGCACCACAGCCTCGACGACGCGCGCGCGATCCTGCTCACGGGCGTGGTACCGAGCGACGAAGAAGAGGGCGCGGAGCCGGTCCCGACGTGAACGACGCCGGCGCGATCCCGATCGGGCGCGACGCGCGACGAAGCAGAGCGCGCGCGCCGACGTGAACGGTGCGGCGCTCGATCAGGCGAGCAGCATGCGGCCGTCGCGCAGGCACTCCGCGAGCTCGCGACACAGCGTCTCGAGCGACGTGCGATCGACGGCGCCGACGCGCGTGAGCATGCGGCGCGCGAGGGGACCGTGGCGAAGGATCGTCTCGAGCGGCTCGACGTGCTCGCGCGCGGGCGGGCAGCGCTCGACCAGGTGGGCCCAGAGCTGGCCGAAGGTGACGCGCTCGCGGCGCAGGCCGAACGCGCGGAGGAACGCGGGATCGTCGATCGTCGCGCGCTCGCCTTCGCGCGTGGAGAGCTCGAGCAGGTACGCGAGGCGCTCGGTGCTGCCTTCCGTCGGGTAACCGTTCGGAAGGATCCCTTGGGTGAGCGCGCGGATCACGGTGGCGATCGCGGCGCAGATCGCGACGTCGGCGCGCGGCGTCTCTTGCGCGTCGATGAGACGGATCTGCATCACCTCGCGGTCGAAACGCGCGACCGCGCCGCGGCCGTCGAGGCGCACGTCGCGCAGCAGCCCTTCCGGGTCGAGGTGCGCGACCGCGGCGTACATCGGGCGGAGGATGCGGGCCTCGTAGCCGGCGCGGCTGGTGATCGGCTCCGGCACGATGCGACCGACGACCTGCGGAACCTTCGCGTGCTTCGCGCGGAAGAGATCGATGCGGGTGTCGAGGAAGGGGCTGCGGCGGCCGTCGACGAAGGGCGAGCTCGCGGCGATCGCGGGGATGAGCGGGAGGACGAGGCGCGTGGCGGCGTGCAGGCGCGCGAGCTCCTCGTCGCCCTCGAAGGGCAGCTCGAGGTGCACGCTCTGGAGGTTCACCCACGCGTGTCCGCGGCAACCGAAGACCGCGTCCCACGCGCGCAGGGTGGGGCTCGCGTCGGCCGGCCAGAGCTCCGCGCGCGTCGGATCGAAGAGCGAGTGCAGACCGCCGCCGAGCAGCCGCGCGCCGTAGGGCGCGAGCGCGTCGTTCATCGCCGCGGCTTCCGCCTCGAATACCGCGCCCAGGCCATCGAGCTTGCGCGCGGACGCCGCGACCTCGACCTGGTGGCGCACGAGCTCACCGCTCCACCGCGCGTCACCACGCGGACGCTCGACCGTCGGATCCGCACGATCTTCTCCGAGGAGAACGTGCGCGAGCGGCGTCGGCATCGACGTCGCGGCATCGACGATCATCCACTCGATCTCGACGCCGAATCCTTCGAAGAGGTGGGACAACGGCAGGGCTCTCCAAGGGCGGGGGTCGCGGGCGGCGCATGGATAGCAGACCCCACGCGATGCGCGAGCCCGGGTTTGCGACGTCGGTGACGGCCCGGACGCCGACGCGCGCGCGTCGCGAAGGCGCGCATCGCCCGCCCGCGGACCTCGGCCAACCCACGCACCGGCTTCGTGACGTCTGCGAAAGCGCGCATCGCCTCGCGCGTGCGAGTGCTAGATCGCGCCCGAACCCCGAGCGCGGCAGCTCCGCGCAAGAGACGAGGACCCCATGAAGAAGCTCGCGAAAGAACTCTGGATCGTCGCCGCCAAGCGCACGCCCTTCGGCGCGATGAACGGATCGCTCAAGGATCTCTCGGCCATCGACCTCGGCGCGCACGCGTCGAAGGCCGCGCTCGCGCAGTCGGGCCTCGAGCCGCACGAGATCGATCACGTGATCTTCGGCAACGTGCAGCAGACCTCGGCGGACGCGATCTACGGCGGTCGCCACGTCGGTCTCAAGGCCGGGCTGCCGATCGAGGTGCCCGCGCTCACCGTCAACCGCCTCTGCGGCTCCGGCTTCCAGGCGGTCGTCACCGCGGCCGAGCAGATCCTCCTCGGCGACGCGAAGGCCGTGCTCGCGGTCGGCTCCGAGAACATGTCGCAGGCGCCGCACAGCGTGTGGGGCCTCCGCGACGGACAGAAGTTCGGCAAGGCGCCGAAGATGGTCGACACGCTCTGGGAGGCGCTGACGGACAGCTTCTGCAAGCTGCCGATGGCGATGACCGCCGAGAACCTCGCGGAGAAGTACGGCATCACGCGCGCGGACGCAGACGCGTTCGGTCTGCGCAGCCAGCAGCGCTGGGCGGCCGCGCAAGAAGGCGGTTTCTTCGCGGACGAGATCGCGCCGGTGACCATCGAGTCGCGCAAGGGTCCGAAGGTCGTCGACCGCGACGAGCACGCGCGCCCCGAAACCACGATGGAGATCCTCGCGAAGCTCCCGACCGTCTTCAAGAAGGACGGCGTGGTCACGGCGGGCAACGCGAGCGGCATCTGCGACGGCGCGGCCGCGCTGATCGTGGTGGACGCCGAGTGGGCCAAGAGCCGCGGCATCACGCCGCTCGCGAAGCTGGTGCAGTGGGGCGTCGCGGGCGTCGACCCGACGATCATGGGCATCGGACCCGCGCCCGCGATCCGCAACGCGCTCGACCGCGCGGGCCTGAAGATCGGCGACGTCGATCTCTTCGACGTGAACGAGGCCTTCGCGCCGCAGTTCCTCGCCGTGCAGAAGGAGCTCGGGCTGCCGGAGGAGAAGACGAACGTGAACGGCGGCGCGATCGCGCTCGGTCATCCGCTCGGAGCGAGCGGCGCGCGCATCACCGCGAACCTCGTCTACACCGCACGCAAGCTCGGCAAGAAGCTCGCGGTCGGCTCCGCCTGCATCGGCGGCGGCCAGGGCATCGCGGTGGTGCTCGAAGCGGTCTGAGCGCCGTAGCGTTCCACACGATCAAAGGAAGAAGCGCCGTCCGGAGTGGGCGGCGCTTCTTCGTTTTCGGTGAGACTTTCGCCTCGCCGACTCACGACCCGGGGCAGGTCAGCGGCGGCAACAAACAGTCGTCGAACGTCTCGTCGCAGGCCGAGAGCCCACACGTGCGTGGATCGTCGGCGCACGTCGTCGGACACACGCCCTCGCGTGGACACCGTGCGCCCCCCGCGCAGAACTGACCCGACGTGCACCCCCCACCCGCCGCGACGATCGGGATGGCGGCCGCACACCGCGTGACTCCATCGGCATCGGCGACGCAGCGGTTGGTGCCAGAGCATCGTGGCCCCGTCGGATCGCAACGATCGCGGTAGCGAGGGCTGCGCACGCAGAGGCCGCGGTGGCAGGTCGATCCGTCGCGACACACCTCCGCCGCGTCGGTCAGCGAGGTGCAACGCTCGCCGTCCGCGAGGGTGATTCGACGACGACACCGCCGGTCGGACCCGCACACGAGCTCCGGACCGCAAGGCATCGACGTGCTGCAGTCGGCGCCTTCCGTTCGAAACGCGGCACAACGACACCCCGCGCAGGCCATGGAGCCGCCCGACGCCGAGAGGCCACACTCCGAGTCGGCCACGCAGGCTTCGCCTTCCGCGAGCGCTCCCGGCACGGGCGTGCAGGGCGCGACGTCGTCGACTCCGTCGCAATCGGCGTCGACCTCGGGGGCACCGCACCACGTGCTCACCGGCGGGACGTGGCCGCGGCTGCGAAGCTCCTCCACGCGTCGACGTTCCGCGTTGACACAGGACGCCTCGCCGCGAAGCCACGCCGCCTCGATCGCCCAGGCGCTGCATTGCGCGGCCCACGCGCAGCGGCGCTCCGCGTACCGCAGGGCCTCGTCCACTGGCGGCGCGACGTCGTTCGGGACGTCGTCGGGCACCGAGCCCGCGTCGCGCACGGGGCGCAGTTCGCCTGCGTCACGGACGAGCGTCGATCCGCCGTCCGCCCCGTCGGGGAGCGTCGCCCCGTCAGTCGGTGCCGAGCTCCCGTCGGGCGGCGCGGGAACCAGGTCGCGTTCGTACGAGCGCGCGCACCCCGTCGTGAAGAGGACCGTGAAGAGGACCGCGACGAGGACCCCACGACACGCCGCCGCACTTCGGCGACGATCAACCATCGACGCACTCCTGCGGGAACGCGCACTCGCCCGTCGCTTCGTTGCACGTGGTGTAGGCGCAGACGCTCTCCCCGTCGGTGTCGTTGCAGTCGCTCGGACAGACCCCTCCGCTCGGGCAGCTCGCGCCGCCCGCGCAGACGTCCGATCGGGTGCAACGTGTGCCCGGCGGCAGGACTCGCCGGTCCGGTTCGAAGCGTCGACACCGATGGACCCCGTCGTCGTCGCGATCGCAGACCCCCACGCGGTAGTAGAGATCGAAGCACGACACGCCGCCCGGGACGCAGACCTCGCCGTATCGAGGCCGCCGCACGCAGACCCCGTCGACACAACTGTTCCCGATCGCGCACCACCTCGACGGATCCTCGTCGGAGCACGCCGCCCCCACGGGCAACGCCGCCGGACGGGTACACACGGTTGCACCGTCCACCAACGTGCACTGGAGGTCGCTCTGACACGTGCCCGGGTCGCACGGGTCGCCCTCGCGAAGCAGCGGACGGCACTGGCAGTCGAGGCAACGCATCTCCCCACCGGTCGCGGATCGGCCACACTCGACGTCGTCGAGACACGGGTCGCCCGAACGCAGACGCCCCGCCGGCTCGACGCAGCTCTCGACCGACCGACCGTCGTCGTCGCGGTAGCCGTCGCAGTCCGCGTCGGCGGCGCGCGTCGTCACGCACCACTGCGACGTCGGCCCTGCGTGGCCGCGTGCGAGGATGGGCTCGAGGGTCTCCGCCCGCGCTGCCACGCAGCCCTCCACACCCTCGAAGAACGCGGCCTCGTAGACGTACGGGTCGCACGCGGCTTCCCGCACGCACTCGAGCCGCGCGAGCTCCAACGCCTCCGGGCTCGGCGGCGCGCCGGCGTCGCGCGTCCGTCCTCCGTCACGCGCACGCCCTCCGTCGCGCGTCGGTTCCGGATCGATCGGCGCGCCGTCCCGCATCTCGCGTCCTCCGTCCCGCGACGGATCGATCGTCGACCCGTCCGATCCGACCGCTCCGTCGCGCCCCCCCTCCAGGGGTCGCGAGCGCGCGCAGCCGTACGCGATCGAAAGCGAGATCATCCCCAAGACCCACGCCGAGAACGGCGTGGATCGGCCCATCGAGCTTCGTGTGCCCACGCGTCTTCCCGCTCCAAGAAGCAGGCCAGAAGACGTGGCGCTCGAGCGTACCGAATTGCGGAGAAATCGCGATGAGACGAGCGGGAGCGGTGGGCACGTCGTGCGTGCGCTGACACACGCTCCGTCAATTCTCTTGCAGTCCCGCGGGTTTCACTCGGAGGCGACATCTCGCGACTTCGCGCTCGGACGAGCGATACCGAGATGAGCCACGTGCGGCCACGGCGACTTCAGTACGGGCTCCGGTCACGACAGATGCGGTCTCAAAAGAGATTCTTCGAGCACGCTCGTCACCACGTCGCTGCAAAGGCCAGACGAGCGACAGAGCACGGACGCGACCCGAACGCGTGACGCGCACGGGTCGTATCCGCCGAGCGCCGTTCAGTCGTACGACCAGCGCGGCACCGCCTGCGCGTTCGCGGTGTCGGTGTCCGCCGGCGCGTCGTCTTCCACGTTGGAGAGCAGCGCGCGGAGGATCGCGAGGTCGTCCTCCACGTCCGTGTCCGGCTGGCCTTCGAGCCATCGAACGAGGTTCGGCTCGAGCGCGCGGCCGGTCGCGAGCGCCTCCGCGTAGTTCCCCTCCTGCACCGCGAGCGTGATGCTCTTGAACGCCACGAACACGTTCAACACCACGAACGCCTTGTCGACGTTCGCGTCGCCCACGAAGCCGTCCTCCGGGATCGCGGTGGCGTCGAAGGGCGTGCTCACCGTCGTGCGCTGCACGATCGTCTCGCCCGTCCGCGGATCCACGAACTGCACCGCGACGTCGCCCACGCTGCGCAGGTCGGTGCCCGCGAAGCTCGAGCGCGGCATCAGCTCGAAGAGGAGCGCGCCGCCGCCGCCGCGCCGCATGCCGGGGCCGACCATGCCGCCCACCGCGCCCCCGTCACGACGCCCCGCGAGGAAGAGGCTCGGTAGCGACGCGATGCCCGCCTCGGTGTCGAGCTGCGCGTCGGTCGCGCCGTAGAGCCCGACCACGTCCCACGCGTTGCCCGCGTCGAGGCGGATGCGCACGTCGCGCGCGATCGGCGTGAAGCTCGTGGCGATCTCGGTCGCGATCACCGCGCGCGCTTCGGCGCCGTCCTCGCCCACGAAGTACGCGTTGCCCGCGCCGCTCGCCGCGAGGCGCGACCAGAGCGTCTCGTCCTCGCGCGCGCCGAGCCCGACCACGCTCGTGGCGATGCCTTCGCGCGCGTAGGCCCGCACGAGCTCCACGAGGCGCGCGGGGCTCGTGACGCCACGCTCCGTTCCGGGCGTCACGAGCGCGAGCACACGAGCGTCGCGGCCGTCGTCCGTGGCGCCCGCGAGCTCGTACGCCGCGCGGAGCCCACCGTAGAGATCCCGCAAGCCGCCGGAGCTCGACTCGATCGCGGGCCAGACCTCCTCGAAGGTGCGCGCGTGGGACGCGATCCGAGTCGCGCCTTCCGCGTAGCCCACCACGCTCACGGTGTCGCCCTCACCGAGCCCCGCGAAGAGCGCCTCGAGCGCGGGACGGATCACCGTCTCGCGCAGCGCGAGCGATCGCCCGGAGAGATCGAGCGCGACCACCACGTGCGCGGGCGCCGTGACGGTGTCGCCCGCGAGCGGCGTCGCGAGCCCGATGCGCACGAGCGTGCAGGTGCGTCCGTCCATCAGGTTGCGCAGCACCCCGAGCGACGCGCTCGCGCACACCGACGCGCCACACGTCGCCTCCGGCGTTCCGATGGCGTGCTCGGCGAAGAAGCCGGTGGCGTCGAGGGTGTCGGGCGAGGGCACACCCCCGCGCTCCACGATGTCGCGGAAGAGGCCGAAGTCCTGTGCGCCGCCGGGGGCGAGTCGGGTGGCCGGCGTGGCCTCCGAGGGCCCCCCGTCGGAGGAACACGCGAAGGAGAGCAGGAGCACGAGGAAGAGAAGGAAGCGCATGGGAGAGATCTCCGTGAGAGGGTCAGACGGCGGGCGGCGTTTCTCGAGGAATCGCGTTGGATCTCTGCGTTTCACGCTCCACCTCCCGGTTCCTCTGCGGGAAGCGGCTCGTCGCTCGGTGGCTCGTCGCTCGGTGGCTCGTCGCTCGGTGGCTCGCTCGGTGGCTCGTCGCTCGGTGGCTCGTCGCCCGGCTCTTCGGCCGGCTCCACCGGCTCCATCGGCTCTTCGGGAACGACCGGCACCCGCGTCGCGTGCGCCACGACGAAGCGCTCTCCGAGCTCTCCGACCCCGTCGACGCACGCGCGGTCCACCGCCACCGACGACTGCGCGAGCAAGACGTGCACGCGCGAGAGCCCATCGCTCGACACGAACCCCGTCCCGTCCGCGCGCCACTCAGCGTCGAGGCGCGGCGCGAGCTCCACCCGCCACGGGGTCGCGATCTCGCCACACGCGTTCGCGGCCTCGCACTCCTCGATCCGCGTCGCCTGCAAGAACGAGGGCACGCCCGAAGCGTCCGTCTCGATCACCGCGAGGCTCGCGCGTAGCGTTCCGTCGTCGTCGAGCTGCTGGAGCTGGAGGGGATCCACCCCGACGAGCCGCACCGGTCCGTCGAAGACCGAAAAGAGCTCCGCCGGATAGCCACACGCGTAGAGCACGGTCGACGGTCGGAGGTGCTCCTCGGGCAGCTCGGGCAGCGCGTCGTCGAAATCGGGCTCCGAGGGCTCGGGCGGTGACGACTCCACGACCTCGGTGAGCGTCACGCGGGTGCATCCGTCGGGGCTCGCCTCGACCTGCAGCGCGTAGCGCGTGTCGTCGGTCCCGGTCGGCCAAGTTCCGTCGACGCTCGGCGGGATCGGCGCCGGCTCGCAGGAGCGCGCGGGGATCGGCGCCCGCGGTGAGCGGCGCACGATCAGGTTCGATCCGATCTCCTCGACCCATCCGATCGCGTCGCCGTTGCGCTCGAGCGCGACGCGTCCCGCCACGTCCGCCGACCAACGCACCAGCGCCACCCCGGCCTCGTCGTGCTCCAGCCAGATCACGTCGCACGTGCGCGACGTCGCGGCGCCGGCTCCCGTGACGAACTGGAGGAGCTCGCGGTGTCCGAGCGACCAACGCTCGACGGGAGCGAAGAGCCGCCGCGTCACCGTCTCTTCGGGGCGCGTCGCGAGCGCCTCGCAGTCGAGCTCGACCTCCGGCAACAGACGTCGAATCCGGATGTCTTCACGGCGGTTGCTCTCGTCCTCGTAGGTCTCCGCGTAGAGCCCGGTGATCTGAAGCTCGCCCGTCCACGGCGGCGGGACGTCGACCGGCCACCGGCTGGTGGCCACACACGCGAGCCCACCGAGCGCGACCGCCAGCCGCTCGCTCCAGCCGATGCGCGGGCCCGAGGTCGCGACGATCGGGGAGCACGCGGCCGGAGCCTCGAAGCGCCGCCACGCGAGGACCAGCATCGGCAGCGCGATCAGATCGCTCGGATCCGTCCAGATGCGCCACGCGAGGAGCCCCTCCAACACCTCGGCCGCGGCGGGCGAGACGTTGATCGCGGCGAACACCGCGCCGGTCGCGACGTAGGCGGCGATCCGCGCGTGTCGGGTCCGCGCGACCAGCGCCGCGAGCAGCGCCGACAGCAAGGGCGCCGCCACGAAGAGACCCGCGAAGTCGCTGAGCTTTCCCGTCAGATCACCGGGAAAAACGCGTTTGAAGACGTGATCGTTGAGCACCAAGAGCGTGAGCGCGAGCCACCAAGCAGGGCTCGTCGCGACGCGGCGGAGGGAAGGCGCGGTCGGCACGCGAGCCCGCATCGCAAGCGATGTGCCCGCTTCGACGAGGTCTTCGCCTCGAACGAGGCCGCGTCGAATCCGTGACGGATGGCGAGGGATCCCTCCACGCAGACGCGAGCATGCGCTCGCGAGCCCGCGTGCCGCGCTGTGCCAGCGTCCGTCGGAGCCTGCCGCGCATGCCCTGCTTGCCGCGCACGCCGCGCCGCTCCGCGCATGCCGTGCCGCGCACACGACTGCACTGCGCCGCGTGCCTGCGCCGAATGCCGGCCCGCATGTCGCTTGCGTGTCGTGCCCCGATCACGCCTGCGCCTCTCGACGCGCTCGACTTCTCTTCCCGAAAGAGATCGCGTACGCCTTCCGCCGTGGGGGCGCGGTGAACGACGGAGCGGAGGCACGCGAGGCCTTGCGGGCGGCCTGCGCGCACGCGTCGAGCGACGTCGCGGTGCTCTGCATCGTCCGTTTCCGCGGCGCGACGTTCGGTTCGCTCGGAAAAGACGTCGCGGACGTGGTCGGTGACATGCTCTTCGCGGGCGAAGGCGCCCCTGCCGACGCGGGTGATCGCCCCGACCCTCCAGGACTCACCCTCGCCGCCTTTCGATCCGACGGCGCGCCGCTCGGTCGGATCTCCGTGCACCCGGCCGCGGCGGACCTGGAAGCCTTCGTGACCACGCTGGCGCTCGACGCCGCCGCGCGCATCGGCTGCGGGGTCGAGGTCCGCGCCGACGACGTGGTGCTCGAACGCTTCGGTCCCGAGTCGATTCGACCGCGACCCGCGCTCGGCTACCGCGACGCCCCGCCCGACCTCGCCGCGCCCTTCGCAGGGCTCCCGGCACAGGTCACGCGCGACGGAGGGCGGGTGCGGGTGCTCCACGAGACCGCGGTCCACACGCACGCGATCTGGCTCCCAATCCTGATCGTTCTCTCGCTGATCTTCTGGTGGGCGTTGCTCCCCGCGCTGCTCTTTCGAGGAGGACGCGACTGGGTCTTCGGTCTCTTTCGCCGAACCCTCCGCAAAGCGCCCTTTCGTTGGCAGGCCGAGCTCGGGCCCCACGAGCTCGTGATCACGGACGACGACGCCGCGCCCTTCGCGCTCCCGCTCGCGCAGGTGCGCCTCGTGAGCCTCGCGCCGCCCGCGTGGACGAAGAAGGAGACGACGTACCCGCCGGTGCTGCGCCTGCTCCTCGAGGGACGCTTCGTCCAACCCGTGGTGCCGACGGAGCTGCGCACGCCCCTCGCGATCGCCCTGCGAAGCGCGCTCGGTCACGGTTGAAAAGAAGCACTGCCGATTTTTCGCACGCCGCCCTACCGAACGACGCGGCGCTGCGACACCGCGGTCTCGCGCGTGCGTGGTGCTCCGCTCGCCGGCGCACACCGTCACGCCACCGGCAACACCAGCCGCGCCACTGCCCCGCCGCGCGACCCGTTCTCCAGGAACACGTCGCCGCCGTGCAGACGCGCGATCTTCCGCACGATCGCGAGCCCGAGCCCAGTCCCGGCCGCCTTCGTCGTCACGAAAGGGATGAAGGGATCGTTCGGTGCATCGCTCTTCAAGCCTGGCCCCTCGTCGTGGACCTCGACCACCGCGCGCTCCTGCTCGCGTCGGCACACGATCGTGATGCGGGTCCCGAGCGCGTGCCCGAGCATCGCCTCGCGTGCGTTCACCACGAGGTTCACCAGCACCTGCTGCAGACGGTGACGATCTCCGAACACCACGAGCCCGTCTTCGAGCTCCTCCTCGATCGCGATCCCGTGCGTCGCACACAGCGGCGCCTGCAGCCGCGTCACGCCGTGCACGAGCTCGCGCAGCTCGACGCGCTCGCGCTCGACCTCCTGCGGCCGCGCGAGCCCGAGGAAATCGTCGAGCATCGTGGTGAGCCGCCCGAGCTCCACGAGCACGAGCTCGATCGGCTCACTCAGCTTCGCGCGCAGCGCCTCGTCCGCGACCTTGGCGGCGCGACGTTGCAGGAGCTGGAGCTGCAACGCCGCCGCGTTGAGCGGGTTGCGGATCTCGTGCGCGAGCCCCGCCGTGAGCGTGCCGATCGCGGCGAGCGCCTCCGCTTCCGTCGAGCGCTTCCGGAGCTCGAGGTACTCGGTGACGTCGACGCCGATCGCGATGCGCGAGACGTCCCGCTCCTCGACCGGCGTGAAGGTCCAGCGGATCGTGCGCGAGCTGCCGTCCGCGCGTCGCAGCAGGCACTGGCGCTCGCGCGTGAGCGCGCGGAGCTCCATCGACTCGTCGCCGAAGACCTCGACGAAGCGCCGACCGCGGAGCGTCCGGGACGACTCGTCGCCGAACGGCCGCCCCGCGAGCGCGTCCCGCTTCTCGGCCTCGCTCGGAGGACGTCGCGGAGCCGCGAGGTCGACACCACGCTCGTCCGCGTGGCGGGTCGGAGCGCTCGCGCCGAGCGCCTCCATCGCCGAACGGTTCGCGAAGAGGATGCGGCCTTCGCGATCGAGGCTGACGATCAGCGCGTCGACGTTCTCGACCACGCCGCGGTAGAGGTTCTCGCTCTCCGAGAGCGCCCGCGCGAGAGCCGCACGCTCGCGTCGCAGGCTCACCTGAGCGAGCGCGCGCTCCACCACGCCGATGAGCGCATCCGGGTCGACCGGCTTGAGCAGGTACGCGAACGCGCCATGGCGCACCGCGCCGATCGCGGACTCGAGCGTGCCGTGCCCCGTGACCAAGATCGTCTCGCAGTCGGGGCAGGTCGCGCGCAGCTTCGGCAGCAGCTCGACGCCGCTGACTCCCGGCAGCCCGACGTCGACCACCGCGACGTCGAACCCCTCCGAGGCGCTGGCGATCGCGGACGCACCGTCGTGGACGACGCGCACGCTCACCCCGAGATCTTCGAGGATCTCGCTGACATTCTCTGCGAGATCTTCGTTGTCCTCGACGAGCAAGACCCGCGAGGCGCTCTGCATCGTCTCGCTCAAATCGTCTCACTCAAGCCGCGTGCAGCGCGTGGAAGAGCGCGTCGGGGCCGAAAGGCTTCGAGAGGATCTCGGACGCGCCGAGCGAACGCGCGCGCGTGATCCGCTCGTCGCGGCTGAACGCGGTCATCATCACGTAGAGGGTGTCCGGACAACGACGCCGGAGCTGCTCGAGCAGCTCGACTCCGTCCATCCCCTCCATGCGCACGTCGAGGAGCGCAGCGTCGAAGCAGCGCTGCTGCCCGACCACCCGCAGCGCGTCGGCCGCGCAGCCGGCGAGCAGCACCTCGTGACCTTCGTCCTGGAGGAGCTCCGCGACGTTCTCCGCCAGCTCCGTGTTGTCGTCGACCACCAAGATCCGCATGGCGCTCACCCCGGGCTCGAGACTCGTGTTCCTGCAGAGCGGCGTCCCCCACCCCGCGCTCGCCGGGACCATCCCGGTTCGAGGTTCCTCGGTGCCACGTACGGCACCCCTCCAGCGCGGCTCCCACGATCCCCCACGGGCGGCCGGGCTTCGATCGTTCCCCCGAACGGCAGACGAGAAAAACCGCCTACTCTCGCCATCGGAATCAGAATTGATCTCATATCACGAACCACGCGGTTTGACATACTCCATCAACCGGGAGGGATGTCGATCACGAATCGAGCACCTCCGGCCGGCTCCTGCAAGGCGCGAATCGCTCCGCCGTGCTTGTCGACGATGCGTTTGCAGAGCCAGAGGCCGAGCCCGATGCCCTTCGTCTTGGTGGTGTAGAGCGGCTCGAAGAGGTTCGCGCGCACCTCGAGGGTGAAGCCCGGGCCGTCGTCCGCGACCTCCACGTGCATCGCGTGATCCTTCGCGCTCGCTTCGATCGTCACGTGGCTCTTCGCCGCTTGGAGCGCGTTCTGCGCGAGGTTGAAGAGCACTTGCCGGAGCTGGCTCTCGTCCACCACGACGTCGCCGTCGTCGTGCACCGCGATCTCGAGCCGCGCACCGTCGCGTGGGAGCCCGACGAGGCTGCGATCCACGAGCTCCGAGAGCCGCACCGCCTCGCGAACCGGCGGCCGATCACGCGCCAGCTCCAGCAGATCCGTGATGATGTGGTTCGAGCGCACGACCTGCTCGCGGATGCGCACGAGGTGCTTGGCGACGCGCTCGTCCTCCGCCGTGCGACGCCCGATGAGGTGCGTCGACGAGTCGATCACCGCGAGCGGGTTGCGCAGCTCGTGCCCGATGCTCGCCGCGAGCTTGCCGAGGCTCGCGAGCCGCTCCGTCGCGCGCATGCGGAGGTCGTAGTCCTCGCGGAAGGTCTCGAGCATCACCGCGAGCTCGATGTCGAGGATCTGATCGACCGCGACGAGGAGCGCGCGTGTCTCGTCGGGCGTCCAACCGGCGGCTGGGGCGTCGCGTTCGAGCGCGACCCGGAGCTCGCGCCGCAGCACGTTCATCATCGAGACCATGTACCGCTGCGGGAGACGAATCTTCACGTGAGCGCGCCCGATGCGCGCGCGCAGATCGACGTAGTGGCGATCGTAGACGCCGTCGAAGAGCGTCGCGATCCATCCGCGAAGATGGACCTTTTGTCGCTCGATCTGCGCCTCGTCCTCGAACACCGCGCGCTGGGTCGGGTTCTTCCCGAGCACGTCGTAGAAACGATCGACGACGTGGTGTACGTGGGGTTCGACCAGCGGCTTCGCGCGGGCCAACCGCGCGGCCTGCTCGGGTCCGAAGCCCAGGTCGCGCGAAAGCTCTTCGAAGAGCTCGTACGTGTCCATCTCGGCGGAGCTTGTCACGCGGGAGGCCTCCCGTGAAACGTCCGTGCGACGTGGGTGCCGGCTCGCGCACGCATCCCGCGCCCATGCGCGTCACCCGATTCGGCTCACCCCACGTAGAGCGCGACCATGCGGGCACGAGCCGCGGGATCGGGCTCGACGACGAGGGCGTAGCGCAGGTCGATCGGGATTTCGTTCCACGTGCCCGGGTCGACCCCCGGCGGCGGCTGCGGCGCGCGCCACGGATGCTCCACCGAGGGTGGCTCGGATCCCACGGCGCACGGGACGCCCAAGAAGGTCTCGCGCAGCCACGCGACGAGCTGCCGGAACGCACGCCGCTCCACCGCGCTGTCGACGCGCATGTCCACGAGCCGCTGCCGCGCGAGCCTCGGCAAGCCGCGCCAGTCGGCGTCTTCGAGGTGCGCGACCGCCTCCACGAGCTTGCGCTGCACCGTGAGCGGCATGCGCTCGAGCCGCTTCACCTGCGTGTCTTCGTGAGGGAGGACCGTCATGGGATGCCCCCCGATCCGTGCTCTTCCGCCTCGCTGGACGCTTCGGAGGGGGCCGGAAGCTCCGTGCGATGCGGCGGCGGCACCACCAGCACCGGCACCGGCGAGGTCTGGAGCAACCGCTCCGCCGTGCTCCCGAGCAGCACGCGCGAGAGCGGTCCCCCCGCGTGCGCACCCGCCACCACGAGGTGGGCACGATGCTCGCGCGCCGCCTCCGCGAGCGCGATCGCCGGCGACCCCGGCCGCACCTCCACCTCGACCCGCGCGCCGAGGTGCACGCCTTCGTCGCGCAGGCGCGCGAGCACCGAGCGCTCCCACTCCTGTTTCACGCGCGCCCAGTCGAGCGGCGCGTCGGCGGGCGCGAAGGGATCTTGGAGCACGTGCACCAGCACGTAGGTCGACGCGTCGCCGCCGAGCGCGCGTGCGGCCTCGAGCGCGGCGTGCCCACCCGGCGCGAGATCCATCGCGACCACGATCGTCAGCTCGGGTAGCCCGAGCGCCCTCTGGGCCAATAGTTGAAGCCCGTGCCTGAG